>Ga0315277_10009059_pt1 | contig 12750 bp, 7 predicted proteins | sample YL17G05_15_MG_FD_203695 | JGI IMG/M metagenome (GOLD analysis project Ga0315277, IMG submission 203695) | Sediment microbial communities from Yellowstone Lake, YNP, Wyoming, USA - YL17G05_15 | ecosystem: Environmental > Aquatic > Freshwater > Lake > Sediment | place: USA: Wyoming | collected... | reverse complement strand
AGGTTTAGGCGAACCTAATGTGGACGCTGGCGGGCAAGGCAGTACTTTTGCCCTCAGCGCGAGTGGCGTGACCTTGAATGGCTTCGTAATTACGGGCTCACGCAACCTGCCTGGACAAATGGAGGCAGGAATAAAAATCCTCTTCAGTAACTGCACTATCTCCAACAATGAGATTACAGGAAATGTCAATGGCATCATTCTAGATGGCTCCAATGGCAGCGCTATCAACAATAATCGAGTGCATGGAAATAAAGAGCAAGGAATCTATCTAACCAATTCGCAATTGAATGCCCTGACTGGAAACAACGTCAGCAGCAACGGCCCTGACCACGGAGGCACAGGGATATATCTGTATATGCGATGCAACTATAACTCAGTCGAGGATAACGAAGTCCACAATAACGGCCTGGATGGAATAATGATCTCCTCTTCGGATAATAATACCATCCAGCATAACAACGTTAGCGGAAATGGAGAAGGGGGAATTCACTTAAACTGTGGGAGACTCAACAATACTGTGACCATGAATAACGCTTCTAAGAACCAGTTTGGAATCTACTTGACGTCTGCAATGAGTAGCTGGATCTATCTTAACAACTTCTTCAATAACACCGAGAATTCTCGCTCATGGAGTTCAACCAACTTCTGGAATTCACGTTGGCCCGTGAGCTACGGCTATAATAGCAGTAACTATACCAACTATACTGGCAACTATTGGAGCGATTATTCCGGGAATGACCTGAATGATGACGGCCTAGGCGAGGAATCCTATCCTATAGGACCAGATTCAATGCCCTATCCAGGCGGCGCGGATTCATTGAATCATTTAGCTGAATCCAATCCAATCATGCAGCAACAGGCGCAGTTATGGGCTATGCATCCTAATTTTGCGGATGCCGACCGTTATCCTCTCATTAGGCGGTATGAATCATACAATGGAACGATTGCCGCAAAGGAGAATTAAAGAGGATATCGGCTAAAATAAAATGCCTATTCTTGCTTGTTGGATCTATAGCCCAGACCAATTCCCAGGCACCTGCTCCCCCTCTTTATTTTAGCGTTCGCCGTGCCATCTCCTCCACATCAGAAGGGCGGGCGCCGAATACCTCCGCCAGGATCTCCTTGGCCGTCTCCAGCGCGAGAAGCCTGGGATTTACGACAGGCCTCGGTGCCTTGGGCCATCTCATGAGAACCCGGGATGGTCTGGCTTGCCAGCTCCTCCGAGATGCTTCTACATTGCCTCAGCCCGAGCTCTCGCTGCATGTCATAGAAGCAGAAGACCTTTGTCGGCGCGGCAATGGCTTCCGGGTGCCGGTCCAATACGGGGGCATACATGAGGATGCACCCCGAAAGGCCTGCTTCAGGGCCTGGGCAACGTGGCCCGTCATATCCCTGGCCCTTTTGTAGAGCTGGGGATTGTGCTCCACTATCAGGAAGGGGTGGTGGTTCTCCTCCAGGATAGTTCTGAGCTGGACGGAGGTGAAGGCCCTCCTCACTATCAGCTTGATCGCGCTGCGGTCCAGCCGGCTGAGGACGCCGGAGCGAATGCCGGTGATAAAGAGGATCCTGAACTGCTGCAGGTGGGGGTTGCCGTTCAGAGCGCGCAGCATCTCCTCCGGGGCGATGAGAGTCTCTTCCTATTAGTTCCTAATAATAATCATAGAGCGGTGCTTCCTCCCCCTTCAAGTAATGGTAGTAGATATCTGCTTCCTTCTGTTCCCTCTGGCTGATCATCCATTCGGCTTCCTCGGCCTCCGCCCTACCGTAGCTACGAGCGTTGTTTTGGATGGCGTTGCCCTCCAGGGTAAATGGCTCCGTCAGGCTCACGTGATCGTTTACGCAATCCACGGTGACAGTTACAGACCAGTTACCAAACGGGTTGTCGGGGTTCTCAATCGTTTCCAGAATAGGATTATAATGCGGATTTTTCCAATTATCCACCATCCCTTGTATATCGATGTCAGACCAGGCGTTGAACGAAGGCCAATAGTCACCGTTAGAGTAGGGAGGAATATCAAGAGTAGTTCCATAATAAGCATTCCCTTCTGGGTCACGCCACACCCAACCGACTGCACCAGCTCCAACATTTCCTAAGCTCAACCAGGAGTAGGCGTGGCTATCGTTACTAGAGAATGAGTTGGTCCTCGTGATCACACTATTGGTGGACTCGTCAACTCTGCTTGCCATGCAATGATCAATAATGGTCACCGGCGGCAAACTACTATTTCTGGGGGCCACCATTGTAAATTGCTCCGTCAGCAAGTGCTGCATCTTTTTGACCTGACCATTCTCGGTGAAACCGATATCTACGCCCCAGTTACCTGACATGTTATGATAAGCTGGTATATTAACATCCATGAAATTCGAGACGTTGTAAGAAGGCCAATAGTCACCGTAGGCGGGAGGCGGGATTGCAACCATATGCAAGAACTGGCCACGGCCATCATCGTATAGATTGCCTTCTTGATCATACCACCACCACCAGACTGTACCAGCTCCAACATTTCCTAAGCTCAACCAGGAGTAGACTTTGCTATCGTTTCTAGAGAATGTGTCGGTCCTCGTGGGTACACCGGTGTACTTGTCAATGTTGCTTGCTATGGAATGATCAAGAATGGCGATGGAGCTAGTAGCATTCGAGCTGATGGTCGTGTTTCCGGATATAGAAAAATCCTCTGTGAGGAGCTTTTGACCCTTCAGGAGAACATCTACATGCCAGTCACCTGACAAATTAGCTGCATCGTGCCCGGCGATAACGATATGGTCCCAGAGGTTGTAGGCACTCCAATGGTCTCCACTTGTTGGCGAGGGGATATCAACCCTATCATTGTACAATAGATGGCCAGCTGGAGACCACCACTCCCACCAAACTGCATCAGCTCCAACATTTCCTAGGCGCAACCAGGAGTAGGCTTTGCTATCGTTACTAGAGAATTTGTAGGTTCTACCGATCGCACTCTTGGTGGACTCGTTAACGCTGCTTGCCATGCTATGATCAAGAATTGTGATGGTGTTAGCAGCTTCCAGCTCATTGGCCTTGGCATAGGCTTCATTAGCCTCTTTGGTGCGGCCGATCGCCTTTAGAGTATCGCCTTTTTCAGCCCAGGCTATTTTTTCTTGTGGGTTGATCTCGATGGCCTTGTTGAAAGCCTGTAAGGCCTCGTCATACTTGGCATCTGCCGCGAGCTCTTCGCCTTTGTTGACCCAGTCAATTGCTGTCAAGGGGCGCGTGTAGCCAGGCGCATCCACGATCTTCTCATAGGCAGCCTCAGCTTCCATTGCTTCTGTATATCGACCGCTCTGCCTGAGAGCATTGTCTTTGCCCCACCAGGCATCTGCATCTTCTGGATTGATGTCGATGGCCTTGTTGTAAGCCTGTATGGCCTCGTCATACTTGGCATCTGCCACGAGCTCATTGCCTTTATTGATCCAGTCAACTGCGGTCGTCTGCCCAAACGCTGGCGCGTACAGCAGGGGCAACACAATCAAAAGAAGAACGACTTTCCCAATGAGATCTCCCACCATGTTCGCCTAATTCGCATAATTAATTGAAAAACTTTTTGTTAATACATCGTCTGAGACGTGCTGGGGTCCCATCTCCCGCACCTGGCCCTCGCTGCAAATCATTGGGGGCTGCTAGAATAGAGAAGCCTAATCTCGAAAATCTATGACAGCATAGATCGATTTTAGCCTCTTTATTTTACCCGTTTATCTTACCTTATCTGAGCTTCTTGGCTGGCTAAATGCGTTTGCTCTTCAAGCCAACCAATCTTTGTAACCCTCATAATGAGGGGGCTAGCTCCGCTCGGCGTGCACTTCCTGCGGCGGGAGAATCGTGCTGCTCGCAACCCAGGGGGCGGGAGATCCACGAATGAAGCGCACCCCATTGCAGGGCGGTTTTTAGCAACAGCGCCGGCTCCGACCCCAGGCCGGGCATTTTCTATCCAGTCCTGCCCCGCTCTAGCCCCATCGCCCGCCAGCTGCCGCCGTCTGGGCAGATCAAAGCCGCGGACCTTCGGGCTTCTCGCCTGCGGCGGCATCTGGGGTTTACGCAGGGCCTTGATGCGCTGGGCCGCCGACTGCTCCACCAGGCCCATCTCATTAGAACCGAGGTGGTCTGGCTTGCCATCTCCTCCGAGATGCTTCTGCCTTTGCTCAGCCCAGCTCCCTGCATATCATAGAAGCAGAAGACCAGGGTACAGCGAGCTCGGCCATGGCTTCAAGGTGCCGGTCTAATACAGGGGCGTACAGGAGGATGCACCCCGGAGAGGCCTGCTTCATGGCCTGGGCAACATGGCCCGCCATATATCTGGCCCTTTCGTACGCCGGATGCTCCACTATCAGGAAGGGGTGGGGGTCTCCTCCAGGATGGTCTGCAGCTCGGACGGAGGTGATGGCCCTCCTCACTATCAGCTCAATTGAATAGTGGGCTTAACCGATGAAACATGGGAACTTATTAGTAGTAGCAAATCCACAAAAACTAAAAGAAGAGACATTAGTTCCGGGCAGTAGTCCGGATAAGCTTTTCACGGGGAGGAGTATGAAATATGACCCGAGTTGGACTTCGATATTTTGTGGCGATTTTAATTATATTCGGAATTGTGTGCACCATTGCCTCTGCAAAAGCAACGATGCCAATCGGCAGCGTGCCTTCCTCAGATCAAAGGCTCACTATAAAATCGGCTAACGAGCCTCAGGCAGGTGAGCTGCTCTACTCAGATGACTTCTCTGATTCTGGAAGCGGCTGGAAGAGAAGCTCGACGTCAGAATCCACCTATGCCTATCAGGACGGAAGATATCATATCACAGCCTCTCTCCCTGAAACCAATTTCTATTCTTATATTCCAAATAACCTGATCTTCAACGACTTTATTGTTGAGGTAGAAGTCAAGGCGGAAGACGTTCCGAAAAATGGAGGATACGGCCTTGCTTTGCGAAAAGATAGTGATAGCGGGGACTATTATCTGTTTGAGCTAAGTGACGGCCAGTTCCAGTTTTCACTTTGGAAAAATGCTGAATGGATCACCTTGGTCGGATGGACGAATTCCAGCGCGATTGAAACAGGCAAAGGGTCAAACAATATCAAGATCATAGTTCAAGGAGATACCTTCACATTCTATGTCAATGGCCTGAAACTTGGAGAATGTTCCGATCGCAGCCTCTCCTCGGGAGAGATAGGCTTAAACGCGGGAGCCAGAGATGACGGGGGAGTCCACGTCAGCTTCGACAGCCTGAAGGTGTGGGCAATGCAATCTGGAGAAATAAGAGGTGGAACGACTCGGGAAGTATCTTATTCGGAAAAGGTATCTGGCAAAGGCAGTATCAAAAAGGACTATTACATAATGAATAAAGCAAATGATTCTGCAAAGGTATCTGTTGACATAAAAAATGCCACCTATTATGAATACAGGTACGGCATTCATTCCGATGAAGTCCAATGCATTGCCGGTTTGGATCTGGTCGTAGGGCACGCGGAGAGCATAAAATGCTCTGGAGATGCAAAGAATAGAAACAATGTACCTACGGATATGATTGCATTGATTGAGAATGGGAACTTGACATACAATAATTCTGTTGTAGCCTCCAATCAGGGCGTCCAAGCGTCTCAAAATATAGTTGAAGCATTGGGCGATATTATTAATGCCGCCGGCACGGCTCGTGACGACGATAATAATATAATTGTCTCAAATAGTATTGCTGCAAACCGCAGCGAAAGCTTTCAGAGTGCACAAATGGTATCAATTGGCAGTAACACTTCAACACATGCTCAGGTTGATGCAACAACGGGGCCTCTGAATGTCTCATCTTACATTGGGGCAGGAGATCGCAAGCTTAATGCCACCTTGGATGCAGCTGCCGGCATAGTGTCCATTGATCAGCTAATAAATCCCTTCGAAGCCCGTCAGAATTCCCAAGGAGTAATTGGTGGAGCTAACTTCGACATTCTGATTGAGAATGCCAATGGAGATAAAACGCATGTATATACGTCTATGGGAAGCGGAAACCTGACCAGTCTATCACAGCACACTTCTGGACAAGACACAGGCTATGCGATGGAATATGAATATCTGCCTGTTAGCTATAGTACTGGCATTTACGATATAGGGTATATGGAAGGAGGATCTGATTTCGATTCTAATAAAAGCCTGGCCAGTAAAGTAATATCAGAAAACTGCGAGGGCATGGATATTATACATAAGGCGAATTTTAATGAAAATCCTTGGATAAATACAAGTCTCGATGCAACAACGGGGCCTCTGAATGTCTCATCTTACATTGGAGCAGGAGATCGCAAGCTTAACGCCATCGCTGATGTAGCTACTGGCGTATTGTCTATTGATCAGCTCATAAACCTCACTGAGGCAAATCAGAATTCTGCAGGGGTAATTGGTGGAGCTAGCTTCGATACTGTGATTACAGACACCGATGGAAAGAAGAATCGTGCATATACTTCAGTAGGGAGCGGAAGCCTTGATTTATCCCAACTGGCTTCATTGAAAGATGCTCGTTACAAAGTTGAATACGAATACATGCCTGTTTCCTATCAGACGGGAACTTATGATACGAACCTAAATTCAAGCAAGATCGAGAGGCTCCCTCCCGCTATCGGAGAAGTTTCCACCTTCCAGCCGGGCCCAGTCATCAGAGTGCCTGAGAAAAAAATCGCCCAGAATCTTACTTATGTTAATGAATCGAAGTCGCAGACTATAGGCTCCGATGGCGGCTCCATAAATCTCAGCGGAGGCATTAGAGTTGTCATCCCAAGCGGTGCCGTCGATCAAGAACTGGAAGTATCCGTCAGAAAGCTAGATCCTGCAACCTATCTGCGCAATAATCTGTACGACGGGATAGTGCTCGAAATCCAGGCCCCAGCTGAAAAGCTCAATAGACCTGCTGAGATCAGAGTTCCTCTGCCGTCCTACATCAACCCAGATAATGGCTCGGCCTTCGGTGGCTTCGTCGACGAAACGGGAGCGTTGATTGTGGAGAATTCCACAATCGAAACAATGGATGGTAGATCCGAACTGGTCGTATCGACGGGTCATTTCAGCATATACGAATTCTTTTGGCCGGATGATAAGTGGCCTCCTCTGCCACCACAAGCAGGTCCTCTATTGGTTCCTTTCTACGAGCAAGGAACATCAAAATACTGCTGGGCAGCATCAACTCTCATGATATGCCAGGCGGCCAAATTCAAAAAGGATGCACAGGTCTACCACATTATTGGGAAGATGGGCATACCCGGGCCAGGTATTCATTGGCAGACATTTCCTGGAGCTAAACTCAACGAGACTATCATAGAGCAATGTGGCTTTCAGCCCTTTATAACTGGATGGCTTTGGGGGGGGGAAGGAGCGCGTAAGTACATAAAAGAAGAACTTGCCTTCATGCATGTTCCCGTTATGGTGTTTTCCGGCACTGAGGGACATGCCTGGGTGATCGTCGGCTATAAAGGCGACCAGTTCTATGTGCTCGACCCCCAAGACCCTGAAAAGGGGATAAAAGGCCCTCCCTACGCTCTGGTTAATTGGGAGTCTCCTTCGTTTTTTCAGGAAGGACTCTGGACTGTAGAGACATATCTGGATAAAATTTCTGACCATCCTATCACAGTTAATATCAGGAATGATGATGTTAAATTCCACCGAGATGGTACAGACGACGTAGTCTTCGGATGGGATTATCTTAGGCCAAGAGGGTACGGCCTATCTGCTCTTGTTACCATCAGGGGCTCCGGGAAAAAAGTACGAATGGAGTATTCAGCTGATGGAATCGGTGTGCCTGACAACAAAACCGAGGTAGAGGCGAGCGTATCGATAGCCAACTCTGATCTATCTGCAAATCACGAAGTGACAGTCTGTGCCGAAATCTTTGCGAAGGGCCGCCCTACAGGCAATTCGAAGGCCAAATCATGCAAAACTTACACGATCCCGCCCAAAACCTTCGAACGCAAGGAGTTTGACCTTATCAAAAAGTCAGACTTCTATGTGGAGGGCGTCGCCGATTATACTTTCAGAGTGGTTGCCAGCGAGAATGGGGAGGAAGCTGCAGAAGCCAGCTTCGACTTTAAGCTGATAGGGCTAAAGATTGAGATCAAATCCCCTGAGGGGGAGATATTGACTGATGGCAAGAAGGGCCTCCCTGAGACTGAATACGCCTTCTCCCTAATAAAGAGCAGTATCCCTGAGGATGCTAAATACAATTGGGACTTTGGAGACGGCGAAACGGCCGCGGGAGAGAAGGCGACCCATAAGTATGCCTCAGAAGGTCAGTATGAAGTAGGAGTCAAGGCCACATGGGCCGACGGCTCTGCCGAGAACAGTACGAAGATAGAAATTGCCAAGGAGCCACAATACCAGGGAGGATATTGGATCTTGAATAAGGCGGATAGATCGGACCGCACTTATAATATCGGAGATGATCCTTATAAGGTCAGCCATGAGAAGATCGGTGAACACTCGTATCAAGGCACTGAAAGGATTGATGACAACGCGTCCCTGGGCCCGGGCAAAGGAGATGTTGATTTCTCCTACTCAGCCAAAGGAACGATTTCATGGGAGGAACTTCCCAATGTTATTCCTGCCGGTTCCATTTTGACACTCAAATGTGAAAGCAAGCTTGAAGAAAAATATAGCCCGGATTACCCTGAAGTCGGGAATAGGGTCTTCGAGCTAAGGGAATATGATGGATATCTGTTTGCATCCTGCGGTGTCAACTCTCACTCCAATTTAGACGAATCAATTGGTTGTGGCTGCAACAGGAGCAAGAGCTATTTACAGGATGTGCCAGTCCCGTGGATGCCCACTCCCACAGTCAAGTCAACTTCCTATCAACCTGTGGCAAGAGAAGTCTATTTCAATGCCAGCGAGCCTTCGAAGAGCCAATCGATCGAAATTTATTTCGAGCCTTTTACTGAAGGACTAATATCAAACTCAGCTACATTTAGTATCGAAATAACTGGACAGACTCCTGGAGGGGAGACCAAGGAAGACTATGAGTATATCTGGAAGAAGGACCTTCCAAAGGAGCTGGCAACGGAACTTAAGAATAATGTCGCAAAGGGGAATTTCAAACACATTTACGATTATTGTGAGCCGCTCAATAACGCCTCCGCCGGGCCAATTACTGGCGCGGACTTGATGATTACTAAGGTATCAGTTCCGACCGGGATGAAACCTGGCATGACCGCAGAAATTGAGTTGACATTCACGAATAAGGGTTATGAAGCAGCGGGTCCGTTTTCCCTATATGGGTATGCATTCGCCATTCAGAATTACCAGTACTCACTAGAATCCGAAGCAGTTTCTATCCCAGGTCTTGCGGCAGGCGAAACGCAGACCAAAACTCTGACCATATCAGTTCCCTCTGGCGCACCATCCGGTCCCTGGGATATTGAAGTAGACATCGATAATTCCGCTTACGGCGGTTCGGGATCAGTCATGGAAACGGATGAGACTAACAACCAAGAATGGAAAACAAAAGTTTCTGAACCTGAAAAATCGTGAGCCTTGAGATTGCTATAATCAGATGAGGCTTGACTCGGCAAACCAAGAAGGGTCAAATATTTCTGCGTACAATCGATAACATCGATGAGCCTCGATGAAATAATCATACTATAATCAGAGCAGGATATGAAGTAAAGAGGAACAAATACGTGGATGTTGGTTAAAGCCGCCGATCCTTTTTATTAGGGCGTTTTCATGGCAACTAATTGATTGATCATGGGAGGCCTCCCAGGTGGTCTGGCTTGCCATCTCCTCCGTGATGTTTCTACCCTGGCTGTAGGCCTGCTCCGGCATATCATAGAAGCAGAAGACCAGGGTACAGCGAGCTCGGGCCTTTGCTTCCAGGTGCCGATCCAATACGGGGGCGTACTGGAGGATGCACCCCGGAGAGGCCTGCTTCATGGCCTCGGCAACGCGGCCCGCCATATCCCTGACCCTTTCGGACGCCCGACGCTCCACTATCAGGAAGGGGCGTTGGTTCTTCTCCAGGATGGTCCTGAGCTGGAGGGAAGTGAAGGCCCTCCTCACTATTAGCTCGATCGCGCTGCGGTCCAGCCGGCTGAGGATGCCTGAGCGAATGCCAGCGATAAAGAGGATCCTGAATTGCTGCAGGTGGGGGTTGCCGTTAAGGGCCCGGGCCAGCATCTCCTCCGGGGCGACAAGCACGCTCAGCGTCTCTGGGAGCAGGGAGACGGCGGGCAGGAGTTCGATTTCCATGATTAGAGTGGGAGGGCTTCGGGGATATTAGGGGATGGAGAGGGCGGGGCGAAGGGGAGCTGCCTATCTTATGTGGACTCGTGATAGGCACAAATTCTGGATGGCACATAAGACATTTGGCCGCATAAATATAAATTAGTTCACATTTCAAGGATTTCGGCATCTTCCGGGTTTAACCCGCTCCATTTTACCTTATATCCAAGCAAACTGAGTGCCTGGCCATGTGATTTTATTCCATATCTCATGAAAATTTTGAGCGCATCATCATGCTTCTTCGCATCTTTCAATTCACCCCGGATATTATCAAGAACCTGGCTGCTGACAAGCTGGTCGCCCAAAATTGAATAGCCGGGTTCATTCCGGCCCTTGAGATCTTCCTTTAAGGCCTCTACACTCACGCCGTATCTCTTGGCAACCTCATCGAGGCTGATAACAGTCATATCGCTGCCAAACGAAATTTCCATGCCCTTAAGCCGTGCAATCTCTTCAGCTTGTTGCTTTTCCTCGTATCTCCTCAGAATCTTGATTATCTCCAGATGAGGAATTTTTCTATCATAAAACAGGAGGTTGTCTGCCTGGAACTCTGGTCCCATGCATGCCAGGTTCCTGTTAACGAGGAGGATCATGCCTTCTTTTTGCTCTAGCTGATTTAGCTTCTGGATTTTATTCCTGAGATATTCAGATGTCCAGAAGCCGATGATCTCGACGTATATCTTGGTGTCATTTCGCTCCAGGGAAAAGTCTGGTATGAAGGCATACAGGCCGGCCTGCAGTACTGTTGGCTCTCTTCTTACTGTCCAGCCTTTGAAGCCAAGTTGATAAAATTCCTTCTCAATGGCGCTATCGAAAGCAACCTCCGCCGGTTCGGATTCTTCGCCGAAAATCGGCCTCTGCGTATGGTCCAGCTTAAATTCAAAAATCCTCTTTCCCTGGAACGTTTTCCTGGAAATACTGGCCCTCAAACTCCATTTGCTGGACTCCATTAGGGTGGGTAGCAGCTTTGCAAAGGCGGAGCCATATTTTTCGGTTAGCTTGAAGAGGGAGATGGGTCCTTCCAGGGAGATCTTGCCATCGCGTATAGAGTAAATAAGGCCCAGCTGCTTGACCTTCCTGAATACCTGCTGGAAGTTATCCTCTATCTGAAACTCCATTCCAGTAGCTTTGAAGAGGAGAGTCTGAGCGAGGGATAAATTGTACTGCCTGAGAAGATCCTCCGGAGATATGGTTTGAAAATCTTTAATGATCAGGTTCCCTTCCTGATCGGCCCATAGAGCCTTTTCCAGGGCATCAGGTTCGATCAATAGCTTTCTGGCAGCCCTATCCAGAACCCGGTTCCTCTCCTCCTTGCTGGCAATAAATCCTCTTGATTCCTCGAAGACCGTCTTCCTGGCAGCAATTGGATCGATAACCGAGTCCGAGTCTATGACGCATCTCCTCTCAAGGATCTGGGCAAGTCCTCTGATCAGGCGATAATTGATCTCTTCAATGCCCTCCAATTCTTCGATAAGCTCGCCATATGTTCTTTCCACATGCCCCTGAAAAACGTCTATAACCGAGCGGGCAATCTCCAGGTTATCTTGATCCAGAAGGGCATAAACAGGTTCAATTTTTCCCTTAGAAGTCTTCACGACAAGCAGATCGCCAGTAAGCATTTTCTTATCCTATTCTATTGCTTCAACGGTCTTTTTCTTCTCCTTGCCGTCTTGACTTCGCTTGTCTCTGCGGATATGATCTCGTACAGCACTGCTTCCTTTCCTTCTTTCTTCCGAAGAATCCTGCCCAGCCTCTGGATAAAAGCCCTCTCGCTTCCTGTGCCGCTCAGAATAATAGCCACATCGGCATCTGGGACATCTATGCCCTCATCGAGGACCCGGGAGGTTACAACTGCCCTGTATATGCCCGATTTGAACCTGTCCAGAATCTCGCTCCTTTCTTTGATCGTGGTTCTATACGTTATTGAGGGTACCAGGAATTGCCTTGAGATTCTGTGGACCAGCTTGTTGTGCTCAGTGAAGATGAACATCTTGCCATCATCATGCTTTTTCAAGATCTCGGATAGTTTCCCTATCTTCGATACGCTGTTATAGGCTATGTCCCTTGCCTTGTTCCTGGCAAGCAATGCTCTCCTAGCCCCCGGATCTCTGCCGCTTCTCATGACCAGCTTCTGGAAGTCGGCTGGGCTTCTGATAGTGAGGTTGATTCTTGCAAGATAGTCCGAGAAAACTTTTTGGTTCTTCTCATATTCTTCTTGCTCTTCTTCGGTCAGCTCAACCACGATCTTCTCAAGCCGAAATGGGGAAAGATGCGTTCCAGTAAGGTCTTTTACCATCCTTTCAAAGACCTTTCCACCTACAAGGCGGTTTAGCTCTGTATGTAGACCATCCTCTCTCTCATAGGTAGCCGTCAAGCCCATCCTGAAAGGAGAGGCAAACATCTCTGCAATGTTTCTGTATCCTGCTGCAGGGAGGTGGTGGACCTCATCAAAGATTATCAGGCCAAACCTATTCCCAAGCTTATCGGCATGAATGTA
>Ga0315277_10009058_pt1 | contig 12753 bp, 10 predicted proteins | sample YL17G05_15_MG_FD_203695 | JGI IMG/M metagenome (GOLD analysis project Ga0315277, IMG submission 203695) | Sediment microbial communities from Yellowstone Lake, YNP, Wyoming, USA - YL17G05_15 | ecosystem: Environmental > Aquatic > Freshwater > Lake > Sediment | place: USA: Wyoming | collected... | reverse complement strand
CGACGTCGTTCTGATATTTGAATATCCTGCCTATGAGCGGAATATTCCCCAGAAAAGGAACCTTGTTCAAATTATTGGTCAAGACCTGCTTCATCAGGCCGCCTAAGACCACGGTTTTACCGTCTTCCAGGGTAAATACGGTACTTATCTTTCTGGTAGAAATAACCGGCCGCTCGTTATTAGGCCCGGTATACCCGGTTATCTCGCTGACTTCAGGATGGACATATAAGGTAATGGTATTATCATTGTTAATAATCGGGGTAACTTTCAACAGCGTTCCGACGTTTTCGTCCTGGTATCCGGAGATTTCCATTGTCCCGGTTTCCGAGTTCCTCTCGTATAAAGGTATGGGGACCACGTCGCCAATCACGATCTCGGCCTCTTCCCCCTCCATTGCCGCCACGCGCGGACTGGCAATCAGGTTTACCGTTGTCTTCGTATCCAAAGCGTGCACGGTAGAGGCAAAATCTGTAAATGAAATAGTGCCCAGGGTAAGAGCCTGGCTGGTAGTCGGATGGTCTGCCGGAGGCCTCAACAGGTTCATGCCGTTATTATTAAAAGGGAAGGTTGTCTTTCCGGCTGCGCCGGTCAAAGAGCCGCTGATGACCCAATCTATGCCGAGCTCGTTGTTTTTATCCAGGCTGACTTCGCAGAATTTGACTTCAATCATCAGCTGCTTTTTCCTTTTGTCCAGTTTCTTAACCACCTCCCTGATATTCTGCAGAGATGCGGGAGTATCTGTCACGATCAGGAAACTCGCGTATCTGCTCTGGGAAAGCTTGGAGAATGCCTTAACACTGCCCTTCTCGCTGATTAAATGTGATACCGCGTCTTTCATTTGTTCGGCAGAAACGAACTGAAGTTCAAAGACCTCGGTTATAAAAGGCGCCTTTTCTTTGGAGACAATCTGCAAGACCTTTCCGTCCTTAATATAGGTATACCCCGTAGACCTAAGAATAATATCGAAAGCGTCATCAATGGGAACGTCTTCGATATGGACGCTTACCTTATCCGAGATCTCCTCGCCGCCTACGATGTTTAAATTGGTGATACGGGCAATGGTCGTTAAGATTTTACCTAACGGCACATCGTTGAAGTCCAGGCTTACCGTCACGGGAGCCAGCTCTTTTTCCATCTGCTCTAAAACCGCGCCTATCTCCTCTATCTTTTCCGGCGTGTCCCTTACTACCAGAGACTTCACGTCTTTGCCTGCACGTTGAAAAGTAAATATATCTACCCCTGAGCCTATCTGCCCGTCTTTAGACAGCAACGGCCTTACCCTTTCCTTAGTCTCGTTTATATCCAGATTTATTACCGGGAATACCCGCGTGACAGCCTTGCTACTTTCTACTTCAGGCAGTCCGGCCTCAGCCACGGCGGGTGCGGGCTCCTGCACCAGCGCCTCCTGTCGGCTCTCCGGCAATTCGCCGGAGTTTTCTTCGTCGGCAATACCATCGGCTAAACCTGTAGAAACAGCCATGGTTATAAAAACTGCAAATACCATTAGCCTCTTTCGATTATTTTTGGAGGATTCCATCGTCTACTCCCATTTTTAAAATATATTCTCTGTCTAACCGCCTGAGCACAACCCTGTCCTGCTCTATATCAATCACTTCCAAGTCGGATATATGCTCCCCTTTCTTAACAGCGCTGCCGTTTATCATCGCAGCCTTTTCGTCCCCGATGCGAACTATCCCTTCTAAAGATAAGTTACTCACCTCCGTCCTTTCGCCGTCGGACGGTATTGTTTTTTTGACAAGCACCCCCTCAGAAGAGCCGAGAACAAAGGGGTTATAGCCTTTAAGCCTTAAAACCGCGCCTTTGCTATCCGGCAGATTAACCGGCTCCAGCAGTTTTTCCAATGCGAATTTATTGAAAATTTTATATTCCTCCTGCGTGTATTCTTCTATGGGAGGAGGGGCATAGGTCAATTGAAAGGCCAAAAAGGTTACCTTTATGTCTAAGGATTGCGCCTGCGCATCAACCTTAGTAAGGTTCAAACTGTCGACAACGATCATCGAAGGGCCCTCTTCTAATTTCGCCAGGTATTTTATTAAATCATAGAACGGGGCCCTCATCGTAATGTCCACCGAGTAGGCCCGGAATCTGTCGCTGACGTAAGGCTCCCGGTGAGCGATATTGGTAAAAATTATGTTGGAATCGCCGGGCACCCGGGTTAACTGTTTTATGAACTCCGCCTTACCGCTGGTAAGAAACTTTTTCTCCAAATCGGAAATCGCCGCATCCGTCCTTCTTTCAAAAGAATCAAGCTCGCCCTTACTTGCCGCCTTCACCGCCTTAAGCTCTAATTTTAATTTCTTATATGTCGACAGGCGCTTGGCATTATCTTTGGCAATGGGCATAAAAAAACGAGTAATCAGGAAGAACAACAAGGCCAGAGAGCCGAAAACCGAGATTAATAATTGTCTTTTCTCATCCATTATACCCTCTAATCTCCGCAACGGCCGGCACTATCCGGGAATAAAGGTATATTCCCGCCTAATCTTTTAATTTTATGCCCCCGCTGACAATAAAGCCTAATTCCTTCCCTTTCTTCGATGCCCGGTCCATATTTTCCAGTTCGGCGTAACCTCCATAATCACTAATCGTGACGGAAATATTTTCAAAATAACCGCCCTGTTCCAGGGCGAGGACAAAATTGGTTGTTTCTGAACCGGTTAAATCTTTTCCTGATACTCTTCCCATAATGGTGAATTTTAACGGCGGCAAAGTATCTTTGGCGGATATTCTATTTGCATCGCCGTAAAACTTAAACTCGTCCAATACTATATTCGGGCTGGGAATCGCCTTGAGAATTTCCGCGATAATGATTGGATACGAAGGATATTCCCTAATCAACTTGAGATAGAATTTTTTTTCAAAATCGAGGATGTCTTCCTTTCTCTTCACGCGCACCAATTGCTCTGTCTGCCCGCTTAATTTTCCCCGCATTCTCTCGTAGGACTTAATCCTGAACTGATAATAGAGATTCACCCCCTTAAGACAGATGAAAATGAGCAAGGCCAATGAGGCAACGGAAATAATAATCTTTTTGGGCAGGCCGGATACCTTAAGCAAATTGACGCCCATTTTTGCCTGCGACTTCATTTGGACAAGCAAATTAATGTCTGCCGGAGCAACCAACATAGCTCCCAAGGCTTGAGTATACAGAGGAAAGTCCTTTTCGAACGCCTCTTTTTTATCGGCTGCCAATTCCAGTCTGGCATCGGAAAAATTAAGGCCCTCAACGGGAATTTCCAGTTTTTGCTTTAGATAATTCATTAACCCGGCGACTTGAGAACCCGCTCCCAGGACAATGCTTTTATCTATCCTTTGGCCGTGCGTAATCTGGTAATAATGGTGGACGGTAAGCTCAATTTCTTTACAGAGCACATCGGCCTCGGCCTGCAGCTGCTCTTTTATTTTCGCTAAACGGGCCTTGTCTGCCGGGGAGACAGAAGCAGCTTCCGCCTCCAGGCCCCAAATCTGCCTGAGGTCCCGTTCGTTACTCAACGACAGTTGCGGCTGCCCTTTAAAGATATCGGCGAACGTATTCTCGCCGATTGAAATAGTGCGGGTGAAGATAAATTGCCCTTCCCGGTAAACAGTCAGGTCGGTCTCCTGATTCTCTATATTGATTAACATCCAAGAGGAAGCCCCCCTATCCAACCCTATTTCCTGAACCAGCTTCCATTCGGAAAAGCAGGCGGAAGTTATTGCCGCAGGCTGAGCGCCGGCGGCATTAAACAACTGAAGGCACTCATCAAAGATCGTCTTCTGGAGGGCGGCAAAAACAACCTCCAGCTTTTTAATACCCTCCTCCTGGGTTTCCCCGATGACAGAAAAACTGAATTTAACCTGGTCCAAATCCGGAGAGACGTATTTGCGGATTTTAGAGCGAATAGCCTGATAGATTTCCTGTTCAGGCATAATCGGCAGCTTAACCACACGGATACATAATTTCCTGCCTGAAATAAGAGCATGGATGCGGGAGGTTTTTATTTGCTTAGTATTCAATATGGAAGCCAATAATTCGTGTAAGTGGAGGGAAAGCAATTCGGGTGTAGCCTCAGAAGGCAAATACTTCCGGCAGGCAAAATCCAAAACCCTGATCTTGCCTTCGGCCTTGAAGCCCCTGACCATTTTGATAGAATCGCTACCGATATCTAAACCGATAACGCTTCTATCTGCCTTACTGCCGCGCGTCTCTTTCCCCAGCTTCATCTTTTAATTCCTGCCTTACCCTTTCCAGGCCGCGCTTAAGCCTATGGCTCTGAAAAGCGTCCATATTGGTAAATTCCAAACCGGCCCTGCACCGATTTCCCTGCTCCTTGAGGTAAACGACTGTTCCCATTACCGTAATGGGAACAGAATCGTAAACGAACTCCAATTTTAATTTCACTGCCTGCTTCAGTTTCAATTTGTCCGCGGCCAGTATCTGCAAACCCTTTTCGCTGATGTCTTCGGTAAACACCTCTTTATAAAATTCATCCGCCCCGGCTAAAGAGTAGGCTACCCTTATCTTCGTCTTCCAACGGATAGAGCTGCGTTTCTCTTCCCCCATAATATACCCTTTTGGCTTTATGTCTCCTGGGAGTTAAATTCTTTTTTTATTAACCGGATAATCCTTTCCTGGGTAAACGGCTCGATATCCACAAACTGTATTCCCGCCCAAAAAATCTGTTTATTTTCTTGGGCATTGACAGCATCCACCCTGACCTCCAATTTTTCCTTTTCCTGCGACCATACTACCTTGCCCTTGGCGGACAAGGGGATGGGGTCGGAAAATAAGAAAACTTTTAAGTCTAGAATCTTATCTTTGGGCAGCCGGCGGGGAAAAACTACCTTGATGCCTCCGGCGCCTATATCTTCGCTGATAATTGAATCTTCCACGATGATATTATCCGCCTCGTCCCTGTAAACCGTAGTTATCATCAAATTGCTTTTGAACCTCTTGAACTGACGCCTCTCGACCATAAAAAACCCCTTTAGCTCAACACTTTCAAAATCCTCATTAATTTAATCACCGAAGAATTCGGATAGTGTTTTGCCGTCTCCCAGCGGTTTACGCTGAATACGGAGGTATCAAGCATGCGGGCTAAACCTTCCTGCGTCATATTATGTTGTTGACGATAAGCCCTGAGCCTGACAGCGAAATTTTCTTTATCACTGTCATTGTGCCTGCGCGACATTGCTATCTTTTCTCCCTTAAAACTTGTTTATTAAAAATTATTGAGCAGAAAAATTCAACTATTAAATTGAAATTTAAGTTAGCATACATATAGTAACTTGTCAAGTACTTTTGCAATAATTTTATATATATAAATTACCAGACACATTTTCGGGATTAATGAAAAACCCCCCTAACATTCAATGGCAACCTGTGATTGGAAAGATTCCAATGGAGCCCCACGGCTTTACAGCCGTGGTACCTATATTTACCCGCCTACGCTTCGCTTCCGCCTTCGCTTCTTCAAAGCTACGGCGGATGCGCCGAAGCGTATTTTGCGTAGGTGCAACGGCGGGTCCGCCTTTGACACGCTCACGCGACATCCGCCGTAGTGCTATCTTCTTGCATTCATCCACAGGTTTACACCCGTGGTTTTTCGCCTACGCTCTTTTCAGAGCTTCGGCGGATCCACCGAAGTAAGCAATGCGTAGGTGGACTGCACGAAGGCGGATAAGATCACAGAGATTATTAACCAAAACTTAATTCTGCTTGCCTGTTGTAGAGTATAGATAAAACCTGCCCGGCAGTTTTAAGAATCTTTTTAGTTTGCATCTTCTCTCTTATCTTAGCTTTCCATAATTATCACTTATATAGTAATTTGTCAAGTAGTTTTACAACAATTTTATATATATAATTAACAATGCATTTTTTTAAATTCTTAAAGAGATGGAGTTCATCCGAAGCATTAACGCTTTGAGTCTACTGCTACTAAAGCGGTTCACACCCTCTACCTGCGGGTAGGCCAGGCGCGCCCAAAGGGTACAACGAGCCGCGGAGCATAACCAAACGAAACAATTATAATTGACATATTATCCCCTTCTTCTAGTTCCACTTCCCTAATTTTTGCGGATTAGATCAAATTGCATTTATATAGTAATTTAGCAAGTCTTTTTACTTGCTTTTTATATATATTATTGTATATGCATTTTTAAATTTTACTAGGAGGCTAACATCAGGCGATATCACACCCTGGAAGGCATAGCGTTTTAAGCAGTTCTGTTTTTTACTGAGGTTGGTTATATTCTGAATTTAAACGTAGATTTCGAGGATGGAGCGGCTATTCGAATCAAGCTTTATAGGATCTATCTTATACTTATTCCCCTCGGTATCTTTTGCTATAACGATAGTCGGCGAAATCATATAAATATCTTGTTGATTAGCGACATCAAACGTCCGTTCACCATTATCCGTTTTTACATACCATCTAAAACCTATCCTAGCAATCTGTTTTACAGAAATTATTTTTTTAATCTCCATTAAAGAGTAACTTTTGGCCAGCTCTTCCTCAATTAACTTTATTGAATTTTCGTCAAGCCGCTTAAAATCAGTTATAAAGGCGGTTTCTTTCTTTATCTTACCATCGGGCTCTATTATGAATAATCCCAAATAATGTTCATCTCCGGTCAAGGGAAAATATCTTACCGGCTTTACTGGATAATCCTCAGTCGTTCCTTCGATTTTCAATTTAAGAACCCCTGAGACATCCCGATATAGACTTATCTTATCTATATCCAAAAATTTTCCTTCGCCGACGGAATCAAAGAACATAAAAGTCGAGACTCCTTTCTTTAGTCTTTTCTTCTTTCTTCTCTATGAGAAAACGATTAAGCGCTCCTCCTGCGCGATTAAGACTTTCATATGTGCCGCATTCTATTATTTGTCCATTTTCAATGAAAATAAGCCTATCGGTTATCTGCATCATGGAAAGTTTATGAGAGATAGTTATTACGGTATGACCTTCTTTTTTCATTTTTTCAATGGCAGCCTGAATCATCTCCTCAGTGGTTAAGTCCACGGCAGAGGTAGCTTCATCAAAAATAATGATTTTTGGATTTTTCAGCAAAACTCTGGCAATAGATATACGTTGCTTTTCTCCTCCGGACAACCCTGCACCCCCCTCTCCAAGAATGGTATCATAGGCGTCAGGTAAATTCATAATAAAATCATGTGCCCCTGCAGCCCTGGCAGCAAGAATAATTTCAATACTGGAAGCATCCGGCCTGGCATAAGCAATATTCTCGGAGATTGTCCCGCTAAAAAGTATGGTATCTTGTAATACAATACCAATGTGCTTAAGCAATGATGCCATTTTTACTTTACGAAGTTCGTGTCCATCTATATAAATAGAACCACAAGTGGGATCGTACAAACGGCACAGCAAATGAATCAAGCTAGTCTTACCTGCCCCACTAGGACCCATTACTCCCAATACTTCGCCGGGTTTAATTTCTAAATTAATATCCTGTAATATATTTTTCTTACCATCATAGGAAAATGTTACAGCGTCAAATTTAATGCTGCCATTTATATTAGGCAATTCTATCGCGTTCGGATCATCTTTAATCTCTGGCTCAGTATCCAAAACACTAAACACCCTTTCCCCGACAGCCTTTGTACTTTGATATCTCATATAAATCGAATTCATCTCTGTAATAGGGCCGTAAAATTGCCACATATAGCCAATAAATACCATCATATCGCCTAAACTCAGCTCTCCCCGGATTACTTTCCATCCTCCGTACCAGCGAATCATAATGCCGCATAAAAATAAAATAAAACCCATTGAAGGCGAAAATAGAAAATGCAGCTTAGAGTTGTATAACCGTTCATTGAAAACATCAGTACTTGCTTTTTCAAATCTGGCCAACTCTCTTTCTTCAGCGGTATTGGTTTTAACGATTATGGCTCCTTTAATAATGTTGAACAATACTGAACTCAAGTTAGCCATTTTCTGATATAATTTACGATATGTAATAATCATCTTGTCGCCAAAAATATTCGCTAAAATAACAATAAGTGGCATGGGCAGTAATAACAACAGGGTAAGTCTCCCTTCCAGAGAAAATAAAACAGCACCAATCCCAAAGAACATTACCATATCCATAAAGAAATCTAATACCTCAGAGGTAATAAAAAACTGCAGATTAGCTGTATCATGAAGAATGCGGGAGTACAACCCCCCTACTGTTTCTCGTTGATAATATTTTAAAGATAATGTTTGTAAATGGGCGCAGGCTGTCTGGCGTAGGTTTAAACCTATCTTTTCACTTAAGCGTCCTTTATGATATGCTAAAAGAGAACCAACTACAGTATTAATGACCTGCACAACTATCAACGAAATAATAAGCAGATGTAGCATGACAATTCTATCTTGGACTGAGGTTGGCTGAGAAGGAGCGAGGACTCTATCCGTCAGAGGCTTCATCAAATAGGTGGGAATCAGACTCAATAGCGTGCTGAATAAAGAACCTAAAAATATCAGGACGATATAAAGTTTATAGGGCCTACAAAATACCAATAACCTAATGATAGTTTTCATCTTAGTTAAACGAGAAGACAATCGGTACTTTTATCAAACCGTGAGTTTATAATAGTTAATATTATTATACATTATACCTGCAATACAAAATTTGTCAAGAAACGCTAAGAGGTCTAATATCTCTCTGGCGGTTACCCCTTTTAAGACTTTGACTATCTGCGACGAAGGCGAATATACCCTCCAAGACCGATAACTGGCTTGATGCCGTTGAAGCTACCGTTACCAACCGGTTCCCCTCAAGGGATACGCGAAGCGCTCAAAGACGAACAGCTCTTTTTGCTTTCAGATAACGGATGCCAACCGACAAGCCAGCGCTTTATGATTAGCTGCTCATTAAGGTCAATCCCTAGGGTAGATTCGCGCCTGAAACAATTCTTCATAAATATCCTTACAGCCTTTTTAATAGAAAAGTGCGTGTGTTCCGGATAGGGCATTGTTATATTTAATTTTGGTTATATTTTCTCATAATGCGTTGATAAGTATCTTCATACTCTTTCACCATCCGAGTAGCATTAAATTTTTTTATGGCAATCTGAAAACCATTCTCCGCAATTTTAAAACGAAAACTAGAATCATCCATAAGGCGGAGTAATTTCTTTTTTAGTGCTTTAGAGTCTCCGGGTTCTACGAATAAAACATTACTACTTTTTTTAACCGAAGCTTTAATGCATTCAACGGAAGAAAAAATTGCCGGTATCTTCATAGCCATAACTTCCATTGGCACAATATCCATTGCTCCTGATTTTTGAACTGGGGTATGTACTACAATATCAACCTTTGATAGTACTTCAGATATCTCTTCACAAAATCCGAGCATCTTTATTCTTCTTGTAGAAAAGCCGTATTCTCCGATTATCCAAAGCTCAGTATTTTTACGTTCATTCAACACATCTATCATTGCCGGCCAGAAAAATTCATCGCATTTGTTCATTCTGCAAATTCTGGCAATTATGACTTTATTCCTCCTTCTACTACGTTTAATAACCGGCTGGTACTTTTCTAAATCAATCGCGTTTTTAATAGTAATACATTTATTTAAAGGGTTCTGCATAGATTGCACCCATTTGGATGGGCTAATAATCAAACATGATACTTTTGGAAATACAATAGCAAAATGTAGCGTCATCACGATTGGTTTATGCGCTGACATAAGTATTTGATGGAGACTTAAATCATCGTCATAACAATGTAAATTTATTATATCTGCCTTGTTTACTCGTCTGATAAATCCTCTATCGCTTTTTTCTATAAAAAAGGGGATATTCGCATTCTTTATCCAACAATCCAGTGGACTCTCTTCTCTTACTATAACTATCGGGCTAAAATTTCTATGGTATGCACAAAGGGCACTGATACATTTGCCAATTCCTAATTGAAGTTGTTTCGCGATATGCGCTACAATCATATCTGAATCTCCTCTAAAAAATAAAGGAAACAGTAAATCGTTATTACAGTATTTTGTTAAAAAATATCTTTCTTTCCGATTATTTTCAAAATCAGTATTTATGTAAGTTGTGAAAAATCATAACTTACGATATTTCAATGCGTTGCGTCAAAATTATAGTTGCTTTTTTGCCCTAACTTCTGCTATTCTATAGGCATACCTATAATTCAAAACACTTTAACAAGGAGCAACGGATATGCCTATTATAAACCCACGCATCAGGTGTTTCTCGCTCATTTCAATTCTGTATTCTCAACAAGGCATCAAAAAGCGATGTTCAAAGAATTTATCTATGCCTTATTCTCCGACTACAAACGAATGTCTCTTGCCGCTATCGCTAATAATACCGCCGCGAATTATCAGAGGCTGCAGTATTTCTTTTCAGAAGCAGACTGGGATATGAAAGAACTCAATGACATCCGGATACGGCTGCTGCAAAATCAAAGAACAACAAAAGCAAATAACAAAGGCGTCCTGACTGTCGACGACACTGCCTGCCCTAAACCGCATGCCAAACATACAGAAGGCACTTCTGTTCAATACTGCGGGTGCCTAGGCAGAGAAGAAAACGCCAATGTCGCGGTGGCAAGCTGCTTCGTATCGAATTCCAAGCATTTCCCGGTAGACTTTAAACCCTACCTGCCTATCACCACGCCTAATCCAAAGAACTTTAAAAGCAAGCTTGACCTTGCCAAAGAACTGATTGCTGAAGCTATTGCCAAGGGCATACAGTTTAATTCTGTCGTGACGGATAGCTGGTATACCTCAACCGATCTGATAGAATTTGTTGCCTCAAAAAACGTATCTTTGGTTGCTGAGGTAAAAATCAACCGCCCTATTCTTATTACCCACCCGCAAACCAAACAGTGGCGGTATTTAGCTGGCGATAAGATTATCCCCTTGATTAAGAAATTCTGCCCCATAGGCTAAAAGCTGTCGACATCCCGCAGGCCGACGGTACGGATAAGAGCGTCCTTATCTATTCCTTTATTAATTTTCTTTAAAATACCCATTTGTTTCAATGATCTGCTCCTGGCAACAGATGCATTTTTCTCTGATTCTCTTAATTTAGATATATCGAGTAGGTCTTCAATCATATTTATTTTTTTAGTTTTAGAGTCTTTTAACTCTTTCATAGAAACTTGTTTAATTCGCATATTTTTACCAGAAGTTCCCAAGCAATAATTACATGCTTTTAAAGGAACATCTGAATTAAGATAGGTAATTAACCGATTATATAAATCAGGTTGGTGTAATGGTACACCGTCTATTTTTTCATAATTAAGTATGTTTTTTGAGGAGATTTGCATATTAATTAAATACCTTCTAAGATATATAGGCATGGCACATTTATAATAATAGCCATCGTAAATCGTATGGCAATTTTTTGCCCTACTGCAAGCAGCATAGATCCTTTTTACCAACGGAGAATTATTAATTGGTAAATCTACGTATGAATATCTCCATGGTTTAAAACAATAAAATTCGAAAAATTTCAAAAAAAATTTATATTTTTTTCTCTTTATTTTTGCGATTTTGATAATAGAATCTCTTTCAATTTTTAAATTCCTATAGTTAGACAAAGGATAAAGTGAAACATTTAAATAATCAATCTGGCTAAAAAGCTCATCATCGACATCTTTCAAAAGTATACCATTGGTACAAAGACCGATTGTATACGCAAAGTTAATTTCCCGGGCAACCTTTATAAATTTAACTATTTCGTTATTCAATAAAGGTTCGCCTCCGCAAAAACGCAAGGTTTCAACATGCATAATCTTAGCTAATGTTTTTAAATCTTTACAAAATGTAGCTAGCTTGGCTATCTTAGGATAATTTACATTACTAAAATTAGCACACTGCCAACATTTCAGTACGCAATGGTCTGCAGCAAAAAACTCCAAATAATTTTTATAAATTTTTTTAAAAGACCGTTTCTGCAACATAAGAAAACTTAAAATAACGTGTCGTCAAACCGGTTTTGTCAAGTTTTGCCAATATTAACAAATATCCGGTCCTAACTCAAAACTACTTTGACTCATGTGAGGGTAATTATATACTTTCCGTAAATACTAATCTAAAACTAAATCCGCAATTTTTGTTTTTTGACGAACGCTAAAAGGACAGCCTCATATTTACTGACATTTAATTTCACATCAAACTTGTCATGGACAGTCTGATAGGCATTTACAATACATCTTTTTCGTAAGCTACGATTCTGCAAGAGTTCTTTTACGCCTTCTATAAAATGAATAGGCTTATCTCCTGAGAATACAATCCCATTCTTTCTATGCTTGATTACCTCATCAAAAATTTCATTCTTGGACACAATGCATGGCATTCCCATAGCCATGGCTATCATAACAAAATGGAATGAATTCTGTATTTTTAAAACGTCTGATGTGAAAGGAGTATAAATAGCTACATCCGAAAGAGCTATAGATGTATATACTTGTTTTTTATTGTTTATGGCTTTGATGAGGTTTAAAGAGCGCCAGCCAGGGCATATAATCCGAAGTTCAGAATTGGAATTTTTCAAAAGAAATTCCTGCATCAAAATCCAAAAATAATCATTGCATTGAGTTATTACATCGGGAGCAATCAATATGCTTTTTTTTGTTTTTTCGGTATTGTTGGCTTTAAGAGAAACATCGTTAGATATTTTACTAAATCTTTTAATGTTTATTCCATCATGGATAACCATGGAGTTCCTAGGTCTTCCTTGGATTTCTTTTATAAAATTGAAGGGGCAAATAACAA
>Ga0315277_10009057_pt1 | contig 12754 bp, 12 predicted proteins | sample YL17G05_15_MG_FD_203695 | JGI IMG/M metagenome (GOLD analysis project Ga0315277, IMG submission 203695) | Sediment microbial communities from Yellowstone Lake, YNP, Wyoming, USA - YL17G05_15 | ecosystem: Environmental > Aquatic > Freshwater > Lake > Sediment | place: USA: Wyoming | collected... | reverse complement strand
GGAGCGGCCCGCCAAGCCGCTATGGCGGCTGGCATCCCAGTGACCTCACCCGCCACCACCATCAACAAGGTGTGCGGCTCGGGCCTAAAGGCCGTGGTCCTGGCTGCCCAGGCTGTCGCTCTGGGCGACGCCGATGTCGTTGTGGCCGGCGGCATGGAGAGCATGAACTGCGCCCCCTACCTGCTTGCCAAGGCGCGCTTCGGCTATCGCATGGGCCACGACACGCTGGTTGACAGCATGATCGAGGAAGGCCTGTGGTGCGCCTTCGAGGATCACCACATGGGAATGTGGGCCGAGAACATCGCCACTGATTTCAAGGTCTCCCGCCAAGACCAGGACGAATTCGCCGCCGCCAGCCATCAGAAAGCGGCGCGGGCTTGGGAGCGCGGCCTCTTCGCCGAGGAGGTAGTGCCGGTGGAGGTGCCCCAGCGCAAGGGCCCGCCCGTCGCCTTCGAGAAGGACGAGCACATCCGGCCCGATACCACCGTCGAGAAGCTGGCGGCGCTGCGGCCGGCCTTCAAGCCCGACGGCACGGTGACGGCGGGCAACGCCTCGGGCATCAACGACGGCGGGGCGGCGGTGGTAGTCATGTCGCGGAAGCGGGCCGAGGCCCTGGGCAAGCAGCCGCTGGCCCTCATCCGCGCCTACGCCTCGGCCGGAGTGGAGCCGCGCATTACGGGCATGGGGCCGGTGCCAGCCGTTCGCAAGGCCCTGGCCAAGGCCGGCCTGGAGATCAAGGACATCGACCTGATCGAGGCCAACGAGGCCTTCGCCTCTCAGTCGCTGGCCGTAGGCCGCGAGTTGGGCTGGGACTGGGAGCGAGCGAACGTCAATGGCGGCGCGCTCGCCCTGGGTCATCCCATCGGGGCCAGCGGTGCCCGCATTCTCACCAGCCTCCTCTATGAGATGCGACGGCGGCAGGCTCAGCGTGGCCTGGCCACCCTGTGCATCGGCGGCGGCCAGGGCATCGCCATGATCGTGGAGCGAGCGAGCTAGAGCGTACTGTCCCCGAGTTCCACCAACAGGGAGCCGCTCAGAGCGAGACCCTTCGCTGCGCTCAGGGTGACAGCGGTGGTGGGCGCCATTCTGAGCGAAGGGAAGAGCCCCGTGTCTTGGTAGTGGCCGACGGCAACTGTCATTAAATGAGGGCGGCGGGTTGACAAGAATGGGTGGCAGGCATATATGAAGCGCTGGAGGAGGCGACATGTCTATGCTCAGTGTCGGCGCTAAGGCACCCGATTTCACTCTCAGCGGCATCGACGGCAAGCAGTACGCCCTGTCCGCTGCCCTGAAGCAAGGGCCGTTGCTGGCCGTCTTCATCCAGACCGCCTGCCCTATCTGTGACTTGGTCATGCCCTATCTAAACCGCCTGGCGGCGACCTACGGTGGCCAGGGTTGCCAGCTCTGGGCGATCTCTGAGGATGGCCAGGAGGCCTCGCGGCGCTACGCCCAGCGGTTCGGGGCCAGCTTCCCTCTGCTGGTGGACGACCCGGCTGATGGCTGGATCGTCTCGCACGCCTACGACCCGGCCGTTACTCCCACCCTCTTCCTCATCGGGCCCGATGGGCGGGTGCAGTTCAGCGGCGAGGGATTCAGCAAGGCCGACCTCAATGCCGTCGGCGAGAGGATCGCCAGCCACCTGGGGGTGCAGCCGGCGGTGGTGGCCGAGCGCAACGACGGCAACCCCGACCTTCGCCCTGGCTGAGGGTCGCCCCACCTCAAGGGCTAGGTTAGCCCCAAACCTGGTAGCAGCCTTCGGTTCGCCCTTAGGGTGCGGGCGGCGGCCTAACTGTGACGTACCGACTCGCACTTGCTAGTCTCTTGTCAACCCTCACGGCGACGAGTAGGATGGGGGAGTCATGGAGCCGCGCATCCAGTACGCCCAGACCACCGACGGGGTGAGCATCGCCTACACCACCTGGGAGACCGGGTTCCCTCGTAACCCGAGGGCAGCTTATTCGTACACCTTCTCGCCGGCCACCTCGGCGTCCGGAGCGTCAGCCTCCACGTCCCGCCCGCGGCGGCCCATCCCTAGCTCACGGTAGTACTCGTGCTGGATCAACAGGTTCATGATCTCGTTGGTACCAGTCCAGATCATGAGGAGCCGCGCGTCCCGCAGGAGCCTCTCGATGGGATAGACGTTGGTGTAGGCGATCCCGCCCATGATCTGCATGGCGTGATTTATGACTTGCCAGCCCGTCTCGGTGCCGAACTTCTTGGCCTCGGAGACGAGGCGGCGAGTGCGTCCTGGGTTGTCGCCGTTGTCTATGGCGTGAGCCGCCGCATACACGAGGCCTCGCGCCGCGTCGAGCATGGTGATGCTATCAGCCACCTTGAAGCTGACGCCCTCAAAGCGACGGATCTTCTGCCCAAAGGCCTTCCGCCGGTCGCTGTACCGAGCGGCGATCTCCAGAGCCGCCCGAGCACCGCCCAGGGCACCGGCCGCGCTGGTCATTCGCTCCGGGATCATCATCTGATTGAACACCAGCGCTCCACCATGCTCTGGGCCGATGAGGTTCTCGACCGGCACGCGTGTATCCCGGAAATAGACCCGGCCGGTGCCTCCGCCGCGCATGCCCATGAGACCGTAGACATGCTGCACCTCCACCTCCGGGCTCCGCTCCACGATGAAGACGCTGAGCGACTCATGCGGAGGCGCATCCTCTCGCGAGCGAGCGTATACCAGGAAGTAGTCCGCACCCTCGGCGCCAACGATGAAGCGCTTCTGGCCGTTCAGAACCCAGGTGGCTCCATCGCGGCGAGCAGTGGTCGTCGCACCGAAGAAGTCCGAGCCGCCGCGTGGCTCCGTCAGGGCCTCAGCGACGGCCATCTTCCCCTCCAGGACCGGCCGCAGCCAGCGCTCCTTCTGCTCCGGCGTGCCGAAGACACTGAGCCCTTCGCCAACGATGCTCACCAGGCCGTACAAGCAGGGACAGCTGGTGCTAAGGACGCCGATCTCCTCCAGGGCCAGGATCTCATCGACCCAGCCGAGCCCGCGCCCGCCGTACTCCTCCGAGAAGCGCAGCCCTAGGAGCCGGCGGCGAGCGGCGGCCTCGAGGAACTCGCGGGGGTAGGATACCTTTCCCGCGTCCAAGTCCAGGAGCAGTTGGCGCGGCACATCGTCACGGACGAGGGCTCGCACCTCGTCGCGCAACGCCTTCTGTTCTTCAGTCAGAAGGGTCTCAAACATCTTTCTCCTCCATTCGCTGCCCATCATCTCCGGCTGAGCGCCAGACGACGCCGCCTGCTCTGGCAACGACCGGTATGTGGCAGGTGCTTTGATAATGCCCCGTGCAGGACAAGGTGTCAAATGGTGCCTATGCAACGTGCGCGTCCGCCGATCGGGCAGGGATCTGCAGCGGAGACTGGCCGATGGAGCGCCTGTAGAGCAAGCACAGAACCAACCCACCAACCATCGAGCCCAGGCCAAGGTACTGGCTCAAGGGCTGATTCACCGCCACCACCACCCAGGCGGACATGGAGGGCTCCACATCGCTCACGCAGCGCCTGGGCGACGCCAAAGCTCAGGAGGTACTGCACACGCACAATCGGATCGTCCGCGACGCCCTAAAGGCGCACACTGGCTCCGAGATCAAGCACACCGGCGACGGCATTATGGCCTCGTTCTCGTCGGCGACGGGGGCGCTGGAGTGCGCCATCGCCATGCAGAAGGCCTTCGCCGCGCACAACGAGTCGGCGGGGGAGCCCATACGGGTGCGCATCGCGCTGAATGCTGGGGAGCCGATAGCGGAGGAGAAGGACCTGTTCGGCACGGCGGTCCAGCTGGCTGCACGGATCTGTGCCTATGCCCAGCCAGGTGGGATTCTGGCCCCGATCGTCGTCCGAGAACTTGCGGCAGGCAAGGGATTCGTGTTCTCGGACCTGGGCGCAGTAGCCCTTCGCGGCTTCGAGGACCCGGTGCGGCTGTACGAGGTGCGGTGGCGAGAAGCCTAGTTGTCCAAGTTCCCAGCCGCACGTGTGCATAGCTGCCTGTCCTGCGCCCTGGCCAGCGCCCTCGCATGGCTCCTGGTCGCGATGGGCCTGCCTGGCGATCCTTGAGTGCGCCGGGTTGTCAGGCGGGGGTTGCTCGTGTTAGGATAGAAGTAGGTTAACGTTCCGGCGTCGGCATCCCACGAGGGCAAAGCCCCAAAGCGAGAGTCGCTCGATGACCGAGGCTTAACCGAGATTAGCGAAGGAGGTCATCGAGTGACCTTTGAAGACAAGACCCTAGTTTGCGCCGATTGCGGCGCTGAGTTCACCTTCTCGGCGGCGGACCAGGAATTCCACGCTGGCAGAGGGTATCAGGACCCCAAGCGCTGTCCCACCTGCCGTCAGGCCAGACGGGCCGAGCGCGGCGGCGGGGGCGGGCGCGACCGCGGCGAGCGCGTCATGTACGATGCCGTGTGCAGCAGTTGCGGTGCCCAGACGCAGGTCCCCTTCGAACCGAGGCTGGACAAGCCAGTCTACTGCGACGAATGCTTCAGCAAGCAAAGGGCTAGCCGTCCCAGCTGGTAACAGCGACGGAGCATGCTGCCCAGCTTCTGAAAGAGATTCAGGAAGGGCACGAAGAGAGTGCCACTAGGGTCCTGCGGCTGGTGAGCCGAGACGATTGTTTCGACTTCGCCTTCGATGAGCGTCGAGAGGGCGACCAGATCGTCCAGAACGGCAACGCCGACGTTCTGCTGGTGGGAACCGATGTGGCTGATCTCTTGGGGGATGCTGCCATCGATTGCCAGGACACCCCCGCCGGCCCGCGCTTTACCCTCAGCACCCCGGAGGAATCTACGGCCTAGCCCCAGAACGCCCGCCATCCCCTAGAGTCACTCCAAACCTCGCCCACTCGCCCCCGCCGGTCGGGGGAGAGGTCTGGGCCTTGGCTTGTTTTCCCTGCTATCATATGCCCGACTCGATCCACAGCGTGCGAGGAGGGGAAAATGTCGGGGCCCCTGCGAGGAATCAGAGTCCTCGACCTGACCTGGGTGCTGGCCGGGCCGTTCGCCAGCATGATCCTGGGCGATCTGGGGGCGGAGGTCATCAAGGTGGAGCGCCCGCCCTACGGGGATGTCGCCCGCACCACCGGCCCGATCGTCAACGGCGAGAGTTGCTATTTCTTCAGCATCAACCGCGGCAAGAAGAGCGTCTGCCTTGACCTGAAGGCGGAACGGGGCAGGGAGCTCTTCCTGCGCCTGGTGGGCCTATCCGATGTGCTGATGGAGAACTTCACGCCGGGCACCATGGACAAGCTGGGCCTGGGCTACGACGTCCTCCAGAAACACAACCCTCGTCTCATCTATGCCGCCACCTCCGGCTTCGGCCAGACGGGACCCGAACGCCTGCGGCCGGCCCTGGACATCGTGGTGCAGGGGATGGGCGGCGTCATGAGCATCACCGGCGAGCCCGACGGCCCGCCGCTGCGCCCTGGCCTGTCCCTAGGCGACATCGCCGCTGGCCTGTACACCACCATCGGTGTCCTGGCCGCCCTACACGAGCGGGAGAGGAGCGGCCAGGGCCAGATGATCGACGTCGCCATGCTGGATTGCCAGATCGCCATCTTAGAGAACGCCTTCATCCGTTACTTCGCCACCGGCGAGCTGCCCAAGCCCATCGGCAGCCGCCATCCGCTGGCCACCCCCTTCCAGGCGTTCCCCACCAGCGACGGCTGGATCGTCCTCGCCCTGAGCTGGGGAGTGGAGAATCAGTGGGAGCTCTTCTGTGCTACCATCGGCCGGGTGGACCTGATCGACGATCCCCGCTTCGACACCCCTGCCCTACGCACTGAGCACCACGCCGAGTTGGAGCCCATCCTCAACGAGGCCATGCGCCAGAAGACCACCAGCGAATGGCTAGAGGAGTTCGATGCCATCGGCTTGCCCTGCGGGCGCTTGAACAACATCGCTCAGGCCGCCGAGCAGCCCCAGGTGGTGGCCCGCCGCATGCTGGTGGAGGTGGAGCACCCCCGCATCGGCCGGCTGAAGCTGCCCGATACGCCGGTCAAGCTCTCACGCACGCCGGGCGGCATCAAGGGGCCATCGCCGGCATTGGGGCAGGATACCTACGACGTGCTTTCGTCGCTGCTTGGGCTTTCGGCGGAGGAGTTGGCCGAGCTGGCAACGGCGGGCGTGATCGTCAGTCCGTAGCCCTTGAAGGAGGCAGCGATGAGGATCACCGACATCGAGGTTCGCGTCTTGGAGTACCCTCTGGAGCGGCCCTTCGTCTCCACCTGGCAGCCCATGCCCACCGTGCACCACCGCGCGCACATCGTCTTCATCCACACGGACGAGGGGATAACCGGCATCGGCTCAGGCGGCGTGGCCGCGCGCTGGGATGTTGCCCGCCTGTTCCTCCTGGGACAGGACCCCTTTGCCATCGAGCAGCACGTTCAGAACATGCGGAGCTTCGCCTTCTTCATCGGCCGCCCCTGGCCGTTGGAAGTGGCCCTGTGGGATATCATCGGCAAGGCCACCGGCCAGCCCATCTACAAGCTTCTGGGCGGCGGCCAGGAGCGCCTCAGGGCTTACGCCAGCACTGGCGAGCTGCGCTCGCCCGAGCAGCGGGTAGAGGACGCCCAGCGCCTGCGCGATGAGGGCTTCCGCGCCCTGAAGCTACGCTTCCACCGCGCCAACCCCAGGGATGACCTGCGAGTGCTGGAGGCGGTGCGCAAGGCGGTGGGCGATAGCATGGATATCATGGTGGATGCCAACTACGGCTGGGTCATCGCCCCCGACCGGGCGCCTCAGCGCTGGGACCTGCGCACGGCCATATCGATGGCCAGGGCTATGGAGGAGCTAGGCGTCTACTGGCTGGAGGAGCCCCTTTACTGCTACGACTACGATGGTCTGGCCGAACTGCGCCGGCAGGTTAACCTGCGCATCGCCGGCGGCGAGCTGAACCAGGGCTTCCACGAGTTCAACATCCTTCTGGAGAAAGACTGCCTCGATGTCTACCAGCCCGACGTCACCTTCGCCGGAGGCTTCTCCCAGTGCCGCCAGATCGCTGCCATGGCGCAGGCCCGTGGCAAGATGGTCACTCCTCACACCTGGACCAACGGCATCGGCTTTGCCGCCAACCTGCACTTCGCCGCCTCTCTCGGTCTCTGCCCATATCTAGAGTTCCCCTATGACCCGCCCAACTGGACGCCCGACGCGCGGGACTTCATGCTCGGCGAGCCCTTCCGCATCGATGCGGAAGGTTATGTAAAGACACCCCAGGCACCCGGCCTGGGGATCGAGCTAGATGAGAGCAAGCTGAAGAAGTACGAGGCCGCCGACCCCAACCGTCTGATCTAGGTGAGGGCCTCGATGATGTGTCGAGCCGTGGCGCGAGAAGTACAGGCGGACGCCCAGGCCGCGATGGCACCAGGCTTGGGCCCTACGAAGTGGCCAGCGGGATCACGTCCGCAGCCCTGATGGGATGCGATGCCGAGCGCGCTCTATGCCCGCGCGGGAATGAACAGGCGATGGGCTTTCTCGAAGGTTTCGAGGGTGAGGACGGGCTCGGCATCGTCGTACCTGGCGCTCTCCAAAACGATGTCCAGCAGGTCACGAGCGTAGGAGGCTCGTGGTCTGGTGGTGTTGTCCTCGTACACCCGCTGAACGATGTACTGCAGGGTTTCCTCAGTGGCTGTGATAGAGCGCTCCTCGCATGCCCGTCGCAAAATCTCGCGAAACTCGGCGGGACCTGGGTTGGGGATCTCCACCTTGTAGAGGATTCGCCGCAGGAAGGGCTGCTCGAGAAGAAGCTCTACCTTGAGATTGGTGGCGAAAAGGAGATGAACGTCGAAAGGTACGGAGATCTTTTCGCCAGTGTGGAAGGTGAGAGAGTACCAGCCTCGCTCCAGGGGTGTTAGCCATCGGTTGAGCAGATCCTCAGGCCGGATCCTCTGACGGCCGAAGTCGTCCACCGCCAGAAAGCCGCCCTGGGCCTTGAGGTGGGAGGGCGCCTGATAGAAACGGGACACGGGGTCATAGGCCAACTCCAGGGACTCCTGACCCAGCTCGCCGCCCACTATCACCGCTGGCATGCGAACAACGGCCCAACGCTCGTCACGCTTGTGGTTTGTCTCCTCGGGCTCGTCAGAGATCGTTGGGGCCAGCCTTACTGTATCTCTCTCTTGAGCAGGGATGTGTATGGAGGAGTCGAAGACGCGGATGATATGGCCGTAAGCGTAGATGGCGAAGGGAACGAGCACTTGGCCCTCCAGGTGACGGGCAAATGCCTCTAGCACGAACGTCTTGCCGTTGCCAGAGGGTCCGTAGAGCAGAGCGCAGCGCCCAGAGTGGAGGGTCCGCGCCAGGGCGTCGGCCGTCTCCGGAGACAGCACCAGCTCGGACAGGGCGTTCTCGATGCTCTCTCGCGATGGCTGCGGCCTCTCTGCTCGCTGGCGTTCCATAACCTCGACGTACTGGTCTATGGTCACCGGTGCCGGGCCAGCGTACCGGGACCTCTCGAGAGCCTCTTTGACTCTGCTGGTTCCCCCGGCTGTGAGACGGTAGCGGTAATTCCCGGCCATCATGCTGCCGGAGCTGGCCACTTCGCAAAGATGCTCGTCGGTCAGCAGGGCCAGAAGATCCTGGACGATGGCAGGCGGCAGAGCCATTCTCTGGCTCATGTGGGTGGCCGAGGGTAGGCCCGCGTAGTGAACGGTCTTCAGGGCCAGGTCCATGAGAAAGGCCTTGGAGAGACCGGTGTCGGCCAGCGTCCGCGGCTGCGAAGGAAAGAAAGGTATCCCTTCTGGCTCTTCAGCCGTTGCGGTCTGCCAAGACCGCTGAACGCTAGACTCGTCGGGCGACCAGAGCGAGGGAGAGCCGTTAGGCTTGTCATTGTCTTCGCCGACGAGGGGAAGCTTCTCTTCTTGGTTGCCGTCGTCGTAAAGCTGCACCCTTATTGCCTCCTGCCTTCAAGCATCACGCAAGACAAACGCGCCCATGGCACCGATGCTGGTGCCGTCGATGGTCTCGATACAAGAGACGTATCGGGATGACCGACGTTACAGCGGATGGCGCTTGCCGAGGCCCAGCCCGCGCGGGGCGAAGGTGCTAACAAGTGGTTCACTGTTGGTCGGTTCTGGGCTCCGGGGTTCGCACATAACCCCAGCCTGAAGGCTGGGGCATGGGGGCAGCGAATCTGATGCCCCTCCGACAGGTCGGGGGAGTCGAGAATCAAACCACCAACGGCGACCCGGCCCGGGATGCGGCGGCGGATCTCGCTGGTGCTAGGAGCAATGGTAGACTATGTTGTTCCCCTGAGATGGCACATGAGAAGGCTGGCGTTCGTTGTAGGTGGGCTCGTGCTGGTGGCCATCGCCTGCCGGGGCGGAGACGGTGAGTCGCCTCCCAGCCCGACGCCTGGGGAGACGGCTGCGACCATTGGCTTCAGCACACCGGAGCCGACGCCCACGCCCTTCTTCACCGCACCCGAGGACATCCCGACTATCACCCTGGACGACATCTTCGGCCCAGCGGCCGACCGAGGCCTGAGACTGGACCCCACCAAGCTGCGAACCCTGATCGCCACCGGCGACGTAATCCCTGCCAGAAATGTGAACAACCAGATCATTGCTCACGGCAATGACTTCTTCTATCCTCTCTCGGCCACGGCTGACATCCTGCGGCAGGCAGACCTGACCGTCACAAACCTGGAGGCACCGCTGATGGAGGGCTGTCCGCCCAGCGAGGAGGGCTTCACCTTCTGCGGTCAGCCGGGCTTCGCCGGCGCTCTGCGAGAAGCCGGCGTGGACGTGGCTACTCTGGAGAACAACCACATCGACAACTACGGGCCAGAGGGCGTCGCTGCCACCGAGGCGCTGCTCACCGCCAACGGCATCGACTATGCCGACTGCTACACCCTGGCCGTGCGTGATGTGCGAGGGCTCCGCTTTGGCTTCCTGGCCTTCAATGGCGTGGGAGGGTCCTTCGACCGGGAGTTGGTGCGCCGGCGCATCGAGGAGGCTGACGGGCAGGTCGACGTTCTGGTGGTGGCTTTCCACTGGGGCAAGGAGTACGTGATCATTCCCCAGGCAGACCCGGGTATAGCCGCTGACGACCCGGTGGAGATAGCCCACCTGGCGGTGGACGCCGGCGCCGACCTCATCCTGGGGAATCACTCCCACTGGGTGCAGGGGGTGGAGGTGTACGCTGGCAAGCTCATTACCTACGCCCACGGTAATTTCATTGTCGACCAGATGTGGAGCTACGAGACGACGCTGGGAGTTATTGGCCGCTACATTTTCTACGACAGCGAGCTGGTGGGCGTCCAGTTCGTGCCGATTCGGATCGAAGACTACGCCCGCCCGGTGCCTCTGGAGGGAGAGGAAGCCCAGGCCGTCCTGGATGGAATGCGACAGGCGAGCTTGAGCCTTCAGGAGCTGCTGGCTGCTAGGGGGAATCCGTAGCTAGCGGTCGCCGCCTACTGGCTCTGGTAGCCGTGCGGGTATATCACGGTGCACTGGGCGAGCACGCTGGCGTAGCCATCAGCGGGTACGGTGACAGGCATGGTGTCATAGCCAGCACCAGACGAGATAACAGTCACAACGTAAGAGCCGCTATCGAGGATGAGTCCCGTACTGAAGGTTCCGTCCCCTCCTGTCACGCCTAGCCAGGCCTGACCAGCCAGCGGAAATGGACCGGAGACGGTCACCTGGGCCCCAGCCACCGGCTGGCTCTGGCAGATCACCGAGCCCTGTGTGCCACCCGGCCCAGGGATGGGTGTGGGCGCTGGTTTGGGGGTGGGCGTGGGGGTGGGCGTGGGGGTAGGCGTGGGAGTGACCGCAGGGATGGGGCTGGGTATGGATGTGGGTACTGGAGCAGGGGTGTCGGTCGCTGGCACTTCCGGGGTGGGTGAAGGAACCGCCACTGCTGAGGCAAAGGGCGTCGATGTCGACTTGATCATCTCCGGGGGGAAGGGTGTCATCGCTGGAGTGAGAACCGGAGGCGCCGAGGGTTTCGTCGTGGGCCTGGCCAAGGCGGTGGCCGTGGGGGTGGCCGTAGGACCGGCCGACCACGGCAAGACCAAGGGGGCGGGAGGCTGCGAGTCCTGCCACAGGAAGAGCACCACTGCCACCACAGCACCGATGAAACCGCCGCCAGCCAGCAGCATCAGGGGAAGTTTCCAGATCGTGCCGCCGCCAGCAGCAACCGGGACCCCGGTGGTGAACGTTCGCGCCAGGATCCTGTCAGCCAGTCCAGGTGGCGCCGGTGTGGGCCCCAAGGTGGCCAGAAGCTCAGAGGTCGAAGCGAGCTTCTCCTGCAGCTTGCGGCAGGCAAGGCATTCAGCCAGGTGCCCGGCCACCTGTCGCTGCGTCAGGCCAGGCAACTCACCATCATAGAAGGCAGAAAGGAGATGCCCCAGGCGACGGCACTTGTGCTCACTCTCCCCGTTCTTCATCTGGCTAGAGTAGGCTTGCCTGAATCCTAGACGGGCCTGATGCAGTATCCTTGCCACCCTGCTTCGGGAGAGGCCCAGCGATTCCCCGATCTGGGCATAGCTCAAGCCCTCCAACTCACGCAGGAGGAGAAGGCGCCGCTGGCGTCCGGGCAAGTGGCCGACGGCCTGTAGCACCCGCTGACGGATGTCAGCCCGCTCCAGGCCAGCCTGCTGAGCCTCGCTGTTGTTCGTCATGTACCTCGCGCGTGCCATCGAACATTAGACGATCGAAGGCCCAATAATGTAACACTGTTTTGCAGCAAACGCACGAAAATCCACCTCACATGGATGGCGGCGGCTGCCTCGGCGCCGCTTCCGGGGGTTGGGGCCGTCGTTGCCAGACGAGCCACAGGCCGCCGGCCATGAGGAATGCCACCGCAGCGAAGGGAGCCAGGGCCACGAACACCGCCGATGTGGTATCCGACCTGGCGGCGAAGTAGCCAGCGTAGGTCGAGCCCACCGAGGCCAACCCGAAGGCAGCGAAGAAGGAGATGCCGTAGCTGCGGCCCAGGAGGTGCCCCGGCGTATAGTCAGCGATGAGGCTAGTGTATATGGGCTGGCCGCCAAAGCTGAAGAGGACAAAGGCACCCGAGGCCACCACTAACAGTGCCCCGCTTGTGGCCCCCATGGCGACAAGGCAAGGCACCACCATTATCGCTATCAGCGGCGCCAGGCGCTCCAAGGGAAAGCGCTGACACAGGGAGCCGCCTATGTACTGTCCCACCGCGCCCATGAGCAGAACCAGCGTAGCCAGGGAATTGCCCATGGTTTCGCTCACCTGCGAGCTTATGTGGGTGGGCAGGAAGGTGCGGCTAGCACTGTAGACGAAGCCGTTCAGGACGAAGACGGTGTAGATCAGGATGAGAGGCATGACGGGGCTGCTGCCCCCCTGCGAGGATTGGGCAGGCATTGGCGCCGCCTCCGCCCGCTCGGGCTCGCCGCCCAGGCTGACCGCTCGCAGGAGGAGCCCCAGGGCTACGGTCAGACCAGCCAGGAAGAAGTATGCCCAACGCCAGCCAAAGGCCGAGGCGAGGGCCCCCGCCAGTAGGGGCGTGACAGCGATGCCCAGGTTGGCCGAGACGCCATGCAGGCCAAGGGCCATCCCCCGCTGGCCAACCCTCTGGACGATCAGGGTGACCGCCGCGGGATGGTAGAGCCCCATCATCAGGCCCATAAGGGCCAGGGCGACCCCCAACATGACCGACGTCTGAGACATACCTACCAGCACAGCGCCGAGGCCGCTGCCGAGGAGGCAAATGTAGAGGACTCGCGGCGAGCCAAGACGGTCGGTCAGGAGGCCGGAGGGCAGGGCACCGCAGCCGAAGGCGCCGGC
>Ga0315277_10009056_pt1 | contig 12755 bp, 12 predicted proteins | sample YL17G05_15_MG_FD_203695 | JGI IMG/M metagenome (GOLD analysis project Ga0315277, IMG submission 203695) | Sediment microbial communities from Yellowstone Lake, YNP, Wyoming, USA - YL17G05_15 | ecosystem: Environmental > Aquatic > Freshwater > Lake > Sediment | place: USA: Wyoming | collected... | reverse complement strand
TGCCTCCGAAGCAGCACCCGGCGCCACGCCCTGAGAGACCTGAGATACGAAGGAGGAGAGCACCATGGCACTCATTCGCTGGACACCCGCCCCGACGTCGATGAGAGATTTGGTCGGCATGCACGAGGAGATGAACCGGCTGTTCGACGGCGTGTTCGGCCGTCCCGTCGCCCGCTCGACCTTCGACTTCGTTCCCGTCGTGGACATCGAGGAAACCCCGGAAGAGTTCGTCCTCAAGGCCGACCTGCCCGGCATCTCCGCCAAGGACGTCAAGGTCAGCGTGATGGGCGACACCCTCACGATCCGCGGGGAGCGCAAGCAGGAGAGCGAGAAGACCGCAGGCAACATGCTGCGCTGCGAGCGCATTCATGGCTCGTTCGAGCGCTCCTTCACCCTCGGAGCGCCGGTGCGCGCGGATCAGGTGAAGGCCACCTTCAAGGATGGCGTGCTCGACGTGCGCGTGCCCAAGGCCGAGGAGGCGCGCCTGCGCGAGATCGAGGTCAAGGTCGGCAGCTAGGCCGCTGCCGCAGGTCCGGCGGGCCCAGTCGGCCCGGCCACTCAGGGACGTGCCACGCCCGCGGGCTCCCCACCAGAGGTGGGGCGCCCGGGCGTGGCTTGCGTCCCCGGCAACCATAAGGAAGGGAGCGTCATGGGCAAGGTCATCGGTATCGATCTCGGGACCACGAACTCCTGCGTGGCCGTGATGGAGGGCGGCGAACCGAAGGTCATCGCGAACGCCGAGGGCTTCCGCACCACGCCGTCGGTCGTCGGATTCTCGAAGAGCGGTGAGCGGCTGGTGGGGCTGGTGGCGCGCCGTCAGGCCGTGACCAATCCCAGCAACACGGTCTACTCCATCAAGCGCTTCATGGGACGCAAGTACGACGAAGTCGAAAGCGAGCGCAAGCTCGTCCCCTACGAGGTCGTACGCGGCAGCGGTGGCGACGCGCGGGTGCGCGCGAGCGGCGAGGAATTCTCCCCGCCCGAGATCTCGGCCATGATCCTCCAGAAGATGCGGCAGACGGCCGAGGAGTACCTGGGGGAGAAGGTGAGCGAGGCGGTCATCACCGTGCCCGCCTACTTCAACGACTCCCAGCGGCAGGCCACCAAGGACGCGGGCCGCATCGCCGGGCTCGACGTGAAGCGCATCATCAACGAGCCCACGGCGGCTTCGCTGGCCTACGGTCTCGACAAGAAGAAAGACGAGAAGATCGCGGTCTTCGACCTGGGCGGCGGCACCTTCGACATCTCGATCCTCGAGATCGGCGACGGCGTGTTCGAGGTCCGCTCGACGAACGGGGACACCCACCTCGGCGGCGACGATTTCGACCAGCGCGTGATCGACTGGCTCGCGGACGAATTCAAGCGGCAGGAGGGCATCGACCTGCGCAAGGACGCGATGGCGCTCCAGCGCCTGAAGGAGGCCGCGGAGAAGGCCAAGTGCGAGCTGTCCGGCACGCTGGAGACCGACGTCAACCTGCCCTTCATCACCGCGGACCAGAACGGACCCAAGCACCTCAACCTCCGGCTCACGCGCGCCAAGCTCGAGCAGCTCGTGGACGACCTGGTCGAGCGCTGCCGGGGGCCGGTCATGCGGGCCCTGAAGGACGCCGGCAAGGAACCGAGCCAGATCGACGAGGTCATCCTGGTCGGCGGCGCCACGCGCATGCCCAAGGTCCAGGAGCTGGTGCGGGCCATCTTCGGCAAGGAGCCCCACAAAGGCGTGAACCCGGACGAGGTCGTGGCGGTGGGCGCGGCCATCCAGGGCGCGGTGCTGGCCGGCGACGTGCGCGACGTCGTGCTGCTCGACGTGACGCCGCTCTCGCTCGGCATCGAGACGCTGGGGGGCGTGATGACCACGCTGATTCCGCGCAACACCACCATCCCGACCAAGAAGAGCGAGACCTTCTCGACCGCGGCGGACAACCAGACCACGGTGGAGGTGCACGTGCTCCAGGGCGAGCGGCCGGTGGCGGCGGGCAACAAGACCATCGGGCGCTTCCACCTGGACGGACTCCCGCCGGCCCCGCGCGGGCTGCCGCAGATCGAGGTGACCTTCGACATCGACGCGAACGGGATCCTGCACGTGTCGGCCAAGGACCGGGCCACGAGCAAGGAGCAGAGCATCCGCATCGAGGCCTCGAGCGGACTCAGCGAAGCCGAGATCCAGACGATGGTGAAGGATGCCGAGGCCCACGCGGGCGAGGACCGGCGCCGCAAGGAGGAGGTCGAGACGCGCAATCGCGCCGACTCGCTCGCCTACGAGGTGGAGAAGAACCTCAAGGAACACGGGGGCAAGCTGGACGCCGACGTGAAGTCGCGCGTCGAGAGCGAGCTGAATCGCGTGCGCGAGGCGCTCAAGGGCGGCGACAGCGCGGCCATCACCGCGGCAAGCGAGGCTCTGCAGGAGGCCTGGCACAAGGCCGCAGCGGCGCTCTATCAGCAGGCCGCTCCGCCGCCACCCGGCAGCGGCGGCCCCGGCGGCGGCTCCGAGCCGGTCGAGAAGAAAAAGAAGGAGGGCGGAGACGGCGCCGTGGAGGCGGACTACGAAGTGATGAACTGACTCGACTCGTGGGGCTGAGCGGCGCCCGCCGCCGCCACCCGGGCCGCGATTCGCGGGCTACAGGCGGACGATCTTGCTCGAACGGCGTCCCTTGAGCGCGTTGCGGGTGTCCACCACGGTCTTGGAGTGGCGGACGATGAGCCCGTAGGGGAACGCCTGGTGGGCGGTCGCGATCACCGCGCAATCGAAGCGCCTCAGGTTGCGCGGCGTGAGCGGAGTGCTCTTCATCCGGCGCCCGAAGTAGTCGAGGGACGGCACGAAGGGGTCGCTGTACTCGACCTTGGCCCCGCGGTCCTCGAGCGTCTTCATGATGTCGAAGGACGGGCTCTCGCGCACGTCGTCGATGTTGGCCTTGTAGGCCATGCCGAGCAGCAGCACCTTCGCGCCCCGGACCGCCTTGCCGCGCTGGTTGAGCGCCTGCACCGCGAGGTTCGCGGCGTGTTCCGGCATCTGCCCGTTGATGTAGCCGGCCAGCTCGATGAAGCGGGCCTCGAAGCCGCTCGCCCGCGCCTTCCAGGACAGGTAGAAGGGATCGATCGGGATGCAGTGGCCGCCCAGGCCGGGGCCGGGATAGAAGGGCATGAAGCCGAAGGGCTTGGTGGCCGCGGCCTCGATCACCTCCCACACGTCGATCTTGAGTCGCCGGCACAGCAGCGCCAGCTCGTTCACGAGCCCGATGTTGACGCTGCGGAACGTGTTCTCGAGCAGCTTCACCATCTCGGCCACCTGCGGGGAGGAGACGGGCACCACCTGTTCGAGACGTTGGCGGTAGAGCGCGACCGCCATCCGGGTGCAGGCCGGGGTGACTCCGCCCACGACCTTGGGCGTATTGCGCGTCTGCCACACCGTGTTGCCCGGGTCCACGCGCTCGGGCGAGAAGGCGAGGAAGAAGTCCACGCCGACCCGCAGCCCCGTCTTCTCCAGCTCGGGCAGGATCAGCTCGTCCGTCGTGCCCGGGTAGGTCGTGCTCTCGAGGATGACGAGCATCCCGGGGTGGACGTACTTCTTCACCTGCTCCACCGCGGCCACGATGAACGAGACGTCGGGATCGCGCTGCTTGGACAGCGGCGTCGGGACGCAGATGCTCACCGCGTCGGCGCGGCGGAGCACGTCGAACTCGGTCGTGGCCGTGAGGCGACCCGAGCGCACCAGCGAGCGCACGTCGGCGGTCGGCACGTCCTGGATGTAAGAACGTCCGGCCAGCAGTTGGCGTACGCGGCCCGCGTTCAGATCGATCCCCGTCACCCGGAAGCCCGCCTGGGCGAACTCGACGGCAAGCGGGAGCCCCACGTAGCCCAGCCCGATGACGGCGAGGTGGGCGCGACGGGCTTCGATGCGCCGGGCAAGGGCTTCGGCGGGAGGTGTGCGGCGTCTGCGCGCTGCCAGCATAGGTCACGCACGCTATCAGACCATAGAAAGAGCGGTCAAACCGCGCCGCGTCCGGGGGGGCGAGTTGCCGCCAGGGCCCGGAATCGCCAGAATGCCCCGTCACTCCCGGGCGCTGCGTCGCGGTGCGGAGACCGGTCACCGCCTCCGTCTCCGAGCGACCCAGGCTCGCACGGTCCGTCGATCCTCCGAGGAGGTTCATGCGGTGTCCCAGGCCGCGGTGCAGCACATCGCCCGCTATCAGGTCGAGGGCGCCGTCTGCTGGGGGCGCCGCGAGGGCGAGTTCTTCGTCCGGCTCAGCGCGCCGCCCTGGCTCGGCGGGCGTGAGACAGGTCCGCGTGACGACCCGGCGCGCGTGGTCCTGCTGCCTCCGGTGGAACCGACCAAGATCGTGTGCGTGGGGCTCAACTACCGCGAGCACATCGCCGAGAGCGCGACCGTGGTGCCGGGGGGACTCGCGGAGCCCGCGGAGCCGCTGCTTTTTCTCAAGCCCCCCAGCGCCGTGGTGGCGAGCGGAGGCGCCATCCGCTACCCGCGCGGGGTCGAGCGTCTCGACCCGGAGGCGGAACTGGGTGTGGTGATGGGGCGGCGCGCCCGCGCCGTGCCTCCGGCCTCCGCGCTCGACTTCGTGGCCGGCTACACCTGCTTCAACGACGTGAGCGCGCGCAACTACCAGCGCACCGACGGGCAGTGGGCCCGGGCGAAGGGCTTCGATACCTTCGCTCCGCTGGGCCCGTGGGTGGCAGTGGGCCTCTCGCCCGGAGCGCTGGAGATCCGCTGCCGCGTGAACGGCGAGGAGCGCCAGCGCGCGAATACGGCGGACCTGATCCACTCGGTCCCGGCGCTGGTGAGCTTCATCTCGGGCATCATGACGCTCGAGCCCGGCGACGTGATCGCCACCGGCACTCCGGCCGGGGTGGCGCCGGTCTTTCCCGGCGACATCGTGGAAGTCGAGGTCGAAGGGATCGGCACCCTCTTGAACCGGGTCGAGGCTGCGTCGTCATGAAGACCGGGACCGGCTTCCTTGCAGCGACCACCTGGTGTCAGGGCGGCGTGGGCTTGCCGGCGGAAAGCGCCGCCGGGCTCGGGCGGACCGCCTCGGGGGCCATGGCCGGCCGGGGGGCCGGGGAGTCCCGCGTCCGGGGCCGTCTGGCTTCCCTGCTGCACAACCTGCGCCCAATGTGTACCCTCTTCGCCGGAGTGGCCGTGCGCCGGCGTCCGGCGGCGCGGCCGGCGAACGCTTCCGCGAGATGGCGGGACCCATGACCGATCCTTCCCCGACGCAGCCAGACGCTCCGACGCTGGCGGGCCTGCGGACCAAGCCCGACGAGGAACTCGTGCGGGTGGCCCAGGGTGGCGAGAACCGCGCGTTCGACGAGCTGGTGCGGCGCTACCAGGACAAGGTCTACCGGCTCTCCTACAAGATCCTGCGCCACGAGGACGACGCCGCCGAGGCGCTGCAGGACGCGTTTCTCTCGGCCTACCGGGGCTTGAAGAACTTCAAGGCGGAGTCGACGTTCTCGACCTGGCTCTACCGCATCGCCACCAACGCCAGCCTGATGAAGTACCGGAAGCGGCGCGGCAACCTCGTGTCGCTGGATCAGTCGCAGAGCCAGAACGAGGAGGCCGAGCCCCTGCAGCTGCGCGATTGGTCAGCGCTGCCGCTCGACGATCTGCTGACCGCGGAGACGCGGGAGGTGATGCAGGAGGGGGTCGACGGCCTGCCCCTGGAGCTGCGCACCGTGTTCGTGCTGCGTGACATCGAGGAGAAGTCGAATGCCGAGGTCGCCGAGATCCTCGGGCTCTCCGTGGCGGCGGTGAAGTCGCGGTTGCACCGGGCCCGCATCGCTCTCCGGGAACGGCTCAACCGCTACTTCGCGGACAAGATGACGAGGAAGGACCGCACCCGCTGAAGCTGCGAGGCGGAGGAAGGACGCAATGCGGAGGGAAGGGATTCCCGGGCGTCAGCGCAGGGCCAGCCGGGCGAAGATGAGCCCCGCCAGCGCCACGCGGTACGCGCAGAACGCGCCGAAACCCGCGCGGCCGAGCCAGTGGACGAGCCCCTTGATGCTGAGCAGGCCCACCACCGCCGCGGTGATCGTGCCGACCGCCAGCGTCGAGCCCGGCACGTCGTGCGGCAGGTGGCGCAGCTCGATGAGCCCGGCTCCGAAGGTGATCGGGGTCGCGAGCAGGAACGAGAAGCGCGCCGAGGAGACGCGGCTCATGCCGGCCGCGCGTGCGGCCGTCATGGTGATGCCGGAGCGGGACACGCCGGGCACCAGCGCCAGCGCCTGGGTGACGCCGACGAAGAGGCTCACGCCCCAGCCGGGCACGTCCTCCGTGCGGCCGCCGCGGCGCGCACGATCCACGCCCCACAGCAGCAGCCCGAACACGACCAGCATGATGGCCTGGAGGGGCAGTGAGCGCAGGTGCTCCTCGGCGGTCCGCTCCAGCAGGAGGCCCGCGACGGCCCCGGGCACGCTGGCCGCGGCCAGGCGCAGGACGATGGAGCGGGCCCGGCCCCCGGCCGGGCCTGGCGCGAGCGCTCCGCGGGCGAGTTCGAGCCAGTCTCGCCAGAAGGCGGCCAGCAGCGCCAGCAGCGTGCCCCAGTGGAGGGCCACGTCGAAGGCGACGCCCTCGTACTTCCAGCCCAGCAACTCGGGCACGACGTACAGGTGGGCGCTGCTCGAGATCGGCAGGGGCTCGCTCACGCCCTGGATCGCGCCCAGCACCGCCGCCTGCCACGGCGTGAGTCCGGCGGCCTCTTGCGCGGCGGAGACGATGGTCGCGACGAGCATGGCGCGGCACGCTAGCATGGGGGTGGGGGGGTGACAAACCCGCGCGGGTCCGGCGCGAGCACGGAGCGCAGCGTGGCGAGGGGGGCCGGAGCCTCCGGGGCGGCCATTCTGGTCTCGCGTGTCACCGGTCTGCTGCGCGATCAGGTGATGGCGGTGTTCTTCGGCGCCGGTTTCGCGACCGACGCCTTCAACGTTGCCTTCCGCATCCCCAACCTCCTGCGGGACCTGCTGGCGGAAGGCTCGATGACCCGCTCTCTGGTCAGGACGTTCACCGACTACGACCGGAATCGCGGGGCGGAGGAGGCCTGGGAGCTGGGGCGCCAGCTCATGCTGTTCCTCCTGCTGGTGCTGACCGGCGTGTGCGTCCTCGGGTGGATCTTCACCCCGCAGATCGTGCGCTTCCTGGCCGGCGGCTTCGAGCACGTCCAACAGAGCCTGGACGGCTACAGCAAGCTCGAGCTCACGAGCCTGCTCACCCGCGTCATGCTGCCGTTCCTGCCGGCGGTGGTGCTGGCGGCCGTCGCCATGGGCATGCTGAACGCGCGGGAGCGCTACGGGGTCTCCCAGCTGGCGTCGGCGGTGCTCAACCTCGGCATGGTGGTGGTCGCGGTCGCGCTGATCCCCGTCGTCCGGGCCTTCGGACAGCCGGCCGTGCTCGCGATGGGCATCGGCGTGCTGGTTGGCGGGGTGCTTCAGTTCGCCTACCAGCTACCTCCGCTCTACCGGCTGGGGTTCCGCCTGCGGCTGCAGTGGCCGCGCTGGCATGCGGGGGTCAGGCGCGTCGCCCTGCTGATGATTCCCGCGACCGTCAGCAGCGCCGGCTGGCAGGTGAACACGGCCGTGAACACCATCATCGCCTGCCACCTGCAGCAGGGCAGCGTCTCGTGGCTCTACTACGCCCTGCGGCTCCAGCAGCTTCCGGTCGGCGTGCTGGGGGTGTCCTTCGGCATGGTCAGCATGACGAAGCAGGCCCACGCGATGGTCGAGTCCGACCTGGCGCGCTTCAAGGAGACGCTCGAGTCCACCCTGAGGCTGGTGATCGTCGCCACGCTGCCGGCGGTCGCCTGGCTGATCGCGCTCTCGCAGCCCATCGTGGCCCTGCTCTTCGAGCACGGCCGTTTCCACGCGGGCGACACGGTCCAGACGGCGAGCGCGCTGGTGATGTACGGCCTGGGCGTCCCGGGCGCCGCCGGGGTGAACGTCATGGTGGGGGCCTTCTACGCCCTGGATGCCCCGTGGCTGGCGGTCCGGGCGAGCGTCGTCGCCGTGGCCGTGAACCTGGCTCTCAACCTGCTCTTCATCGGGCCGCTCGCCTTTCTCGGGCTGGGCCACCGGGGGCTCGCGCTCGCCAGCTCCGTGGCCGCCACGATCAACCTGCTCCAGCTCCTGTTCTACGTCCGCCGCCGCGTCGGGCGCTTCGGCGGCCGCCGCATCCTCGACAGCTCGCTGCGCGCGGGCGCGGCCTCGCTGCTCGCGGGGCTGGGGTGCTGGGCGGCCCTGCGCGCGCTGGGCCCGGCCTGGCACCGCGGGATCCTGGTCGAAGGCGCGGTGGTGACGGTCCTCTCCGCGCTGATGGTCGTGCTCTCCTGGGGCCTGATGCGCCTCTTCCGCGTGCGGGAGCTGGCCACCATCCAGTCGCTGGCGCGCGGACTGGCGCGGCGCGTCAGCGGCCGCTGAGGCGGGGTCGGGCTCCCCTGCCCTTGCCGGCTCTGCCGCTCAACAGGGCGGGGAAGACGGCGAAGGCGCGCAGGCGTCCCGGCCGCCAGGCGACCGAGAGCAGCTCCACGGCCAGCCAGACGGCGTAGATCACGCTCACTTCCTCGCGCCAGGACGGCCTCACGAACTGCACGAACCAAAGCACGAACAGCCCCGCCGCCTCGTAGGCCTCGAGCCGCAGGTTGGCGAGGATCACCATCCCCAACGCGCTCTGCAGGAGAGTCAGAAGCAACTCGACTCGGTGCTCCGCGAGCGGCACCGCGCTCGGGCGGTGGAGGGAGAGCGAGTACACGATCGGGATCATCGCTGCCAGCACAGTCCACTGGTTGATGTTCGAGGAGACCAGGTTCATCAGCGCCATCCCGGCCTTGCCTCGGCTGCGGGCCCAGTACGAGGTGCTCGTGAACTCGGGGAACTCCGAGAGGAATGGGGCCATCCACTGCACGAACACGAACTGCGAGACGCCGAGGAGCGTGGCGAGCCCGATGATGCTGACGAGGAACGGCTTGGCCGTGGCGTAGAGCAGCACGCCGCCGGCGAGGAACAGGCCGGCGATGGCCGCGGCACGCCAGGGCATCCGGAGCCTCACCACGGCGCGTGGCACCGCGCCCACGTCCTCCACCTCCTCGTGCTCCTTGGGCGGGATCCGGTTCAGCAGGGCCAGGTAGGCGAAGTAGAGGGCCAGCAGCACGCCGGCGTCCCACAGGTCCAGCGATCCCTTCCCGATGACCCAGACGAAATAGAGCAGCGGGGGCACGAGTCCCACCACTTCCGCCGCGTGCTCGTCGTCGAGATGGATGGCCGGCCAGCGATGTCCTGCGTCGCGCCGGCCGTGGGAAGACGCGAAGACCACCCAGATCATGGGCCAGCCCAGACCCGTGAGGAGGCGCAGGGCCCCGGTGAAGTTCGCAGTCATGAGCGGCACGTTGCGGTTCCAGGCGATGACCGCCTCGACCGCGAACTCGGGCAGGACCTGGATCCAGGCGAGCAGGGCGAGAGCCAGACCCTGCGACACGTAGAACTGGGCGGCCTCGGCACCCCAGGCCACGATGAATGCGCTCAGCAGCATGGACGGGAAGGTCCAGAGCGCCTGCACGGCGGCGTGACGCACGTCCTCGGGCGGCGTGCCGATCATCGTGGCCTCATGGGCGGCTCGAAGCGCTGGGGCGACCGTCGCGCGTCATGGACGGGCCGGGGGTCGGGCGAAGCGCGTGGATACTGGGCCGTGCTCATGGGAGCGTCAAGCCGAGACCGCCCGGGGCGCCGCGCTCCGCGGGAGGGGGGCGTGCCGGCTGGCTCCCGCGTGCGCGTACCGGGCTGCTCCTGCCAGCCCCGGCCTCGGTGGCCCGGGAGACCCTGAGCGATCCCGCGCGCAGCGTGGCGTCCCGGATGGGTTGACCGTCATGGAAGGCGCGGCCTACGATGCGGCCGCTCATGCGCGTCCTTCGTCTGGTCCCCGATGGCGTTCGACCGCGCGTCCTCCTCCGGTCCGGCCGTCGCGAGGCGTTCGATCCGTGACGCCGGAACTCCTTGACCGCATTCTGCCCGTGCTGGCACGGGTGAGGCCGCGGCCCGACCCGCCCTTCGACCGCCTCTACGATTCCATCACGCAGGACCTGGTGGCGGACGGTCCCCTCGCCCGGGAGTGCTTCGCCACTCGCTGGCACGACGAGGCAGGCCTGACTCGGCTCGCGGATGCCAAGCGGGCTCCACTCCCGGCGCCCCTCGTCGCCGAGCTGGCGGAGTACCACCGGCGCCTGGGCGCCTCGGAGCGCTCGCTGGAGTCCCTGGCTCGGCTCGCGCGCGGGGAAGCGGTGTGCGCCGTGGCGGGCCAGCAGCCGGCGCCGCTCGGCGGACCGCTCTACTCGCTCCACAAGACCGCGACCGCGGCGGGTCTGGCCACGGTCGTGGCCGAGCGCACGGGGACCGCCTGCGTGCCGCTGTTCTGGATGCATGGCGAGGACTCCGACTTCGCGGAGATCCGGTCGGCGGTGTTCGCCGATCCCGGGCTCAACCTGTGCGAGCGCGCTTTGCCCGAGGCGGCGCACGCGGCGGGCGGCCTGCTGGGCGCGATCCCGACCGCGTCGCTGGCCCCCGTGATCGAGGAAGCGCTCCGGACCTGGAGCGGCCTGCCGGGGCACAGCCAGGCCGCCGCCCTGCTGCAGGCGTCCCTAGTGAACGCGCGCGACCTGGGGGAGGCCTTCAGCGCGCTCATGCTGGCGCTGTTCGCCGACGACGGCCTGGTGGTCGTGGATCCGCGGTGGCCTTCCTTCCGGGCCGCGGCGCGGCCGGTGTTCGACCGCTACCTGGCGCGGGGCGAGGCGCTCGCCGGTGCGGCGCGCCGGGCGGGCGCGTGGCTGGAACACCATGTGGGGCGGCGGCCGCTCTCGGATGCCGCGCTCGATTCCTTCGTCTTCGCGATCGAGGATGGAAGGCGGCGCAAGCTCTCGCTGGCCGAAGCGCGCGCACTCGGCGATTCCCATCCGCTCTCGCCCAGCGTGGCGCTCCGGCCGGCCGTGCAGGACGCGGTCTTCCCGACCGTGGCGATGGCGTGCGGCCCGGGTGAGACCGCCTACCTGGCCCAGTTGCGCGGGGTCTTCGAGGGTCTGGAGATCGCCGCCGCCTGCCCGGTGCCGCGGCTCGGGCTCACCTGGCTGCCGCCGGCCGCCCTGGCCTTGATCGAGGCCTCGCAGGCGGAGCCCTGGGAGGTGGTGGCCGGGGTGGACGGCGTGCTGCGACGGCTGGCCGAGCGCTCGGTCCCGGAGGCGACGCGGGCGGAGTTCGAGCGCGCCCGCCATGACGCCCTGAGCGGTCTCGAGCGCTTCGCCGCCTCGGCGCGCGCGGTGGACGCGAGCCTGCCGCAGATGGTGGAGTCGGCGCGCGCCAAGGTGGACTATCAGTTTCAGCGCCTGCTCGAGGGCCTCACCGGCAAGGTGCGCCACCAGCTCGAGCGCCAGCACCCGGAGTGGCTGCGCCTGCGCCACTACCTCTTGCCCGGGGACAAGCTGCAGGAGCGGCGGCTCGCCTCGCTCGAAGTCGTGGCGTATCGTGGGCGGGCGGTTGTTCCGGCGCTCGCGGAACGGGCGGCGGAGCATGCGCGCGGACTCGCCCGCGGCGTGAACGAACATCTCCTGGTGGGGCTCTGACCATGCTCGACGCCCTGTTCTTCGGAGCGCATCCTGACGACGTGGAGCTGTCGTCCGGCGGACTCGCGTCGCTGCTCGCCTTCCACGGGCACGCGGTCGGGATCGCTGACCTGACGCGGGGCGAGAGGGGCACGCGCGGCACGGTGGAGGAGCGCGGGGCAGAGGCTGCGGTCGCGGCGCGCGAGTTGGGCGTGCTCTGGCGCGGGAACCTGGACCTCCCGGACCTGGGACTGGCCCGCGGCGATCGCGCGCAGCAGGCCGCGCTGGTGGCTTGCCTCCGCGAGCATCGGCCGCGGCTGGTCGTTGCGCCGGATCCTGACGACGCGCATCCCGATCACGTCGAGGCCTCCCGGCTCGTGGCGCGTGCCTGCTATCTGGCGGGTCTGGCGCGCTTCGATGCGGACCTTCCGCACACGACCCGCGAGCCGCGAGCCGCAAGCCGCGAGGCACGAGCCGCGACCCGCGACCCGCGACCCGCCTTGGGCGGGTGCCCGGCGGGTGCCCGGCGGGTGCCCGGCGCGCACTTCGCGGGGGCTCCGCGGGGGCCCGGTGGAGGCCCGGCGGAGGCCCATGAGGTGCCTGGCGGAGGCGCGGCGGATGGTCCCGTGCGGCACCGGCCCGAGCGTCTGCTCTTCGCGCTCTACCGCGGCGCGGCCCCGGCGCATCTGGTGGTGGACGTGAGCGCGGTGTGGGAGCAGCGCATGCGCGCGGTGCGCTCGTACGCGAGCCAGCTCGACTCGGCACACGGGCCCGCGACCTACCTCACCGCGCCCGGCTTCCTCGAGGAGATCGAGGCACGCGCCCGCGCGCTGGGCGCCCTGATCGGCGCCCGTTACGGCGAGGGTTACCGTCTGCGCGGACCGGTGCCGATCACGGATGCCCGCGCCCTGCTGCCGGCCGGGCTGGATGGAGGTGCGCGATGAGTGGAGGCCGGGGCGCGCGTCCGCAGGCCGGCGCGCGCGGCAGCCGCAGCCGCGCCGCCACTCCCTCGGCTGCGGGATCGCCGCCGGTGTCCCGCGCGCGGCCGCGCCGGCGCATCGGCATCACCTGCTATTCGCATTTCGGCGGCAGTGGCGTGGTGGCGACCGAGCTCGGCCTCGCGCTGGCGCGGCGAGGCTGGGATGTCCACTTCGTCGCCTACCGGCTCCC
>Ga0315277_10009053_pt1 | contig 12756 bp, 8 predicted proteins | sample YL17G05_15_MG_FD_203695 | JGI IMG/M metagenome (GOLD analysis project Ga0315277, IMG submission 203695) | Sediment microbial communities from Yellowstone Lake, YNP, Wyoming, USA - YL17G05_15 | ecosystem: Environmental > Aquatic > Freshwater > Lake > Sediment | place: USA: Wyoming | collected... | reverse complement strand
TGTAACATTACCAAATTTTTACCAGGATATAGAAACTTTGTTTACAGCCTACAGCCTCCAGCCTCTAGTCTCCAGCCTTGCCTTCCAAAAAGTCCAGAATCTTTTTTCCCAGGATCTGCCAGTCGTGATTTTTCACGGCCTGAAGAGCCACGGTTGAGGCCTTTTGGGCAAGGATGGGTTCCCGGCGTAATTTTTCGAGAGAATCAGCCAGGTCCCCGGCGCTGGAGAAGATTGTCACCGCCCCGGGCCACGATTCCGACATAAGGCGTAGTTCGCGGCAGCCAGTGGCGAGCACCGGCTTGCCCATGGCCCAGTATTCGAAAAGCTTGACCGGGCTGACCCGGTCCGTGATCCTGTTTACTTTAAACGGTATAAGGCCGGTATCCATTTCCCTGATCAGCCGGAAAACCTCGTTGTGCTGTACAGGCCCGGTAAATTCGACATTTTTCAGGTTGACCGCGCGCTCAACTATTTTTTCTCTTTCCGGCCCGTCACCCACGACCAGGAATCTGATATCCGGACAAAGAGAGGCGGCCTGGAAAAGGAGTTCGAAATCTACCCAATCGCCGAAAAAACCGACAAAACCGGCAGTGAACACGCCACTGGCAGGGGACTTTTCCCTTCCGGGAACTCCGGCAGCGGTCATATCCAGGGTGAGGAGGTTCACTCCGTTAGGCACATAAAGGTTACGGGAAGTTACTTTTCGCAAATCATCGTGAAGTCCCCGGCTTGTGGCCAGAGACCCGGCGGTAGCCAGCCAGGCTGAAACCCTAATCCCGAAACTCCGGGCGGCAAATCTGGCCAGGCGGTGTCTCATGATATCGGGAAAATCGGCAAAGACAAAAACCGATCTCCTGCCTCTCAACCTCGACCAGAGAAGAGCGAGAAGGCTGCCTACCGGGTAATAGGTGATCAGGCAATCCGGATCAGAGCTCATCGTGTCCCGCAAGTTTTTCCATTCCATGACCAGGCCATAAAGGAGACCGGCGGAGAACGAACTCTGTCGGCTGACAACTTGCACACCCTCGGGAACCGGATAAGCCCCTCTTTCCTGGAACGAGGGAGCCGTGGCTTTTCTCGGCACCACGGGATTCAAATATATGACCCTGGCGCAGCCGGCAAGATAACGTGCAAGTTCCGGGCCGTGGCCCCAGACACTGCCCCAGACCACAGGGCCGATTATGGTGACCGATTCTATTTTCCCCATCGCTCCTCAAACCTCCGACCGAAAAAAATAATCTCCATAGCCCTTGGAAACTTTTTCAGAAAGTATAAATCTTCTCCTCTAGGCAATCAAGTAATATATATCCCAGGGAAAAATCTTTGCTTTTTATGGCGAGCAGAACAATCTTTAATCCGATTGTTCTTTGGAGATTATAAATTTTCTCCCTTTTTCGGGAATCCTGATGACCAGGCCAATAGAGAATTTCTTAAAGCGATACGGCGCATACTGCGCCATTATTCTTTTTTGTGCGGTTATATCGTCGCCGGTTCTTGATAACGGTTTTGTCAACTATGATGATCCCAGGCTGTTAATTGAGCCTGCCGCCCAGGGGAAATTAGACTTTAACTATAAAAATTTAATTGAAGCCTTATTGCCCCATCCCGGCGCTTCTTACACACCCACTCGCACGCTCACTTTCATGGTTTGTCACGCGATTGGTGGCGAAGCTCCTGTATTTTATCATTTGGCTAGCCTTATTCTTTATTCCTTGCTCTGTCTTGCTGTTTATTTTTTCGCCAGATGCATGTTGAATTGGGATGATGCCGAATTCACGCCTGCCGGATCATTATCCCGCAGCAGCTTATGGGCTCTTTTCGCCTCTTTTGTTTTCACTGCTCACCCTTTGAATGTGGAGAGCCTGGCTTGGATCTCCGCGATTAAAGATCTCTTCGCGGCACTATTCTGGATGGCATGTGTGCTCAGTTTCATTTTAATGGAAAAGGGTTGGAAGGCAGGAAGAATTTTTATTTTGCTTTTCTTTATTTTAGCTCTCGTTTCCAAACCATCATCTTTAATGCTTCCTTTAGTCATAGCTGTTTTCATCCTGTTCAAACCCTTCAAAATTAAACTCTATAAATTCTCCCTGGCTCTAATAGTAACTGCTATTCTGGTAGTTGTCGCATATTCTTTATATCTCAGCACATTTTTGAATTTTTTTAATATATACAGGCATAGCGGAGGATTAGGTTCGGTTTTTTCAGGCGCGATCAAAGTCTTTCTGGCCTACTTGAAAGCATTTATTCTGCCTCTGAATCTATCTGTACGCTACCTGGTTAAGGTACCTTTGAATTTTTTTAACGCGGAAACCATGTTATATCTATGTGTATTTCTGGTTTTGATCCTTCTGGCAGTTATAGCGTGGCGCAGAGGAACTAGTCTTCCGGCATTAGCATTGTGCTGGATGCTTCTAGCTCTTTTACCGACATTCGGTTTTGTGCCACTTGAAATTCTTAGAGCAGACCGTTACACCTTGACTTCAGTGCCGATTTTGTCAGTGCTGCTGGCTTACTCGCTGAGAGCGATAGAATTACGCCTGCCCTCTAGCTATAAAAAAGTGTTTCTTTTAGCTTGCTGGTTTATTCCTTTTTTCTTTGCGGTATTGTTTGTTAATCGCCTCAGAGTCTGGCATTCTTCAGAGACTCTTTGGAAAGCCGCTCTGGCTGTCGAACCAAAACATTATATAGCACTGAATTCCCTGGGACTGTGTTATACTGAACAAGGGGATACTGCAAAAGCTATTGATTATTTACATTGCGCTCTGGAAGCTAATCCCACTTATGTCAAGGCAATTAATTCTCTGGGATTGCTTTACGAATCTACAGGAAAAAAAAGTGAAGCGGAAGCGCTTTTCAAGAAAGCAGCCGAACAAGCTTACAACAAAGATCAAAGCTTTCTGAATTTAGGGACTTTCTATCTTAAGGAAGGCCGTTTTGATCAGGCTGAAGAATATTTAAAAGAAGCGTCTGCGCTCTCGCCTCTTGATGCCAGGATTCATTATCAATTGGGCGTGTGCTACCAGAAAAAATCTGAATTTGAAAAAGCAGCGGCAGAAATGCGCCGTGCTCTTTCGATTGAGCCGGTGAACACGTTATATCTTGTCGGACTGGGCCGCCTGTTGATTACCAGAGGAGAGTCAATGGATGGGCTCAATCTATTGGAAAAAGCACTTCAAATAAATAAAAATTATGTTCCTGCTTACCTGGGACTGGGGGAGCTGTTCTGGAAAAGCGGTAAATTTGATGATGCCCGCACAGCATACGAGGCTGCACTAAAAATAGAACCTGATAACTATGAGGCTCTTCACAGCCTGGGAAGTATTTTGGGCCTTACTGGGAAAATCGAGGGCGCCGCTGAAATCTTTAAGCGCCTGAAAACCGAGCATCCCTCAGATTGTGAAGCTCTGGGAAATATGGCAGCTATATATATCACCCAGGGTTTGTGGGAAGAAGCACTCTCTCAAGCCAGGGCAGCTATTGAATGCGATAGCATGCAGGTGTCGAATTACCTGAATGCCTATAAGGCATGTGTGTATCTTCGTAGGTTTAATGAGGCTGAAAAAATAATCTCTATTGCGCTTAGAATATCCCCGCAGTCCCCTGACATTGTCTTTGCCAGGTTTTATCTGAGCTTTCAGGCCGGCAACAAACCGGATACCTCTGCTTATTACCTGGAAAAGCTTCTCCGGATGAATTTGAATTCAGATTTAAAAGCCAGAGTCATGTATTTGTCGGAAAGAATGAAAAAAAGTAAATGATAAGGTTAAGATATTTTTGCGCAAAGGCTTTATTCCCGCCCGGGTACTTCCGGTCCAGTTAGTCACCGGAAGATGCTGTGTGAAATCACATAATTTTATAAAAAAATTGTGTCAAAACCCATATTGTGTTTTTCTCTGAAAAATAATGGTTAATGTTAAAAGAGGTTTTATTTATATCGTAATTGCATGGTATAAAATAAAATAGAATAAGATTGAGAAATGTATTCAAATTTTTAATTTAAAAGGAACAATTGTTGCATATATGGCATATACAATATATACAATTTTAAAAACCTCATTTTAATTTTAGCGCAAGCCTTTACATTAACCTTTAAAAGGGGGGATTTATGCAGAATAACAAAGGTTTTACGCTGATCGAAATCATCGTGGCTGTGGCTCTGGTTGCCATTCTTTCCGCAGCCATAGCGCCGAGTGTAATAAACAATATCGCTCAGGGCCGTATTGCCCGCACCCAAAGCGATTGCCAGGCCATTGCTCAGGCTATAGCGCGTTTTAGAAGTGATGTGGGTTTCTTTCCTTATCTTGTAAAACCACATAGCGCTACTCCAGCAGATAGAACATTGCATTGTCAATTTTTGGCCAGTTTAGATGGAAAATTTCCAACCTTGGGTACTACCGGCACTATTAATTGGCCCATAGTTATTACTACGACTGGTGCAAGTGACATGGCATCCTGCGAAGATTTTACCTCTCATTTAATTATGGGCAGCGGTACACTAGGTTGGCCGAGCGGGCCGTCCGGTGCGGTAGGCGATACTGCACACACTAACTATACTAGGGCTAGCAATCCAGACGATCCAAAAGATGTAGGATTTCGCGGCGCTGTAATGAGTTCAGATCCTGCTGATCCCTGGGGTAATAAATATTTGTGCAATATAGGTGCAGCAGGTATGGTGGGAGAGGCTTTGTGGGTGATCTCAGCAGGGCCTAATGGAATTATTGAAACTACCTGGACGACTGTTACACCAACAGGTGCAAAAGGAGTAAGTACAACTTTAGGCGGTGATGATCTTGGTTACCGTCTCCAGTAAGGATATTTGACATTTTTTGAATTAATAAAAAGCCGCATACGCGTAAATCGTATGCGGCTTTTTTTATGCAGGCCGGGATTAATTGGACAGGAAAGACCGGTAGCATTTATCCAGTATTTCGATCTGGCGAAACCAGAGGCCCTTTTCAGTAACTATGCGGGAGTTTTTTTTTGCGACTTGCTCTTTAAAGGGGCCGTTCTCAGCAGCTTCTAAGAGAGAGCCGGTAAGGGCATCAATATTTCCCGTGGGAAAAAGGAGCCCGTTTTCACCATGCTCGATCCATTCCCGGTTAGCAGGGATATCGGTCACTACAGGCAGGCAGCCGCAGTTCATCGCCTCAAGAAGGGATACGCTCGAGCCTTCTTGCGGGCTGGTTGAGACATACACCCGGCTTGCGGCTAGAATCCGGGCCAGCCTTTCCGGCTCGAGACGGCCGGTGAAAGTAACTTTATCACCCAGGTTAAGTTGTCCGGCCAGCTCTTTCAGATAAGAGGTTTCTTTGCCTTCGCCTGCCAGTACAAGCTGGAACCCGGGGATTTTTTCGGCTACTCTGGCTGAAGCCTTGACGAGGTCAGCCAGCCGGTAAAAAGGCAGGTGGCTCCTTGTGCTGACCACGGCGAACTTTCCGTCAAGAGAATGATCAGGTTCCACCTCGCGGTGGAATGTGCGGCTGTCCGCACCAATCGGGCAGGTGATTACTTTCTCACGGCTTAAACCCTGGCCGAGCAAATATTCGGTAATGATACCGGAGACGCTGATTATCCGGTCGGAGCCGGCAGCGACACGGCGGAAAAGAAATTCAGCCGGACCTTTTCTCGTTGATGCAAGACGCCAGTCGGAACCATGTACGGTGAGAATTAACTTGCGCCCGGTCAGTCTGGCCGCGGCCAGGCCGATTACACCGGCTGGAAAAGCCCAATGGGCGTGGATCAGAAGGCACTTTTGGGCAGTTATCAGTCGCACTGCAGCCAGAGTCCCGCTCGATAACAGGACTGCAAGGCGAATTAAAGGCGGTTTTTCGTACTCGATCAAGAGCTTCCCGGCTGTGGGGAAGGGGAAGCGGGTCACGGTGTGACTGGGGAAGCTTTCCTTGGGAACGCTTTTTTTGTAAATCCGGGGGACCAGCACATGGCTTGTCCAGCCTTGTCCGGCCATATCCTCGACAATACGGCGGACAAAGATGCCGTGGTATGAACCGGCGAAATCGGGATAAGCATTGGTGATTACTAATACCGGCAAGGCCATCAGGATCTTTTATCCCTCTCCAGCGCCCGTTGGAGGAGAAGCACCTCTTTTTGAGTGCGGAACAGCTCTTTTTTGATCATAGAGATCTGGGTCGAGATAAAGGCAAAGCTCGCCATCTGGATACCGGACAGGAGCAGGAGGACGCTCAGCCAGACAATCGGACGAGTGGGATTCAGAGTGTGGTTAATGTAAAGGTAAAAAAGGTAGCCGCCCGTAACCAGGGAACACAGAGTGATAAAGATGCCCAGCACTCCGAAAAGGAGGAGCGGCTTTTCATAGAAGGAGAACATCAGGTGGCTCACTACTGTCAGGCGCAGCTTGAATTTGCTCTTGCCGTGTTTGCGGCTGGATAACACCGCGGGAATTTCCACTATCCGCAATCCTGCGGCCTCGGCCTTGGCCACGATCTCCAGGTGGATATCTTTACTGTCGCTGTATAGTTTCAGACAGTCAAAAACTTCTCGCCTGTAAGCACGGAAAATACCGGTAAGGGTATAATATTTGCGATTCATGGCCTGGCGGAGGAGAACATTGGCCGCGCGGCTGATTAAAAGTCTCGCCGGAGGCACTCCCTCTGTCTTTCCCCCGGGCATATAAGGACTGGCCATGACTATATCCGGACAGTCCGGTTGTTCAAGCCTTTGGATCAGGGTGAGAATCTGGGAGGGATGATAACTCAGATCTGCGTCGATTGAGACTATGATTCTGCCTCGGCTTGATGCAAATCCTTCCCTGAGCGCCCGGCCGCGGCCCGAATTGACTTTGTATCCGGCAATCCGGAGCTCTCTGATTTCGCTGGCGGTCTTTTCGAGTATTTCACGGGTGGAGTCTGTCGAACCGTCATCGACACATACTATTTCAAAAGACCGGCCATCCTGGTGGAGTTGGGCGGTTACCGCGCGCACAGTGCGTTCGACATTTTCCCCTTCATTGTACATGGGGATAACCACACTTATTTCCGGCGAGTCTGGAGAATTCGGCCTGGAGTCTGTCATTGGCGGCCTTTGGGAGGTAAAGTGGCCAGAATTTATATAATAACCTGAAATAGATAAAAGGAAGGAGTAATCTCCTCATCCGGATTTTGTCCCAGTATAAGCGCAACTCCTTAAATTGTCAAGATTTCCTGATTCGCTTCCCGGTTATTGCTTGATTAAATCAGGGAAGTGTGGTATTATTATTTGAAGTACTTAGGCTTAGCTGAAATTTATATTAATCTAAAAATAATAAAAAATTCGATTTCCAGGGAAAATAATTCATAGAATATTAACTTTTCGCGGCTATAATCTGAAATCCAGGCAGGATTGAAAATTATATATCAATCCAGGTCATAAAGGGAGTTAAGCCATGGCGATACAATCATCGCAACCCATAGGTGAGATATTGGTCCAGCAGAAGCTGATCACCAAAGACCAGCTGGATATAGCTGTCAAAGAGCAGGGCCGTACCGGCAAGAGGCTCGGCGAGGTCCTTGTGGGACTTGGTTTTTGCCAGGAGGAAGACATTTCCAAGACTGTCGCTGACCAGGCCGGGGTGAAAATGATTGATTTAAGCAGGTATCATCCTGATCCCAAGGCTTTAGAGCTCATTGACCAGCAGTTCGCCAAAGCCAACAAGCTTGTGCCGGTTAAACTCAATGGAGACGAACTGTTAATAGCCATGGACAATACTCTGGATGTGATGCTGACCGACAAGCTCCAGGGCAGGACAGGCAAGTTTATCGAGGTGGTCCAGGCCACCGAATCGGACATTCTTCAGACAATCGATCGTTTTTACAGCGGGGAAGAGGCTGAGGATGAGGTTATCGAACAGCTTTCCCTGGCCGCCGAACGCACCGGCGCGACCGATAAGGAGGTATCTGCTGAGGAGTCGCCGGTGGTCAAACTCGTGGATCAGATCCTGCTTAAGGGAGTAAAAAGCGAAGCCACGGATATTCATATCGAACCGGACGCCAACACTATCCGTACGAGATACCGTATAGACGGGATCCTGCATCAGGGCCCCTCACTGCCTAAATCCCTGCAATCCTCCCTGATCGCCCGGCTGAAAATTATGAGCAACCTCAATATCGCCGAATCCCGCCTGCCCCAGGACGGGCGTTTCCGTTTCTACATGGGCAAAAAACAGATTGATCTCCGTGTCTCCTCTTTTCCCACGATATACGGCGAAAATATTGTCCTGCGGCTGCTGGACAAAGGAAAAGTGATTTTCGGACTGGAAAATCTGGGGCTCACTCCTAAAAATATAGCGATTTTCAAGAAGATTATTTCCCGGCCTAATGGTATCATTCTGGTTACCGGCCCTACAGGCTGCGGTAAGACTACGACCCTCTATTCCGCATTGACTTACCTCAACAGTTCAGAGCGCAAAATTGTCACTCTTGAAGACCCTGTGGAATACGAGATCCCGCTGATCCGCCAGGGGCAGATAAATGTCAAGGCCGGCTTCACTTACTCTTCAGGCATGCGCGCTATCTTGCGTCAGGACCCGGATATAATTTTAGTGGGTGAAATACGGGATATGGAAACAGCAGAGATAGCCATTCAGGCTGCCCTGACCGGTCACCTGGTTTTCAGCACTCTCCATACCAATGACTCTGCAGGGGCATTTCCACGTTTAATAGATATGGGTATAGAATCTTTCCTTGTCTCCAGCTCGGTTATCTGTGTTCTGGCCCAGCGTCTTATCCGCAAAATCTGCCCTGATTGCAAGACCGAGTATGTCCCCACTGAGGAAGACTTGCGCAAGCTCGGCTTGAATGCAAAAGGGAACAAGTACAAGTTCTATCACGGCAAGGGGTGTGAAAACTGCAGTTCTACCGGATACAGCGGCAGGTGCGCGATTTTTGAATTCCTGCCGGTCAGCTCCCGCATCGAGAAACTGATCCTGGAAAGGGCGGATGGGCCGGTGATCAAGGCAGCAGCTATCGAAGAGGGAATGATGACCCTCTTCCATGACGCCCTGATAAAAGCGGTCAACGGCCAGACCAGTATCGAGGAAGTTCTCAGAGTCACCTATACTGGAAATTGATTGCGTAATCCGGATGATGCGGAAAAGGAGAAGTTAAAAAATGCCGGTTTTTCAGTACAAAGCTACGGATGAGGATGGCAAAACAGTCAAAGGCCTCCTGACCGTGGAAAATGAGGAGGAACTGGAAACCACGCTGGAAAATCAGAGGCTGTATCTGATCTCTGCTAAACGTTCCGGCAGGAGTGAGGCGCCTTCCGGCCAACCTGGCGCAGGCGCAGCCCCCCGCGGGAAGGTGGTGCGGGCGAGGGTAAAAAGGTCGGACTTGATCACTTTCACTGTGCACCTGGCCACAGTTGTCGGCGCCGGTGTTCCAATCCTGCAGGGTCTCGACGACATGATCCAGGAGACAGAAAATCATTTTTTCAAGGATGTAATCCGCAGGATCAGGCAGCAGATCGAGGAAGGAAGCAGCATATCCGATGCCTTTTCCCAGTATCCCGGGATTTTCAGTGAACTGTATATCTCTATCTTGAAAAGCGGGGAGGCAACAGGCCGTCTCGACGAGGTTTTGCGGGAGATAGTGAAATTTCTCGAATGGCATGATGAGCTGGTCGGCACTATAAAACAGGCCACTACTTACCCCATTATAGTCCTCTGTGCAGTGGGCTGTCTGATCACTATCATGTTCACTTTTGTGCTCCCCAGGTTTCTTACTATTTTCGACGGCTTCAATATCCCGCTGCCTCTGCCTACAAGAATAGTCATCGCCTTGAGCAATTTCTTTCGGAATTTCTGGTGGCTGATACTCGGCGGAATTGTGGCCGGATTTATCGGCTACCGTGCCGCCAACAGAACCTCCGGCGGCAGGATGGCCATAGACAGGTTTAAGCTGGGTATCCCGATTTTCGGGGACCTGATCCGTAAAATAGCCCTCAGCCGCTTCTCTCATTATCTGTCTACCCTTTTCGGGGCCGGCGTGAACATTATGAATGCTCTGGAAGTGGTGGAAAGGGTAGTGGATAATTCAGTTCTGGCTGAGGTGATCCGCAAAGCCAGGTTCCAGGTGGGCACTGGCCAGGGTATCGCCGTGTCCCTCAGGGAGAGCAAAGAATTTCCGCCCATGGTTGTACGGATGGTTTCAATTGGCGAGGCAACCGGAAACCTCGAGGAAACTCTGCAGAAGGTTGCCAATTATTATGACCGGGAAGTCCCGCTGACAGTCAAGAGGTTGTTCACCGCCCTGGAAAGCGGAATAATAGTCGTTCTGGGCATAGTCGTTCTCTTTATCGTTCTGTCAATAATTCTGCCGATGCTTTCCCTGCAGCAGGTGGCGCACTAGAACGAGCCTGAACAATCAACAAGGGATTCCTTTTATGAGGTACGAGAAGGGTTTCAGCCTGATCGAGATTATTGTCGCCCTGGCGATCATGGCCGTGCTGGCTGCCGCTATTGTGCCGGTTATGTTCAACCAGCTCGATCAATCCCGCTATACGCGGATGAATCAGGACTTGAAAGCCATATACGATGGAACTATGGGAGTGCCTACCGAGGGCTATTTCGCCTATGTGGGCGATATGGGTAAGCTTCCTGATTCGGTCTCCCAACTACTGACCAAAGGAACACAGGGAGTGGGATGGAACGGGCCGTATATTTCCATGGGTGCGACGATAACGTCCACTGATGTTTATAGCAACCCTTATGTCATTGATAAAAACCCCATAAGAATCAGAAGTTTCGGGAAAAACAGAAGTAATGACAACGGTGCAGGTGATGATCTGATCTATCCCGAAAGCCCGCTAATCACATATAAGGGCCGGCTCGAGCTGCAGGTTTATATAAATGGCCGACTGATTCCGGATGCCTCTGCGGAACAGGTCACTGCACAGCTCTCCTATTCCAACAACGGCAATCCGGCCACAATGAACATGACTTTCGATACCAATACCATGTCTTTTAATTTGCCTGATTCGGTACATCAGGGTAAGCATACCCTGACTGTCAATGCTGCCAAGGCAGTGCTAGATCCGGCTACGCAAGTGGTTGAAATAGTCACCATTCTCCCCGGGACCAAGGAAAAAATTCAGGTTACCATGGAAGATGCGGATTATATGACCCGCCTGGATACGGACCTTAACGGCAACGGGATTCCGGATAGGCTGGAAGATACCGATGGCGATGGGATCCCTGATGATATGGATCCGGATATTGACGGCGACGGGACACCGAACGCTATAGATCCTGCCCCGTACGACCCGACTATCGGCGGCTCGGGAGTAGGTGGAACAACTCCGACCGTGACCAGGGTCACTCCCAACTTCGGGCACCAGGGAGATAACAACCTCTCCCTGACTATTGACGGATCTTATTTCCAGAGCGGGGCCACGGTTATTTTCTCAGGAACAGGGATCAATGTTCTGACTGTGCCGGCGATATTCAACGGGGCGACCCAGCTCGTGGTCAGCGTGAACATTGATGCCAGCGCACCCACCGGCCTCCGCAACGTATCGGTGACCAACCCCGGTGGGCTTGCCGGAACAGGAAACAATCTTTTCGAGGTGCTGGCTGCGGGCGGTCAGCCTTCGCCCACCATAACCCAGGTTGTTCCCAATTCGGCAAATCAGGGAGACAGTAACAAGCTGATCACCATTCAGGGCCAGAACTTTGTCTCCGGAATCACGATAACTTTCAGCAATCCGGCGATTACCAAGGTTTCCAGCCAATTCATAAACAGCAATCAGCTTCAGGTAACGATTAACGTGGCGGCAAATGCTTCCACCGGAGCAGGTACCGTACGGGTAACCAACCCGGATACCAAGTGGGCTGAGTCACCTTTCACGGTCAATAGCGTCAAGCCCAACATTGCCTCGATCAATCCCAATTTCGGCAACAGAAATACGACTATCTGGGTCACTGCTTCCGGCAGCGATTTCCTCTCCGGTATAAGTGCTTCGACAAGCGGCTCCCCGCTTAGTATCAGCCAGGTGACCTGGGTCAGCGCCACCCAGGTCAATGTCCAGGTAACTATAGGGTTCAGCCTGACTACTGTTTACAGAGATATTATTTTGACTAATCCCGGCGGTGGGGCTGATTCAGCCCAGTTCCAGATCAAGGGAGTTTTCTGACAAGCGCATGTTTAGTTCCAGAGGCAATCAATGGTTTTGATGTTTCGTTTAAGTCGGTTTGATTGAATTCGCCGTAAGGATAAGAGTCGGTTTATTCGACCGCCTTTTCCTCTGTTTTTATACATAGAGCAGGAAAATATGAATCCCAAGCGAATAATAATCGCTATTGCAGCCTTGGCGAGTATTATTTTCGGCGCATATAATTGGATCGGTTATTTTAAAAAAAGCCCTGGGGCAGCTAGTCCTGCGATCCAGGCTGTCCGGCCTGTACAGAAAGCCGGTGAGAACCTTCCGCAGGAAAAAGCCGCTCCACCGGTACAGAATCAGACTGCTGTAAGCGGTACCAGGCAGGATACCGGATCGACCTCCTCACCCTTACCGGAAATACCGGATACTGTGGGCCGCAACCCTTTTCTAACCCCGTCGGAGATAACCGCCATTGCCAGGGGTGAGTTAGTCGAACCCGCCCCTCCGGGGATTCCGCGGGTTGCTGCCTCCCTGCCCGCAGTCAAACTATCCGGGCTCATCCATGACAATATCACCGGCAGTTACCGGGCGATTATCGATGGCCGGATTTACGAACAGGGAGACACGCTGGGGGAGGAGAAGATT
>Ga0315277_10009051_pt1 | contig 12758 bp, 8 predicted proteins | sample YL17G05_15_MG_FD_203695 | JGI IMG/M metagenome (GOLD analysis project Ga0315277, IMG submission 203695) | Sediment microbial communities from Yellowstone Lake, YNP, Wyoming, USA - YL17G05_15 | ecosystem: Environmental > Aquatic > Freshwater > Lake > Sediment | place: USA: Wyoming | collected... | reverse complement strand
TCACCTTTGACGAAGGGGAGAGCGTGCGGGTAATCGACGGTCCTTTCACCAATTTTGTGGGGACGGTTGAGGAGGTAAAGGGCGATAAGAGAAAGGTGAAGGTCCTGATCAGCATCTTCGGCAGGGCTACCCCTATCGAATTGGACTTCATTCAGATAGAACGCAATTAGATATTGGTATTAAGGAAAGGATTATGGCGAAGAAAAAAGAGGTCATGGGATCGATCAAGTTGCAGATACCGGCTGGGCAGGCTACGCCTTCCCCTCCGGTCGGTCCTGCCCTGGGGCAGTATGGGCTCAACATTATGGACTTTTGTAAGGCCTTTAATGAAAAGACCAAGGGACAGGAGGGAAGCATCATTCCGGCAGTCATCACGGTATACACCGATAGGACGTACTCCTTTATAATCAAGACCCCTCTTACCTCGGTGCTCTTGAAACAAGCCGCTCAGATCGCCAAAGGCTCGGGAGAACCTAATAGGACGAAGGTAGGAGAGATCACGCAAGAGCAGATCAGCAAGATCGCTCAGATCAAGATGGCCGATCTCAACGCGACGACTCTTGAGGCGGCCATCAAGATGATCGAAGGGACGGCCAGGAGCATGGGATTAACAATAGTATAGGGGAAGGTGCTATGGGTACTATGGGCAAAAAATACCGGGAAGCCAAAGATAAGATCGACAGGACCAAGCGGTACACCCTGGAAGAGGCAATACAGCTCCTGCCTGAAACCTCCTATGCCCGTTTTGATGAGGGTATCGATGTAGCCATTCGTCTCGGGGTGGATATCAAAAAGTCCGAGCAGATGGTAAGGGGAACGGTGATACTCCCTCATGGGACGGGAAAGAAGGTGAAGGTCCTGGTCTTTGCTCAGGGAGAGAAGGAAAAAGAGGCCCGGGAAGCGGGGACCGATTTTGTGGGCGGAGAAGAACTGGTAGAGAAGATATTACAGGGATGGTTGGACTTCGATAAGGCCATTGCCACCCCTGATATGATGAAGGTGGTCAGCAAGTTGGGCAAGGTCTTAGGGCCCCGGGGTCTGATGCCCAATCCCAAGGTGGGGACGGTGACTTTTGACGTGGGCAAGGCGGTACAGGATCTCAAGTCGGGCAAGGTGGAGTTCAAGGCAGATAAGGCAGGAAATCTCCACGTCTCCGTGGGAAAGGTCTCCTTCGGTCAGGAGAAGCTCAGGGAGAACATCCTCACCCTGTTGGACGCCGTCATCAAGGCAAAACCTACCTCCAGCAAGGGGACCTATGTAAAAGGGCTTGCCATTTCTACGACGATGGGGCCGGGGATCAAGGTCGATCCCCTTTCAGCAAGGACTTTAATGAGGATGTAGTGAACCGGATCAACAAGGGAGGAAGCTAGGTTGCAGAGACGAGAAAAAGAGGCGTTAGTCGCGGATCTACACGAAAAGTTTAAAGGGGCCAAGGCCGCCATCCTGACGGACTTTACCGGCTTAAATGTAGAACAGATAACCCAGCTTCGCCGCACCTTGAAGAAGAGCGCGGTGGAATACAAGGTAGTAAAGAATACCCTCTTGCGGCGTGCCTCTCACGACACCGATATCGAGCTCCTGGCGGAATACTTCGTCGGTCCCATTGCCATTGCCCTTGCCTATGAAGATCCTGTGGCACCGGCAAAGATATTGCTGGAGTTCAGCAAGACGCAACCCGCCCTGGAGATCAAGGCAGGGATGGTGGCTGGGGCCGTCATGACTCCCAAGGATATCAAGGCCCTGGCCACTCTTCCGAGCAAAGAGGTTCTGTTGGCAAAGTTCTTGTCGCTATTCAAGATAGTTCCCACCCGCCTTGTCCAGACCCTCAACAACCCGATACGGCGTTTGGTAACGGTATTGGACGGGGTAAAGAGAGCAAAAGAGAAGGTATAAAAAATAGAGAAGTAATAAGGAGGTAACGAGGAGATGACAAAAGCTAAGTTGACGAAAGAGGAGCTGATCAAGTACATCGAGGAGATGCCCGTATTGGAGTTGGCGGAATTGGTCAAGGATTTGGAAGATCGTTTTGGGGTGACAGCAGCTCCCATGGCCGTGGCGGCCGTTGCTGCGCCGGGAGCAGCTGCAGCACCCGCCGAAGAGGAGCAGGTGGAATTCGACGTCGTCCTGACCGGTTTTGGCGACAAGAAGATACAGGTGATCAAAGCGGTACGGGAAGTGACCAACCTCGGTCTGAAAGAGGCGAAAGACCTGGTTGAAGGGGTTCCTAAAGCGGTAAAGGAAAAGGTTGCAAAAGAGGAAGCCGGCAAGGTCAAGCAGAAATTGGAGGAGGCTGGGGGAACAGCAGAGATCAAATAGCGCGGTGCTGAAGGATCTGATGTCCATTGAAAAGGGGCTTCTCACAGATGCTTGGCTGCTGGAAACCGGCAGGTAAAGGGAGGGTCCCTTTTTCCACCTCATTTTAATATAAAAAAGGATTGTTATATGGCACGTTCCATTATTGATCGCCGTAGGCTCCGGAAGGACTACGGCAAAATAAAGGAGATCCTGGAGATCTCCAATCTCATTGAGATCCAGCTGCGGTCTTATGAACAGTTCCTCCAGAAGGACGTTCCACCGGAGGAACGCAAAGACGTCGGCTTGCAGGGAGGCTTACAGGGGGTATTTAAACAGGTCTTTCCCATCAAGGACTTCTATGAAACGGTGGAGCTGCGCTTTGTAAAATATCGCTTGGGAAAACCCAAGTACGACGTCCAAGAGTGTCTCTTGAAGGGGATAACCTATGCGGCCCCGCTGCGGGTGACCATCCAGCTCATCATCTACGACGTCCAAGAAGGGGTGAAAACAGGACAGATAAAGGCGATCAAAGAGCAGGAGGTCTACTTCGGCGAGATCCCCCTTATGACGGAGAACGGGACCTTTATCGTCAATGGCACAGAACGGGTGATCGTCAGCCAGCTTCACCGCTCACCTGGCGTTTTCTTCGATCAGGAGCAGCCCAAAACCCATATGGGGAGACCCCTCTACTTCGCCCGGATCATCCCGTATCGAGGTTCCTGGATCGACCTGGAGTTTGACCAAAAGGACATACTCTACGTACGCATCGACAGGAGAAGGAAGATCCCGGTAACGGTCTTTCTCAAGGCCCTCGGGTATTCTACCCTTGACCTCTTGGACACCTTCTATCATAAAGAAAAGATCTTCGTGAATCCCCACGGTTTTCACAAGCAGGTGGTTCAGAGTCTCATGATGGGACAGAGGGCCTCGGCGGATATCATAAACCCACAGACGAACGAGGTCCTCGTTAAAAAGAATAGGAAGATCACCGAGGGGCTTATACAACGGCTCGAGGCAGCCGGCATCTTTGAGGTCTCTGTCGAGCCCGACACCCTGGTGGGAAGGGTGGCTGCCAGGGATATAGTGGACCCTAACTCTCGAGAGATCATCCTTGATATTAATCGGGAGCTGACTGAAGAGAAGATTCAGGAGATCAGGGAGCGGGGGATTGGGGAATTTGAAGTCCTCCTCATCGATGAGGTAAAGGGCAGTCCCTCCATCAGGGAGACCCTTTTGGCGGATAAGATTGCCCTGACGGAAGAGGAAAGGAAACGGCTACCTGTTGCCGATGCCGCCGTCATTGCTAAAAAAGAACAGGAAAAGGCCAGCATCGAGATCTACCATCGTCTGCGCCCGGGGGATCCACCCACGTTGGAAACGGTCAGGACACTCTTTGACAACCTTTTCTTTAACCCAGAGAGGTATGACCTCTCCAAGGTGGGGCGGATGAAGATCAACCATAAGTTGAGTCTCGATGTCCCCCTCGATGTCACCACCCTGAGACGCGAGGATATCCTGGAGGTGGTAAAGTATCTCATCGGTCTCAAGGAGGGCAGGGGGAGCATAGACGACATCGACCATCTCGGGAACCGCCGGGTGAGGACGGTTGGGGAACTGCTGCAGAATCAATTTCACATCGGTTTGGTCAGGGTGGAGAGGGCCATCAAGGAGCGCATGAGCCTCCAGGAGGTGGAGACCCTGATGCCCCACGACCTCATCAACTCGAAACCTCTCACGGCGGTGCTGCGGGAGTTCTTCGGGAGCAGCCAACTGTCTCAATTCATGGATCAGACCAACCCCCTCTCGGAGATCACCCATAAGAGGCGGTTGAGCGCTTTGGGACCCGGAGGTCTCACGAGGGAGAGGGCCGGGTTCGAGGTCCGAGACGTTCACCCCTCCCACTATGGGAGGATCTGCCCCATCGAAACCCCGGAAGGTCCCAATATCGGATTGATCGTCTCCTTGAGCACCTTTGCCCGGGTGAACGAGTACGGCTTTATTGAGACACCCTACCGCAAGGTAGAGGGCGGAAGGGTGACCGACAAGATCGACTATCTCTTTGCCCTGGATGAGGAGACATATACCATCGCGCAGGCCAACGCCCCTCTCGATGCGGAGGGAAACTTCACCGCTCCTCTCGTCTCGGCGAGGAAGGCCGGGGAGTTCATCATCGTAAGGCCCGAGGAGGTGGACTACATGGATGTCTCTCCCCGGCAACTGGTCAGCGTGGCCAGCTCCCTCATCCCCTTCTTGGAGAATGATGATGCCAACCGGGCATTGATGGGTTCCAATATGCAACGACAGGCGGTCTCCCTCCTGCGCACCGAGGCGCCGCTGATCGGCACTGGCATGGAGCGAATAGTAGCCAGGGATTCAGGGGTCACGGTAATTGCCAAGAGGGAAGGCGTCGTAGAAAGTGTCGACGCCTCCCGGGTCGTCGTTAAGGCAGAGGAAGATGGCAAAGGGGTGGGGGTGGACATCTACAACCTCACCAAGTATCAGCGTTCTAATCAGGGAACCTGTATCAATCAGAAACCTATTGTAGCTAAAGGTGAGCGCATGGAAAAGGGAGAGGTCATGGCCGACGGCCCCTCTACCCACTTGGGGGAACTAGCCTTGGGGCGCAATGTCCTGGTCGCCTTCATGCCCTGGGGCGGCTATAACTTTGAGGACTCCATGCTCGTCAATGAGAAGCTTTTGAGGGAAGATATTTACACCTCCATTCATATTGAGGAATTGGAGTGTGTGGCGCGCGATACCAAGCTCGGTAGGGAGGAAATCACCCCCGATATCCCCAACGTGGGGGAAGAAATGCTGAAGGACCTCGATGAGAGTGGGGTCATCCGCATTGGGGCAGAGGTGAGGCCGGGGGATATCCTCGTCGGAAAGATTACCCCCAAAGGGGAGACCCAGCTCTCCCCCGAAGAGAAACTGTTGCGGGCCATCTTCGGCGAGAAGGCGAGCGATGTCAAGGACACCTCACTTCGGGTCCCCCATGGAATCGAGGGGGTCGTGATCGATGCCAAGGTCTTCACCAGGAGAGGAACGGAAAAAGATAAGAGGGCCAAGGACATTGAAGCCGATGAAGAGAAAAAAATCATCGATGACCGAGATGCGGAGATCTCCATCATCGAGACCTACACGAAAGAGCGCATTCGCGGGCTGTTGATAGGCAGGAAGGCTGCCACACCGCTCGTGGATCCCCTCGCCGGGAAGAAGCTGGTGGAAAAAGGGGTTAAGCTTACCAATGAGATCATCGAGCAAACACCCTGGGAGCGATGGAGGGAGATCTCCCTCAGTGACGATAAAATCGCGACTGAGGTGGATCACCTCACCACCGGCGGCATCAGGGAGATCGAGGCGATAAAGGAGAGGGCAGAGGAGAAATTAAAGAAGTTGGAGGCGGGGGACGAACTCCTCCCCGGGGTGAGCAAGGTGGTCAAGGTCTACGTTGCTATGAAGCGGAGGCTCTCGATGGGAGATAAGGTCTCCGGGCGCCATGGAAACAAGGGGATCGTGTCGAGGATCCTTCCTGAAGAGGATATGCCCTATCTCGAGGACGGTACCCCCATCGATATGGTTCTTAACCCCTTGGGAGTGCCCTCACGAATGAACCTGGGCCAAATCTTAGAGACCCACCTCGGTTGGGCAGCCAAGGGGTTGGGCAACAAGGTCGATGAATATATCAGCGCAGACAAGGGCATAGATAAACTCAAGGCGTTGCTCAAGGATATCTTTACCACGGAGGAGGTCGGGAAGGCTATCGATAAGGCCACGGAAGAGGAGTTGAAGAGGTTCGCACAACGATTGAAGGAAGGGGTCTTTATGTCCGTCCCTGTCTTTGATGGGGCAACGGAGGAAGAAATCAGGGACGCCCTGAAAAAGGCCGGTCTGCCTGCCACCGGGCAAGCCACCCTCTACGACGGCCGCACCGGCGAGCCCTTCGACCACCAGGTCACGGTAGGCTATATGTATATGCTCAAGCTCCACCACCTCGTGGATGACAAGATCCACGCACGGTCCATCGGTCCGTATTCGCTGGTGACGCAGCAACCCTTGGGCGGGAAGGCCCAATTCGGCGGGCAGCGGTTGGGTGAGATGGAGGTTTGGGCCTTGGAGGCATATGGGGCTGCGTATGCATTGCAGGAATTCTTGACGGTGAAATCGGACGACCAGGCCGGCAGAACGAGGGCCTATGAGGCCATCGTAAAGGGGAAGGATGTCCTTGAACCCGGCATTCCGGAATCTTTCAATGTCCTGGTCAAGGAACTTCAGGGGCTCTGCCTTAATGTGGAACTCCTGGAAGAAGAAAAGAAGACCACCAAGGAATAATAGCATATAAGGAGGTTGTGCCTTGGAAGATTATATACTCTCGTTTTTTGAAAAACCCAAGAACCCGTCAAGCTTTAATGCCATCAGGATCGCCGTGGCCTCCCCTGAGCAGATCAGGGGTTGGTCCCATGGAGAGGTAAAGAAACCGGAAACGATCAACTACCGGACCTTTAAGCCGGAGCGGGACGGTCTTTTTTGTGCCAGGATATTCGGTCCGGTAAAGGACTATGAGTGTAACTGCGGAAAATACAAGAGGATGAAACACAGAGGGATCGTCTGCGAGAAGTGCGGGGTGGAGGTGATTCAGACCAAGGTCCGCCGAGAGCGTATGGGGCATGTCGAGTTGGCTTCACCCGTGGCCCACATCTGGTTCTTGAAGAGTATCCCGAGCAAGATCGGGATGTTCCTTGATATGACCTTGAAGGAGCTTGAGCGGATTCTTTATTTCGAGTCCTATGTAATCATCGATCCCAAGGACATTCCCCTCAAGAGAGGGGATCTCATCAGCGAAGAAAAATATCGGGAGATCAAGGGTAAGTACGGGGAGGATGCTATTGAGGCCGGCGTTGGAGCGGAGGCCGTCAAAAAACTCCTGCAACAAGTGGACATAAAAGAGATGGCCGAGCAGCTCCGCGTTGAGATGAAAGAGACCCAATCTGAGGCCAAGCGCAAAAAGTTGGCAAAACGCTTGAGGGTTATGGAGGCCTTTCGGGATTCCGGAAACAAGCCAGTGTGGATGATCTTGGAAGTCATCCCCGTCATCCCCCCTGACCTGAGACCTCTGGTTCCCCTTGACGGAGGGAGGTTTGCCACCTCCGATCTCAACGACCTCTATCGGAGGGTGATCAACAGAAACAATCGTTTAAAGAGGCTTTTGGAATTAAACGCCCCTGATATTATCATCCGCAATGAAAAGCGGATGCTTCAGGAGGCGGTCGATGCCCTCTTCGATAACGGCAAGAGGGGCAGGGTGATCACCGGTGCCAACAGAAAACCCCTGAGGTCATTGAGCGACATGCTCAGGGGCAAACAGGGAAGATTCCGCCAGAACCTCTTGGGCAAGCGCGTGGACTACTCGGGGAGATCGGTCATCGTCATTGGACCGGAATTGCGCTTGCATCAGTGCGGCCTGCCCAAGAAGATGGCCTTGGAGCTTTTCAAGCCCTTTATCTACAACAAGTTGGAGGAAAGGGGCTATGTGACGACGGTCAAGAGTGCCAAGAAGATGGTGGAAAAAGAAAGACCTGAGGTATGGGATATCCTCGAAGAGGTGATTCGCGAGCATCCTATCCTCCTCAATAGGGCCCCGACGCTGCACCGGCTGGGCATCCAGGCCTTTGAGCCTCTGCTCATAGAGGGGAAGGCCATTCAGCTCCACCCACTCGTCTGCCTTGCCTTCAACGCCGACTTTGACGGCGATCAGATGGCCGTGCACGTTCCCCTTTCGGTAGAGGCCCAGACTGAGGCGCGGGTACTGATGATGTCCACCAATAATATCCTCTCCCCTGCCCATGGGAAGCCCATTATCGTCCCCACCCAGGACATCGTCTTGGGTCTCTATTACATGACGCGGGAAAAGGAATATGCCAAGGGGGAGGGGAAGGTCTTTGCCAATCCCGAGGAGGTACGGATTGCCTATGATGCCCGCGAGGTGGACATGCAGGCCCGCATCAAGGTGCGGATGAACGGCCACGTGGTGGAGACCACCGCGGGCAGGATCATCCTCAGAGAAGTCGTCCCGTCGGAGGTTCCCTTTGAATTGATCAATAGGGTGATGAATAAGAAGGCGGTGGCCAACCTCATCGACTATACGTACCGGGTGGCGGGGAACAAGAAGACCGTTATTTTAGCGGATAAATTGAAAGATTTGGGCTTTGCCTATGTCACCAAATCAGGCATATCCATCGGGATCGACGATATCCGTGTCCCCGCTCGCAAACCCCACCTCATGGAGCAGGCCACCAAGGAGGTGGATAGGATCAGACAACAATACGTCGATGGGCTGATCACCGATGGTGAGCGGTATAACAAGGTGATCGACATCTGGGCTCAGCTCACCGAAGAGATCGCCGACGAGATGATGAAGGAGTTGGGGACGGAGCGGATAAAGGATCCCGAGGGTAAAGAAAAGGCAGTGCCCAGCTTTAACCCCATCTTTATGATGGCCGATTCAGGGGCCAGGGGCAGTGCCCAGCAGATACGCCAGTTGGCCGGGATGCGGGGTCTGATGGCCAAGCCTTCAGGGGAGATTATCGAGACCCCTATCACGGCAAACTTCAGAGAAGGACTCAGCGTGTTGCAGTACTTCGTCTCCACCCATGGCGCACGCAAGGGATTGGCGGATACCGCCCTGAAGACAGCAAACTCCGGATATCTCACCAGGAGATTGGTTGATGTTGCCCAGGACGTCATCGTTAACGAATACGATTGCGGCACCATGGACGGGATATACGTTTCCTCCCTGGTCGAAGGCGGCGAGATCATCGAACCCATGGTGGAGAGGATCTTGGGAAGGGTGGCCCTTGAGGATATCAAGGACCCCTTTGCCGATGAGGTCATCGTCCGGGCAAGCCACGAGATCAACGAGGAGGCGATACAGAGGACCGCCGATGCGGGATTGGATCGTGTCAAGATCCGCTCCGTGCTCACCTGCGAGTCCAGCCATGGTGTCTGTGCCCTCTGTTACGGAAGAGACCTCGCCCGAGGGCGTATCGTCGACATCGGCGAGGCGGTCGGCGTCATAGCCGCCCAGTCCATCGGGGAGCCGGGAACCCAGCTCACCATGAGGACCTTCCATATCGGTGGCACGGCCAGCAGGCGGGTTGAGGAGACCGCCCTTGAGGCCAAGATGGACGGAACCGTCAAGTTCATCGATTTGCGTACTGTCCGCAACAGAGAGGGTATGCTGGTAGTAATGAGCCGCAAGGGGGAGATCGCCATCCTCGATGACGAAGGAAGGGAACGGAAGCGGTACCCTGCGGTCTATGGGGCGAAATTGGCGGTGGCAGAGGGGAAAAAGGTAAAGGAAGGAGAGCTCATGGCGGAGTGGGACCCCTATACCATCCCCATCATCACCGAGGTGCCTGGTTGGGTGAAGTTCGGCGATATCCTTGAGGGGGTCACCATGCAAGAGCAGGTGGACGGGGTGACCGGCCACGCCCACAAGGTCATTATCGAGAGCAAGGAACTCGACCTGCGGCCTCGCATATCCATCAAGCAGGAGAGGGTCGCTGCGGCAGGGAAGAAGATCATGGAGACCGAGGCGCGATACATCCTGCCTGTCGGCTCCCATATCTATGTAAAGGAAGACGAACCCGTGGAGGCAGGCGACGTCTTGGTGAAGATACCGCGGGAGACCACGAAGACCAAAGACATCACCGGCGGGCTCCCCCGCGTGGCGGAGCTCTTTGAGGCGAGGCGGCCTAAAGAGTATGCCCTTATCAGCGAGATAGACGGTACGGTAAGCTTCGGCAAGATGCTCAAGGGAAAGCGAAAAGTGATTGTTACCCCTGAGGTAGGCGAACCGAAGGAATATTCCATCCCCAAGGGGAAACACATCAGCGTCCACGAGGGGGATGTGGTCAAGGCGGGGGAGCCCCTTATGGACGGCAGCTCCAACCCGCATGATATCCTCAAGGTCTTAGGGGACAAGGAGTTGGCCCGATTTTTGGTCGATGAGATCCAGGAGGTCTATCAGCTGCAGGGTGTCAAGATCAACGATAAACACATCGAGATCATCGTGCGGCAGATGCTCAAGAGGGTGAAGATCCGCGACGTCGGGGATACGAGGTTTATCGTGGACGAGCAGGTGGAGAAACACGTCTTTAAGCAAGAAAACGAGCAGGTCCTCAAGGAAGGGGGCAAGCCGGCCATTGCCGACCCCCTGTTCCTGGGCATCACCAAGGCCTCGCTCATCACGGATAGTTGGGTATCGGCCGCCTCCTTTCAGGAGACCACCCGCGTCCTGACCCAGGCAGCGGTCGAGGGGAGGATCGATACGTTACGGGGACTTAAAGAAAACGTCATCATGGGGAGATTGATCCCGGCGGGCACCGGCAATCCCCGCTATCGCGATATCACGCCTGTTGTAGAGGGAGGCTATCCTCCTCCCTTGGAGGCGATGGAGATAGCCGGAGAAGGCAAGGAGCAAGGAGAAGAGGGTGCTCCGGCAGCAGATTAATCCATTGTTTTCAGTTTTTTGGCTGCAATCTCCGCCTGAGGTGATTGGGGATATTGCTTGGTCACCTTCTGAAAGAGGAGTTTGGCATTTACCCGATCACCCAGGTCCAAAAAGGCGAAGCCCTCTTTTAACATGGCGGAAGCAACCTTGTCGCCTTTGGGATATTGTTTTACCACCTGCTCATACTCGAGGATGGCCCTCTCATAATCTCCCTGCTGATAGTAAGATTCACCGATCCAATATTGGGCGTTATCCGCGTATTCCGACTTGGGATAGGTGCTGAGAAAGGCCTTAAACTGCTTCAAGGCGGCGGGGTAGTCGCCGCTCCTGAAGACGCCGTAGGCCCGCTGGTAGGTCCCTTCCATATCCTCCTTGGGCTCTTCCTTCGGGGGAGTCGGTGAGGCAGGGGGCACCGATGCTACCACCGTACCTTCTCCTTTTTCCTTGGTCAAGGCAGAGGTCCGCGCCTCATAATCCTTCTTTAATGCCTCAAGATCGTTAGCGATTTTATTGAGGAGCGCCCGATCCTCTTCAATATTTGCCCTGAGGATTTTGTTCTCCTGCCGCAACTGGTCAAGAGAGGTTTCAAAATTGACCCAGTTCTGCTGCATCTCCGAGGTAACCCTCCCCCTCAGGATATCGACCTTTTGCTGCAAGTCAGTGATCTGCCCCTGCAGGGAAGCCGCCTGCCTCGTGGTAGCACAACCCACAAGCAGGGAAAAGGCGAGAGAAATCAACAGTAAGGCACAGGTACAAAGCTTCATATCTACCCTCCTTTCTCACCGTCCAAGAGGGCCATGGTTATCGCGAGAGGATGACAAAGTGGCACCTCCTGTTCTTGGCCCACGCCTCCTCCGTATGTCCTGGGTCCACCGGCCTCTCCTTTCCGTAACTTATGGTGGAGAGCCGATTTTCTTGCACGCCGAGCTTGATAAGGTATAGCTTTACACTCGCGGCCCTCCTCTCTCCCAAAGCGAGGTTATATTCATTATTTCCACGCTCGTCACAATGGCCCTCGATCTGTATTTTGAGGCTTGGATGATTCGACAATACCTTGGCATTTTCCGTCAGGAGCTTCCTGGCCTCCTCGGTGAGGTCATACTGATCAAACTGAAAATTAATATCTTTCAAGAGTGTACTCTCCCATACTGCCCCTTCAATCCCAGGATATTTCTTCTGGGAAAGGCTCTGCTCAAAGCTCTTCTTCTCCTGCTCCTCACGCGCGCCCTTCTCCTTCTCTTGTTGCGCGGCCCGTTCCTCTTCAGGGGTGAGAGCTTGTTTCTTCTGTAACGACTCGCATCCTGAAACGAAAACAAGGAGAATAAGTGTAAGCATGACCATCCATAACCGACCCTTTTTCCTCACCATCGTAAAATCCCCCTTTCTTCTTCTCCAGGCATTATTCTCATTGCAGCCACGGTGACCACGTCGGCTCCGTCTCGTTTGATTCGGAGGTGGTCACCCTCCATGGTCCGCCACCATCTGTCGTTGTAATGTATATGGCCGTGTTCCCGCCCCTTCTGGAGGAAAAGGCAATATGCCTGCCATCTGGGGCCCACGAGGGGTTCTCGTTGCTGCCCTCTTTCGTTATTTTCTTCAAATCGGTCCCATCCGCCCTGATCGTATAGATCTGAAACCCATGTTCTTCCTGGCGGGCGAAGGCGATCTTGTCTCCCTTGGGTGACCAGGCAGGGGAGCAATTATAGCCGCCCTCATAGGTCAACCTCCTCAGCTTTTGCGAGGCCAGGTCAAGGATATAGATCTGGGGGCTCCCAGACCGGTCGGAGACAAAGGCAATCTGCTTGCCATCGGGCGACCATGCCGGAGAGGTCTTGTTATCCCAGGAGCGGGTGAGCTGCACGGGATCCTTACCCTGTGGGTTCAGGAGATATATCTCCGTGTTGTCCTTTCCCCTCATCATCAGGGCGATGTCCTTGCCGTCGGGAGACCA
>Ga0315277_10009050_pt1 | contig 12761 bp, 6 predicted proteins | sample YL17G05_15_MG_FD_203695 | JGI IMG/M metagenome (GOLD analysis project Ga0315277, IMG submission 203695) | Sediment microbial communities from Yellowstone Lake, YNP, Wyoming, USA - YL17G05_15 | ecosystem: Environmental > Aquatic > Freshwater > Lake > Sediment | place: USA: Wyoming | collected... | reverse complement strand
GAAATGCCAACACCATATCCCCATAAAGATGTCACAATGTTTCCAGTAATAGTATTATTCCTGATTGTGCCATCACAACCAGCAAGTCCCCCGCCGGTATTCTCGGCAGTATTTCCTGATATTTCATTGTTAATGATTAGCCCATTACATTGATTAATTCCTCCCCCGCTATTCTCCGTTGCCTTATTGCTGGTAATTATATTATTCTGAATCAAGCCATTGCAATAACTTAACCCCCCACCAAAACCCGCAGTATTATTTGATATCGTATTCCCAATAATATCGCCCGAACAATAGCTGATTCCTCCGCCATCCCCAAGCGATTCCCCTGAGTTGTTGATGATGGAATTTCCCTGAATCAATCCGCCACAGTTGAAAATACCACCCCCACCACCACTTGCATAATTATTATTTATTCTGTTATTTTTTATTGTTATGGTATTATTGTAAAAATATGAACCGCCCGATATGCCGCCGCCTGTTTTAGCCCTTCCGTTTGTCAGAGTTAACCCCTGCAATACGCATGTTCCATCTTCCGTTCCCTTGAACCGCGCCACGGAAAATAAGCGATCCCCATTAATCACGGTGTTCTGGGCTGACTGAATATTTTGGGGATCAACACTTTGCAATCCTATGTTTTTCCCCCCGAAATATAAATTATCATGATAGGTTCCTGGAGAAACTGTAATAATCTCGCCCGGGAACGATAGGAACACGGCCTTTTGTATAGAGTCATATTGCAAAGGGATCGAAATACCCTGAGGGACATCCTTGATGGCAGGCGAGGTGCCCCTGATCAATTCGGCCCGGTCAGTAAGGCCATCTCCATCGGTATCGACATCGGTTGGGTTGAGGCCTTCCTTGATTTCATCCTGATCCGACAATAAATCTCCATCATTGTCTATTGAGCTGTCGTATTCATAACATCCCATATCAACAGATGTTCCAGCCAACCGGCAATTTCCATCAAAATCCACAAAGGATTCTCCCATCAAATAGTAAACATATCCTCCATCAATACATTTTGAGCCGGCCTGAAGATGATAATTTTTATTTTCCTCATCAACAAATTGGGGATTGTCGGTAATAACGCCCCGCCCCGACAGGGTCCAGTCCTGAATACAGGAATAAAAGGGATATACAACGTGGTCTGCCTGAGGCGACGGGGTATTTCCCCATAGAATACAATTGACAATCAATCCTCCACAATTAGCGATTCCGCCGGGTTTATATTTCGCGGAGTTGTTGACTATTGTATTATTGAATATTAATCCATCACACTCGCTGAGTCCCGCCGCGCTCCTCGTTGTCTTGTTCAATGCGATAATGTTGTTTTGTATCGTGCCATCGCATTTGGCAAGGCCTCTACAATTGTTTTCCATTATATAATTATGTCTGATGATTCCATTACAAACCTCAACCGCACCATCATACTCAGTGCCATTATTTGCAGTTATCCTGTTATCTTGAATAATTCCATCGCAACATAGCAATCCACCATAAGAATTCGACGAAATGATATTATTTTCAATCAAACCATCACAGTATATCAATGCACCATATCCTTTATTTGCCGTAATGATATTATTCCTTATGGTGGCATGTGTTGGATTTTGTTCCGGACCTCCATATACACCACCACCTACATAGGCATCCCCATTAGTGATAGTGAATCCCTCAAGAACGCAGGTGGTTAATTCCGTTCCGGAAAATAGCACAACCGGGCCATTGCTGTTGCCATCAATAATGGTATTTACCACAACGGTATCGCTGGTAGGATCGATTGAGCGGAGTAAAACATTCTTGCCAAGAAATGAGATATTTTCAATATACAGACCCTGGTAAACAATTATCTCATCACCCTCAGCAGCTGCATCAATCGCTTGTTGAATTGTTTGAAAATCCAATGAGGGGCCAATCTTCATTGTTTTGGAATATAAATTCATCGGCAGGATTACAGCAAACAAAATACATGATAACTGTATATACAAACCAAGCTTCATGAATTTACATTTCATCGCTTTTCCCCTACCGTTTGGTTTGGGGTCATTCTGGAGGTTTTGGAGCTTAATCTTCTTTCGAGTTTGATCATATTTTTCGTTTTTTCGCGTTTCAAGCGGATATTCATACGCTTCACAAAAGCCTCGCTACCCGGAAAACGCTGAGCCGGTATGAGGGATATTATCTCATTTGGATATATCGTGAAACAGAAATCATCTCAATCATATAATACACACATCCGGAAAGATTGATTCTTTGAGGACGACTCTTAACATTAATTCATAATAATCCTTTGTAAATATTGTCAAGAATAAAGCTCCAAACGCTCAAGAATGCCTCAAACGCTCCAAACGCTCGATGGTTGTCAGCGATGATTTTTATGTATTTACCTTATTGCATATCTTGTTAATATCAGACGGCGAAGGGGTGGAAAAGGTTGACGTCAATAGATAGAAGGTTTTGCATTGAAATTAAAATAATGCATAAACATTTTTTATCATACAATTATAGGATCAGGTACATCTTTATCTTCTTATTTCAGGATATTAGCCAATAATTTTTACAATTTATTGAGCCGGAAACTTTTTCATTGATCAGAAAAGGCATTTGGGATAATTTTTTTCACATTTTTCTCCCAAGGGCATATATTTTGCTCCATTATAAATCGTAGAGAAAAATTGTAAGGCTGAACTCTATGTAAGTCCAATGTTATGAGGGTAAAAACCATGAAGGGAAAAAAATACTTCCGGTTTATTAGTATTGGGAAATGCACCAGATGGAACCTCATTGTACCAATTGGGACAATCCTGATGTTCCTCCTTTTTGCCGCATTCCCGCAGAACCAGGAAACACCGGTTCCTGAGGGCAGGAAGCCCGGTGCAAAAACTGATAAAACAAAAAATGCGCCCCCTCTTGAAATCCAGGAAATAAGGGATTTGCTTGGAAAAATGAAGGAACTGGGGGAAAAACGGGCGGCACTGCGGAACAGGCAGGAAAAGCTCCTGGACCAGCTCCCGGAATTGAAAGAGGGCGGTGAGGAAGAAAATTTAAATCCGGATAAGATCATCACCCGGAAGGAACTGGAAAAAACAGCGGGCGAATTGCACAAATCTCTGGAACAGGATCGAAAACTCGCCCGCGACCAGCATAATATTGTCCGGAAACTCGTGGAAAGAAAAGAGGAAACCAGGAGTGTCATCTCCCAGGAGAAAAAAAATCTTCAAACCCGGCTCCAGAAAACGCAGAAAGAACCGGAACCGCCTCAAGACACAATCAACGATTTGAAAAAACAACTCGCGGATCTGGGAAAAATCCAGGCGACCCTGGATACTCTTGAAAAAAATCCCGACGCGCTCCTGATTCTGGGGCTGCGTCCAGGAGACCGCATACCTGCTCCCGAATCCGAGGAGTGGTATCCGGGAAAGTATATTGACAGGAGAACGGGACGCCGGCCTATGGAAAGAGCAGACCTGGAACGGGCAGGCGCCCGGATGTGGCAACAGACGATAAACATTCAAAAACAAGTGCGATTTCTGAGGGGCGAGATGGATCGCACAGAAGCGGAATTAAACAATCTCCAGGCCCTCATGAAACGCGTTCAGGAACGCCATCCGGAATTCTTCGAGGAAATCAAGGACGAATTGCCTCCGCTCCCTCCGCCCGGAGAGCAGGGCCCGCCCCCGGAACCGGATCCGGATCTTGAACCAAGAGGCAAAAGAGAACGCATGAAAAGGGATCAGGAGGAAATTCCCCAGCCCCAGTCCAATCCGTGAATCAATTCACCAGAAGAAATGATCAAATCTCTGTGGCGGGTTTTGGCCTCATTTTTTTACCATAGGGAGAAACCACAACTCCGATGTTTTCGATCCTTTCGATCTTGGAGACAATATCCCGGTACGAGGCATCCACGCGGAAGATCTGCTTGTAATATTTCACGGCGCGCTGGGGGTGCATCTCTCTTTCAAACTGAAGCGCGGTTATATAAAAATAATTTTTCAGTTCTTCCTGTTCCAGGGATTCGGAGAGGGAGAGTTTGATCTCCGCCAGGGTTTCATCCGCAAGGTCGATCATTCCTCTTTTTGCCAGGCAAAAGGCGAGCTTGGCTTTGCACAGATCCGCTTCGGGTGAGAGTTGGGCTGCGCGCTGGTAATGCTTGACAGCGTCGGTGTATTTTTCAAAGAAACACAAAAGGTCGCCCGCCTGCTCCCTGTAAGCGGAATTATCCGGTTCCACCTCCAGCTGCTTATAGAGATCCTCGAGCTGTTGATTTTTCAAATTCCGCGTTGCGTTCTCGAAAAGTTCCCGGGCTTCTTTATCATTCGGATCGAGACTTGTCGCCTTTTCCGCAATAGGGACGGCTTCCTCGAACCTGTTCATGTCCAGAAACAGCCGGGCAATTTTTTTACCAAAGCGGGCATTCTCAGGTTCCTTGTTCAACATCCGCTTGCCAAATTCCTCCGCCTTCTCAAGGCTATGCAAGGAATAAAAACCGTCGAAAATATCCTCCAGCCGATCTGCAATAGCCTCAGGATTCTGTTCATCACACTGGAGGTAGTATTCGATCATCAGTTTCCAGTCCTTCTCGTCCCGTGCCATATCGCCGAGCTTTTTCAGGGCAGGGATGTACCTGGGATTCATCCTGAGAATTTTCTGAGAGCATCGCTTTGCGACTTCAGCGGGATCGAGGGACTGGGTGTACATTTTATCATAGATTTCCATGCATTTGTCATAGCTGCCATCCCTGAGATACATGTCTGCAAGATGATCCAGGAGGAGATAGTTGCGCTCATGCCTGTTTGCCAGATCCTCGATATGAGCCATCACGCGCTCTTTCAACTCCGGATGAAAATAGAGAAGGTTGTCCATCTCCGAGGTCACCCGCTCCAGATAGGCATTGGCCATGAGTTTATCAATCAGGGTGAAGCGGAGATCGATATTGTCAGGATCTTTCTTGATCTTTTTTCGGAGTTGCCTGATCTGGATATTGAGGATTGCGCCTTCAATTTTCCGGTAGAGGATCTGGAGTTGATCTTTCTTCTCCTGGGGCACCAGGCGGAGGGACTGGGCCATTTCCTCCCGCGCCAGATCGTATTTTTTTCGATCATAATACAGTTGGGACAGGATATGGGGAAATTCGTAGTGATCGGGATAGAGTTCCCTGGCCTTCTTTAAATGCTCCAGGGCGCTTTCATAATCCTCCTTCCGAATAAGGAATTCCGCATACTCCTGAAGAATCAAAGGCGACAATTCGCCCTGTTTGATGAGGAATTCGATATGCTTTTCAACCTGCTTTGGTTGGGAGGATTCAAAGTAATATTCCAGGATCTTGCGCCGGAGAAGCCGGTTATCAGGTTCCAGATCCAGGATGTTCTCATAATATGTCACCGCCTCTTCCTTTTTATCGATCTGCCAACAAAGATCCCCGAGTTCCTGGAGGAAATCCTTATCCAGGGGAAGGATTTTCAACAGGCGGCGGTATTCCAGAAGGGTTTGCTGACAAGGGGGGTTCTCAATCCGGGCTGCGGAGGAAAGGAGCTCCCGTACGCGGGGAAGATTCTGCGCACGGGCATAGAGATCCTCCAATCGCAAAACCTCGGACAGGGAATCAAAGTCCGTGCGGGTCTCAAGTAAGGGGATGGCTTTTTCGGGTTGTTGCATTTCAAGATAAAGTTCGATCAATTTATCCGCAAGAGACTTATCCTCCGGGCGCAACTCCATCAATTTTTTATAATAATTGAGCGCCAGTTCCCAATTCATTTCCTTTTCATAACCGCCGGCAAGAAGACGGAGGGATTTTTCAGAAACGCCGCCGGTCTGAATGAGAGAAATGAGAATGTGTCGGGAGGCATTCACATTACCCGCATGAAAATGGGCTTGCCCCCAAATCTCCCTCAGGGGGCGCTCGTGGGGACCAAAGATCAGGGCTTTATGAAGAAAAAAAACAGCCATGCGATGCCATTTGAATTTATAAGCCGTTCGTCCGAACCAGGTAAAGATCCCCTTGAGAAGCGACTCCAGGGGGAAGACCAATAAGGGCGCGCCGAAAGCCAGTATCAAAGCCACGGGAATGGTGATAACCATGGTGAAAGCATTTTCCATCCCGGCGCTTACAAGTGAGGTTGCTTCAAGACACACTCCCAGAAAACACAGGTAAACAAGGACTTTAGGCCGGATCTTCCGCCCCGCATCAAGGGTGAAATAGTAGGACAAAAAGGAGAGAAATCCCGTCACCGCAATTCCCATCCCGGTATAGAGCATGATCAGCTCCGCTTCCGGATCCCCAAGGGCGTCCTTGAGAGAGGATAAATAATCGCTGAAATTCCACAAAGCGAAATAACACACCGCCAGAATAACCGACAATGGAAGTGTGATTGCGGTGAGAACAATGCTGATAATATGACGCGTCCGGTTCATTGGACCTCATGTTTCGTTAAAAATTCAAGAGCCCTTTTTCTCGTTCTTGCGTGTTAAAAAATTTAAAAGGCATCATAGCGGGTCCCGGGATATATCGTCAAGGGATTTAAACTCTCCTCATCCTAATGAATTTCCCCCTGTTCCCTTCCGATGAAGTCGGAGATTCGATGACGCGGTCCCCAGATCTTCAGGAGAGCAGGCAGCAAAACCAGGGATGCGATCAGGGTATATGTGATTCCCAGGATGGAAAGAAAACCCATCTCCCGAATCCCGCGAAATTCCGCCAGCGCCAGGGAGCCGAACCCCATGATGGTCGTGAGGGATGTCATCACAAGAGCGCGACCCGTTCTTTCCACAGCCTTTTGCAGATCCGACTGCGTGGGGGCATCTCCCCTTTCATAATAACGATGAATCAGATGGATCCCGTTATCCACTCCCACTCCAATGATCATGGGGATGACCACAACGTTCAGAAAATTCAGCTGAATGCCGAGGATATGAATAGTGCCCAGCATCCAGAGGCAGCCGCATGTGACGGGCATGATGGCAAACAGGGTCTTGTGAAACCAACCGAAATAAATGACAAGGATCAGAACCACCGCAACAATAACAATAAGAATCACGGCAGCCAGATCCCTTTTCACAATGGACTGGATTTCACTGGCGACAATGGCCACACCGGTAAACTCCACCGACTTTACGCCCTGAGACAGGGCGCTCAGAAAACCAGCCGGAACGCCGGCGGTCCATTGTCCTTCTGGGGGGAAAATCTTCGTCACCACCTTGTATAAATGGCTCTGCCTGACAAAATAATCTCTCACCAGATAGCTCTGCACGCGTTGGATAATGAACGAATCTTTCATCTCTTCGTAAACGATCAGATTCTTCTCCTCTCCGGCGGCATTGATCAGCTGCTCAAGGCGGACAAGGAAAGGCTCAAGCGCCTCCGGAGAAAGACCCGCCAGTTTGCCCTGGCGGAGAAGCCGGGATTTGATTTTATCAAACCGCTCCCCGATGCTCTCCCGGATCATCCGTTTGGATTCTCTCTGTGTCTTCAGGGAAGGCAGAAAAGTCCGCAGGGTATCGCAGGAAAGGATGGGATAATCCTTCTGGTTCTCAAGATTATTATAAAGTTGGTCATTCTGCTCCAGAACTCCTTGAAGGGTGGAGTCGGAGATAATCGCGATAATCTGATGAGAGGGAAGAGAAAACCGTGAGCCTATACTGCGCCGGAGCTCGGTATAGGAACGGGATGGCTGTTTGAGAGCCCGGAATTCCTCATCAAAACCTACAAGGCGGGCTTGCTGGGCAAAATACACGGATACAACAAGACCCAGGATCAGGACAAGGCGGGGATACTCCATCACGATCCGGAAGATCCGGCTTAATCCAAAAGATGTCCGTGTCAGGTCCCGACGGGGAAGGTCTTTTGGAGTAAAATACCGGATCAGAACAGGAAGGAGGAAAAAGATGGAAACCAAACAACATAAAATCCCGCTGCCGGCTACAAATCCCAGTTCCTGAAATCCAGGGAAGGATGTAAAGAACATCCCATAAAACGCAACGGCTGTGGTAATGGCGCCCAAAAATACTCCTCCCCCTGTTTGCACCAGGGCAGTATGAAGCGCCTTATAAACAGACGGAGTCCCTTCGGTCTGATACTCTTCAAGAAACCGGCTATAAATATGAATGGCATAATCGATCCCCAGGCCAATCAGCACCGCTCCAAATGAAAAAGTCACTACCGTCAGCCGGCCAATCACCAGCTGGGTCAGCCCCAGAGTCCAGAGAATCCCGATAAAGAGAGGCACCCCGACAAAAACAATGGATTCTTTGCGCCGAAACACCAGGAAAAACAATAAGAGCACCATGACAAAAGAGGAGATGAGGGTTTGAAACAGATCTTTCCGGACAATCTGGGTATCGGACACGGCTTCGGCATGACTCCCAAGAAAAGAAACCTTCACCTTTCCGGAAAATTCGACTTTTTTATCAATCAGCGCCTCCCGCACACGCGATAAAAAGGTCATCAGCTCTGTAGAAAACTTCAAATTGGATGAAGGCTCCAACGGCCTCAGAATCATAAGCAGCATCTTCTCATCCTGCGATAGGAAATGCCCTTTTCTCAGCTGAAAGGGGATAGGCCCGCGACTGATCATCAGACGGTGGAGGAACAGGGATCCGAGATCCAGAGGATCTTCCAGAAGTCTTTTCGTCTCCCCCGGACCGGTCACACCTTGAAGGCGGCGGGACAAGCGCAGGAGGTAGGCATCCAACGCCTCTGGATTCAAACGATCAAGAGCCGCCTCAAGATCCTGCCTGCTGAGAAGGCAGGAAAGGCGGCTGTCTTTTCCTTCCAGATAATAATTTTGAAGCCGGGGATCCAAAGAATAATCCACGGCATAAATATACGCGGGATTATCGAAAGCCGGAGCGAGAGTCTCCGCTGCCTGAATGAGCAGATCTCCCTGATTGGCATCCTCCGCCTCCAGAACCACAAAGATAAAGTCAAAGGAATTGAACGTTCTCAAAGCCTCTTCCAGGGTTCGAGCGACAGGGGAATTCCTGGGCAGAAGAGTGGTGATATCCGTGTCTATGGAAAGATAAAATATCAAAAACAGGGAGAGTACGGTCAAAAGCCCAGCCACCACGATGATCATCATGGGATGCTTCAGGCTGAATGCGACCAGTAAACGGAAAAATCTGCTCCGCATAACCCGGCTCTACGAGAGATGCGCCTCATCAAACTGGCAAACGATAATTTTTTTCCTCTCAAGCTGATCAATTCCACTTGCAAAAAACATAATAGAACAAAGACCCTTCCCACGTCAAGGAGTGTTACATGGAGGGTGATTCGAGAAGGTCTTTCAAGGAACGGCGTTCAAAACCCGGAGGAGGCGTCATATCAAATACGGCATCCTGGAAGAGCTCGGGATGTTTGTATTCCTTGATTTCAATCCGGGCGGTCAGCCCAGTCCTGGGGAAAAACGCCTCCAATTCAACCGGCAGGATATCCCCATTCTCGAAGTCATATCGTTTGAATCGCAATCGCAGTTTCTGTCCACCCTCTTTTGAATACAGAGCCGCTTCTCTGACAAGAAGGTCTTTTTTCCTCACCAGGAATGCCTTGCGTTCCGGATCTTTTGTCACGAACACATAGTCCTTTTCCCCCCGCCGCCACTCCTCAAATCGCCCTTCTTCCAGCAACCGGATAAATTCCTGCTGGATCAAAAGCGCCTGGGGCAGAAGAAGCGGATCCATGCCGAATGTGGCTTCGGGATGTTTATCCAGCTCCTCCCGCGTTCCCTGGAACCACTTTTTTTCCCTGTTCCATATCAAAGCAATCTTGTCCCCATTGATGATGAATTCAAACAGGGTGGATGTAATCATACGGGAGCCGCGAAGCCTCAGGCGGAGAGGTGATTGATAGAGAAGAGTCGCCTGGAAGAATTTCTTGCCCTTGATCTCCGTACCTGAAAGGGTGATCCCGCCGCTTGCCCAGAGATGACTGTAGGAACCATGTCGTTCCTTCAAAACATGAAGAATATTCGATGGGGAGAGGTCTCCGGGATAATCCAATTTCAGAGGGCTGAAGGGTTTGGGAGAAAACAATGCGCACCCGCTGAAAAGGAGGATCATGATACCAATCAGGATCGAGACGGGAAGTTTCATTCTGTTTTTTCCGCTGGTTTCTGCTCCTGTTCGGGGAATTCCTTATCCGCAGGATTCGTGAATACGGCTTTCGCATCCCTTTGTTTCTTTAACCAATCCGAAAACTTTTCTTCCCTTGCCTTCTGGCCAAGTTCTTCCTTTAAATCGCCTTTGACCTCCGCCAGGGACACAGTGCCTGCTTCGCGTTTATCAGTCAGCTTGATGATATGGAACCCGAATTGGGTCTCAATAATTTCGCTCATCTCTCCAGGTTTCAAGGCAAAGGCAGCCTTCTCAAAAGTGGGATCCATGACTCCCTTGCCAAACCAATCGAGGTCTCCACCCGAGCTTTTGCCCGAAGGGCAATCGGAGTTTTCCGCTGCCAGCTTGGCAAAATCCGCGCCTTTCACGATCTGTTCCCGGATGTCCTGGATTCTCTTGCGCGCCTTGTCCTTGTCTTCCGCTGTTGCGCCTTTATCCACCTTGATCAGAATATGGCTGGCGCGCGCCTCGTCGTCTCTCTTAAACCTCTCCGGATTGTCCTTGTAATACTTTTCAATCTCAGCGTCAGACAGACCTGCGGTATGAGTTGTCACTTGATCCATGACCTTCCGGACCATGAGCCCCTCGCGGATCTTGTCTTCGACATCCTTCAGGGTGATATTTCTCTGTGCGAGCACTGTTTCGAAATTCTTGGGATCAGGAAAGCGCTTTTTGATATTCTCAATCTCCCCCTGAATCTCCGCATCCCCAACCTGGATCTTGTACTCTTTGCCGGCATCCATAATCAATTGGAGGTCAACCATACGATTGAGAATCACTTTTCGATAACGCTCTTTCCTATCATTCGTAAGGGCGGCTTTATTTACGCCGAATTGAGCCGCTTGGGCATCCATCTCCTTCTGCAGATCTTCCTCCGTAATCGATCTGTCTCCTACCTTGGCAACCAGCTTGGCATCTTCCTTGGCCAGGCATGCAGCTGCCAGTCCCCAAAATATCATGCCGGCCAGCAGGATCAATAACAGACCTTTTTTCACATTCCATTTACTCATAATGATTCCTTTCACGAACTGAATTTTTTCTGAAAAATCAAATCTTTGCCCTTCCGGAGATCGTCCGAACTCCGTGAACCCGGACCCCAACAGTCAGCAAAAAAGATCTCGATGTTTTTCAGCGACCTTTAATAATAAGGCTGACTCAAGATGAACATTCCCTGATTATACGGTCAAGCTCTTTAAGGAAAAAGAAAAACCTGTTTTTTCATCGCTACAGAAATAATTGACAGGCAAAAAGATGATGAATAAATAAATAATAGTGAAAGAAACTCCAAAGGAGAAAAAGAATGAGAAAATTTTTCATTATCATTTCTTGCCTTTTCAACGCCCTCCTGGCATCCGCTGTCGCGGATTCCTCTTACCTTTACGGGATTCACTGGTACGGAAAAACCGATTCCATTTCACTTGGACAACGGACAGACGTGGAGGACATGACAAGCGACAAAGGCATATGGGTGCTCGAAATCACCCACCTGGACGCAACCGTAGCTCCCGCAGGGGATCAACCAGCCTATTATGTGGGACATTCCCAGAAGGCGACCCAGGGCAAGGGACACTCCATGATCTTTCGCGTCCAACCCTACTGGAGCAGAAACGTCCCTCATTCCTCGGATCCTTATACCCTGATCAATTATTCGGACGGTTGCAAAGCCGCAGCCGATACATTGAAGGACTACTGCCACATCTGGCAGATCGGGAATGAGGTGAATATCAGGGAAGAGAACAAACATTGGGACGGCGTGTCCGATTACACAGTCATATGGGAACCCACGCCAACCCAATACGCAGACACATACATCGCATGCAGGGACCATATCCATGAAATCACGCCCAATACCACCCCCGCTACGCAAATCGTGCTCATGCAGCCGAATTCCCCGGGAAGTGTCATACCAGGAGTGCGTTTCATGGATGGGAATGAATTTCTCTGGCGCATGATTGATGCGGTCCCTGCCCCGGATAAAAGCAAGATCGACGGCTTTGGCGTTCACGGCTACGCCGGGGGGGCGAATTACGGCCTGGAAGATTACTGGGATTCGATCCGGGAACAGCTCATGATCATCGACCAGATGGGCCTGGGGGACCGTCCTGTGTATATCACCGAGTGGAACAAGCACATGCCGGATCTCGCAAATGCGGAGATCGGCGCCAAATTCCTGCATCGGGCTTATACCCTCATGAATAACTGGAACACAGGCCTCGGCGGAGAATGGCCCGGGCTGTCCAATCATAATGTCATCTGCGCCACGTGGTTTGTGTATCCAAAGGACTTTAGCTGGGATGTTTATTCTCTTCAATACTGGAAGTCGAACACAAGTTCCTTCGACGAGGAGCACGATCCCTGGAAATCATTCAACTATTCCTGCGTCTCCGGGTATGCGAAGGGATCCAGCGGCGGAGGCCCCACGGTTCCCCAAAGCTCCCTGTGGTGGGAGGATGCCTTTGACGGCTCGTTGCTGGATCAGGACGCTCCCCTTCCCGACTGGAAGACAGAGACTACAGGCGCCGGAAGCGTTCTTATGAGCGGATCTGGCTCGGTGCGGTTTCTGGGCAACGGGAGTGTCAATGGAGGGGGCGGAATCCGCACGGCAGGATATGTGTACGGCAATTTCCACATGGAAGCCAATATCACCATCACCA
>Ga0315277_10009048_pt1 | contig 12761 bp, 11 predicted proteins | sample YL17G05_15_MG_FD_203695 | JGI IMG/M metagenome (GOLD analysis project Ga0315277, IMG submission 203695) | Sediment microbial communities from Yellowstone Lake, YNP, Wyoming, USA - YL17G05_15 | ecosystem: Environmental > Aquatic > Freshwater > Lake > Sediment | place: USA: Wyoming | collected... | reverse complement strand
CGCCCCATCGCCGCCCGCCTCGAACGATCAGCTTCGCTGCCGAAATGGAGCCTCGTGATCCATCCCGAACCCGGGTAGACTATTTCCTGCGGGCTGCCTAAGGATTCTGCCGATTCTGCCGACCGGCCCGGCGGCCCCGTCGGCGACCCTGTAGTCGTCTGGCCAAGGAGGTAGATCATGCCCAATGTGCACACGTGGATACGCTGGTTGGTTGCCTGCTGCGTGGTGGTTCTCACGCCGGTTTACGGCGTGGCGGCCGAGACCGCCAAGCGGACCTTCCGCATGGGTTTCACCGGGTTTCCGCACGATTTCACCCTGGAGGCAGTGGCCGACGCCCGGCAGTTCGTCCGCCAGAACGCCGATATCATCGCCCATCACATCGAAGGCGTACCCTGGGCCGAGGCACTTGGGGACCTGCCCTTTCAGGCGAAAATGATCGAAGAATGGCAGGGCAAGAAAGCCACGACCACCGGCGGTGGTGCCCCACCCAACGGAAAGGTGTACCTGGCCGTTTCCCCGGGGCGAGGAGACCTCAAGGTGGCAGAGAAGGGATTGCCCCTGCCGCCCGAACTCAAGGGAAAGCCCTACGACGATCCGCTGGTGATGAAGGCCTACCTTAACTACTGCCGGCGAGCCATCGAGTTCTTTCGACCCGACTACATGGCCATCGGCATCGAAGTAAACGAGATCTACGCCGCGGGGGCCGACAAGTGGCGTGCCTACCTCTCGTTGCACAAGTACGTGTATGAGCAGCTCAAGCGGGAGCATCAGGGCTTGCCGGTGTTTGCGTCGTTCACCCTGCACGGTATGCTCAACGCCCGCGGCAAGGCCCGCGACGAGATGCTCTCGGCGTACCAGCAGTTGATGCCCTACAACGACGTGGTGGCCGTCAGCTTCTACCCGTTCATCGCCGGGGGCACCACCTTCGGTGGTGCCACCCAGATCGCCTCGTCACTGGGTTGGATGACCGGCAATTTTGACAAGTTCCAGAAGCCGTACGCCGTTGTAGAGACGGGCGAGGCCGCCGAAAGGCTCGTCTTCCCCAAGAGCAAGCAGGTCATAGCCGGCACCCCGGCCAAGCAAGCGGCCTACTACACGGAACTCCTGGCGGTTGCCCAGGCCCGCCGATTTGTGTTCGTGATCACCTTCGTCCACCGCGACTACGACGCGCTGTGGGAGAAGATGAAGGACTCTGCTCCCGAGGCCTTCATGGCCTGGCGCGATTGCGGCCTGCTGGACGAGAAGGGTGCGCCGCGACCGGCATACGAGGTGTGGAAGAGGTACTTCGAGATGCCGCTGGAGTCGCCGTAGCCGCCTTAACAAAACAACTCGACCAAATCAGTCACTTGTAGGAGGCGACTCCAGTCGCCGATAAACCGGCAGGCAGGCCAATCGGCGTCTGGAGACGCCTCCTACAGCCTCACTTCAGCGAGATCGTGCGGGCCAGCGGGTCGAGGATGTGCTCGATCACGTGGTTCTCGATCATCTCGCTGCAGATCCCCCCCAGCCGCTCGAGCGTCTCCACGAAGGTCTTGTCGACCCCCAGGCTGCCGTATTGCCGGGCCGTGACGTACACGCTGAGCTGTTCCTCCGGGAAGTCCCCGGTCCGGACCTGATAGGCGTTGGTCCGGGTCTCCACGCTCAGCCGGAATTGGGACCGGCACTGGTCGTCCAAGGCGATCGTCAGCGACGGCTCATGGTTGATGACCGTCGCGCCCGGGATCTCCGCGATCCGCTCCAGCGCCGGACTGATCCCCAGGGCCTCGGCCACCAGTTGATTGTGGTTGCCCCGGTAGGTGAAATCGAAGCCGTAGAGCAGGTCGAGGGCTTCGCAATCCAACGGGCTGACCGAGAGCATGTACGGGGCCAACTCGAGCACCAGGCGGTGCTGCTCCATGGCCTCCTCGATGGTCTCCGGGTTGACCTGGCCGGAGCAGACCCGTCGGGGCTCGATGGTACACCACCGGTAGTTGCCCTTGTCCTTATCCTCCTCCAGGACGAAATCACCCCGCTCCCGGCAGTAGAAGTTCCGCATGGTGGGGTAGGTCTTCTGCACCCGCTCGAAGAAGTGGAGCACGGTCTCACGGTTGGCCGGGAGTTCCATCTCCGTGCCCAGATTCACATTGACGTAGAAATCGTCGCACAAGGAACTGTAGCGGTGCATCCAAAAACCCTTTCCGCTGGCGGCTATCTTGGTGTTGGCCGACGGCGAAGAGTGGCGAAGAGTATTGCGGGTTGCCCCGGACCTGCTGCTAGTATAGGACTAACTGCCGGAGACTGTCAAAGGCCCTTTCCGCAACCCCCCTGCCAGTGGCATCGGTGCCATGCCCACGGCAAGCGTGGGCATGCCACCCCTCGGTCTCGAGTACACCCCATGACGGCTTCCGCACAGCCGACGGCCCTGGTTGTCTTCCCCAGCCGCTTGGGCTGGATGGCCATGATCGGCGCCGGCGACGTGCTCATGCAGCTCACCTTCGCGCACACCTCGCCGGACGCCGCCGCAGCCGCGTGCTCCCGCGAGCTGCTCGAAAACGCCCAGCGAGGCACCTGGAACGAGCCGCTGCTGCGCCGGCTGCAGGCCTATGCCGCCGGCACCCCCGCCGATTTCCGCGATGTCCGCATCGATCCCGGGCGGCTGACCGCGTTCCAGCGGCGGGTCGTCCGCCACTGCCGCCGGATCCCCTACGGCAAGACCCTCTCGTACGGAGAGCTTGCGGCCAAGGCTGGTTCGCCGGGCGCAGCCCGGGCCGTGGGCAATTGCATGGCCGCCAACCGCATCCCGCTGATTATCCCTTGCCACCGGGTGCTGCGGGCCGACGGTCACCCCGGGGCCTACTCTGCCCCCGGCGGGACCCGCACCAAGAAACGGCTGCTAGCACTCGAGGGCCTGCATTTCGCCTAAAGTTGGAAAAAGGGGACAGGTCCAATTTGTGCGACGACCAACGCTGCGCGTCGGTGCCCGCCTTCGGGCCGTTCCGGCAAATTGGACCTGTCCCCTTTTTCCTCTTCAGCCGTTCATCGGGTGGCCCACTGCTCTTCCGTCTCGGGGAACAGGCTGGCGTGTCGCACGCCGCGACGCTCCTCCGCCATCCAGGGGGCCACAGCGTCGCGCCAGCGGGCGTAATGGGCGGTCTCCTTGTGGGCCTTCATCCCGGCCTCGTCGCGATAGACCTCGTAGAGGAGGAACCGGTTCGGGTCGTCCACCTGCTCGATCACGTCGAACCGCAGGTTGCCCGGCTCAAGAATCGTGTTCCTGGCGTTCTCCAGCGACGCTTCGATAAAGGCCTCACGGTTCTCCGGCTTGACGTGGACATACACGCAAACAGCAATCATGCGACTGCCTCCTCGAAACGGCGGCTACACCTCGGCACCGGGCGACCAACCTGCGGGCGAAGGTTGTATTCTTGCGTTCAGACAGCCTTGCCCGCAAGGCCAAGGTCCCCGCAACACGCCTGCGGAGCGCGTCTATCCACCCGCCCCCGCCCTTCCGGGCGGGGCTGGTTCTGCGAACGTGCCTGGTTGCGGTCGCAGGCAGCCCCACCCGGAAGGGTGGGGTGCCCGGCGCGTCGAGACGTTCGCCCCCGCCCTCCCGGGTGGGGCTGTCCCGGCGAAAGCGCGAAGTTGTCGCTTCACGAGCCTCTTAGTCCGCGGTTTTTGTGGGAAAATACCTTGTGGGGGGCGTCGTTACTATGGCAGCCCAGTTGAGACCAGTCTGATGAACGCGGTCGGCCCGGAACTCCTGACGCGGCTCCTGGACAAACACGGCGCGGCACTGGTGCTCTATGCGCAGCAGTGGTGCGACACGCCCGAGGACGTTGTGCAGGAGGCCCTGCTCCGGCTGGTCCGCCAGGCGGAGGCGCCGGAGAACGTGGTCGGGTGGGTGTACCGGGTGGTCCGCAACGGTGCGATCAGTGCGTGGCGTTCCGCCCGGCGGCGGGGGCGTCGCGAGGCGGCCGCCGCCGATCGCGGCGAACCCTGGTTCAACCCGTCGGAAGCTGAGCGGCTGGATGCCGCGGCGGCCACCGCCGCCCTGAAAGAACTGCCGATCGAAGAGCGGGAGACGATCGTGGCCCGGGTCTGGGGTGGACTGACCCTGGAGCAGATCGCCGAGTTGACCGGAACCTCGAAGAGCACCGTCCACCGGCGGTATCAGTCTGGGTTGTCGGCCCTGCGAGAGAGGTTAGGTGTCGTATGTCCGAAGAGAGAAAAGAAAGACACGCTGAAGACCTGAGTGCCGGCGGCCCGGCCGATCCTTCGCCGCCCGATGTTCGCCGCGCGGCAGAAGAGGACCTCCCGCCGGAACTGAAGGCGATCGAGGCCGAATTGGCGTCACTCACCCCGCGCACCGACCGGTTGGATCGGGAGCGGCTGATCTTTCTGGCCGGTCAACAATCGGCCTGCAGAAACACGAAGGGGACAGTCCCATTTTCGCTGCGCGAAAATCGGGACAGTCCCCTGCGCGAAAATCGGGACAGTCCCCTGCGCGAAAATCGGGACAGTCCCCTGCGCGAAAATCGGGACAGTCCCCGAGTCCGGTGGGGCTGGCCGGCAGCGTTTGCCGCGATGACCGCCGCGGCAGCCAGCCTGCTGGTGGCATTGCTACTGCAGGGCAAACCGCGGATCGAGGTGCGGATCGTCAAGGTGCCCGTCGAGCCTGCCGGCAACGGCGAGGTCGTCCCAGGCCCCAACGTCCCGACTGCGCCTGCCGTGGGCCCGCGCGTCGCGCTGCTGCTGGAGAACCCGAAACTCCTGCCAGAGCCTGTCGCCGGGTCGGGCCTGTTTGCCCTGGTCGGTCTCGACTGGGCACAACTCTACGACCGGGATCGGCTCAGTTCAGATACTTCCTATCCCGGCCTGCGCGACCGGGTGCTGCGGGAAGGCGTCGACTCTTGGCCGACACCCTTTCCCGTGGCGGACGTGAAACCCACGTCTGCGCCTGTTCCCTATCGGAAGTTGCTCAACAGGGTACTCGGCAGCCCGGAATCGGACGAACCGGTGCCGGATCGGCCGTTGATTCAGACCCTATTGTATCCAGGAGCCAACTCATGAAACGCGCTCTTGACTGCCTGTTGTTGACGCTGATTGCCGTCGCGCCATCCTTGGCGGCCGCGCAGATTGCCGTAGTCCAACCCTTAAATGGGGGAACGCCCTCTCAGGAGGACAAGACTCCTACGGTGAAGCTTGTACTTCACCCGGCCCCCGAGCCGCGGCCGGCCTTGAAGTATCAGCTACTCCCACCGATAGTCGATCGGCGGCCGGGCAACGCGGCCGTACTGTACGGCAAGGTAACCGCCGAGCAGCAGCAGTTTTTCGGCAATCAGGAACTTTGGGAGAAGATCCAGCGGTGGATCGACACCCCTTTGAACGAGTTCCCCAAGGAAGAGGCCCGCAACGTGCTGCGGGGGAGCCAGTTCAAGTTCCTCGACAGGGCGGCCCGCTGCGAGTACTGCGACTGGCAATTGCCGCTCCGCGACGAGCCGTTCTACGAGATCCTGCTGCCCGAGCTTCAACAGACCCGCAGCTTTGGCAGGATGCTGGCCGCCAAGGCGCGGCTGCAGATTGCCGAGGGCCAGCTCGACGAGGCGGTGCACACGCTTCAGACCGGCTATGCCCTGGCGCGGCACGCCGGCGAAGGTCAGACGCTGATCAACGCCTTGGTGGGCATTGCCATCACCAGCATCATGTCCAAACAGGTCGAGACCTTCATCGAGCAGCCTGGCGCGCCGAACCTCTACTGGGCCTTGACCAATCTGCCCGATCCCTTGGTCGACATGCGGCCGGGCATCGAGACGGAATGGGCGATGATCTACCTCTCCTATCCTGACCTGCGCAACCTCGATAAGAAAGACTACTCGCCCGAGCAGTGGCGCGAGCGATTGAACAAGCTGACCGGGGCCGTTCTCTCCTTTGCCGATGGTGCGCCAAAGATCGGTTCGGAGTTGATCACGACGGCCCTGGCCATGAAGGGGTATCCCTTGGCCAAACAGGGGTTGATCGAGGAGGGATACAAGCCGGAGGAGGTCGAGGCAATGCCGGTGCCCAAGGTCGTCTTGCTCTATACCATGCGGACCTACGAGGAACTGCGCGATGAGATCTTCAAGTGGTACGCCGTACCCTACCCCCAGGCGCTCGCGGGGATGGAGAAAGCACAGGCAGACCTCAGGGACGGGCTGCGCCGCGAAGTGATCCCCTTCGCCAGCATCCTGCTGCCGGCCCTGCAAGCGGCACACCGTGCCGACGCGCGGGGGCGGCGGACGATCGCCGTGCTGCGGGTCGTCGAAGCGGTCCGACTCTATGGTGCCGCCCACGAGGGCAACCTGCCGGAGAAGCTGAGCGACATCACCCAGGTGCCCGTCCCCAATGATCCCATGACTGGGAATCCCTTCATCTACCGGCGGACCGGAACAACCGCGATCCTGGAATCGCCGGGGGGCGAGCAACACGGTCTGCGTTACGAACTGACCTTCGCCCCGAAAGGAAAGTAGACATGAGAATCCAGACAAGTGGCCTGTTCCTGCTAGCGTTGCTTGCCGCCGGAACGGCGGTTGCCGGCGAGCAGTTCGATCCCGCCGCCCGAGCTAAAACCGTCGCCCCGTTCATCGACGAGCAGACGGTGCTGATTTCCCGGGTCGACGTGTCCCGGCTTGAGGTCGATCCGCTGGTCGACAAGGCTGTCGAGTTGATCCGTGACATAGTTCCCGAGGCGCGAGCAGATCTGGACAGGTTTCGAGAAGAGGAGCAGCAAGCACGGGCACAAATGAAGAAGTTGCAGGCGGCATTTCGCCAGGCGGGCGGGAAAGAAGTGTACCTGTTATTCAGCGTGGCCGACGTGGATTTCCATCGGGAACCCGTCCCGTTCCTGATCGTGCCACTGGGCGAGGGCGCGGACGAAAAGACCCTGGCCGCCATGTTCCGCGAAGCCCATTTGGAGGTGCAGGAGCGGCTGGGCGACGTGCTCTTCGTGGGCAGCCGCCAGACGCTTACCCGGCTGAAGGCCCTCCGCCCCAGCCCGCGCCTGGAGATTGCCGAAGCCTTCAAGGCCGCGGGCGATACCACCGCCCAGGCGCTGCTGCTGCCGCCGAAATACGCTGCGCGGGTGATCGAAGAGATGTTGCCGCAACTGCCCAAGGAGATCGGCGGCGGGCCGAGCACGGCGATCACCCATGGGCTGCTCTGGGCGGCAGTCAGTGCTGACCCGCCCCCCAAGATGTCGCTCAGGCTGGTGATTCAGTCCCGGGATCCGCAATCCGCCGCGGCCTTCCGAGAGAAGTGGATCGCGGCGCTGCAACTCTTGGGTAAGCAGAAGGAAGTGCGGGAGAGGATACCCACGTTCGACAAGATCGTCACACTGCTTACGCCGCAGGTGCAAGCGGACAGGCTCACCCTGACCTTCGACGAAGAGAGGCAGGGCATTGCCAGCTTGATCTCGCTGCTCAAAGCGCCCATCGCCGAGGCTCGCGCCGCAGCCATGCGGGCCCAGTCGATGAACAATCTTAAGCAGATCGCGGTGGCAATGCACAACTACCACGATGTGAACAAGCACTTTCCGGCCCCGGCCACGTACGATGCCAACGGCAAACCGCTGCTGAGCTGGCGAGTGCAGATCTTGGGCTTCATCGACCCCGCGCTCTACGAACAGTTCTACCTGGACGAGCCCTGGGACAGCGAGCACAACCGGAAGCTCATCGACCAGGTGCCAGCGCTCTACCGGTCCCCTGCCTCGAAACTTAAAGAGAAGGGCCGGGCCTCTTACGTCGTGGTCGTGGGCAAGGACACCGTCTTCTCTGGACGGGAAGGGATTCCCATCAAGGAGATCAAGGACGGCACTTCCCAGACGATCATGGCCGTCGAAGTGGACGACCAGCACGCGGTGATCTGGACCAAGCCGGACGATCTCCCCTTCGACCCGGAGAATCCGGCCAAGGGACTCGGCGGAGCCGATAAACGCGGCTTCAACGCGCTGTTCTGCGACGGCTCGGTCCATTTCCTGTTAAAGGACATCGACCCAAAAGTCCTTCGCGCGCTGTTTACCCGTGCCGGCGGAGAGGTGACACCGTCGGGAGCCTACTAGCCGACCACTGGAAAGGTCGTGTGCCACTGCTTCGTCAGAAGCAGTGCCGCGGCAGACTTCCGGGGCAACACTGCTTGCGAGCAAGCAGTGGCACACGCTTGCTCAATCCTTCCAGATATCGGCCGTCCGGGCCTTCCGCTCCGGCAGCTTCGGCAGCGCCGCGCTGGGCGTCGGCTCGTACCAGAACGTGGCGCACGACCAGTCGTCCTGCGTCTCGGCCAGCCCCTGTTTCCAGGCGATCTGCTGGATGGTGATCCGGCACTGCTGCTCCCAGGCGATCGGGTCGGGCAGGTGCCAGCGGTACATCGAGACGAAGTCCTTCTGATTCAGGCTGCACCCGTTGTAGGTAAACGGCGTCTGCTGGATGCCCCACGCCAGGCCGACGTAGTCCTCGCTGCCGGTGCCGCAGATGGTGGGAAACTCTTTGTCGCCGTCCATGTAGACCTTGATCTCGCCCTCGCCCCACCACTGGCCCGGGTGCAGGTTGCGGATGCCGATCACCGAGCCGATGAATCGGCCCTTCTGCTTCCGCAGCGGCAGCAGCTCGAAATCCTGTTTCTCAGTGGTGGGGTTCTCGCGGCGGAAGAGCACGTGCAGCCGGCCCACGTCTGCCGCGTGCCGGTCGCCCAGCGTGTAGTCGATCTGGTAGAAGACCGGCGGGGCCTTGCTGCTATCGATGTCGTCCTCGTTGGTGAGCGTGATCTTTACCCCCTTCAGAAACGGCATCGGCAGCCAGATGTTCATCCCGGCCGTCGGTCCCACCGAGTGGACCGCCGAGCAGTAGGGCATGACCTTCCCATGGGCGAAGCCGAAGAAATCGCCCACCGGGCACTCGATGCTGGGATGCTCCTGCCCGTCGTACCACGCCCGCAGCACCAGCGTCCGCAGGTTCTCAGGGCTGCGGTCGGTCGTCAGCCAGATGTGGCGGATCGTGCCGGGACCCTCGATGTCGCAGAGTTGGATCACCTGGCCCGGCTTGATCGGCCGGCTGGGCGAGCCCTTCCGCCCCACGCCCAAATTGCTGGCCGCCTTGCCGGCCTCACCCGGCGCCCCGGTGGGGTTCTCGAAACAGATCGACCGCGACACCAGGCCCGTCTCGAGCAGATACGGTTGCGCGATCAAACCCGCGGGCTGCTGCGCCGACGCCGGGGACGCCGCCCAGAGCCCGATCATCGCCACCAACGCCGCCAGCGCCACGGCCTTCAGAATCCGGTGAACCGTTGTCATGACAATCCTCCTCTTGTGCTGAAGAAACGGGTAACGGGGTCGGCCAGTCTCCAGCGCGGTCTGGGGAGACGGCAGCATTGTTGTCGGGTCAGTGTGCCACGGCTGTGTCAGCCGTGCCGGGGAATCCCAGTAGTCACCGCGACAACCTTTCGCGCACGGCTGACACAGCCGTGGCACACCTGGAATCCCAAACGCTCCGGGTGAGCACACCTGCCACAATATGGCCGAATTGGCCGGCACGTGCAAGCCTCACCTTCGGCCGGCCGCCCCGCCGGGCACGATCGCCCAGACGGGATCGCCGCCCATCACCCGGCGGTGATCCGCCAGATGGTCCTCCAGCCAGGCGACGGCCTCGCGGGCCTTCGGAAAACCGCCGTCGATGCCGCAGACGGCGGCCGCGCGGGCCGAGTAGGCGTAGCTATTGCCGTAGTTGGGCAGATCCGGCTTGCTCAGCCGGGCGTTTTCCCGGCCCAGCTTCCCCCAGTCCTCGTAGAAGACCACCTGCTTCTCCGGCGTCTGCTCCCCGACCACAAAGCGGTACGAGGTGGCCAACATGGGATCGAAATCCGGGGCGTTGGTCAGGGCTCCCACCCGCAGCCGCAGCAGGAAGTCGCGCGGCCCGGCGGCCTGGGTGTAACCCAGCTCCACCAGGTGATGCAGACTCCAGATCAGGTAGTCTTGTTCCCACGGGGCGAGGATCATCCAGTTGGGATTGGCCGGCTGCTGGATTCGCGCATCTGGCGTGGTGCGGATGCCCCATGCGCCGATCTTGTTGTACTCCGGCGGGCCGAGCATCCGCCCCGCGCGGTCTGCGATATTATTGCGGATCTTCTCCTCGAAGTACTTGGCCTGCGGATCGTCGTCGCAGGCGATCCAGCCGGCGTCGGCGATGTTCCGCAGCGCCCAGGCATCGCCGCGAATCTGGTCGGAGAGGATTCCCTCAGCACCCCGGCGGGGATGCGGCCAGGTGCTCAACAGGCAGAAGTTGCCCCAGAAGCACGCCTCCTCCAGGTAGAAGTAGTCTCCGCTGACCAGGTACGGCACAAAGGCCAACGAGGGTTGATGGGCGAGGTCCGGCGTCAGACGGACCTGTTTCGGATCGGGCGGGTGGCGGTCCGGTTTCCAGTCCGGGCGGTCCTTGCCCCGCTCGTCCAGCCAGAACTCCGGCCGCTGGTCGATCGTCATGATGCGGCCCGTCTTTCGGGCACGGACGTGAATCGGCCAGGAGCCGGCCAGGTCACCGGCGGCCAGGACGAGCGCCTTTGCCCCAAAGTCCATGCCGAGGAGGTATTTCACCGTCCAGGCCGGATAGGGCGCGATCTCCGGCCGGCCGCCCGTGGTGGGCATGTAGGCCGTCAGCGGCCCGCGGCCCATGATCTGCCAATCGGGTCCCTCCCTGCGGAGTTGTCGCCGTTCTTCCTGGGAAGGTTCAACGCCTGGCAGTGTCCGGTCATAGTTGGGCAACGCGCCGCTGGCCGACAGGTATGCCAGGTCGTGCAGCACGTGCACGTCCGGGTCGCCCAACCCCCACCAAAAGACTCTCCGCCAGCGCGACAGCGGCCGATGATCCACCGCCCGGCTGGAGAGAACCTCTTCACCCGCTACTGTGACCGACACGTCGTAGCGGACGTTGCCCGCCCACGTGTCCCAGCAGTTTTCGACCGCCACCGAAACGCGAACCCGCCGACAGCCCGCATAGGCCCGGACCTGGAAGAGCACCGACAGGTCGTCGTCGGCTCGGCCGTCGCGGTCGACCGGCGGGCCGGAAAGGAGCCACTCCGTGGCGAGGGGCCCTTGCAGCCAGGTCCTCGCCTGATCGCCCGCTTGCTCGAGCAGCTTCCGCGCGCTGAGCGAGTGGGTCACGCCGTTGGGAAAGTCCAGTGTGACCACCGCGTCGAAGTCGGTCTTCAGCAGGTCGCTGGGCGAGACTGCGGTCTTCTGCGTCGGGGCCGGTTCGGCGTCGGCCAGATCCACCACGACCTTGCCGTCCGCAGCCACCTCGCCGAGCACCGTCGAGATCACCGCGAATCGGACCGACCCGTCCTCATGGTGCCGCTTCACGTCGACCTGGACCGGGACCGGCCTGCCACCGATCGACGCCGCCACACCCCGGTTGATGTCGCCCCGTTTGAAGACCTGGCCAAAGCTCACTGGCACGTCGCGCAGCCGCCGTTGCGTCGTGTTTCGGATCTCGACACTGACGGCCTTGGCTGCGGCTTCGCAGCGCGGGGTGTACGCCGGCGCGCCAGCGGCCATTACGCCAGCGGCGACCAGGGCCACCCAGCGGAGAACCCTAGGCTGAGATTTCATCGCGTCTTGCCCGCATGTTTTCGGATGCTAAATGGTTTCTGTTGCGGTTGCTCGGATTCTTGGTGATGCGGCTCGTGTCGGCGGTGGTTGGGTGACGAGTTCGCTGTTGCGCCGCTGGTGTATTCTGCTGAAGTTGGGGTTGGAGGTTGGTTTTGGCCGGATACGCGCAGAGGCTTCCCAGAGGTGTCAGGCCGGGGTCGAGTTTTCCTCCGCTTTCAGTCGCTAGGTTGTTCCCTGTTTGGCCAGCACGATCAGGTTGTGGGTGAAAACGCCCAGTCCGATGGCCGAGGCGAATCCCTTAAATCCTCATAGTAGCGAAAACCGCTGCCGAACCTTTCCGCAACAGAAACGAATTAGCCGACATTTCCCATTTGACATCTGCCTGGACACGCTCCCGGCAGTAAACGCCCCCCGTCGTAACTACGACGAACGCGAGTCACAAGATACCACGCCGATTCTCCCGCTGGCAGCCGCTTTGCCGATCGCCGTCAAGCCCGTCTCGATCCGCTCCACAAACCGCTGGTGCATGGCCTCCTCTTTGGCGGCGCGGTCCCGACTCTTGGCCAAGACAAAGGTTTCTTCGCCCTCGGGAGACGGACACAACTTGACTTCCACGCCCGCCTCCACTTCCTCCCAACCCGTTTCCAGCAACTGTTGCTCGAACTTCCGCAGCATGCTCTTGGGTGTGCCCACCACATATTGGCCATCGCGCTGGCGGAGATACTGCAGATTCTCTTCGCTAACGATGCCCCGATCAAACACCCAGATGCGCTGGGCACGTCCGTATTTGGCCTCCATCGCCTCCACGATTTCACCCAGGGTCTTGGTGTCGTTGGCGTTTCCGGCGAACACTTCCTATCCCAAGGGCAAACCTTCCCGCCTGACCACCAGACCAATGCACACCTGCTTGCAGTCGGGCCGATGTCGGCAATCTGCAACTCACTGGAAGGATCGCAAAACCGGGCCACCACCGGCAACGTGACGATGGTCGCCCAGTCGATCTCCTCCTGGCCCGCCGGCAACAACTCCGCCAGCAAGCGGTCCAGCCCCAACTTCCGCCACAACACCAGCGCCGGCCACACTTCGCCGAAATCCCGCGCCCCCTCCACCCGCACGCGACGCACGTCCACCGTCACCCGCTCCGGCACCGGCT
>Ga0315277_10009046_pt1 | contig 12762 bp, 13 predicted proteins | sample YL17G05_15_MG_FD_203695 | JGI IMG/M metagenome (GOLD analysis project Ga0315277, IMG submission 203695) | Sediment microbial communities from Yellowstone Lake, YNP, Wyoming, USA - YL17G05_15 | ecosystem: Environmental > Aquatic > Freshwater > Lake > Sediment | place: USA: Wyoming | collected... | reverse complement strand
TAACACCTCATAAAATTGGTTTGCAGGTGAGATTTCCTGATACGCGCCTTATATATCAGGGTGAGATTTCGGAAAATAGACAGAAAGGTGTCAATCTGAATGGCTGATGTGAATACGAATAATGAACAAAGTGGAACCTACGAGACGTCTGTCGAGAATTTTCTGGGGACCCTGAAGAAATCCTTCAAAAAGAAACATGACCTGTTCACCCAGTCCCGAGCCCGCGAGGCCACGGGCAGTCATCCCAGCCAGATCAAAAAGTGGATTCCCACGCTGGTGCAGCAACGCAAACTCCGAGAGGTCTCCGCCTACTTCCTCGGCTGTTCTCTCACCGAGCCCATTGTGTTTCCTTCGGATGTGGGTCCCGTCGCGGTCTGTCCCACGTGCAACTCGGAGCTGCTGTGGCCTCCTGTAACCCGCGTTGTTGTGTGTGAAACGTGTAAGGTGCGGTATGTGGACGATGGGAACGGGCACTGGAAATATCAACCTCAGGTGGAGTTGATTGAGGATGGCGTGTGGTGTGTGGAAAGCTTCTCTCATCCGACTAAATACTACACGGTGGACACGTTCGAGAAAAGTTGCACGTGTCCAGACTACAGTTTTCGAAGCACCTACTGCAAACATTTGAAGCAAGTAGATGAGACGATTGCATCGATTCAGCGTGCGTATATGGACGCGATCGCGGTGGGACAAGCCCATGGCGTCTCAGCGGAACAGGGCTTACTGATGGCGATGGAAATCGCGAATGGGATTACGCGGCCGAGGAATTGGCTCGAACAGTCTTCACTCTATATGCGATTTCAGAGCCTCGTCCGTACGATGAAAGCCCGCGAGAAGTAGAGTCCTCGTTCTCTTCAGCCAATCGCCATGCTTGTGGTTTATTACGTATTGTGTAATTCTTCAGCGATGATGTTCATCCGTTCAGCATAGTTTTTGAGCACGTAGGTGAAAGTCCCGGTGTCATCCTCGCCGAGCGCCTCCTTGACTCTCTTAAAAATTTCCTGTTCTCTCCGTGTCTTGAGGTAGACCTGGACCTTAACTAGCCTCCCCCGCCCTGAAATGGAATGATCCACGTGACGTCAACCTAACCATATTGTGATGCCAAAGAGCTTATTATGGTTTCTGAGCCCAAAAATAAGTCTAGAACAGCTCGTCCTTAGTAGATAAGGAAACGTTTTTTCATATTTTGAGAGTGGGAGGCGTGTACAAGTGAGGAGACAACATCGAGGCATCAGAAGTCGATTCGGCGAGGAAAAACACCTCGTTCTATCTCTTGCTTATTGGGATCGTGAGAAGAGAGAACTTATCGCCCGGGACTGTTTCTGCCTCCAATACTTCTTTGATGGCGAGGTTCTTGTTGACGCCCGCAAACAAGGCAGCTTACAACAGTAGTAGGACAGCTCAGCTTGACCAGCATGAAAACGGTGAAAGTCTACCTGAATAGAAGGGAGCAAGAACTTTTCAACGAGGTGAGAGAAGCTTTGGGTGAAAGTGATTCAGGCCTCTTCCTCTATTTGATGAAACGATATGCTGAAGAACGCGGTTTGATTGCAGAAGCACTGCATAAATAGATGACAATCTTCACTGCCAGCGCGCACTAGAGTTACTGGTTTAAAAAACAACAAAAAAGGTAGCCTATACAGCGAACGATAGAATAATGTCGCAATAAGGTCGTTTTTCGCGATTTTTCTGTGAAGGACTTAACCTTGTAGGATAGAATTGTGAAGTCCGTTTAAAGACCGATCTCAGTGATTTTCCTAACGCGTTCGAAAGATGTGACGTGATCGTCGAAAATGTCGAATTTTTAGGGAGACCCCTAGACAAGGGATAAGGAGAACTGACTCATGCGATTAGAGCAGATGGGTACTTCTTTGTTGATCCCATATGATCAAAACTAGGAGGCTTCCTGATGTATTAAAGGAAACGTGGTCACCGTACTAGAAACTCTATTGGTAATCATCATGTCATCCACCCATTTGTCCACATCTTCCACGATCTCGTGCGCGTGTAGAGTATAGAAAATGTAGAATTTCTGGGGAGACCCCTAGACAAAATGTGTGTAGAACTTAATGCATGTGATACGGATGGAGGTTATTTCAAAAGGATTTAACAAGACGAAACGCGATGCGCTGAAAGCCATTAGAGTGAGGAGGGGTTGCTGGTCGGATGATCTTAACTGCCTTCAGTGAAACATGAATACAGAGCACCTATTTGATGGCGAATATCAGTTGGTGGCCTGAGCCTTCTACTCCCAATGACATTAATGCGGCAGTACTGAAATTCATCCTTGAGCTGATTGAGTCGACATAGATCACTAACTACTATGTCCTCAGTAGATGGTGTAAGAGCCTTCGAACAATCTCACCTTGTGGATTCTCCACCAAGTCCTTCGGCGTTGCTACCTGAATGATGGCTCCTGAATGCATCACCGCGATCCTATCCCCAAGCTCAAGAGCATCCTCAGGATCATGCATAACGCAGATGGTTGTAACACCCGCCCGCTTTATCGTCTCCTTCAGATTCGCTTTCACGTCAGCTTTGGTCACCTCATCTACGTTGCTTAAGGGCTCGTCCAACAGCAACAAACAGGGATCAATAGCCAAGGCTCTCGCAAGTGCAACGCGTTGCTTCTGGCCCCCACTCAACTCGCTCGGCTTCCGCTGTTCTAAGCCCTCCAATCCCACAAGGGAAAGTCTCGCCTTCACCCTCGAATCTATTTCACTCCGTCCAAATCCTTTAGCTCTCAAACCAAAGGCTACGTTATCATAGGTTGTAAGGTGGGGGAACAGGCCAAAATCCTGCGGTGCATACCCTAGATTTCTCTGACTAATGCGGAGATCATCAATATCCTCACCATCAAGGTATACATGGCCTTCATCTGCTCTTAGAACGCCTAGAATAGTAAGGAGAAGCGTAGTCTTGCCACAACCACTCGGACCCATTACCACAAGGAACTCACTCGGGCTAACCGTTAAACTGACCTTGTCAAGAGCCTTCGTCTTTCCATAACTCTTACTCAGATTTTCAACTCTAAGCTCACTTATCATCGTCGCCCCGCAACCCACTTGAACAACGTCAGTGCAGCTATCGACAGCATCGCAGCAATCAACGAGGCCGCTAAAGCAACTTCAGGCGCTGACTGCGATGTTAAATAGACGACTGCTGGAAAGATCTCAGTCTTCCAAGAAATGGCACCTGCAAAGATTAAGGTGGCCGCTACTTCACCCATCGCTCTCGCCCACGTTAATGAAAACCCACCCACTAAATCAATAGTCGAGAGGGGAAGAAGAACCCAGAGAAGAATATGTCGCGTCCTGCCGCCCAAAGACTCAGCAATGACATCTAGTCCTGATCGATGAATCTCTCTAAACCGTCTCAGCACAAAGCTGAGAGCAAACGGTGCTGAGACATAGAGCTTCGCGATAATGACCGCAGGATACGTATACGCGATGTTGATGGGGGAGCCTGGACCAAGCATTAGAAGGTAGACAAGCCCAACCGTAGCGGGAGGAAAGGTTTGAGGAAACTCGATGAGCAGCGTTTCCATCAGCTGTTTCCCCTTGAAGTTGTTGTAGGTGAGAACATAGGCGGTGGGAATAGCCAAGGTTATCGCTAGCGCCCCTACGATAAAGGCTGAGGAGACGCTGATCCATAAGGCCCCTAGAATCCTGTTGTCTAAAAGGGCGTTCGCCACCGCGCTCCACGAGTTCCCAACCGCCACATACAGGTAAAAGAGGGAGACCAGCATGAAGAGGATGAAGGCACCTGCCATCAGCCTTAAACCAAGGTTAAACCGATCCAGTGACTCCCTCGCTAGAGCTACATGTTTTTGACTAGTTTCTGCTTGCATAGAAAATGCCCTATTTTCTCCTGTTGATCAGAGCTGCCGGTATCTTATCCTGATCGTTTGCTATACTGGGGATGATGGGTGTCATGCCCATAGCCTTCATCATCGATATCCCTTCATCGCTAAGGAGGAAAGCCACCCATTCAGTGGCAAGAGCTTGGTGTGCATAGTTTTTTGGGATTGTTAATCCAAACAGTATGGGTTCTCCAGTCACGGTCATCACTTCGCCAGGCTTACTGCCTTTCAACTCGACTTTCGCTTGAGCATAGTCATTTTCACGCTGTTTACTTGACAGATTAATCTCCTCGGGTAACGTAACATATTTCCGGTTATTCTGTACAGCAGAGGCTTTATACCCAAAGGTGTAATCTAAATCTCCTGCCCTTACGTTTCCACCCATGATAATATCACCTTTTGCATTGAGCAGCTTCTGATAGAGCCCAGGAACATTGTAATACTTCTCGGCAAGCTGCCACACCATTAGAGTTCTGTAGCCGCCTGGATCCTGATCAGGATCATGTCGACCAAACGTTACATCCTCTCTTTGCAGTATGTTATACCAGTTGCCGGCATTTATTTGGTCTTGATACTTTGATTTCTCGGTGTAGATAAGCACGATTTGTTCAGAGGCAAAAACAACGTACCAGTCAGCATAGTTAGGAAACATCAGTTGTGGAATAAGCTTATAATCAGCAGACGCCACGACACCGCATTCCATATGCTGTTCTGTGATTTTGCGAATAGCCGTAACACTGCCAGCTGGCTCAGAGACTATTTCGACACTAGGATGAAGCTTCTTAAACTCCGTATTGACGCGGGCGAATGTGCCAGTAAGGCTACCGGCGTGAAAGATAGGTAGTTTTCCAGATAGCTCTCTGGTTGATCGTGTTGAGGTCTCAATAATTTTCTTCGAAAAAGAATCTACCATACTAATTACTCCTGAAAAAATGTCTTTTCTTCTCTTATCTGGTCTAGATATAACATTTTTGATACGTTCGCTCGTGCTAGTAGTAGAAGTCATCTGTCCATAACAAATCGTTTTATCGATACCCCAGAAATTGAGGTCTATAAATGACTTACAAAATGTTTCCTTGTCTTCAACTCAGGATCCAGGCATATAAGATAAGAAACATGGAGAGTAAAATTATGCTTCTTAAGAACACTAAGTATTTGACCCAGTTTCGTAGTCTTTTTGCGTTGTGAATAAGGGTTAACAGATCTGCCAACTCATTGATGAGAATTTTTGAAACTCGTCTGGCTAAAGGCGAGCTGTTCTCTATAAACGAGATGCCGATATCCGCGACCTTAAGAGCGACAGTGTCGTTCGGTCCATCACCAACCATAGCCACAATATTATGTCTTTGTTGCAAGAGCATAATTAGAACTCCCTTCTGGGAAGGTAATAACCGTGCAAAGACTGAAACATACTCCGACTGCCGTACCACTTCTGACAAGTCCATCTGCGCTATACTCTTTCCAGATAAACAATACCCTGATTGATTGTCGATCCCTAGTTCTCGGCTAATTTTCAGGGCGGTTTCAGGTCGATCCCCTGTCAAAATGAGCGCCCTGATCCCATCTCCTTGCAGCGTCTTCACCACATCAGGAACGCCCGGCTTCACGGGATTTTCTAGTTGAAGCAAACAAAGAAACGTGTAATGCATAGGCAAGTTCTCTATAGCGCTAGAACTATATGCAAGAGCTATCGCGACGTCGCCGTTCTGATTAATCATATGCGTTTTGGCATTCATGGATGATAGAAAATCCAAGTCCAGTGTTTTCTCTTTGCCGGACACAGTGGTGTAGCTCTGACACATGTTTAAGATAACTTCAGGATCACCTTTGGCAAAATATGTTTTCCCAGCCTCAAGTTCAAATCCGCAGGCCATGTACCGGTCTTCAGAATCAAAGGGCTTCTCATAGATCCGCATTGACTTCGACATCAGCTCATCCACATTAATTCCAGTCTTCGTCGCAAAAGCAATTAACGCGCGATCGATAGAATCGGCTAAGGCTATTTTTTCGAAAAAGACAACATCATTACAGAGGGCACACCCAATTTTGGTTAGAGTATACATGTATTTGTCAGAGGCTAAGGAATCCATGTCGGGTGTTTCATCAGCAAAATGAATACGTTTTACTTCAAGGTCGCGCGTCGTTAACACGCCTGTTTTATCGAAACAAACGATGTTGATATTTTTAAGACTATCAAAGGCGGTGACGTCCTGCATCTGGATATTTTGGCTCTCAATCTTCTTGACTTCCCTTGAAGTAAGGACATACTTGAATAACTCATTATTCAGTAGTAATACGGTAAAAACCGCCAGTGCCAAATACATTACGCAGACTAAGGCAAGGTTGCTGTATTGGGTTAAGGAGACAATAAACGGTGGCAAAAGGACTACAAGTAACACAAAATATTTTCCCTTTATTAGGGAGGGAAATTTAAGTTTCACCGGTCCAAAGCGCTGTTTAAGAATCTCTCCATATTCGGTTTCTTCCCCTGTTTCGGTAACAATACCTTTACCGGTACCTCTGATTATCCTGCTGCCTCTGTAGACAAAGACCTCTTCTCCATCGACCTTTTTGTTTACTGGCCTAATTTCTCCGGTTAACTCAAATTCATCAACTTCTAAACCTCGTGCCTCAATGAGCCTTAGATCCGCGGGAACGAGGTCTCCTGCCTGCAAAAGTAAAATATCCTCTTTTTGTAACTCACTTTCGGCAATATTGAGGATTCTACCCATTTTCACAACGGTTACAGTATTGCTCTTCAAACTCTGGATTCCACCTAGCGCAATCGGTTTAGAACACTAAGCGCATAATAGGTGTCTTCAAAGGTGGAGATTCCGAGTTCCGCAGATCTGCGAAACCCACCGTTCGAGTTCTGCAGCTCAAACACAAGTTTTTTTGTGGCTTCAGGATAGAGGCATTTTTCATCCAGGAAACTCAGGGTTAAGACACCTGCATACGTCTCTTCGAGGTAGGGGAATGTCGTATCTGGAACTGAGGTGAAGCCTCCACCCTTCTTCTCGCAAGAACGGATAAAACGAAGGGTCCGGTTGAGCTCCTTAACGGGATAATTCAAATTATGAAGCGAGGCTACCGCATGGAACGTGGAAGTGAGGTTACTCTGTTTTCCCGCTGCAAAGCCACCATCGGCATTGTGATATTGTAGGAGCCATCGAATGGTGGATTCAGGATTGATGAAAATATCGAGGTCTCTTAGAATCTCTGTAGCCCTATATGTGGAGTCAAACTCAGAGTACGCTTCAATATCAACATCCACTTCTCCAAAGCCGCCATGAGCCCGTCTTAACGCGAGTACACGATTCACCAGCTCGTCATCAACCTTTTCGCCACACAGGGTAAGCCCTTTGATGACGTAAAAGTAGCTGTAGATATTATCCGATGGAAATGTTCGAAGCCACGTAACAGTCATTTTAATCTTTGGCGCGGGTATTTCTAAGAGGTTGAAGATGGCGAGGGCATAGTATGTGTCCTGCGCACCTGACTCAACACTTTGACAGAAGTTGTACCCTCCGTCTGCATTCTGCCTCGAGGTGACGTACTCGAGGATATGTTGGACCCATGAAGGGCGTCCTAAAACATTTTTTTGTTGAAGACTACCAACCATATTCTTTAACCGCCTCCGAACGGCTTTGATGTAGAAGCTATCAGCCTGAGAGGGCTCGGGCGGTTAAAGGCGAGCTTCATCGCCTAGATGTTAAGGTCTGTATGGAATAGGTATTTCACACTCTTAAAAATATGGAGGAGCTTATTGCTCTTTTAGTTTCTCGAGGAACTTATCCAGATCGATGTTTGGCGATCCAAGGGCTGACTGAGGAAACCCAGTGAGTTTGTCACCGTCATATGAGGGGAATAACACGACATGAGTATGCTTTACCCGTCCCCCTCGGATGAACAGGCAGACATAGTCGGGTTTCAAGGCGCTCTTCATTCGCTTAGCCACCTTTCTTGCGGCATTGAATACTTGAGTGGTTTCCATGTAGGTCATTTCATTCCAGTATCTGACATGTCTCTTTGGAATGATTAAGCAATGGCCTTCTGTTGCTGGGATAGTATCTAAAATCCCGATTACCTGATCCGTTTCAATCAGTTTTCGTGAAGGTAGCTCACCCTTTATAATCTTGCAGAAAATACAATCATCCATCGCCATTCAAATTCTCCCTCCCTTACTGCAATAAATAGTGGATATTAAAAATTTTGGATGAAATAAGACTTACACCATACAATTTCCTTGAAAAAATCTAATAGATAATTTACAGGAAAATCCATAATGCGTATAAGCGAGAATTCATTTTAACTTTTTTATTATATCGGCGATGAGGCTCACCGTTAACCGCCTCCATTCATTGTGCGGGGCTGATAGCTTCTACAATGCGTCTCGAATGGAGGGAATGAAGTTTGGGTGAAGGATTAAAAATCTCGAAGAGGACTGCCTATGTCGCAATCCTCAGTATGGGCATCGTGAGCATGCTTGGAGACATTGTTTACGAATCGGGGAGAGGAATTGCCCCGGACTATCTCAAGTTCCTTGGCGCTTCAGCATTTCTGGTGGGTTTAGTCAGCGGTGCAGGGGAGTTCATCGGCTATGCCATGCGGCTTGTAAGCGGAAGTCTCGCAGATAAGAGTCGAGCTTACTGGCTTTTCATCTTCCTCGGCTACGGCCTAATCTTAGCGGTACCCCTTATAGGGTTCACATCCAATATCGAGATGGTCATGGCTCTGCTCCTCTTCGAGAGGCTTGGGAAGGCGCTCAGATCCCCTTCGAGAGACGCGGTTGTCTCCATCGTCAGTAAAGGTATCGGATCTGGAAAAGCCTTTGGTCTCCATGAGGCCATCGACCAGATCGGTGCCATCATCGGTCCCCTGATCCTTGGGGTAGTGATGTTTTATACGGCTAACAGTTATCCTGTAGCCTTTAAGATCCTGCTTCTTCCATACGTCTTGATGCTGGTTGCAATCGCCTACACTTACCGAAAAATTGGGAAAGGTGTTGATGTTGAAGCGAAGAGCATCAAAGGTGAAGGGGCGGCTCTAAGCCGTGGATTTTGGGTGTACTGTAGTGCGATTCTCCTCAATACTCTTGGACTTATTCCGGTTGCCCTTATCCTCTATGCTGGTTCCTCAATTCTTCAGCCACTGGGTCAGCAGTGGATCGTACCTCTCCTCTACGTCGTCGTGCAGCTCGTCGACGCTCCGATGGCGCTGGTCGCAGGCTACCTCTTCGACAGGATGGGGGTGAAGATTCTTTCTCTGCCCTTCATTCTCGCGATTTTTCCGGCTTTCCTCGCCTTTTATGGTGGTCTGACAGGGGTGATTGCCGCATGCATAGTTTTCGGGGTTGTCCTGGGTACGCAGGAGTCGATTTACCGCGCTGCAATAGCCGACCTTGTTCCCTTGAGTCGGAGGGGTACTGCCTATGGCATTTTCAATACTGCCTTAGGCATTGGGACGCTTGCGAGTGGCATTATCTTTGGCTTCTTCATTGATCAGAACTACTCAACAATCATATTGGTAGGTTTCGCGATAGTGTTACAGGTTGGTGCGATTGTAGCCTTGAGAAGCGATAAAGCGCTTTTCTCAAACACTATGAAAAAGGACTAAAGTACGCTTTGAAAGACAGCAAAATCATATAATCACGAGGTACTATAAGATTTAAATTGACTCATTTTGTTTTCAGCTATTGATTTACATATTCATTCAAAGGAAGGATCCGATGGTCATGCCAGTGTTGAATCTATTTACAAGATCGCGCGAGATAGAGGCGTTCGACTACTCTCCATAACAGATCATGACAATACCGAAGCAGTGGGTAAAGCAGCACAATTAAGTGAAAAATATCATATTACGTTCATAGCGGGAATTGAATTCAGCGTCCTTCATCAGGGTAAAGAGCTCCATCTCTTGGGCTATGGGTATGACTATACAGATTTGATTTTGCAGGAGAGCATACAAAAGTTAAGAGAATATAGAGACTGGCGAATTGGCGCCATAGTGGAGCGGGTCAATGGCAAGCTCAAGGGCAAGGGGGTTCACCTATTAACTGACACGGATATTACAAGAATCAGGAGAAGCGCTGAAGGCACCGTTGGGCGTCCACATATCGCACAGTATTTGGTCAATAAAGGGATAGTTCGATCGGTTACTGAGGCGTTTGACAAGTATTTGATAGACTGTGACATACCGAAGAAATACTTGACGCTACGAGAAGCGCGAGAGCTTATGAGTGGGACAGGTGGCCAAATTTCTCTCGCTCATCCAAATGGTCAGCATCAGTCTCTGAGACAGTTTTCGCCTAGTATAGAGGCGCAGTTAAAGGTGATCGATGAGTTGCTGCCCTTTCTTGATGGGATCGAATGTTACTGTCCTGATCATAGTGTAACCGAGGCACGAGATTTCGCCTTCTATGCAAAAAGGAAGAACAAGATGATAAGTTGCGGTAGTGACTGTCACCAGAACCCTATACTACTAGGCACTGTAGTAATTCCGAAAGATGAAGAAGAAACCATTTTCACCCAATTTAATCGCATGCACTAATACGGATTCAAAATCTTACTTTTACAGCTATGCATGCAAGGGTTATGTTGAACAGTTTAAGCGTTTTAGGAGCAAACATGACACGCACTAGAATTGTCTACGTTCTGTGAAACTGGTCTTTATTTAGTATCCAATTCTTCTATCTTTAGATCAACAAAATAGTCCAATATCCATTTCTTAATGTCGTCTCTTGTGCGTTGGAAGGCGGCAATCTTTTCCTCGTCACTTCCTTCCACTTCTGAGGGATCAGTGAAAGGATAGTGGAGATACTGTTTTGCTTTGGGTAATGTCTCGTCAATGATCTCAGGTCTATTTCCAATTATTGGAGAAGAGCAAAAGGCACAGACCAGCTTTGGGCTGCTTTTACAGACGGATATCACGAGGTCGATGTCCTTGTTTCGAAACTCTTCAAGGCTTTTGGAGTATTGTTTGGAAATGTCTATCCCTATTTCAGCCATGACTTTCACTGCGAATGGATTAACGCTAGTTGGGGTTGCACCTGCGCTGAAGACCTCATACTTCTCACCATAATAGTGTCTGACCAATCCTTCAGCCATCTGTGACCGAGCTGAATTATGCGTACACAAGAAAAGAACCTTTATCTTACTCATCGAGAATCTCCCTTTCTCTTTCTGTGATATCTGAAAGCTCGACCATCGTTTCAACGGAAAACGATCAATCGATCTTTTTTAGTAGATCCCTCTATTTCAGTCTAACTGTCACCGACTTCTTGTAGACTTCAACGTGGACACCTGCTATCTTTCCTTTCAATTCTTGAGACACGTTAAAATCATAGGCTATCTTTGAGATCATTTGGACGTCGGTGAAAGTTAGTTAACTGACTAGTTAGGATAGATTCAATTAGAGTTATTGAAGGGTATATCCGCCGTCCACCACTAGGCATTGCCCTGTGATATAGCTTGATTCGTCTGATGCTAAAAATAGAACTGCGTTAGCTATATCGTCTGGCTGGCCAATTCTCTTGAGAGGAATTGCCTGTAGAAATTGTTTCACAGATTCAGCATTCACATCCATTCTTGCACCAGGTGTTTCAATTGAGCCCGGTGCGATGGCGTTGACGTTTATTCCAAACGGTGCCAACTCCAAGGCGACTGATTTGGTAAAACCTACCATTCCTCCCTTAGAAGCAGAATAATGCGTTAAAGCAGCAAAACCAACAACCACACCCACTATGGAGGCAATATTGATTATTTTTCCACTTTTTTGATTGATCATATGCGGCACTACTGCCCGAGTGCAATTGAAAACCCCTTTCAGATTCACATCCAAGACCTTATCCCAATCAGCCTCTGTCATCTCGATTAACGGTTTAAACGGGAATATCCCCGCATTATTTACGAGTATATCTATCCTTCCAAGTTGTTCTATACTTTTCTTAACCATTTCTCCTACTTGCCCTGCACTGGAGACATCGGCTTTTATTGCTAATCCTTGGGAGCCTAAGTTTTGAACTTCTTTGATTACATCAAAAATTTTGTCTGTTACGTCTGTTCCAACTATTTTAGCACCCTCTTTTGCTAAGGCCAGTGCGATTCCCCTGCCGATGCCTTGACCAGAACCAGTGACTATTGCTATTTTATCTTTTATTCTCATTTTTTGTCCCTTACTTCTTGTAGGCTTCGACATGGACGCTCGTTATCTTTCCCTTCAGCTCCCCGGTAACATTGATGTCATAGGTGTTCTCGGAAACTATTCGAACATCTTTGAAGCCTGCCTTCCTGATGCCTTCCAGATACTGCTGCTTCTCTAGGGCGCCACCGATGCAACTTGCCCATGCGTCAAAGCTTTTCCGCACCTCTTCTGGAATCTCACCCTCAGTCACCAAATCCGAGACCATGAGCCTACCGCCCATCTTCAGGACGCGATAAGCTTCTCTGAAGACCTGCTCCTTATCTGTTGAGAGGTTGATGACACAGTTACTGAGGATAACATCTACTGCTTCATCGTCAACGGGAAGCTTCTCAATCTCGCCCAGCCTGAACTCGACGTTTTTATAACCGTTCTTGACAGCATTCAGTTTAGCTCGTTTCACCATCGCATCTGTCATGTCTATACCGATGACCGTTCCTTTAGACCCGACTTTCTTCGCTGCGAGAAAGACATCGATTCCGCCGCCAGACCCTAGGTCGAGGACGGTTTCTCCTTCTTTTAGGGATGCGAGCGCTACGGGGTTACCGCAGCCCAGTCCCATGTTCGCGGCTTCGGGTACATTTCTTAAATCGGCTTCAGTGTACCCTATCTTTCTCCCGATTTCGGTGAGGTTTCCAGTGTCATAGCAGGAAGAGGAACAACAGGAGCCGTTGGTTTGGGCGATTGATGTATACCGCTCT
>Ga0315277_10009045_pt1 | contig 12763 bp, 7 predicted proteins | sample YL17G05_15_MG_FD_203695 | JGI IMG/M metagenome (GOLD analysis project Ga0315277, IMG submission 203695) | Sediment microbial communities from Yellowstone Lake, YNP, Wyoming, USA - YL17G05_15 | ecosystem: Environmental > Aquatic > Freshwater > Lake > Sediment | place: USA: Wyoming | collected... | reverse complement strand
CCTACATTCCGCAGTTTCGAAGGGGTGGTCTGAGGAATTTCCCCACGTCCGCAGCAAGTTGGGATCAGGCGTAGGCAGCTGGATCCACCTCCATCAGTTCCAGCAGCTCCCGTTGTAGCGGGGTCAGCTCGATGGGAAACGTCACGATCTCCTCGGTGCCCTCGAACTCATACCAGCAGACGGCACTAAACATCTCCAGAAGACGGGCGGTCGTGGGCGTTTTCGAAGGCCTGCCCTCGGGCAGGATCGGAAGGGTCTTCAGACGCTCTCGTGCCATTCCCTTCCGCAGTGCCCGCTCGATCAAAGCGTCGAGCATCATCGCCAGGAAGGCCGCATGCACCAGGCCCGCCGCCCGGCGGGGCTTCTTCAGGTAGACGGGAGCCACCTCCAGCTCGGTCTTCAGCAGGGAATGGCGTTTCTCGACATAGGGCTGGTACTTGTAGATGAGCAGCAGCTCCTTCTTGGATACGCGTCGCGGCAGCAGGTTGGTAACCAGGGGAAAGACCCCGTCGGTCCGGGATTCAGCCCGGATGGCTTCCTTGATGCGTGGGTACTCGAGCCGGAACCGGCGCGAGCGGATTTCCCGCACGGGATCGTTCTTGCCTGGCCGGCCGCGGCGCAGACGGCGTGTTTCGATCCGCGTTTCGGTGCGCACCTTGAGCTCGAAGCAGGGCTTGCACTGCAGCTTCCGAAGGATGGCTTTGGCTCGCTGCAGAATGGACGGCCGGTTGCGCAGTGCCCGAGCGTTGGCTCTTGCGGCAAGGTCGAACAACTCGGCTTCGGCCCTGCGCAACGATGCCTCTCGGGCCTCGGCGTCGTGCTCGGCCTTCTGGGAGCTGCGGCACCAGACGAGCCGGTACTCTTCATCTGTCTTCTGGGGACCGGTACTGGTAGTCGAGTAGACGTCGGGCGGATCACTGTGTCTGCGCTTGTTCTCCAGGACCAGGAAGCGGCGCCAGCGGGCACGCAAGCCCTCGCGCAGCTGGCGGCGAAAGAGTTGATCTTCGCTCCGCGTCCGGGGAAGGACCGAGACGAACTTCCCGCCATAGCTGTCTATGTGCTGGAGGTTCTTGCGCGTGGCCAGCTTGCAGTCGGCCACGTAGATGAAGTCGTCGCGGCCGAGAAGCTGCCGGAGGTAATCGACGTTGCCGCGGTGGATGGTGTCGTCGGTGCGATTGCCGCTATGGACCTCGTGCGACAAGGGGACGGCGCCGTCGGCCGAGATGTTAAGACCGAAGACCAGCTGTTTGAGATCCGGCCGATGATCCTTGTTGATGCCGTGCGCGATGCGCGGCTCGGCAAATGAGGTGGCATACTGCCCGTGGAAGGTTACCGTCGTGGTGTCGTGATGAATGCGTCCGGTATCAATCTCGAACTGCTTGATGACGTGCAGGGCCAGACGGAAGAAGAGGCTGCGGGCTGACACCGAAACCAGGGCATCCAGGGTGCGTGCCACGCGGTCGTCGTTGATCGAGCCCTTCTCGGCAGGAGTCAGGCCCAGGGCTGCCGCGCTGAAGGGAGCCGCCCATTCGGCGATGCGGTAGAGCGGCGAGGGCGACAGCAGGATGTTCTGGACGAGCACGCCGAGCGTCTGGGCATGATTGGGGCTCTCGCGACCGGTACCGAGGCAGGAGCCAACGATCCGGAAAAACGCCATGCGGTCGAGGAAATGACGGATGAGCGGCAGCGGTCCGACCTGATGAACCCTGTGTTCGGCGCTTCCCCGGCGTGTGCGGACCTGGCGACTCTGGCCGTCGAGCTTGGAGTACATGCCTCAGATATCCTCCGGATCGGTGGCCGCTGCAGCCGGCGGCGGCGACTGGCAAAGCCGCCGGCGCGCATCGCGGCACACGGGAAAGACGTAGATGTCCTTGACCGCCCGGCCCCGGGCCCGATTATCGTGGTCCATGCGGCCGCGCCCCTGGGTCTGGCCCAGCCGGATCCAGTTGGCGGCGCGGTAGGAGGTGCCGCGGAAGCGGGCTGGGTCGACCAGGGTTTCGAGCAGCAGCGGGCGGTAGCCGTACATTTGCTGCCAGTCTTCGGGAAGTTGACGCGCCGCAAGCGACAGGATCTTGCTCGCCAGACCTCGAACGGAGATCCAGGGCAGAACGAGGAAGCGACTGTTACAGACGACGTACTGCAGGTTGCGTTTGCGTTGTTCCTCATTCCAGCCGATCCAGGCATCTCGAGGGGCCATCTTCCAGGCGGGGCTGGAGAAAAGCAGGCAGGCCAGATACTCTCCCGGCGTTCGTTCGGAGTGGACCAAGTAGCGGAGATTGGCCCCGAACGGGACGCGGAAGCGCAGGTAGTGGTAACGATCGATGAACTGGTTCCAGAGCGAACTGAGCTCGACGCCCTCGACGCGTTCGAGCACAAGCGGCGTGTAGTCCCCCGCCGTGCCGGTCAAGGGAGGTTTGGCATCGCTCTCGCTACGGACGACGATATGGCGAGGACGCGAGGGAGCAGTCTTGCGCACGGCGGGGATAGAGACCAGCCCCTCGGCCCGCAACTGCTCCAGCACGGCGCGGCATTCCTTGTATTTGAGCTTTCCGTTCGGGCGTTTCCAGTCCAACAGCTCGCACAGCGTGCTGGCCAGTTCCGTGAGCGACAGCGCCGAGAAGTCCCGTGCGAGCTCCTGGATCAGGCGGAAATCGGAGGAGGAGAACCAACGTCCAAAGAACTCGCGCTCGGTGCCGGATCTGGAATCCACGTTTGCGTGCCTCGCAATCTACAGTAGCCGGAAGCGGGCGACGTGTCCAGAAAAAAGTGAGGCACCCTCGAAAAACCTGCAATCCCTTGCGCCCTATGAAGCTGAGTGTCCGATGTTACATGCTGCGAACCGAGCTGATGCGCTCCGATCCGTGAATCGGCGTTATACTGCGGATGCGCAGTAGTCTCGGTGTGCGTTGCGCAGGCGACAAATGAGTATGCAAGTACGTATAGGGATGAGTGTCCTGAACTCCCCGCTGATGCTGCCGAACCACTCAAATTTCAAAATGCGTGAATTGAGTGGCGCAAGATGCGAAATCGCAGGATTGGGCGGAAAGAGCTAAGCACTGATACCGCAAACAGTTGGAAAAACCGGAAATTCCTCAGACCACCCCTTCGAAACTGCGGAATGTAGGATGAAAATATTAGAAAATCAGCATTTTTCTTTCTGTTAGTAGGGCCATTATTTAAAGAATGTCGTCCAGGGTTTCGATCAGGCATTCTGCGTCCCGGGCGGTGAATGCCAGCGGGGGTTTGATTTTCAGCACGTTGTGCAGGGGACCGTCCGTGCTGATCAGGATTCCGCGGTCTTTCATTTGCTCGATTACGAACGCCGCTTGCTCCGGCGCAGGCTCCAGTGTCTCACGGTCGAGCACAAGTTCCACACCGATAAACAGCCCGCCGCCGCGCACGTCGCCGATGAACGGATGCCTGTCCTTGAGACGCGCCAGCCCTTCTTTCATGCGTGAGCCCACGGCCAGGGCATGCGCCTGCAGCCCTTCGCTCTCGATCACATCCAGAACCGCCAGCCCCACGGCACAGGACACCGGATTGCCGCCATAGGTGTTGAAATACTCCATGCCGTTATGAAACGAGGCCGCGATTTCTTCGGTCGTGACCACGGCCGCAAGCGGATGGCCGTTGCCGATCGGCTTGCCCATGGTCACGATGTCGGGGACCACGTCCTGGGTTTCGAATCCCCAGAAATGCGTCCCCAGCCGCCCGAAGCCGACCTGCACTTCATCGGCGATGCACACTCCGCCCGCGGCGCGCACATGCCGGAACGCCTCCGCGAGATAGCCGGCGGGGAGGATGATCTGTCCCGCGCAGCTCAGCGCCGTCTCGCTGATAAAGGCCGCAATCTCGTGTCCCTCGCCGCGCATTGCCTCGATTTCCTGCGAAACGCATCGTCCGTAGCGGGAACCGGCATCCGGATCCGCTTTCCTATACAGCCCGCGATACACATCCGGGACCGCTGCCTTCCGCACATGGGCGGGCGCGCCGCTTCCGCCCTGCCCGTCGAACTTGTAAGGGCTGATGTCGATCAGCGACGTCAGGTTCCCGTGATAGGCCCCCTCGAGCACGATCATGCCGCGCCGGCGGGTGTGTGCACGCGCGAGCCGCAGCGCAAGATCGTTCGCCTCGCTGCCGCTGCAGACAAAATAGCAGACGCGCAGCGGCGCAGGCAGCTTCGCGCACAGCCGCTCCGCGTACCTGACGATGTTCTCGTGCAGGTAGCGCGTGTTCGTGTTCAGGATGCCGGCCTGGCGCCGCGCGGCGCGGACCACCCTGGGATGGCTGTGTCCCACGTGCGGCACGTTGTTCACCGCGTCCAGGTAACGGTGTCCTTCGGCGTCGTACAGGTGCTGCATATAGCCGCGCACGATGTGCAGCGGCTTGCGGTAGGACACGCTGAGATTGGGACCGATGCGGCTCCTGCGGCGCTCGAGGATTTCTCCGGCACTCAGTTTCGGCGCCGGAAATAAACTCTCCGGAATGCCGAGGATCCAATTCGGGTCGGGGCACAGGCTCAGCCAGACAGCGCGCATGCCCGGGGCCGCCACGCCGGGGAATTCCCCCTCGCGGTCCAACAGGTCGGTGATGATTTCGAAATGAAGGTGCGGCGTCCAGCCTCCGTTTTCCGGATCGTCGCCGATCCAGGCGATGCGGTCTCCTCTGCGCACAGGCATGCCCGGATCAAGGCCGTCGAGCGATGTGCGCGTGAGATGCCCATACAGAGTGAAAAACGCGCCGTCCGCGCCGCCCATCTCATGTTGGAGGATGATCGTCGGGCCGTAATCGAGCAGTTGGGCGTTGTCCCGAAAGCTGTGAACCGTGCCGTCCATCGGCGCAAACACCGGGGATCCCGGCGGCATGAAGAGATCGATGCCGATGTGGACCGTCCTTCGCTCCGGCAGATCGTTCGAGGGGACTCGATACTGATCCGTGGTGTAGAGCAGGCGCGCTTCGTTGTAGCGCCCGACGCCGGCGCGCGCGCCGGCGGCCTTCATGACGCCGAAAAGCAGGTCGGTAACGGCCTGCGCATATGGTTGGTTTCCAGCCTGATTCTGGCCGGCGCTCGGCCGCGCTGCCGGCAGTAAAACCTCACTCTCGAACGGAGTCTCGATGCTCAAATCAAATACCACAACAGGATCCCGGGCGAGATCGCAGTCGACGACCGGGCCGAATCGGGACCTGTTTCCCTTCAGCCATTCGACAACCCTTGCCGCGCGCGGACAAGGTTCGAATTTGCATGCGCTTCGAAAGGCATAATGGGCGAGCCTCGGATGAACCGAGGCAAGCTTTTCGAGCGCATCCCACGCGGGCTTCTCGCTGATCGACAGATACCGGTTTTCCGGTTCCTGCTGCTGCTGGTAAGCCGAAAGCGCGACGCTGGTCGCCAGCCGCATGCAGACGAGGTGGAACATAACCGCGAGCTCGGGCTCAGTCAGCGGGAAGTTTTCGTGATACGCGCCGATCACGTGGGCTGCGGCGCCCAGCGGATCCGGCTTGTCCAGGAGTGCGTATGCGGCCGCGATCGCCGGATTGGCGGCGGTAATGCTGTACAGCATGTCGCCGAAATCGATGATGCCGGCGATTTCGCGCCGTCCGGGCTGCCCGGCACATGCGGTCACCAAAACGTTGTAGTCATTGCCGTCATTGTGGATGACGCTCTCGCGCAGCCCGGGGAGCAGCGGCACAACCATAGTCTCGAAGCGCTCCAGGAACATCTCGACCAGCGCCTTGCGGCCGCTCTCCCGGATGTGAACGGCGCAGCGCCGGACCACCTCCCCGGCGCGCCTCATGTCCCAGACGAGTGCGCGCCGCGCCGCGGGGTGCGAAAAGCCGAGCAATGCACTATCCATTTTGCCGAAGAACGCTCCCAGCTGCCGTAACAGCTCCGGCGGCTGCGGCCGCACGGTGGCGAAAAAAACTCCGGGGATATAGGAGAGCATGCGGACAAAATGACGCATCCCCTGCGCATCGGCAGTCTCGGCGATCCGGGCGCCGTCCACGCCCGCCAACACCTGCGGGCAGCGAATTCCGCACTCGCCGAGCCTCGCCATGGTCCTGTTCTGCAGGTCGAGGACCTCGAACTCCTCGGCGGCGCTGGCGATCTTGAGCACAAACTCCGCGCCTGATTTCGCCCGCAAATGGAAATTCTGATCGCGCTCGCTGGGCATCGGGTGCGCATCGGCTTCAACCCCGAAAATCTCGATGGCCAGGCGCGCCGCCTCCTGCTCGGTAAAATGAGGACGATTCCGCATCACGTCAAACATTCCAGACTCCCAGAAGAATATTCCCGTTCATATTACCGCAAATCGTCTGGAGTGCGGCGACTCGTCGCCGCTTTCCACAGGCGGAGTCGACCCGATAACGGCGGCTTGCCGCCATTTTCTCACAAACGACAGGCGAGGCGGCCGGTTTCATCCGAGCGGTGGGAATCCGGACAGCAGGCTGCCTGGCTGCGGTCGCATCGGATTTTGCAGAGCGGCGAGTCGCCGCACTTCAAAGCCGCTTCGCGGCTGCATGGCGGAGGAGAGCATTCGTGACCGGCCGGGTGTACAATGCGTATCATTTGCATAAAGGACAAGGCTCATGAAGCTCTTCCGTACGATCCTGTTTGCATGCTGTCTCGCGTCCGCAGGCATGTTTCAAGGAAATGCGCAATCGGCGCCTGACTCTCCCGACCGGAAACTTGCGCGCGACATTTTCCAGCAACTGATCGAGATCAACACGACCGATTCCGCCGGCAGCACAACGGATGCCGCCAAGGCCATGGCCGCCCGGCTCAAGGCTGCCGGATTTGCGCCATCCGACGCCCGGGTGCTGGGGCCGAATCCACGGAAAGGGAATCTGGTCGCACGGCTGCGCGGCAGTGGCACCCGCAAGGCCATTCTCCTTCTGGCGCACCTGGACGTTGTCGAGGCCCGGCGTGCCCGTGGTTCCGATCATGTCGACGGGCGCCACCGATGGCCTGGCCACACGCCTGGCGGGCATTCCAACCTTTGGGGTCTCGGGCTTGTTTGATGACATCGACGATGTGCGCGCGCACGGAAAAGACGAGCGTATGGGGATCCGTGAATTCTTCGACGGTCTGGAATTCATGTACCGCCTGGTGAAAAATCTGTCCGCTGCAAAATAGGCAAGATTGACCCTCACCCTGCCGCGCCGGCAGCCGAATCCCGCAAGGCACGCAGCGTAAGGTGCCTTTGTTTGAAACGGCTATTTGAAAGAACTCAGCGCAGAGCCCCTGCGACGGCTTCGTCGTCGTTCATTGAAATCAGAAACTGATAATAATGAACCACAGAGACACGGAGACCACAGAGAAAAGCGGATTGAAACATCTGTGCGCGAAAGGAAGAGACGGCCTTCCGCGGCAGGATTGGTTCTGGCTATGCTGCTCCAGGTTCTCTGTGTCTCTGTGGTTCAAAAATGGTGGCACTCAAACAGGGAAGATTCCGGAGAGAGCGCAGAGAAAAACAAGGGCAACAGAGAAATCCCCTGTGCGCCGGGCCTTTGCTTTTTCCGGCGCCATACCGCTGCCCTTCGGTTTCATGAATCACCCGGGTTGATCGAATCCCGGAATTCTGTTGTATGATGCAGGCCTGACTTGCCGATTGCGGAGGTGGTGGATGCACCGGAAACACAAACATGAACCATGTTGTCGTATCAGGTCCGTTCTTTTCACGGCTTGCCTGTTAGCCGGCGCCGGCGTGTTCCGGCCGATAGCTTTGAGCGGGCAGGAAGAAAAGGCTTTTCTTTCCGAGCGGAAACTGGCCGAGACCGTATCGGAGACCCGGATGGTCGAAACCGTGCGCCGCCTGGTCGGCTTCGGCGCACGCATGTACGGCACGCCGTCCAATCACGAGGCCGCAGCCTGGCTCGCCGGCGCTTTCCGCGAAGCCGGACTCGAGGTGGCCATCCGGCAGGACACGCCGCGCAATTGGTATCAGCCCGTCTCCTGGGAGATTCGAACCTTCGAAGATGCGGGTACAACCGCAGGCACGACACTCAAGACGAGCTGGCCGTTTTCAGGCTCCCCGTCCGGGAAGGGCGAAGGGGAGTTGTCGCTGCAGGCCGCGGCGGGCGCAGTCTGCCTGATCTCTGCGAATCCGACCGCGGAAAACACTGCCGGTTGTGCGGCAGTCCTGTACGAGGGCCCGGCTACGGTGTCAGGCTGGCCGAGTGTCGGCCGGCTGCGCGGGACGGGGTGGACCATTCCGGTGTTCGCCATTTCTGGGCGGGAGGCAACGCCGTTGCGTGACAAGCTGAACGGCGGAGGAAAAGTGCGCGTCTCATTCGCGCTTGAAGCCAAGTCCGGCAACGGCGCCGCTGCGACGGTGGTAGCCACGCTCCCCGGCAAGGATCATTCGAAGTATATCCTCTTCTGCGCGCACGGCGATTCCGACTCGGGCGGGCCCGGGGCCAACGACAATGCTTCCGGTGTCGCCATTGTGCTCGAGATCGCGCGCACGGCGGCGGCCGCAGTAAGATCCGGCGCCATACCGGTGCCTCCCTGGGACCTCCGCTTCGCCTCATGGGGCGGCGAAATCTCTTCAACGCGCGAATATGTCGCGGATATGGGCAAGGACACAGCCAAACTGCAGGCCGTGTTCAACTACGACCAGTCAGGCTTCGGATCCTCGAAAAACGCGCTCTATGTCGAGCCTGACGATATCGTGGCTAACCGGGAAATTATTACGCTCGTCCGTGCGGTCATGAAGGATCACCTCGGCAAGACCGGCTTTCCGGAGCATGCAGCCAGCGTGAAGAGCCAGGGCGGAACCGACTCCTATGAGTTCCAGAGAACCAGAACGCCCGGGGCGACAGTCTATCCGTCCGTCACGCTCTACACCTCTGCCTGGGCCCGCGAGAACGCCCAGCCGGTTACCGAGGGTTTTCCGCCGCTCAACTGGTACGCGGACGAAAAGCCGGGAATGGTCACCGTCGACGGTGATCGGTTTTATCACTCAGTGGGCGACACGCCGGCCAACACAACCGACACCGAGCCCTTCAACATGGGCTGGTGCGCCCGCGTCGGGCTTCTGAGCGCCCTGCGCCTGATGAGCGGCCGGTGATTGAGGAGATCATTGACGCCCCCGTGGTGGGGAAGCTGATGCGGGAAGCGCGCCGGCTCTCGCGCCAGATCGACCGGCTTCTGGTGCCGCTGCCCGCCGGGTGGAGCCTGGCGCCGTTCGAGCCGAACGAATTGTTCGATGCTTTTCCCCGCCTGCAGCTGCGCGCAGGATTTCAGCTGGCCGCCTATCAATATTGTGAAGGGCGCACAGCGTACGGCTTCGTGTTTGCGATCCCCGCGCGCCGTTGGCTCCCGGATCCTCCCCAAAGCGGGTTCGAGCTGGACTGGTCTGAGGACGACAAGCCGATATTGAGCTCCGGCGGGCTTCTGCCGGAATGGGCGCGTCCGGATATCGAGACCTTTCTGGAGGGGGACCATTCGCCGCTTTCCTATTTCCAGGCCTCAATATTTGTGCGCGAGTTGCGCGAGATGGGAAGCTTGCGGCGTGGCAGTTCCTGGCCGAATCACCGGATCGTGACTGCCGCCGATCAGATTGCCGGGCAGAATTGGATCTGGGATGGGGAAGAGCCGCAGGACTGGCGGCCCGTTGTCCGGCGCAAAGACACGGGTTTGCGGCAGGTCATTTTCTACACCCATACCGGGCTGCGCCGGGAGCGGATCGTGGCGCACCACGATACATTCACATCCGGCTACAGCTTCGAATCCGCCGACACCACGATCGCCCGCGGCGAAGGCGGCTACCTCCTCTGAAATCAGTGAAATCAGGGACGTCCCACTCGTTAACCCATTTCCTTCATCCGATGAAATTGGCAAATTCGGATTGCAGGCGGTGATGTGCGGCGCCGGGAGGGAGCGTGGGCGTCTCGCCCAATGCCGCATGGTTTTGCCCCAATTGGACTGATTCAACGACTGCAGGCCGCGTTTGGAGTGTTGCGACTGGTCGCCGCTTTGGAAAGCGTGCTCCGGCTGCGCAACGGCAGCTTGCTGCCGTTTTCAAGAGAGACCGATGCTTGGTTTCAGGCGCGCCGTGGCAAACCCCGGCAGCAAGCTGCCGGGGTGGGGGAGCATCAGGCTGTTGAAAGCGGCGACCAGTCGCCGCACTCCAAACGCGCCTTGCGCGCCATGCCTCAAAAACTATGCGGCATTGGGCGTCCCGCCCGCAAAATACCCATGGGCCGGGTCACTCGATCCCGAAGACGGCCGTGCGCTGCTGAACGCGTTTGGACTGCGGCTCCTTGACGGCGACGCGCAGTTCATAGATGCCGGAACCAAGGTCCGCAAGGTTGATCTGCCCGGTGAGGGTGATCCCCTTGCTGTCCTTTTCCTGCGATGTTGCCGGCTGCCAGTCCTGCTGCAAAACCGTTTTCCCGCTCCTGGTCAGCTCAATCTGATAGACCAGCGGAATATCGGCCGGGCTCTTGCCGCCCTTTTGAATGCGGATGAAGTATGCGCAGGCCTGGCCGTGAGGAAACAGGCGCACGCCTTGCACCACCCTCGAGTTAACCGGGCCGGCCGGGGCCGTGTCGCTTGCCGGCGCCATCCCGGTGCCCGGCGGATCGAGGAGAATCAGGCTGCTCAAGGCAAAGCGGCTGCGGGCCGGGTTGGGGACCTCCACCCACGCAAAGGCCGTCCCGATGCGGTCCGTCGCTGTTTCGCGCACGGCGGAGCGCACCTGATAGATCCCCGGTTTGAGCTGCAGCCTGCGTGTGAGCCGGTAACCGTTGTGCTGGGCCAGGACAAGACGTTCGGGGGCCAGGTTGCCCTTGACCAGGTCGGTAAAGCCGTCCACCTGTTTGCCCGACGAATTAAAAATCAGCGAAGTGATCTCCAGTTCCATCAGGTGCCGCTGGTTTTCTTCCCGATACTGCAGATTGTCTCCATCGACGCGGACCGTCAAAGTGACCTGGCCATCCACCTCATCGGCTTCGAAATAATCCGCAGACGCCGACACGCCGATTACGGTCTTTGGCAGCGGTTCCTGGATTGCACGCGCGACGCGCTGGGCCGGCGTCTGCTCGGCTTCCGCCGGCTTGGCGCGTGTCGCATCGGAGAAATAGCCTTTCGGCGACCGGATGACATACTCGGGATGGTTTTTGACTCGGACGGACATGCGGTTGAACTGCCGCGGATTTCCCTCGTTCGCGAGGTAGTACCCGAGCACATAGTAGGACTTGTTGGCATCGAAGGCCTTGGCTAGCGAGCTGCCCAGATCGTTCGTGTTCCGGAACATTTCACCGCCGGTGTCCGCGGCAAGGGCGTTCATCGCTTCCTGCTCCTCGCTCTCCGATGCCGAGACATAGCTTTCCAGGCGCGGGCCGGCGGCGCCGCCGCGCATCGCGGCGTTGAACAGGGGCGGCGGCTGCAGCCCTTTGGCATCGATCGAGTAGATTGCCACGCCGGAGCGCACGGCACGGCTGGTGGCAGCGTCAACCTCGGATGTCTGCACGCTGCCGCCGCTCTCATGCATCGTGAAACCGTCCGAGAAGAGAATAATCATGCGCTGGCCGGGCAGCTCGGCCATCATGGCGGCCAGCTCTTTGAGCGTAGAGAGCGTGGCTTTGCGCAAATAGGCGGCTTCCGACAGTATCTCCGCGGCGCGCCCGCGGGCCATCATCTCCATGCTGCGGCGGTCGCCGTCGGCGCCGTCCTCCAGGCGCAGCAAGGCGATGCCCAACGTAAGCGCCTCCGAATCGCCGTGTTCGATGCAGGCCGCGAGGTACGGAGTGAAAAAGGACGCACGCTGCATGGGGCCGGGGCTGATTTTCTCGATGGCGTAGCGCAGCAGTTCCCGGTTGCGGGTGAATTGCTCGGCGATGCCGAGCGAGCCGGTGCTGGTGACCAGCGCGACCATGTCCTGCTTGGTAAGCCGTTCGTCGACGAATTTCCGCAGCGCCTTTTTGGCAAGCGCAAGACTCGATACCGAAAGGTGCAGGGTGTCGAGGTACAGGATTACCGTGCGTGCAGGCGGCTCCGTAAGGCGGGCACGCACGCTCTTCGGTGCGGGACCCCGCGCGGGCGCCCCCGGCGATGCTTCCAGGTCCTCCACGCGCGTGAAAGAGAAGAACTCGATCGTTCTGGGCCTGCCGCTTACCAGCAGCTCGAAGTCGTTCTTATCGAGATTTTCAATGAACCGTCCCTGCCGGTCCGTGACCACCGTGCGCACTTCCACAAGCTCGGTCTTGACCTTGATGGTCTGGCCCTGATTGCCCGTGCCCTGATCATCGCCGCGCGCGCCTGCGCCCGGCGCTCCGCACAGCAACCCAGCAATCCCGAGATACAGAAGTTTGCGGATCATGAAAGCTCCATGCCACGAATACCTGTCGCCGCCTTGCGCCACAGCCAATCTCCGGACTGGATCGGCAGATTCAGTATATAGGAGTCAGGAGTCAGGAGTCAGGAGTCAGTAGAAAAGCGTTCCTGGATGGCGTTGATTGCCGCACGCTGCTCGGTTAGCTTTACGAAATACAATTGTGCCTGAAAAGCGCGAGATTTTTGCGAAGCACTATAGGCTACATAAAACAGTTTTTGTATTTTCTCAGCGCTGCGGCCAGTAATTGTTCGCGTTGGGCACCGGCAGTCTGTTTTCTCCTGACTCCTCGCTTTCAGCGTGCCCTTTCGGCAAGCGTGCGTGACACGGGAGGTGAGCCATTGGTATTCTCTTCTCAACAATGAGGAGAAGATAAATGACCGATACAACTCTGAATCAAGACAAGCAGCGTTTTGCCGAGTGGC
>Ga0315277_10009042_pt1 | contig 12765 bp, 10 predicted proteins | sample YL17G05_15_MG_FD_203695 | JGI IMG/M metagenome (GOLD analysis project Ga0315277, IMG submission 203695) | Sediment microbial communities from Yellowstone Lake, YNP, Wyoming, USA - YL17G05_15 | ecosystem: Environmental > Aquatic > Freshwater > Lake > Sediment | place: USA: Wyoming | collected... | reverse complement strand
TTCTCGGATAAACCTTACAGTATTGAAAGATTTGAATCTGCTGAGTTTGAAGAAAAGCTTTCAGGCCTGCTCAAAAACGACTTTGATATTATTCAGATTGAAGGACTGGCTCTCTGTCATTATCTTCCCCTTATCCGTCAGAAAACGACAGCAAAAGTAGTCTTCAGACCGCATAATATTGAAAGCCGTATATGGTCACAACTGGCTGATGAAGAAAAAAATCCTTTCAGGAAATCATATTTCAGAATACTATCCAAAAGGATTAAAAGAACAGAAACTGAAATAATTAATGATTTTGACGGAGTTGCCGCAATTGCTGCCAATGATCTGAGCTGGTTCAAATCCAATGGTCTGTCAAAACCTTCAATTGTAGTGCTTCCGGGTGTCGTCACACAAAATCTGAGAGGGAATGTGGAAATAAAAAGTACATCAGTTTTTTTTATCGGGGCACTTGACTGGCTTCCTAATATCAACGGGCTCAGATGGTTTGTTAAAAAAGTGTGGCCATTGGTACTAAAAGTTATCCCCGGTGCATCATTCAGCATTGCCGGACGTAATGCTTCCGGGAACATTGTTAGACTATTGAAAGGAGATAATATCTTTTTTCATGGTGAAGTACTTTCCTCTACAGAATTTATGAATGATAAATCGGTAATGATTGTACCTCTTTTTTCCGGAAGCGGCATCCGGATGAGAATAATTGAAGGGATGAGTCTGGGTAAAAGTATTGTTACAACATACCGTGGTGCAGAAGGCATTGATGATGAAAATAAAAGGAATATCTTTATTGCAGACTCTCCGGAAGATTTTTCTGATTGCATTATTGAATTGCTGAAGAATACTGATCTGCTTAAACAGACCGGTAAAAACGCAATAGAAAATGTCAGAAAAAATTATAATATCTTAGCATCGACCAAGAACCTGTTAAAATTCTACAGCGAATTAATTGCATGATCATCAATATCTTTTTCTGGACCTCAGCATTACTGATAATTCACACATATGCGCTTTATCCGCTTCTGCTTATTGCTCTTAATAAAGTGTTCAGGAAGCAAACCATTAACAGAATCAATGACTATACTCCATTTGTCTCTGTCCTGATGGCAGTCCATAATGAAGAAAAAGTTATCAGAAAAAAAATTGAAACTCTATTCTTTTCCGATTATCCGGGTGACAGGATAGAAGTTCTCGTTGGTTCAGACTCATCAGATGATGGTACCAACGAAATCCTGAAGGAGTTGAAAAAATCATTATCAACACTTAAGGTCATCCTTTTCTCAGACCGGATAGGCAAGCCGGCAGTCATTAACAGGCTCTCGGCTGAGACAAAGGGAGAAATCCTGATAATTACGGATGCTAATGTCTTTCCTGTCAGGAACTGCATACGTACCCTCATCAGGAATTTTACAGATAAATCTGTTGGACTGACCGACAGCAGACTTGTCAATACGGGAATCAAAAAAGATGGTATCTCATTGCCCGAGGTAGCCTACATCAGCATTGAATCAAAATTAAAAAATATCGAAGGCAGATTGTGGGGTAAAATGATGGGCCCTTTCGGTGGATTTTATGCAGTCCGCAGAGACTCTTATGAACCAAATTCAGGAAACATTCTTGCTGATGATTTTCGTATTTGCATGAATGTCATCAGGAAAGGGCAAAAAGCAATAAGCGATACAGAAGCCATTGTATATGAAGATGTTTCCAATAATCTCCGGGATGAATTCTATCGGAAAGTCAGGATTTCAGCCGGTAATTTTCAGAATCTGCGTCATTTTTCATTCCTTCTGTTAAAGCCATTCAGCATCTGGTCATTCTGCTTTATTTCACATAAGCTTATCCGCTGGATAACACCATTTCTCTGGTTTATCGTTATAGTGACAAACATTCTTTTGATTAACAATTCATTTTTCTTTTTACTGCTTTTTTTACTACAGCTAATTTTTCTACTTTTGCCAGCGTTTGATATGTTCTTGAAAAAATTCAATATACACCTTGTCCCTTTGAGGTTCTTTACCCATTTGTACTTTATGAACATTGCACTTTTTGCAGGGTTTATTAAATACCTCAGGGGAATAAGAAGCGGTGCATGGCCACCAACAAAAAGGTTTCAGTAAAATGAATGGAATTAAATTAAATAGTGTTAAAGAGGCGATAGAAGATATAAGAAAAGGAAAGCTTCTGATAGTAGTTGATGACGAGGATCGTGAGAATGAGGGTGATTTTATCTGTGCAGCCGAACTGATAACCCCTGATATAGTCAATTTCATGGCTAGATATGGCCGCGGGCTCATCTGTGCGGCTCTTCCGGAGGAGAGATGCGAAGAGCTTGAACTGGATCTTATGGTGGGTATAAATACATCACTTCACGAAACTCAGTTTACTGTATCTGTTGACCTCCTTGGCAACGAAACGACAACAGGCGTATCAGCTAAAGACAGGGCTCTTACAATTAAGGCTCTTGTCGATCCGGCAACTAAACCGACAGATCTTGGAAGACCCGGACATATTTTTCCACTTAAATCCAAAACAAAAGGGGTCCTGAGAAGAGCAGGACATACTGAAGCAGTAGTAGACCTTGCCAGGATGGCAGGTCTCAGTCCGGGAGGCGCCCTGGTGGAAATAATGAATGACGATGGATCAATGGCACGGCTTCCCGAACTGATGAAGATGAGTAAAAAATTCGGGATCAAAATAATAGCCATTAAAGACCTTATCACCTATCGGCTGGAGCGTGACTCCATAATTGAAAAAGGTGAAAAGGTAAAGCTGCCGACTACCTTCGGAGAATTTGAATTTATCCCATTCAGACAATTAAGTAACGGACTGGAGCATGCCGCTGTTGTAAAAGGTTCATGGACAAAAGATGAGCCTGTCCTGGTAAGAGTACACTCCTCATGTTTTACCGGTGATATCTTTCACTCACTCAGATGCGACTGCGGACCTCAGCTCGATAAAGCTATGGAAATGATTGAATCTGAAGGAAAGGGAGTTGTCATTTACCTGAGCCAGGAAGGAAGAGGTATCGGGCTTCTGAATAAAATAAAATCCTATAAGCTTCAGGAGGAAGGCATGGATACTGTACAGGCTAATCTCAAACTTGGATTCGGTGAGGATGAAAGGGATTACGGAGTGGGTGCAAGTATTATGAGAGAGCTTGGACTTGGAAAAGTAAGACTTATCTCAAATAATCCTGTCAAAAGAGCAGGACTTGAAGGATACGGTATTAAAATAGTTGAAACCATACCGCTGGTTATACCTCCTAATCCTTACAACGAATTCTACCTTGAAACTAAAGCCAGCAAAATGGGTCATACGCTTACCTGCTACAAACATGGGATAAAAGACTGAAAATCTAGAGTTAAACCTCTCCCTAAATCCCTCCTCCAAGAGGGAGGGACTTAAAAATCAGCAGGTTACATCCCCCTCTCTTCTGGGAGAGGGGGATAAGAGGGGGTGAGGTTGACTTGTGAAATACCTCGAAGGGGGTTTAAAATAATTATCCTGATCTTATCCATATTTTTATTAGATTTGTTAGCTCAATCAGATAAACACATTCATGAAAAACCTCAGGATAGTATTTATGGGGACACCTGAGTTTGCAGTGGCAACCCTTGGCTCATTGCTAATGAATGGTTTTAATGTTATCGGGGTAGTCACAACTCCCGATAAACCTTCCGGAAGAGGCAAGAAAATGACCAAATCGGCTGTAAAAGAATTTGCTGAATTCAGTTATCTCCCGATTATGCAGCCGGGAAATCTCAGAGACCCTGATTTCCTGAAAAAACTTGGTGAGCTTAACGCTGATATTTTCCTGGTTGTCGCATTTCGTATGTTACCTGAGGTCGTCTGGAAGATGCCGGCAATCGGAACAATTAACCTTCATGCCTCTCTCCTTCCCCACTACCGCGGAGCCGCACCCATTAACCATGTCCTGATCAATGGAGAAACCACTACAGGGGTCACAACTTTTTTCATTAACGATCAGATAGATACCGGCAATATCCTTTTAAGGGAAGAGATACAGATCTTTCCGTTTGAAAATGCAGGTGATCTTCACAACAGACTTATGAAACTGGGTGCCAGACTGGTTATCAAAACCCTTGGAGTTATTGTCAGCAACACCATCACACCAACACCGCAGTCTCAATTCCTTAAACCCGGGGAAAAACCTAAACCGGCCCCGAAAATATTCCCGCAGAATTGCATAATCAACTGGGACATGGACCATTCTGCTCTTCACAACCTGATAAGAGGTCTTGCTCCATACCCATGCGCCAGATCTTTCTTAAGGAATGATGCAGGCACATTTTCATTTAAAATATTTGAAAGCCAGTCTGAACATGAGGAACATTCATTCACTCCCGGTCATATTGTTTCAGATGGTAAGCACTTCATGAAGATTGCATGCAGAAATGGATTCCTGAATATTGTGAGTATTCAGCTTGAAGGGAAAAAAAAGATGAGCACAATAGAATTCCTACGGGGATTCAAAATTTCTGAATACCAGGTAGTCACTGGTCAGCCGGCTTAACTGAACGCAACCACATTCTTTGTCCTGCAACAGGTTCTGAACCTTCCGTCATCCTGTTCATCAGGTAAAGATTTTTTAATTTAATCCCGTAAATCTGGGATATCTTATATGTTGTCTCGCCTTCTGCCACATTATGATACTCCTTACCGGGTTCGGCCTTTTCTCTTTTAGGCTGAAGATATAGTATCTGTCCCGGTGTCGGCATGAAATCTGAACCAAGCTCATTGTATCTTTGAAGTTCCCAGCGAAGCAGCTGAAACTCTTTTTCCAGACTCTCCTTCGTATCTCTTTCGTTAACAATGATAAACTGTATTCTGTTGTTTTCCTTTACTCTGTCCGGAAGTGCTGTAAAAGAGATATTTTCTTCAGTTGAAACAAAGTGATCTGCAACTTTTACCGCCGTACTATCCGGTGTTTTGTCAGCATCTGTCACTTTATCTTTTATATCATTGACTGTGGACGACAATCCACTGTCATAATAGTACAGGTTGTACTCATCAATTTTCCTGATAAGCATATTTGCGTAATCAGGATTTGTAGCATAACCGGCCCTCTTCAGTCCGCGGGCCCATCCTTTATAATCGGTTGGATCGAGGCTGAAAAGTGATTTGTACCGTGTTTCCGATTTAATAAAATCGGAATGATCACGGAAAGATTCTTCGGGCTTGCGGTATTTTCTGAAACATTCATTTCTTCTGTCATCGGTATGTCTTATTGTCGGTCCGGTCCAATCATCATGACACTTAATCCCGAAATGATTGTTTGCTTCAGTGGCAAGACGGCTCCGCCCCATATCAGATTCAATGATACCCTGTGCCATGGTTATGCTGGCAGGGATCCCGGTCCTTTTCATTTCACTTATAGCCAGGTCTTTATAAGCGTTTATATAAGATTCAGCAGATCCTTCAGTTCTTCCCGTCGTAACAGGAGCCCTGTATGCCCTGCAGGAAACCAGAATTATTATAATGACAATCTGAAATAAAAAAACCGACTTTCTGAACATAATGAAAAGTTTCTGACAAAAATAGGAAAAAGTGCCTAAAATGCCTTAAGTGCCTGCCTGCCGGCAGGCAGTCTCCAAACTTCAGGCACTTCAAACTTAATACTCAGGAAAAATCTCAGGTTAAATCTTCCCTAATAATCAGCTGAAATCCGGCTCCATGAATATTCTTAATTACCAAATTCGGATCGTCTGAAAGGTATTTCCTCAGCTTGGTCACATAAACATCCATGCTACGGGCAGTAAAATAGTCATCCGATCCCCAGATTTTTTTCAAAGCCATCTCTCTGCTGATTAAGGCATTTGGATTATTTGCCAGCATCTCAAGAAGCTGAGCTTCCTTGGGAGATAATTTATGTTCCTTCTCACCAAAGGTCAATGTCCGGAGCTTTGAATTAAACAGGAATTTGCCGACTTCATACAGATCTTTGGTTCCATTATTCAGGTCGCGTCTTGAAATAATTGCTTTAATCTTGACCAGCAGGATATCAGTATCAAAGGGTTTTGTTATATAGTCATCTCCGCCGACTCCATACCCCTTCAAAACATCCTCCTTTAGCTTTTTTGCAGTGAGGAAAACAATCGGAACTGAAGGATTCATTTTCCTTATCTCACCCGCAACAGTAAACCCATCAACATGCGGAAGCATCACATCAAGAATACAGATGTCGAAGATTCCTTTTCTGAAATGGTCAAGAGCATACTTTCCATCATCAATCCACTCAACAGTATAATCATTCAGCTCGAGATAAGATTTCAAAACGGAACCGAAGCTCAGATCATCTTCAACAAGAAATATCCTGACAGGTTTTATGCTCATGGTTAATTCTCCCAGTTAAACGGTAAGAAAATCTCAAATCTGCTGCCCTTTCCGGGTTCACTGTTTACAGTTATACTGCCTTTATGTGCATCGACAATAGCCCTGACATAGTTCAGCCCTAGTCCGAAACCTTTAACGTCGTGTATGTTTCCGGAGCTTTGTCTGTAAAAACGTTCAAATATCTTTGACTGAACACTTTTGCTCATCCCGATACCCTTATCTTCCACTAACAGAATTATTCCGTCACCGCTGTTAAATGTCTTTACAGTAATATCCGGAGCCTCGGGAGAATACTTGATGGCATTATCCAGAATGTTGTGAACAAGACTGGTTAGATGCTCAATGTCTCCAAATAAAATATCTTTAGCTGCACCCAGCTCAGTTTTTATGGTCCCCTGCTTTTGCTGGATCTGGATCTCAATCGTCTCAATTGCCCTTTCAATAATAGCATGCAGTGATGTATTTTCAAATCTGAACTTAATCTCCTTCTTATCGAGAGATGCTATTTGCAGAATGGTCTCAACCTGCTTATCCATCCGGCTGTTCTCCTTTTTAATCATGCCGATAAAATGCCTGATGCTGTTTTCATCTTTTATGACCTTTGGATTGGTAATTGTATCGGCAGCCAGGGAGATAGTAGATATTGGTGTCTTAAATTCATGAGTCATATTATTAATGAAATCGGACTTCATCTCTGAAATCTTTTTCTGCCGTATAATGAAATACAGGCTCAATGCGAAAGTAGAAAAGATGAAGAGAGAGAAAAGCATGGATCCACCTAATATCCAGGCCATTGATCCCAGGACATAGTTGGTCCTTTCGGGAAAAACAACAGAAAGAACCAGATCCTTCCGGATAATATTATCAGGAAATAACCTTACTTTATAGATACTCTTCAGGAATTCGCTTTTATTGACCTTTTTTGAAGTCTGAACAATTTCACCATCCCTAATCACAGCAAACTCATAGGGGGTCTGTATCCCATAATATGGAAAATATTTATTCAAAGTATTTCCGATCTCAATATTATTGAGCTCCATAGTCTTTTCCCATTCATAAATCTCAGAGATCATCTGATTGCTGAGATTCTGAAATTCGTTCGATCTTTTTTTGACCCAATCGAGAAAATCCTTCTGATTAACAAATACTGATCCCCCACCCGTTTTTATCTTTGCCCCTTTCCGCACTATTTTTATCGAACCCGGCTTATCTTCCGAGGTTATTACCAATGAAACTGAATCAGAAACAATTGTCGAATCATCCGGGATCTCTTCAAGTCTTTTTTTAATACCCCTGTTATTGCCCGAGCTGATACTGGCAGTCTGATTATTTATATTAATACTGAAGCTGTTTCCACTATGGGAAACATAACTTCCAAAACTCATATATCCGTTAATACCTGATGATGAATCATTTAACGACATCGGATCCTGAACAACGAAATTATTGAAGAAATTCATCTTTCGCAGCGACTCAATTTCATTTGCTGCATTATTAAGGCTTATAAAGACAGCATTATTGAAATTCTCGTTACGAATGCCAACAGCATTCCTGATCCATATTATCTGGACCCAGGTGATCCCGATAATTGATAAGGCCATCATTATCACAAGACTGATGAATATCTTCCTGTTCATAATGCAAAAATATACTAATCTGTCGGTATTTAACCGCGTTTTAACTTTTCATTAACTTCATTTAACCTGACTTTAACTGAGTTAAACAGACAATAAACTATTTTTGTATAAGTAAGCCAAAACCAAAATTTAATGAAAAGAATCATGAAAATTGTTTTTTTTGCATTGATTATCTGTTCAATACCAATTGCAGCCCTCAATGCGCAGGAAAAGAAAAATGAGCAGCGCATTAAAATTGTCGTTGCTGATAAATCGGGTACCAAAACTGAATTTGATACCTTGCTGAAGGACAGCCCAATGCCGGATTCTATAAAACTTAAGAACGGTAAAGTAATCTATATCGGTAAGCATTGTGCAATGGCGGGAACAATAGCTCATGCCAAAGGCCACTGCGATCGTATGTTCGTAACAGTATCCTCAGATAACGAAAGGAAAGATAAGATCGTTAAAGAGGTCACAGTTATTGCCTGTGATTCAACAGAGATACTTAAGGATTGTGACAAAGAAGAGGTAATTGTGATAAAGGGAGGAAAACATATTATTGAAGGTAAAGGTGGAGACGTAATGTTCTGGTCATCAGATGAAACAGGACCAAAAGGTAAAAGAATTATCTACATAAATGAAGGTGAAGCTGGGTTGAAAGATGGCGAAAAGACCTTTAATATAGAGGTTAAAACCGATGATTCAGGTAATAAGGTCGAAAAAACAAAGTATGTTCTTGCGAAGGATGGCATGGTAATCTCAATAGAAGGTATTGATGAAGCAAAAGTTAATGATCTTGCAAAAGATATTGAGTCAAAACTGGGAGTAAATAAAACAGGTACATCTGAAAAACCAGTTGTTAAAGCTGAGACTAAGAAAACAGTAAAAAAATAGATAGTTTCCGATCAGGCTTTCATGTACAAACCCCAAAATGAGTCCGGATTTTTCCGGCTCATTTTTTTTATTCAACATTCTTAAAAAGATCCCAGATATCACCCTTTGGTAAATGGGCAGTTATTGTGATCTGCTCCTTTTTTACAGGATGAATAAACACCACTTTCCTGGCAAGAAGGCTTATGCTTCCGTCTTCATTAGAACGGGAATATCCATATTTCAAATCCCCTTTTACCGGGCACCCAATTCCCGAAAGTTGCGCCCTGATCTGATGATGTCTGCCTGTATACAGCTCAACCTCAAGAAGATAATAGCGATCAGATCTGGCAAGTATCTTATATGACAAGATGGCTTCTTTCGACCCTTTCACCTCATTGTCGTAGGTATATGATTTATTCTGACTCTCATTCTTTTTTATGAAATGTGTTATAGTTGATTCATCTTTCGGAGGTCTCTCCTTCACAATTGCCCAGTATATCTTTTTAACCTGCCTCGTTTTGAACATCTCATTAAGCCTTGCGAGAGCCTTTGATGTCCGGGCATAAAGCAAAATACCGCTTACCGGTCTGTCGAGCCGGTGAACGACTCCGAGAAAAACATCTCCCGGTTTACTGTATTTCGCAGCTAAATATTTCTTAACCTGATTATCGAGTGATTCATCACCTGATTTATCTCCCTGTGCCAGATCGGAAGATCTCTTCCAGACCGCAATTAAATGGTTGTCCTCATAGAGTATTTCAGGCATCAGATGATCTCTTAATATTGCTCCTTTTCATTTGGAAAATTGAGCGATCTTACATCATTTATATATGTTTGAACAGCACCTTTTATCTCGGCATAAAGGTTATGGTACCTTCTTAGGAACCTTGGCGAAAATTCCTGGGTAATACCAAGCATATCATGAAGTACCAGGACCTGACCATCTGTTTTTGCTCCGGCTCCAATGCCTATAACCGGTATCTTGACACTGGCTGTCACCTCTTCTGCCAGCTTGGCCGGGATCTTTTCCAGCACAATGGCAAAGCACCCGATATCCTGCAGCAGCCTGGCATCTTCTATCAACTGTCGTGCCTCTTCTTCTTCCCTGGCTCTGACAACATAAGTCCCGAACTTATGTATTGCCTGCGGTGTAAGACCAAGATGTCCCATCACAGGAATTCCTGCAGATAAAATTCTTTCTATCGATTCCGCGATCTGATGTCCGCCTTCAAGCTTAACGGCATGTGCACCTGTTTCTTTCATAATCCTGATTGACGAGACAAGGGCTTCCTTTGAGTTTCCCTGATATGTTCCGAACGGCAGATCGACCACAACCAGGGCCCTTTTAACTCCCCTTACAACCGACGAAGCATGATATATCATATTATCAAGTGTTATCGGAAGAGTAGTCTCATACCCTGCCATCACATTTGATGCTGAATCTCCAACCAGAATAACATCAATTTCGGCTTCATCAAGAATCCGGGCAATAGAATAATCATATGCAGTAAGCATTGCAATTTTCTCACCCTTAAGCTTCATCTCATTTAAAACATGAGTTGTAACCCTTTTAACAGTTTTATGTACCGACATATTTACAAAAGTGTTGATTACAAGCGCCAAAGTTACGAATTTGTAAAGCAAGAAACCTCTTCATCATTGCATCTTTTTGTTTTGGCAGGCTTTAATACTATTCCTGTCGTTTTGTCACTTAATAAGCTGTAAATGAAGAAAAGACTTTATTTATAACTCTATCCCCCATAAATCCTCTAAAGGGGACTTATCACAAAACAATTGATAATATGGCAATTACACACCCCTTTAGGGGGGCAAGGGGGGCATAAGAAAAATGACAGGAAGATATGTAATAATTGCTCTCTAATTCATTCATTATGTTTTCATGGTGTCATATTTACTTAAAATGAGGTAATACTCCTATTGGCATAATCATTGTATATTAATTCTGTCATAAAACGAAATTTTTAAAATATATAAAATGGGAAAAATTATTGGAATTGATCTGGGAACCACAAACTCATGTGTAGCCGTAATGGAAGGCAATGAGCCGGTTGTTATTCCGAATAGTGAGGGTAAAAGAACCACTCCATCCATTGTAGCTTTTGTAGAAAACGGGGAACGTAAGATCGGTGATCCTGCTAAACGTCAGGCAATTACAAATGCAAAGAAAACCGTTTACTCTATTAAAAGGTTCATGGGTGAGACATATGATAAAGTGACTAAAGAGATAAAAAGAGTTACCTACTCTGTTATTAAGGGTGACAATAATACTCCAAGGGTAAAAATTGATGACAGATTATTTTCTCCGCAGGAAATATCTGCAATGATACTTCAGAAGATGAAAAAGACTGCGGAAGATTATCTTGGACAGGAGGTTACCGAAGCAGTCATTACCGTGCCGGCCTATTTCAGTGATTCACAGCGTCAGGCCACCAAGGAAGCAGGAGAAATTGCCGGTCTTAATGTAAAAAGGATCATCAATGAACCTACCGCAGCATCACTTGCATACGGACTTGATAAGAAATCACAGGATCTTAAGATAGCTGTCTTTGACCTGGGCGGAGGAACATTTGATATTTCAATTCTTGAGCTTGGGGATGGTGTTTTCGAAGTTAAATCCACAAACGGAGATACACACCTGGGAGGAGACGACTTTGATCATCTGATCATTGACTGGCTGGCAGAGGAGTTTATTAAAGATGAAGGTTTAGACCTCAGAAAAGATCCGATGGCTATGCAGCGGCTTAAAGAAGCTGCCGAGAAAGCTAAGATTGAGCTTTCCAGTTCTACTTCTACAGAGATCAACCTTCCCTACATAATGCCTGTTGACGGAATTCCAAAACACCTTGTGAAGACCCTCACACGCGCTCATTTTGAAAAAATCTGCGATAAGCTTATACAGGCTGTAATTGATCCTTGCAAACAGGCACTCAAAGATGCCGGTCTGCAGGCTTCAGATATTGATGAAGTCCTGCTTGTCGGAGGATCAACCCGTACTCCCGCAATACAACAGCTGGTCGAAAAATTCTTTGGCAAAGTCCCCTCCAAGGGTGTTAACCCTGACGAGGTAGTTGCAGTAGGTGCAGCAATCCAGGGCGGTGTTCTTACCGGAGAGGTTAAAGATGTTTTGCTTCTTGATGTTACTCCACTTTCACTCGGTATTGAAACTATGGGTGGCGTAATGACCAGATTGATAGAATCAAATACTACAATCCCAACAAGAAAGACTGAAGTATTTACCACAGCTGCTGATAATCAGCCATCTGTTGAAATACATGTTCTCCAGGGCGAAAGACCAATGGCTGCAGGAAATAAAACAATAGGCCGTTTTCACCTCGATGGCATTCCGCCAGCTCCCAGAGGAGTGCCTCAGATTGAAGTGACTTTTGATATAGATGCCAACGGCATTCTGCATGTCTCTGCAAAAGACAGGGGAACGGGTAAAGAACAGAGGATAAGAATTGAAGCCTCATCCGGTCTTAGTGAAGATGAGATAAAAAGAATGAGAGATGAAGCGAAAGCCAACGAAGAATCCGATAAGAAAGCAAGAGCAAAAGTCGACAAAATAAATGCAGCCGACAGTATGATCTTCCAGACTGAAAAACAGCTTAAAGAATTCGGCGATAAGCTGCCATCAGATAAGAGAGGGGGTATTGAACAGGCTCTTGCAAGGCTGAAAGATGCTCATAAATCTCAGGATACAGATGCTATTGATAAAGCTCTGAATGATCTTAATACCGTCTGGCAAGCTGCCTCTGAAGAGATGTATAAGTCCGCTCAGAGTACAGGTCAGTCAACTTCACAACCGGGACCCGAATCTTCCGGCAGTAACAATAAGAAATCAGCTAATGACGAGGTCACAGATGTTGATTTTGAAGAGGTGAAATAATAAAAAAATCCG
>Ga0315277_10009041_pt1 | contig 12765 bp, 8 predicted proteins | sample YL17G05_15_MG_FD_203695 | JGI IMG/M metagenome (GOLD analysis project Ga0315277, IMG submission 203695) | Sediment microbial communities from Yellowstone Lake, YNP, Wyoming, USA - YL17G05_15 | ecosystem: Environmental > Aquatic > Freshwater > Lake > Sediment | place: USA: Wyoming | collected... | reverse complement strand
CCGGATCCAAAAAGGAAGAATTCCCCCCCCCTCCTGAGAAGAAGGAGGAGGATAAAAATATCGTGGAAATCAAATCCCCCATGGTGGGAACCTTCTATCGCGCCCCCTCCCCCGAGTCTCCGCCTTATGTCCAGGTTGGGGATCGCGTGAATCCTGAAACAGTGCTCTGCATTGTGGAAGCCATGAAACTGATGAATGAGATCAAGGCGGAAATGAGCGGTACAGTGGTGGATATCCTTGTGGAAAACGGGCAGCCGGTGGAATATGGCCAGCCCATGTTTAAAATCAAAAAAGGATAACGAGTCTCTTTTCAGGGTGACACAGGATTGTTCAACAAGGTGTTGATAGCGAATCGCGGGGAAATCGCCCTCCGTGTCATACGCGCATGCCGTGAACTCGGCATCCGCACCGTTGCGGTGTTTTCAGAGGCGGATGTGGATTCCCTGCACGTGCGTTTTGCGGATGAGGACGTGTGCATCGGCCCCCCGCCCAGCAGCGAGAGTTATCTGAATATCGCCCGGATCATCAGCGCAGCGGAAGTCACGGATGCGGATGCCATCCATCCGGGATATGGTTTTCTGGCTGAGAATGCCCATTTTGCCGAAGTATGCCGGGAGTGCAAGATCAAGTTCATCGGGCCGTCTCCGGAAGCGATCCGCACCATGGGCGACAAGGCAGTTGCCAAGAAGACCATGTCCAAAGCCGGTGTGCCGGTTGTGCCGGGAAGCGAAGATATCGTCAAGACACCGGAAGAAGCGCAACGGATCGCCAGCGAGATCGGGTATCCGGTCATTATCAAGGCTTCCGCCGGAGGGGGGGGGCGCGGGATGCGGATCGCCCATACGGACGCCAGCCTTACGACCGGGTTCCTGACCGCGCGCAGCGAGGCGGAATCCGCCTTCGGCAATCCGGATGTGTATATAGAGAAATACGTTGAAAATCCGCGGCATGTGGAAATCCAGATTCTTGGGGATGAAAAAGGAAGCGTGATTCACCTGGGCGAGCGCGACTGCTCCATCCAGCGCCGGCATCAGAAACTCGTGGAGGAGACCCCGAGTCCGGCGGTGGATGACGCCGTGCGTAAAGCCATGGGCGATGCGGCGGTAACCGCAGCCAGCGCCATAGGCTATGCAGGCGCGGGAACCGTGGAATTCCTCCTCGCTCCTGATGGAAAATTCTTTTTCATGGAAATGAACACCCGGATCCAGGTGGAACACCCGGTCACGGAATGCGTCACGGGCATTGATATCGTGCGCCAGCAGATCCTGGTTGCAGCCGGGGAAAAACTCGCCTACAAGCAGGAGGACATCCGTTTCAACGGACATGCCATTGAGCTGCGCATCAATGCCGAGGACCCTGATCGCAACTTCATGCCGAGTCCGGGAATCATCACGACTTATCACTCTCCCGGCGGTCCGGGCATCCGCGTGGACAGCCATGTGTATGAGGATTACCTTATCCCGCCCACGTATGATTCCATGATCGCCAAGCTCATCGCTTGGGATGTCGATCGGATGAGATGCATACGTCGCATGATCCGGGCGCTGGATGAATTCATCATTGAAGGGGTGAAAACAACCATCCCTCTTCATAAAAAGATCCTGCAGAATTCCCGGTTTCTGAGGGGGAAATACGATACACATTTCATTGAATCCGTTTTTGGCCAGAAGAAAAAGAGGGAATGAAAAATTCTTGAAATAAGAAACAATTTATGTCTGGTATCTGAATATAAATAAGGAGGAACAGGATTTATGGCTTTGGAAAAACAGCTGGGAGAGATCAGTATTGAAAATTCCGTGGTAGCCACAATTGCAGCCATTGCCGCGCAGGAGGTTGAGGGCGTGGCCGGCATGGCAGGCAAGTTCTCCCTGACTGAAATGCTCGGACGCAAGGACGCGGATCGCGGCGTCAAGGTGGATATCCTGGAAAACTCCAGGGCAGTGATCACCGTTGAGGTGAAGGTGGAGTACGGCTGCAACATGTATGAAGCTGCGCATGAATTGCAGCGCAAGATCAAAAATAATGTGGAACAGATGACCGGTCTGGCCGTGGAAAAAATCAATGTGAAAATCAATGGGATCGTGCTCAAGGAGAAAAAGGAACGAACCGGTCATGGAGAGGGAAGATCGAAACTGGGGGTCCGATGATCTTCCGCTTTTATGAGATCCCATGCGGCCCCGGGCATTTGAAAATCCCGGATTCGGGCAATAAAAGGAGTTTGTTATGGTGTATGTCTTTAAAAAATTATGTCTCTTTCTGATGCTTGCGCTCCTCTTTATCATAGGAATCTACGCCTTGAGCAGATATGCCTACTTCCCCTCGATTCTGAAAACGTCTCTTAAGGAACTGTATTTTTACTTCCTCTGGTCCGAGAATTCCAAAATCGCCTTCTGGCTCCTTGTCACACTGCTTCCGCTTTTTTATCTCTTCTTCAGCCTGAGGATGTATTCCATCAGAGAGGGATATCTGATCAAGGGCAAGGAGGGGAATTCCGTGATTTCCAGGGGCGCGATTGTAAAGTCCCTCGTGAGCGCTGTGCGAACCGTTCCATCCGTGCTCAAGGTGCGTCCTGTGATCAGGAATGAACATGGAGGGCTTAAAATCTCTCTCCAGACTATTATCAAGCTCGAGCAATTTGTGCCCAATATCTGCGAACGGATCAGGTCCAGGGCGCGCAGCACCCTGATCGACGTCCTGGGCATTGACCGCATCACCCGCATTGACGTGCAGATTACAGAGGTCAAGCTTCTCCATCCCCCCATTGCGGAACGCATCCCCAAACCTGTGCGGGAACCGGAGAAAAAGCCGTCAGCGGGCGGCGCCAGCCCCAAGTCCGATCCTCCCTCCAATACTTAGAATTGCTCCTTTCTCCGTGACTCGGTCTGATACATGATAATGAATAATTGTAAGGACTTGAGATTTGCATGAGGTTCATCGGGGATTTTCATATTCATTCGCATTTTTCCGTGGCAACGAGCAAAGATCTTGTTCCTGAGAATCTGGACTGGTGGGGCCGGATCAAGGGGATCAAGGTGATCGGCACGGGCGATTTTACGCATCCGGGATGGATCAAGGAACTGGAGCAGAAGCTCGAGCCTGCGGAGCCTGGGCTTTTCAGGCTGAAAAACAAATACAGGATGGAAACGGATTTCCCAGTATCGGAAGAGCGCGAGCCGCGGTTTATCCTCACTGCTGAGATCAGCAGCATCTACAAGAAATCCGGGAAGGTGCGGAAGGTTCATAATGTGATCTTTGCGCCGGACGTGAAAACCGTGAAAAAAATCCAGCGCAAACTCGTTAAAATCGGGGCGAATATCACATCAGACGGACGTCCGATCCTCGGGCTTGATTCCAAAGACCTCCTGGAATTATGCCTGGAGGCAGGCGAGCAAATCCTGTTCGTGCCCGCTCATATCTGGACTCCCTGGTTTTCCGCGCTCGGGGATAAATCCGGGTTTGATTCCATCCATGAATGCTTCGATGATCTGACGGATCATGTGCATGCAGTGGAAACAGGGCTTTCAACAGATCCGCCCATGCACTGGCTTTGCAGTTTTCTGGATCCCTTCACCCTGATCTCCAATTCCGACGCCCACTCACCGGACAAACTGGGAAGGAACGCCAATCTATTCGATACGGATCTCTCCTATCAGGCGATCACTGATGCAATAAAAACCGGAGACCCCAAACGCTTTCTCGGCACGATCGACCTTTTTCCACAGGAGGGGAAATATCACTATGACGGTCATAGGAAATGCGGGATTGTGTGGAATCCCCTGGAAACGCTCAAACACAAGGGCGTTTGCGCGAGGTGCGGGAAAAAGGTCACAATCGGAGTCATGAACCGCATCGCCCAGATCTCGGATCGGGATAATCCCCTGCTGCGCAAAAACCAGCTCCCGTTTTACTGCGTGATCCCGCTCAAGGAGATTTTATCCGAACTCCTTGAATGCGGGGAGAACACCAAAAAGGTGGATCAGGCGTATCAGGCGACTTGCCGCAAGGCTGGAGTGGAAATGGATCTGCTTCTTTTTCTCCCGATCGAGGAGGTCGAAAAAAAGACAGACAGAAAGCTGGCTGAGGCGATCCGGCGAATGCGGGAAAGGCGGGTGTATATCCAGGAAGGATATGACGGAGAGTTCGGCAGGGTCAAACTCTTCAGGGAGGGGGAACTGAATCTCCTGGATCCCGAGCCGACGCTTTTTGAAATCCCCACGACCCTCAAACCGCCGGAGAAAAGAAAACTCATCAACTTTGATCTGAAGGAATTCAGGAAGCAAAAAGATATAGTCGCAGGCGTGTTTGCCATCTCTGATGATACGGAAAAATACAAACCCGGGTCGCGGGAATTCGAGGGACTCAATGAAGAGCAGCAAAGTGCGGTGAAGCATGAAAAAAAACCTGCCCTGATTATTGCAGGACCGGGTTCCGGAAAAACACAGACCCTCACATACAGGATCGCGCATTTGATGAGGAACAAGGGGGTTTCGTGCGAAAATATCCTTGCGGTCACCTTCACAAACAAAGCTGCCGGGGAGATGAAGCAAAGATTAAAGACGCTTTTGACAAATAAGGATGTCCCTGACAATCTCCAGGTGTTCACGTTTCACGGACTGGGTTATACGATCCTTGTGAGATATGCGGAAAAAGCGGGGAGGCGGGGATTTTTTTCCATTGCCGATGAAGAAGACAAAAAGGAGATTCTTAAAAAATATCTGAAATGCGATGCAAAAAAATTGAGCCAGATCTCTGATGCGATCCGGGAGGCAAAACAAAACCTCAAATCACCGGAGGAGTTGGAAGACGGGGACTTGGGAGAGATTTACCAGAGCTATGAAAAGATTTTGTTGGAATTGAACATGTTCGATCTCGATGACCTGATCTCTTATCCTGTGAGAATCTTTGAAACGCATCCCGAGATACTGAAGGAGTATCAGGAGAAATATCCCTGGATCCTGGTGGATGAATATCAGGATGTGAATTTTGCCCAGTACCGGATGATAAGATTGCTCATGCCCGGGGCGGAATCGAACCTGTGCGTAATCGGTGATCCGAACCAGGCGATATACGGTTTCCGCGGCGCGGACGTCAGGTTCATCCGGCAGTTTCAAGAGGATTATCCCGGCGCTGCGGTTTATCGGTTAAGCACGAGTTACCGGTGTTCGGATAATATCCTGCGCGCCTCGGGAAGGGTGATCCAGGCGGGCTGCGGGGAGGGGGCTTTTCTCAAAGGCCTCGCACGAGGAGTGAAAATCAGGATCGTGGAGAACACCACAGACAGGAGCGAGGCTGAATACGTGGCAAGAACCATAGAGAGGATGATAGGCGGCACGCGGTTTTTTTCTATGGACAGCGACATGGCGGAAGGGAGCGAGGAGGAGGATATCCGCAGCCTTTCTGATTTTGCCGTGCTGTGCCGGATCGGCAAGCAAATGAAAGCCCTGGAAAAGGCTCTCGATGATCACGGGATTCCGTATCAAACTGTTGGCGATGATCCCCTGTTCAAAGAGGAGCCTGGGAGATCCGTAATCGAGCTTCTGAAACTTCTCTTGGATCCGGATAACGAATTTCTGAAAACCAAATTCAGGGAAAAGAAAGAGGGTTTGAGGATAGATTTGAATAAGTTGGGAGAATCCATCAAAGGGAAAACCATTAAATGTGTGATTTCAGAGATCCTCGATGAACTCCGCATCAGGAAAATAAATGACGAGGGATCTGAGATTGCGAGGCTCCTGGATCTGGCGGAAGAATTCGGGGAAGACTGGGAGGGATTTTTGAAACTCGCATCCCTGGGAACAGGAGCGGACACATACAGAGCGGACCTGGAGAATGTGAGGCTCATGACCCTTCATGCGTCAAAGGGGTTGGAATTCAAATGCGTTTTTATTGCAGGATGCGAGGAAGGGCTTCTCCCCTATTCCCTTTTCAAGAACCGCGCGGCGGATCCTGAGGAAGAGAGGCGGCTTCTTTATGTGGGCATGACGCGCGCGATGAAGTATCTTTTTCTCACCCATGCAAAAAAGAGGTTTCTTTCAGGCAGGGAATATCGTCTTGCGCGCAGTTTGTTCCTGGACAAGATCGAAGAGGAACTTCTGGAACATTCCAAACCCCAGTATAAAAAATCCGCTACCAAAGACGATCCGCAACTCACCCTGTTTTGATGAATACATCAATTCCAAAGAAAAAATTTTTATCCTGAGAAAGAAAGATTTATGAGGATATGGGTTTTTATTGTTCTAATTTATCGGTTATAAAGGATATAGCCTGACCCCCATAATTTGAAAAGCGCCTGATCCTTATTATTTATTTAAAGGTATGGCTTCTGGAATTTTTCCTTTGTCTTATGCAATAATTTCCCTTGTTTTTGGGGAGGAAGGGGGTAGAGAATTTAATGTGTTATTTATTGGTAAAAGAAAGGGATGGGGGAATGTGATTTTAATATGCAGGTTTGAGGAATCATGGATGAATTCAGAAAAAAGCTGAAGCGATTCGCGCCGATCAGGTACCACCTGACGACCAGGATCCTGATGATCATTATCCCGATCCTCGTGGCAATGGCTGTGATTGATTACGCGAGAACGAAAATGGATATGACGTCGGATTTCCTGGGCACAAAGGCACAGGCAGAAAGCGCCATTCTTCATGCAGTGAAGATGGCGGAAAGCGCCTACACCCTTTACAGCATCTCCCTGGACAAAAACATGGAACAGATGTTCCCCGCATTCCTTGAAGCCTTCGAGAAAGCGGCGCGCGATCCTGCCAAAATGGATCTGGCGCAACTCAAGGAAAAACTCGGGGGGAAAATGGACCTTTATATTATTGATGAAAATAATATTGTGGTTCAAACAACCTACCCAACTGACCTGGGACTGGACTTCAAGACAATCCCGGATCTGGGCGAATACCTGAACACGATCCGCCAGGGCTCAAGTTATGCCAGCCACAGAATCACACCGGAAATCAGAACCGGCAAACTCCGGAAATTCGGATATATGCCCACCCCTGATCATAAATATATCCTGGAACTGGGCCTGATTTCCGATGAATTCAGCGAGATTGTGAAAGAACTCGATTATGTGAGAATCGCCAGGGAACTCATCATCTCCTATCCTCATCTGAACGATATCCGGGTGTTCGACCTCAACGGACATCTGATCGGAGATCCGAGTGTGAATGCGGACGAAACGACCATGGAACAGATCCAAAAAGCGGCGGAGGAAAGAAAGAATCTGGAAATCCCGGCTGATGAGAAAGGCATATCCCGCACTTATCTTTATGTTCACTCGGAGGAGGAAAAATACAGGATAGAATCCACCCGGGTTGTGGAACTTTTGTGGAACACGCGGCTCATGGATATGGAACTCAGAAAAAAAGCGAGGTCCAACATTTCCGTGAGCGTGCTTGCCATTATCGGCAGCGTGATCATGACCCTCCATATCTCGGGCCGCATCTCCCAACCCATTCATAAGATCGTTCGGGATGTGGTGACCATTGCCCGCGGAGACCTGGAGCATAAAATCGAGGTGAAGGAGGATAATGAGCTGAAGATTCTCGAACACAGCATCAACATGATGGTAAATACGATCAAAGACAATATGGCAAAGATCCGGCAATACAGCGAAAACCTGGAGGAGAAGGTAAAAGAACGAACTCACCGATTGGAGGAAGCGAATGACCAGCTGGAACTCTTTGTTTATTCGGTGACGCATGATCTGCGCGCGCCCCTGAGCAAGATCGAGAATGTGTGCAAAATCCTGATTGAAGAGCATGGGAATGAACTCAATCCTGAATGCCGAGCCCAGGCGGAAAAGATTTTTGTGGAATCCCGCCGCATGGACAAATTGATCATTGATCTTCTTGCTTATGGCCATATGAGCAGAATGGAAATCCAGCTGGAGAAGGCTGACACAAAGGCGGCGATTTACCGGGCCATGTCGCAACTGGAAGCAAAGATCAATGAAAAGGATGCGGTGATTTCCATCAAAGGGGAAATCCCGGACGTGGTGGCATACGGGCCTGCTCTGCAGGAAATCCTTGCGAATCTCATTTCCAATGCGATCAAATACACAGCCCCTGGCGTGAAACCGCATGTTGTGATCCGGGCGGATGAAAAGGATGGGAAGGTCAGGATTTATGTGGAGGACAACGGCATAGGCATAGATCTCAAATATCATGAAAAGATTTTCATGCTGTTCGAACGGCTTCATACGGTTGAGGAATACCCGGGCACAGGAGTGGGACTCGCAATCGTGAAGAAGGGGATAGAAAAAATGGGGGGCAGGGTGGGACTGACCTCCACCCCGGGCAAAGGGAGCAGCTTCTGGATTGAATTGCCTGCGGCTCAAGGGGCGGAGAAGGGATAAGTCGGAATGTGGAACTCGGAATCCGCCTTCGCTTCGCTATGGCGCGACAAGTGCGGAATAAGAATATTTTATCACTATAATGGATTTCTTTCTCTATAATCTTGGCGTCCTTGGCGTCTTGGCGGTTAAAATTCCAATGAAAATGATCCTCCTCCGTTCCGCAAAAAGGGAATGATGGAGGATTAGGAGAGTAAGATTACGATTATGATTACGAGTACGATTAAGAGGGATGGGGGATGAAGATCAGCGAGATATATGGTGCGATACAGGGGGAAACGAGTTATGCGGGAGAACCCTGTACGATTATTCGCCTCGCAGGATGCAACCTGGAGTGTTCGTGGTGCGACACGCCCCAGAGAGAGGTTGTGAAAGAAGAACTGAGTGTTGAGGAAATTCTCGACCGATGCCGGAGGATCAATCTGCCTCTCGTTCTCCTGACAGGCGGAGAACCGCTCCTGCAGAAAGAATCGCTCGAGTTGATGCGGAAACTTGTGGAACAGGGATACACCGCGCTCCTGGAAACGAACGGTTCGCTTCCCCTTGAGGGGATCCCGGAACCGGTGGTGATTATCATGGATGTGAAATGCCCTGGCAGCGGGATGCACGGGAAAATGAGACTGGAGAACCTCCAGAAGCTCCGGCCCTGGGATGAGGTGAAATTCGTGATCGCGGACAGGCGCGACTTTGATTATGCATTGGGGGTGGTGAAAGGTCATCGGCTGACAGGATGTGTGAAAGTTCTTTTTTCTCCTGAGTTCGATCATCTAAATGCAGGAGATCTGGGGGATTGGATCCTGGAGACGCATCTTCCAATCCGGCTGAATCTTCAGATTCATAAATACATCTGGGGACAAAACGCCAAAGAGAGATGAACAATTTAAAATGTAAATTTTAGAAATTAAAAATATACAATGATAAATTATTGTCAGAAATATTTTTTTACTTTTGTGCTTTTATTTTTCCAAAGCGCTCTTTGGTCGCGGGAGTATTATATCACGCCGGATGGGGAGACGGTTTATTACAGTCCCACGCCGCGGGTTTTTGTGTATAAGGAGAAAGAGGAATCGAAAGAGGCGCTTGCGACTTTCATCCCCCATGCGAAGGGCGAGAAGTATGTGGTGGCGCCTTTGGGGATTTTCGCGGGGTCTAATAACAAGATTTATGTGACAGATGCGGGGGAAGGAAGGGTCAAGATATTCGATGTATTTGGAAGGGTTCAAAGGCAGATTGGCCAACCTGGAAAAGGGCCGACGGACCTCCGCAGGCCCGGATCTGTTGCTGTCAGCCCGCTTGGGGATATCTTTGTCGCAGATCGTGAGACAAGGATGGTTTTGATTTATGATTATTCCGGAGATGTTCGAGGATCGCTCGATGCCGGGGAAAAAGAGGAGGCGCGATTTGAACTTCCTGCAGATATTGCAATCGGCGATGATGGAACAATTTTCATCCTGGATTCGGAAAAAAGCAGGGTTGTCCGCTACTCATACAAGAAGGAGTATGAATCGAGCTGGGGGATATTCGGCACGGATGCGGGAAGGTTGAATCATTCGCAGAGCCTTGCCATAGGGAGAAACGGTGATCTTGTGATTGCGGACACACAGAATCACAGGGTGGAGATCTTCACGCCTGGAGGCAGACTTGTTCAAAGTTTCGGCAATAAAGGAGGGAGTCCCGGTGAGTTTCAATTTCCCCATACTGTTGCTGCGGACAAATCAGGCATGATCGCGGTTGGCGATAATGGCGGCGCACGGATTCAATTTTTCACTCCCCTGGGCCAATACCTGGGTCAAATCAGGTTCGCTTCGGGGGATCAGTCCATGACTCGTGTGAAGGCTGCGGATCTGGCGTTTGATTCGATCAGCGCCCTGTATATTGTGGACAGCGAGGGGCAGAGGGTTCTGAAAATCCCCCCCCAGGACATGGAAAGAATCCTGAAACCGCAGACAAAGGCAAGAAGGGAAAAATAATCGAGAGTGAGTCGGCGCGTATAAATTAAGATTTTGAAAAACCTTATAAAAAATATCCTTCCCATTGTTCTGGTGTCGATCATAGTGTTTCTGCCGTGCGTGACCGGCGAATTCCTCTGGGACGATGAATTCCTGATTGTGCATAATCCCCTGATCAAGAGTCTCAAAAACATCCCCCAGGCTTTTACGCGTCCTTTTTTCCCGAGTGTGTTTGAAACGCCACAGATCACGTTTTACAGGCCCCTGGTCACGATTGTGAACATGTTCCAGTATTCCCTATTCGGTCTGCGTCCCTTCTGGTGGCATCTGTTCAACATCCTGGTCCATGCTACGAACATGATTCTGTTCGGTTTTTTTCTTTGGAAGATATTGAAAATTGACATATTTGAAAAGTACAACAGGTTTCTGATCATGGCGTATGCCATGCTTCCGATTCATACGGAAGCGGTGTGTTTCATTTCCGGGAGAACGGACCTTCTGGCCCTGTTTTTCATTCTATCAGGGATGCTTTTTTTCTTTCGGGGAAAAGAGAAACTCTCCTTTGTGTTTTCCATTCTATGTTTTGGACTCGGGCTTTTAACCAAAGAAGTTGTCTTGATGTTTCCCCTGGCAATTCCGGCTGTTGATTACTCGATCTCGGAAGAAACGAGCCTTCGCATATGGATTCAAAACAGGTTCCCCCGGATCATGCTGCGTCTTGTTCCCTTTTTCATTCTCTCCGCGATTTATCTTGTTATCCGTTTTTTTCTAATTCAAGGAATCGAGGTTCCATCGTATCCCTCAGGGAATGCAGTCACCACATGGCTGACCATGCCCAAGGTCTTTTTCCGTTACACCATTGTGTGGCTGTCTGGATGGCATCTCAACTGCGACTATACCAATTATTTCCGGATTGAACATTCCCGACTCTCCCCTCTTGTCATTTTTCCGGTGCTCTATTTTTTGCTCTTCCCTCTGGGTCTCCTGATTTTGCTGGTGAAAAAGAAACCGGCATTTCTGGGACTCTATTGGTTCCTCCTCTTTCTCCTGCCTGTGATGAACCTTTTTCCCCTGGGAATCTGGATGGCGGAGAGATATCTTTATATTCCGGTTATTGGTTTTATCATGATTCTGTTTCTTACTGGCCTGCATAAACCAAAAAAATCCTTTAAACCCGCTTCCTACATACTTTTATTTTTTTTGGGAATGATGACCATTGGCAGTGCTTCACGCTGGCATGACGCTGAAAAACTCTGGGAACATTCCGTTAACCAAAACCCTGACAATCCCCAGGCGCGGATCATCTATGCCCAGATTCTTCAATCCCGCGGCAAGATCGAAAAAGCCCTTGAACAACTTGCCTACGTGGAACTGAACCAGGGGATACTGCAAAACACGCCCTCCCTTTCCCTGAAAAAGGAACAGACCCTGGTGAAGATTTACACATCGACAGGAGCGTTCGACAAGGCGGAAAATGCCCTGGCAAAAGCAAAGGATCTTCTCCCCCAATCTTCCTTCAATCTCATGCTTGAAGGGAACCTCCGGATAAAAGAGGGAAAACTCCCGGAGGCGAAGAAGGCTTTTCAGGCGGCGCTAGAGGGAAAACCGGATCATCTGAGTGCAATTGTCGCTTTGATGGAATTGGGGGAAGAACAGAAAACCGCCGGGGCAGAAGAGATTCTCTCCCTTGCGGAAAAAGTCATTGCCATTAATCCGGATTATTTCCCCTCGTATATTTACAAGGGCAAGGCACTGCGAGATCTGGGGAGCATACAGGAGGCAATAGAATGCTTCCAAAGAGCGATCCGACTCTCTCCCGACTCGCCCGAAGGGTATCTGTTTCTCGCGGATCTGTATGAAGCCCACATCCAGGATCCCAAATCCCTGGGAAAAGCCGCGGATCTTTATCTGGAGCTGCTCAGGCGTCATCCGGATAATATCGATGCCTGGAACAACCTCGGAGTCTTGTATGCCCGCATGGGAAATAAAACAAAGGCGAGAGAGATGTGGGAGAGGGTGTTGAAAATCGATCCCCGGGATCAGGTTTCGCTGGAGAACCTGCGACGGCTGGAGGCGGAGGTAAAGAAGAAGTAACGTTTTAATGTCATGGGTTGCGTATCCTGAATATTTACCTTGATAAAGACCGGGGGAATAAGACAATCATCTTTCATAATTCCCTGGAGAGATTATCCTCCATGAAACCGAATCCCGATCATGCAGCGTATATCAAAATTCTTCGGAATATGACGCCCGGGCAAAGGCTGGAGAAAGCGCTGGAACTTTCGGAGCTCACAAGAGATCTTTTCAAACACGGGCTTCGGAAGCGGTTCCCGGAACTGTCTGAAGAAGAGCTTCATAAACTTTACCTCGAACGGCTCGATCTATGTCACAACAGGAACTACTGAAAAAAGTTACAAGGGCGCTCGAAGAAGTCTCCATTCCCTACATGGTGACAG
>Ga0315277_10009040_pt1 | contig 12765 bp, 9 predicted proteins | sample YL17G05_15_MG_FD_203695 | JGI IMG/M metagenome (GOLD analysis project Ga0315277, IMG submission 203695) | Sediment microbial communities from Yellowstone Lake, YNP, Wyoming, USA - YL17G05_15 | ecosystem: Environmental > Aquatic > Freshwater > Lake > Sediment | place: USA: Wyoming | collected... | reverse complement strand
CATCTGGTCGGCCCTGAAGCTTCTGAACTCCTGCCCGAATTAACCTTGGCTCAGCGCATGGAAATGACAGCGCATGAGATCGCCAGGAACATCCACACCCATCCCACACTCGCTGAAGTGCTGATGGAAGCCGCTGAAGGCGTAGACGGAAAGCAGATTCAGATCTAATTAATAATTAACAACTAAAAAGGCGTGTTTTCACGCCTTTTTTTGCCTTAAAAAGCGCTGTGCTATAATCGCACCGGAAAGGTCAAAGAATGTTTAAAAATATCGCCAAGGCAATCGGTGGGGATCCCCAAAAACATGAGCTTGACAGATTAAGCATCATTGTTGAGCAGATCAATGCGCTCGAAGCGGAATATGGCAAGCTGCCGGATGACGGTTTGCGCGCCAAAACACCCGCTTTCCGGAAGCGCCTGGCGGATGGGGAGACCCTGGATGACATCCTGCCCGAAGCCTTCGCAGCCGTCCGCGAAGCCAGCAAACGCACTACCGGATTGAGGCATTACGACATCCAGCTCATCGGCGGCATGGTGCTGCATAAAGGCACCATTGCCGAGATGCGCACCGGCGAAGGCAAAACGTTGGTCGCCACCCTGCCCCTTTACCTGAACGCGCTGGAAGGGAAAGGTGCCCACCTGGTTACCGTCAATGATTATCTGGCACGCCGCGACGCGCGCTGGATGGCGCCCATTTACCACCTGCTGGGGTTGAGCGTGGGCGTGTTGCAAATGTCCAGCCGTACCGAAAACGCGCGTAGCGCTTTTATGGTAGACCTTGAATTGCGCGACGGGCGTGAAGAAAATGACCAGCTGCGCATGGTTCTCAGGGGAGATGCCTACGCGGCGGATATCACCTACGGCACCAACAATGAATTTGGTTTCGATTACTTGCGCGATAACCTGGTGATGGATATGGCCCAGCGCGTGCAGCGCGGACATCATTACGCCATTGTGGATGAGGTGGATAACATCCTTATCGATGAAGCGCGTACCCCGTTAATTATTTCCGGTCCAGCATCCGAAGAGGTGGAATGGTACAGCAGGATGGCCGTGATCGTACGCCAGCTTGACCCGGCCGATTATGACTTTGATGAAAAAGACCGCAGCATTGCCCTGACTGAAATCGGCGAAGCGCATGTTGAAGACCTGCTTAAGATCCCGCTGCGCGACCCGGACCGCCCGGAGGATATCACCCCCGACCAGGCGCGGCTGCTGGGTTACCTTGAACAGGCGCTTCGCGCACAACTGCTTTACACCCGCAACAAGGATTACATTGTCCAGAACGGCCAAGTGATCATTGTGGATGAATTCACCGGCCGCCTGATGCCCGGCAGGCGCTGGTCTGAAGGCCTGCACCAGGCAGTGGAAGCCAAGGAAGGCGTAAAGGTCAATCCGGAAAACATTACTCATGCCACCATTACCCTGCAAAATTATTTCAGGAAATACGAAAAATTGGCCGGTATGACTGGCACCGCCGTCACTGAAGCCGAAGAACTGTCAACCATCTATAAACTGGACGTAATGGAAATTCCCACCAACCTGGACTTTGAAGCAGCAAAACCAACCACCCGATTAACCACACTGCAAGCCAAAGATGAGGAAGGTTACAACTACACCTTTTACACTTTTCAGGACAATCCAGCAAAAACCCCTTTGTTCTGGAAACGCAAGGACTATCCGGATATGGTTTACCGCTCGGAAGAAGGCAAACTGCGCGCGATTGTACTTGAGATCCTGAAACTGCATGTAATTGGACGCCCGCAGCTGGTGGGCACCACGTCCATTGAGCATTCCGAAAGGCTTTCAGCCCGGCTGCATGCTGAACCCCTGCGGCGGCTACTTTCGGTTCTGCTCATTCGTGAAGCCTATATAAAAGCGAAGAATATCGCCGTTATTGAACGTTCCATTCCGGAACTTGAGTTCATGAATCAACCGCTAACTGAACTGAAACCGGAGGAGCTGCGAAAGTTTGCCCAGAGTGTCGGACTCAGTTCCATTAATCCTGAAGCGCCAGAGAACCTGAAGGCTGTTGCCGTAATCCTCGGCCTTAAGGATAGCGACCTTGACCGCCTGAATGATGCGGTAATTGGAGGCATCGCGCACCAGGTTTTAAATGCGCTTAAACATGACACGGAATCAGAGATCATCGCCGGGGCAGGTGCCTTTGGCGCTGTAACCATCGCCACCAACATGGCCGGCCGAGGCGTGGATATCAAACTGGGCGGCGAGATGCGGGAGCAGATTCTGGCGGATGTGCGCAAGGCGCTGGCCGCCGTCGGACGCAACCCCTACGGCATGACCCAACCCGAAATGGCTGCCGCCTTGAATGAGATCGGCGCGGACGCATACCCGCCGTTTGAAGAATCCATCCAAATCTTCCTGTCCTTCCTGGAAGAAATGAAACACGTGCGCGAGGTGGGCGGCCTGCACGTGGTCGGTTCCGAGCGGCACGAAGCTCGCCGCATTGACAACCAGCTGCGCGGGCGCTCCGCCCGCCAGGGCGACCCAGGCTCTTCGCGCTTCTATCTGTCGCTGGAGGACGATCTGATGCGCATGTTCGGCGGCGAGCGCGCCGAAACCATGATGCGCCTCTTCAACATTGACCCCTCCATCCCGCTGGAAAGTAAAATGCTTGGGCGGCTGGTAGAGCAGGCGCAGGAGCGTGTGGAAGGTTATAACTTTGACATCCGCAAACATCTGCTGGAATATGATGATGTGCTGAATGACCAGCGCGAACGCATTTATAAGGAACGCGATCGCGTGCTTGTAAAGGAAGATATGGAAGAGGACGTACTGGAAATGCTGCGCAGCGAATTAAAGCGCCGCATCCCGGAAGCGCTCAACGACCCTGAAGGTCCTTGGAAACTGCTGGCTTACCTGGAAGAGATCCAGCCGACCATCATCTTCGGCAAGCAAGATGAGCGCGTCATTTCCTTTACATTGCTGACCATCGCGCGGATTTTAAGTGATTTATGTGGCACAACCACAGACCGTATTTTAATTCAAAATGCCGCGCTTGAACTGGCCCGGCAGGCGTTGGAAGCGGAGCGCGCCCATTTGGTCAGCCAGACCGAAGCCTTTGTCCAGCGTACCGCGGATAGCTACAACACCCAGCTGGCCGAAAGAATGGAGCTGTTGGACATCTTTATAGACAACTTCGCGGACTACCAGTCCAAGAACAAGCGGGAATTGTCCACTGAACTGCAAAATCTTGTGCGATTAAAAATTAATCTTACCGGTGAATCGGCTGCCGCCCTGCAAAGCGGTTCAGGCGAGGCGCGAAGGATGATCACCGGCGAGATTGAAAACCAATTAACCGCCCTGTTCCTTTCACGCATGATAATGACCATCGAGCGCAGGCTGAACAGCCGCATAAGCATTGATACTAATACCCTGGCCGCCGCGGACTGGGCGACCATTGAAAACGCTATTCTGGACGGGATTGATCAGGTATATTCGGCCAGGGTTAACGGGCTGACCCAATCCGGCAGCCAAATTTTGCATAACATTGAATCCATCCTGAAACGCCAGGAGGAAGCGGGTATGCAAGGTTATGACCTGATAGACCTCGCCGCCGGAATGCCTATAGGCACGCAAGCCGTCATCGACGCACGTACCCACCAGCGCGTCAACCAGAGGGTGAGTTTGCTGAATTACGTATTTCTGGCCGCCAAAGCATTGGAAGGAAAGGGTACGGACGAGATTTCAGCTGAAGTCCTGGCGCATCTCGAAGATGTTCAAAGGAGGCTGCAGCCCATTTGGGGGAAGATGGAACTTCAACGGCTGGCTCAGGCCAACGCACCTGATTCCCTGCTGGATTGGGAGTATTTGGAAAAGTTAAGCCCTGACCTGAACGCAGAAGAGCTTTCATCTTTGAGCCAGCTGACCCACCAACAGATCAAGGATAAAAACGACCCGCGTTTTCTGGGAGCGTTTGGAAAACGGGTACAGAATGTCATTTACCGGCATATCCTTCTGCGCTCAATTTCAGAATTGTGGATTGAGCACCTGACCCAAATGGAGGCGTTGCGGGTGTCCATCGGAATGGAAGCCTATGCGCAGCGAGATCCGCTGGTGCAGTACAAGAGCCAATCCACCGACACTTTCAGGGACTTATTCGCCAGCATCCGCCTCAGCGTGATATCCCAGATGTTCCGCCTTCAGCCGGCCAAACCGCAGGTCATTGAGCCGCAGCCCCTGTCCCAGGCGCAACCTGCCAGCAGCCAGAGCACCAAAACCGGTCAGGACAGCAAAAAACGGAAACGACATAAAAAACATTAAGTGGGGTTGAATATTTTTTCTCTGAAAATCAGATTCAATGCAGGCTAATAAATCTGATGCAAATTTGACTGTAAAAATAATGGCATTATTTCGTTTGTAATAGCAAGTTTGCAAAGGCTTTATGACAGGGTTGTCAAGTTAATCATTAGCCCTTATAATGACGCTATCATTTCACTGTATTGGAGTATTTAACTCATATGGATCAAAACGACACCACCCACACCTCAGGGGAAGAGCAAATCAACGGTAAAGAGGTCGAAAACATGGCTTCTTTATTGCAAGGGGAGGGGCTGGGCCTTGAGTTACCTGTAGCTGGCGAAATCAAGACCGGCACCATCGCAAGCATTTCACCCGGACAGATTATGGTCAGCGTCGGCGCCAAATCAGAAGGTATTGTCAGCGGGCAGGAATTTGAATTGATTCCTCCGGATATATTCGCTTCCCTGGAAGTAGGGCAGGAGATCGCTGTGTATGTGATCACCCCTGAAGACCAGCACGGCAATCTAATCCTTTCTTATGTCCGCGCCATCGAAGCCGAAACCTGGAAGGATGCTGAAGAAATTATGAAGAACAAGTCAACCTTCACCGGCAAGGTGGTTGGCTTTAACCGCGGCGGCGTGATCGTCGCGTTCCGTGAACTGCAGGGTTTCGTGCCTTCATCATTGCTCAGCTTCGGCCGGCGCAATGAAACGGGCGGCGAATCTGCTGACCAGCGTTTTGGCGAAATGATCGGTTCCGACATCACCCTGCAGATCATTGAGGTTGACCAGGAACGCCGCAGGCTGATATTCTCTGAAAAAGCGGCCGTGCATGAAACCCGCGATTCCATCCGCGACAAGGTGATTGAAAAGCTGGAAGTTGGTAATATTCTTAATGGCCGGGTTACCGGCCTGGCTGATTTTGGTGCCTTCGTGAATATCAACGGCGCTGACGGACTTGTGCATGTATCTGAAATCTCATGGGATAAGATCCGCCATCCCGGCGACGTTTTGAAAGTCGGGCAGGAAGTGGAAGTCAAAGTTATCAGTATCGACGAAGAAAAAAGGCACATTGGTCTTTCCATTCGCCGCATGAAGGATGATCCCTGGCAGAGCGAAGTTGGCGACCTGAAGGTTGGCCAGCTTGTGGAAGCCAAGATCACCCGTTTGACCAAATTCGGCGCTTTTGCCATGCTTGAGAGCGGCATTGAAGGGCTGATCCATATCTCCGAGATCAGTGAAGAGCATATTGCCCATCCCAAAGAAGTCCTGCACGAGGATGACAAGGTTACGCTGCGCATCATCAAAATTGAACCCGATTCCCACCGCATCGGCCTGAGCCTGCGGCGTGTGGAATCACTGGCTTTTGCCGACATGGATATGAAAGTTCTTGAGAAAGAACTTCAGGGTACTGATATTAAAATTTCGGGCGACCAAGCTGAAAAGATGGAAGCCGCTGTTACTGAACAAGAACCAACCAGCGAACCTGAAGCTGTTACTGATGAACAGAAATCGGTCAGCGAACCTGAAGCCGCTGTTACTGAACAAGAACCAACCAGCGAACCTGAAGCTGTTACTGGTGAACAGAAATCGGTCAGCGAACCTGAAGCCGCTGTTACTGAACAAGAACCAACCAGCGAACCTGAGCCTGATGAGGTTGAAACCCCCACGGATGAGACCCCACCCGCTTAAAGAACACGAAGATCTGAATGGACTTATTTCGCAATCGGGTTGCTTTTTAAAATATCCTGATAAAGCAAGAGCGGCGTCGCTGGAATAGACGCCCGAACCATGCAAAAAAATAAGACCCTATTAAATAAATTTCCACGCCGCCGCATTGAACTGGGGTTGATCATTGCGGTGGGTGGATTTTTAATCCTGATGGTTGGCCTCAGACCAGATCTGTTTCAGCTTGACCGCAGCCCGGTGCTGGGATTTATCCAAATCGCAGTGATGCTTGCGGGACTGGCTGTCATATGCGTGGGAGGGTACATTTGCCTGAGCGGGCTATGGAAAGGCCGCAGTCCGAGCATCGCAGCCGAGCTGGGCTTGCGCATCATCAGCACAGGCTATATTATCGCGGTCTTTGCCGGCCTGGCGGATATCTTCGGCCTCGGCAGCCACCCTTACCCCGAGTTCATTCCATATTTTGGCGAATGGCAGGCGCGCGGCGTTCAGATCGCTGAAGGTTTTATCGCCATCGGCATGCTTCTGATGCTGCCTTATTCCCGCCATCCCTTCTTTAACAGCCGCCAGGTTCCACCTGGCGACGATCACCCTGATTAACTTCCCGGTTATATCCCGTTCGTCAAATAATTCATCATCTAATAAAAATCTATGATTGCTTTATTCAATTCTTAATGTATACTCCTGCCATCTTAATCATAGCTTCTGCAAAAGAGACTGAATGAATTCAAAAGTAGAAAGCCATATTCTGGAAAATGGATTAACTATCCTGACCAAAGAATTGCACCATGTGCCGCTGGTCAGCCAGTGGGTTTGGTACCGTGTGGGGTCGCGCAACGAGGTCAAAGGGAAGACCGGCATCTCACACTGGGTGGAGCATATGCAGTTTAAAGGCACACCTAAATACCCGGTCATTGTGCTTGACCAGGCGATTTCGCGGGATGGTGGCGTTTGGAATGCCATGACCTCACTGGATTGGACTACTTATTTTGAAACCCTTCCGTCACACAGAATGGACATCGCGCTTGATCTGGAAGCCGACCGAATGGGTAACAGTATTTTTGACAAAGATGAAACCGAACTGGAAAGGACTGTGGTCATCTCGGAACGCGAAGGCAACGAGAACGAGCCGCTCTTCCGCCTGGGAGAAGCCGTCCAGCAGTCGGCTTTCGAATCCCACCCCTACAAAAACCAGGTCATCGGTGAGCTGAACGATCTGAAAACTATTTCGCGGGATGATCTCTACCGGCATTACCGCGATCATTACGCGCCCAACCATGCTCTTATCGCCATCGCTGGTGATTTTGAAACGGACCAGGTTGTTAATAAAATTAGCGAACTTTACAGCGGTATTGAGCGCCAAAAAGCAGCCGTCCATATTCCAACACCTGAACCCGAACTTAAGAAATCCGAAAAGATTGAAATTGAAGGTCCGGGAAATACGATCTACCTGCAAGTCTCTTATCGCTCCCCGTCTGCCAACACGGATGACTTTTTCGCGCTGGCGGTTCTGGACAGCCTGCTGACCGGTCCATCTTCACTTTCCATGATGGGCGGGGGCAGCGTCTCCAACAAAACCAGCCGCCTATACCAGGCGCTGGTTGAGAAAGACCTCGCGGTCAGCATTTCCGGCGGAGTACAGGCGACCATTGACCCTTACCTTTATGAGATGCTCGCCATCCTGCCACCCGAAAAATCCACCGAAACCGCATTGAAGATCATTGACCAGGAAATAACCCGGCTGAAGCAGGAAAAAGTCAGCCAGCAGGAAATTGCGCGCGCGGTCAAACAGGCCAAAGCGCTGTTCGCGTATAGCAGCGAAAGCATCACCAACCAGGCTTTCTGGCTGGGGTACGCTTCTATGTTCGCTGACTTCACCTGGTTTGAAACCTACATCCAGCGGATTGAACAGGTCAGCGCGGAACAGATCATCAATTTCGCCCAGCGCTGCCTTGCACCAGACCAGCGCATCATCGGCATTTACCGCCCCCCGAATAACAGGAATTGACATGGGAAAAGACACGGTCATCATAAAGAACCTTCCGGGGCCTGAGACTATCAGCCGTTTTGTTTTATCCAACGGCACGGTCATGTTAACCTTCAATAACCCCAGCGCCGAGTCCATCAACATGATCGGCCTGCTGGAAAATGGCGCCCGGCTCGACCCGGCTGACAAGCTGGGGGTTGCCCACTTTACGGCTTCCATGCTCTCGAGAGGTACTGCCAATAAAAGCTTTGCTGCTTATCACGAGATCCTGGAAAGCCGCGGCGCAAACCTCTCATTCAGTTGCAGCACGCACCAGACCTGGTTCCATGGCAAGGCGCTGTCCGAGGATATCGGGGTGCTGCTTGAACTGGCATCTGACAGCCTGAGGCACCCGGCCTTCACGCCGGATTATGTTGAACGCATGCGCCAGCAGTTATTGGCAGGGCTGGCGATCCGTGAACAGGATACCGCCGAAGTCTCTTCACTGCTCTTTGACCTGGCGCTGTTCCCCGGCCATCCTTATGGAAATCCGGTGGATGGCTACGCCGATACAGTCCAGGCAATCTCGCGCCAGGACCTGGTTGATTACCACGCCAGTTATTTCTCGCCTGTGGGAATGATCCTGGTCATCGCCGGCGCGCTAAAGGGTCTGGACGTGAAAGCGCTTGCCGAAAGCGTTTTCGCGGATTGGCAGAATACGCCAAAAGACATGCCTGCTGTTCCTGCAATTCCGGAAGCACCTGAAGAAATCATCCGCAGGCACCGCTTCATTGAAGATAAAAGCCAGACGGATCTGATCCTGGGCACTCACGGTCCTTCACGCAAATCTGACGATTTCCTGCCGGGCTACCTGGGTAATAATATCCTCGGGCAGTTCGGGATGATGGGGCGCATCGGCGAGAGTGTACGTACAAAATCCGGGCTGGCGTATCACGCCTCCAGTAGCATCAATGCCTGGGCGGACAGCGGCTCGTGGGAATTTACTGCCGGGCTCAACCCTGAAAATCTGGACAAGGCCATCCGCCTGATCCAGGATGAGATTAAGCACTTTATCAGCGAACCTGTAACCGCCGAAGAACTGGACGATTCCCAGTCCAACATTATCGGTCGGCTGCCCCTCTCGCTTGAATCCAACGCGGGCATCGCCAACGCCATTCTGACCATTGAACGGTTTGATCTGGGACTGGATTACTATCAGCACTATGATGAAAAGATCCGAGCCATCACGCCACAGTGCATCCTGGAAACCGCTCAAAAGTATCTTCATCCTGATAAACTGGTCATCGCCAGTGCGGGGTCGGGAGAAGACATTCCGTGATCCAAAAGCTGTTCAGCGGTATTGACCTGGTGAAGGTGGAGCGTTTTCGGGAACTCAACCCACAAATACTTGAAAGGTTCTTTGCGCGTGTTTTTACGCAGGATGAAAGGGGCTATATCGCTGGGTCGTTTGAACGCGCCGCGGGCATCTTTGCCGCCAAGGAAGCATTGGTGAAAGCGCTGGGCTGCGGGATAGGCCCCGTGAGCTGGCAGGAAGTAGCCATCCGCTATGAAGATACTGGCAGACCGCTGCCTGAATTAACGGGAAAAGCGAAAGCCGCTGAAAAAGCTTTAAGGATTGTTGAGTGGAGCGTAAGCATCAGCCACACCAGGAACAGTGCAGTGGCTATGGCGGTCGCGTATTCTCTGGCTGATGATTAGCCATTAAAAACAAACTACAGAGGACAATTCACTTCACAGAAGCCGCTATCGATTTTTCGGCAAGCGGAAATTCCATCCAGATGTGGTTGCGGAGTACTTTTTCATCTGCAAAGACTTTTATCGTACTTTCAGATTTTGGAGAATCTTTAAGCATATCCGGGTGTACAAAGCAGCATTCCGGCGGGAAGCCGTATTTTTCGGTGAAATAAGACACAGCCAGGTTCAGCCTGTTATTAAAATCCTTCGCGGTCTGGCTGTCGTACCAGAGCATTCCCTGTTTCATACTTAACGTTATACTCCTGATCTAATTATAGCACTGGTGTTCTATTTAATCAATATCCAAATCAATAGCCAATACAATTTGTTATTAATAATTATGCAGCATGTTGGGTTGTGCGTTTATTAATCAAAACACTTTTTTTACGCTGGCAGCGAAACCCAATGCTCCAATTTTCTGTTGGACTGGAAAGCTGACGGACAGGAATGTCCGTCTCACGAAAATATTGTCATTGCGGCGACGCGAAGCGAGGGAAGCAATCTGTCAATTTGACGAGATCGCCATGTTTGCTTTCATGAAGACATAATGGCGACCAGGGGTGGTCGCACTGCGAGATATAGGAATCCGTAACCCAGGTATTTATGCCTGGGAGTTGTCGGACAGAAATGTCCTTCTTTCATCACTATTGCAGGTTTTACTTTAGTGGCACCTTCCATCATTTGTAACATTAAATAAAATTGCAGTCTGAATTCTAGACGCAGGCGAATGTTTTGTTTGAAAAGAGACACCAGAAAAATTCAAGCAAAGCATTGTGCTTGCCACAGTGCACCTGATATCTCTCACTGCATGGGATATACTTTTATCAAAACAAAAGAGAAAGATACGATGCCAAAAGAGATCAAACCAGAATTTGAGCGTTGGAAAAATGAAATTCTTGATCCGCTATTAAAAAAATATCCAGAGCGCAAGGAATCCTTTAAAACAACTTCCGGGGTGAAAGTGCCCCGCGTTGCGCTGCCCAAAGAAAGCGACTACATGGAGGAACAAGGTTTCCCGGGTGAATATCCATTCACGCGCGGCATCCAGCCTACCATGTACCGCGGGCGCCTGTGGACCATGCGCCAGTATGCCGGGTACGCTTCGGCCGAGGAATCCAACCGTCGCTACCGCTACCTGCTCGACCAGGGGCAAACCGGGCTTTCGGTGGCTTTCGACCTTCCTACCCAGATCGGTTATGACAGCGACGATCCCATGGCAGCCGGCGAGGTGGGCAAGGTGGGTGTAGCCATCTCGTCGCTGCGTGACATGGAAGCGCTCTTTAATGGCATCCCCCTTGACAAGGTTTCAACCAGCATGACGATCAATGCGCCCGCGGCGGTGCTGCTGGCACTGTATATCGCGGTGGCGCGCAAACAGGGCGTGGAAGAGAAAGCCCTGCGCGGGACTATCCAGAATGACATTTTAAAGGAATACATCGCGCGCGGCACATATATCTACCCGCCCAAGCCGTCCATGCGCCTGATCACGGACGTGTTCAAATATTGCCAGGCCAATGTACCTGCCTGGAATACCATCAGCATTTCCGGTTACCACATTCGCGAGGCGGGTTCCACCGCCGTGCAGGAAGTGGCCTTTACCTTCGCGAACGCCATTGCTTATGTGGAAGCTGCTCTGGCTGCAGGTATGGAAGTGGACAAGTTTGCCGACCAGCTTTCCTTTTTCTTTGCCTGCCATAATAACTTTCTGGAAGAGGTTGCCAAATTCCGCGCCGCGCGCCGCATCTGGGCAAGGTTAGTAAAGGAACGTTTCAAATCAAAAGACCCGCGCTCGCAAATGCTGCGCTTCCACACCCAGACCGGCGGTTCCACGCTCACCGCGCAGCAGCCGGAAAACAATATCGTCCGTACCACCATCCAGGCGCTGGCGGCAATACTGGGCGGCACCCAGTCACTGCACACCAACTCCATGGATGAAGCCCTGTCGTTGCCATCCGAGAAAGCGGTGCGCGTTGCGTTGCGCACTCAGCAGATCATCGCGCATGAGTCCGGTATTGCGGATTCCGTTGACCCGCTGGCAGGGTCTTACCTGGTTGAATCCCTCACTGATGAGTTTGAAAGACTGGTGCTGCAAACAATCCGTAAGATCGACGAGATGGGAGGCGCGCTGGCGGCGATTGACAATGGCTTTGTGCAAACAGAGATCCAGGAATCCGCGTACCGCTTCCAGAAAGCGGTGGAAAATAATACCGAGATCATCGTCGGGGTAAACAACTTTCAGACGAATGAAAAGGTGGGGATTGAAAGGCTAAAGGTTGATTCGGCTATCGAAGCGCAGCAGGTATACCAGCTCGCGGAATTGCGTGCATCCCGTGATGACCATAAAACCATAGAATTGAAAGTGCACCTGGAATCTTCAGCCCGGTCAGATGATAACCTGATGCCGCTGTTCATCACCTGCGTTGAAAATAACCTCACACTGGGCGAAATCTGCGGCGTGCTGCGCGGCGTATGGGGTGAATACCAGCCGCCCGTATGGGGATAAGTTGAATGAAAGGAAATCATGGCTATAGTAAAAAAGATCAATCATGTCGCGGTTGTAGTAGAGGATATCCAGTCGTCACTCGCTTTCTGGAAAGACGCGCTGGGTATCAGACTGAATAAAGTGGAGGACGTTCCAACCCAGAAGGCAAAAGTGGCTTTCCTGCCGGTAGGCGAAGGTGAGATTGAACTGGTTCAGCCGACCGATCCGGAAAGCGGAACAGGGAAATTCCTCAAAGAGCACGGCGGGGGGATGCACCACCTCTGTCTGGAGGTGGACGATATCGCGGACATGCTGGTGCGGTTGAAAGAGAAAGGCGTGCGCCTGATCAACGAAACCCCGTTGGAGATGGAAGGCAGAAAGATCGCTTTCATCCATCCTAAAAGCGCCAGCGGCGTGTTGGTTGAGCTGTATGAATTAACCTAATAAGCTCTTAAGAATTTCTATTAGATTAATAAGAACTTTGGAGACACGGCAACCTGTGTCTCAAATAGAATTGTCATTGCGAGCCCATTTAATGGGCGATTGCGAAGCTTCCAGAAGGGAAGCAATCTCAATCAAATTCGATATTCTTTTTCCGAATAAATTTTTTCTTTA
>Ga0315277_10009039_pt1 | contig 12766 bp, 9 predicted proteins | sample YL17G05_15_MG_FD_203695 | JGI IMG/M metagenome (GOLD analysis project Ga0315277, IMG submission 203695) | Sediment microbial communities from Yellowstone Lake, YNP, Wyoming, USA - YL17G05_15 | ecosystem: Environmental > Aquatic > Freshwater > Lake > Sediment | place: USA: Wyoming | collected... | reverse complement strand
GGAGCCGAGTCAGCCGGCTGAGTCGCTGGTTCGGCTAGTGTGGTGTAAGCGAAGTACCTTGACAGCATAGCATGACGGGTTGGTGTCGCTCGAGCACGTCATTCTGAACGAAGTGAAGAATCGTCGGCTCCGAAGACTCTTCGCCTTATGGCTCAGAGTGACAAACCCATAGGGTGTGGCCGCGTGTAAAGAACCGCTAGTTACATGACACTAGGTAGCGCCGTCTAAGGTCGCACCTGGCGCCGCCGCGATGTCGCTCGCAGCGAGGTAGATGCCTCCGCAGATAATGACGCCCCCGACCGCCTCGAAGAGGGTGGGCGGCTGGCGCAGAAGCAGCCAGGCAAGAAGGGTCGTGCCGACCGGCTCCCCCAGCACGGCCATGGCAACGGTCGGCGCCGGTACATACCGGAGCGCCCAGTTGAAACTGGTGTGTCCGATGAGTTGGGGCCCCAGCCCGAGCAGGCTGATGAACAGATAGGCCTGCCACCTGTGCCCCAGGAACGACTGACCGCTCATGAACATCACGGCCAGTAGCAGCAGCGCGGCAACACCGTAGACAATGTAGATGTAGGAGAGCAGCGATAGCCGCGGCCTCACCCGGCGTCCTGCCATCAGGTAGCCGGCTGCGCAGGCGGCGCCGCCCAGGGCCAACAGGTTGCCTGAGGTCACCGCACTTGACCTCAGTTGCGGCCCGGCGATTACTATCGCGCCGGCTATTCCCAGTACGACGGCCAGTGCGATTCGCCACGACACTCGCTCGCGCAGGATCAGCGGCGAGAAAGCGGCGGCGAATATCGGGTTCATGGCCACGAGTACGACTGAACTAGCGACCGAAGTGCGATTGAGCGACTCAATCCAAAGCGCAAAGTGGGCGGCCAGCAGGACGCCGGAGACCAGCACAGGCAAGACGGGTATCCCCTTAAGCTCGGCCCGGCGGACCGGGAACCGCGCCCAGTAGAACGGCGTCAGCACCAATGTCGCGACTGTCAGGCGACCGGCGGCAATGACTATACTGGACGCAGGCGTAACGCGGATGATAATCGAGGCGAACGAAAGCACGACAACTCCGGCTCCAAGGCCGGCGAACACCCGTAGCCGCGATACGTTCACCGCCTAACTCTCGCGGCAAAACCGCGACTGTCAAGCAAGACTGCTTGGCTCAGGAACCGATGTAGAACAACCACAAAGGCCACTGAGAACACAGCGTCGGGTGATGGCCAGCTTTTTATTCCATACCCGCTGCTATCTCTGTGCTCAGTGGTCAAATGTCGGACTCAGGGCTCTACCGCGCGCCTGAGAACCGTCCACAGCCTGCTATGCTGACCCCATGAAGATCGACGGTCTCGAATGGATGGACTGGTTGCACAAGATGCGGACTAGAGGAGCGAAGGGCCCTCCGCGTAACCTCTCATCTGTTTATCTGCCGCCCGATTGGAGAAACGCGGAGGAACCCTGTTGACCCTGACCGGGCGTGACCGGCTAGCCCGGAGCTCAACCTGACATTCGAGCTGGCAATAGGGGAGTCAGTCCCGGGTTGACCCCGGGGTTCAAGGCGGGGTACGACGCGGCCATCAATGTGGCTGTCAATCAAAGACTTAGCTGGGATTTCAGCGCCGGGAATAGCGCCAGAATCAACGCGGGGAAGAACGCCAAGGTCAGCGCGGCTTACAGGGGTGCAGTCAATCGCACGTTCAACTCCACAGTCAGTGCGGACCTGAGTGCCGTGACGAGTCGCGCAGCGAGTTCCGGCCTGACTTGCGCGTTCAATCGCGAGGTGATTGCGGCGGCGAGCCGCGCATCGAATGTGCGGGCGAGTGCTCGGTTCAGGACGGCATCGAACGGCGCAATCCTAGTGCAGGTGCTTTGACCAGCAGCCGCTACCGCACCCGACTCCTGTGAGCACCGCGTGATACCGGCGGGAATGACTGCCACCGTCTCGCACTTTCCCGGGAAAGCGGCAGCCTTGCTGCCGTGCTTCAAAGCACACACGGTCACCTATATGTAGTAGTACGCCGATGCCCGACCACAATTCTGCCGCCCACCCCTCGGCCCGGAGACCGCCTCCCGGGCAGGGTCTGCCGATACGGCAAGACGTACGACTAACCTAACAACTGCAAGTACTTCTAAGCGAACAACAAACGGAACAACTAGGCGAAGGACTTCCGGAACAACTTCTGGAACGACTTCTCGAACTACTCGTGATTCAACTCAGCACACAACTTAGGGTTCAGGTTAAGGTAAAGGTAAAGACACAAGTGCAGGCACACGTGCAGACGCAAGCGAAGACACGACTCAGGACACCTCTGCCGGTACTTCCTGGCGAACTTCTCAGCATACTTCGCGGGACACAAGGAGCGCTCCGACGAGCTTTCCGGCGAGCTTTTCCAGGGCTTGCGCTACTCGCAGGGTAGCGGCAGCCGGGTGACGAAGCGCTGAATCACCGGCCTCCCTTCTCCGAAACGCAGCGTGACCGCGCCGTCGACTCGCGTGTTCACGTAGGTCACCGCGGTTCCCTCAAACCGCCGCTCCAGTCTCGCCGGAGTCGGATACCTGCCCATAACCAGAACATAGCCCGGTCGCACGCGCTCGTAGAGGCCCGGCGGGTTGCCCTTCAGGCTGCCGTGGTGCGGTGATTTCAGCAAGTCCGCACGCAGGTCGTCGCCGGCGAGCAGATCCGGGTTGTCGAGGTCGCCGGTCAAAAGCATCCGGAACCCTCCGTGCGTCACCGACGCGACCAGCGACATGTCATTTGTGCGGGCAGCGCCGGTGAGCAAACGCGCCCTGGTCGCATCGTCCGGCCAGAGAAAACCGACCTGGAATCCGGATCCGGTCAGACGTGCGCCCTTCCCGACCAAGACCACCTCGGTTCCTCGCGCACGCAGCCGAGTCAAGAGGCTCTGGTAGTCCGGGTCCTGGCTCTCAGTCGTCGACACCAGCAGCCGCCGCACCCGGAAGCTCCGCGGTAGGTCCATCAGACCGCCGTAGTGGTCGTTGTCAGGGTGAGTCACCACGACAGCATCCAGTTCGTGGATACCTCGACTGCGCAGATAGTCGCGCAACACCCCGGGACCGTTGACGCCTGCGTCGAAAAGAATCCTGTGGCCAAGGCTGTCCTCGAGCAGGATTGCATCTCCCTGCTTCGGGTCGAGAAACGTCACCGAATTGCCGGGCTTTCTCAGGACGCCCTGCCACGTCATTACGCTCAGCCCCGCCAGCAGCAGCACTGCGAAGCCGGTGCGGGCGCGACTCCGACCAAGCTTCAATGCGAGCAGGCCGAGAAGATAGGCCCAACCGACCCACAACCAGGACAGGCGACCTGGTTCCCATATCGCCCAATCCAGCTTGCCCATGAACAGGGTCAACTTCAGGAGCACGAACAACACGAGCCAGAGCGACTGTGCAAAGACTGAAGCCAGCCAATGGCTCACCAGATTCGCCAATAGAACAACGATGCCGAGCGGCATCGCCAGTCCGACCAGCGGCACGACGACCGTGCTTGTCACGAATGCGAGGGGCTGGACCCGGCTGAAGTGGTGCAGGAGCAATGGCGCCGTGGCAAGCGTCGCCGCGAACGACACCACCATCGGCGCTAGTACCCAGCGACTCAGCCATCTGACGCGAACGGCCTCTCTGGACATCTGCTCGAGCGGACCGACAGCAAGCGCAATGCCCAGCGTGGCTGCAAATGAGAGTTGCGCCCCGGCGTCGAACAGCGTCGTCGGGTCGATGAACAGCAGCAAGATACCCGCGACGCAGAGGGAGGACCCGGGCGAAAGCCGCCGCTGGGTCGGTGCGCTGAGCAACACCGCACAGGCCATCAGCCCTGCGCGCATCGGCGCCGCCGACCAGCCGACGAGTAGTAGGTAGAAGACCACGCCGGCGACCCCAGCCGAGAGCCTCCACCAGCCACGTACGCCCAGCACCGAGAGCAAGACCCAGAGGACTCCGACAATGATACTGACGTTCATGCCTGAGACAGCCAGTATGTGCACGATGCCGGCGTCCCTGAACGCCTCCTGCACGTCCTTGGGCAGGCCCTGGCTGCCCCCGAGCAGCAGTCCTACCAGCAACGCACCCTCGTCCCGCGGCAACAGTCGGTCGATAGCGCCGAAGATGTATCTACGAACAGGCGTGACCAGCCGGTTGAGGACAAACGATCCCCTACCACGAGCCAGAACAGTGACATCGCGGGCCGATGCGCTGCCGCTGCCCACGTAACCCCGGGCGGAGAGAACGGAGTTGAAGTCGGATACACCCGGGTTGCGCGGGCTGTCCAACGGCTCGACGCGACTGCGAACCCGCACCACATCGCCAGGTCGGAACTCAGTCGAGCTGTCCCTGAGCCCGAGCGTGACCTTGCCGTACCAAGGTGCCGACAGTTGCACGACGACCCGAGGCATCGGACTCGTCGTAGCCTCGGGCGCGACGGTGCCATCGAACCGTTCGAGAGTGTACAGCCGGGGGTCAGCAGGCAGCGGCGCGCGAACCTGCGCGTAGACCAAGGCAGCGACGGCGACCGCAAGATACAGCGACCATCCTCGGCTCACCCATGCCAGTCCCACGGCCACTATCACGACGACGACCAGCAGCGACAGCGGAACCAGGGCCAGACGGGCCACTGCGATACCCGAAGTCGCTGCAACCAGAACTCTAGCTGCTGCATGACGCATCCCGGGCTCGACACGGGCCGCGAATGCTGTAGTGAGGCTCACGCAGCAGGAGAGTAGGCCCCAGTCCACGCCTGTCAAGCAGAGCGGTCGGGTCCGGTTCCGAAGCGGGCGCAGTAGGAGCAATGGGATTTTGGTAGGAACTTCGCGCCGGTGTGTAAGTCCTGCGCGGACTCGACCCCAGGTCCATCGGCCCGTAGTAGTCAACCGTTGTCTGCGCCGAGCGAGATGCAGAGCCTCCCAGGCTGGCACGGCAGTTGCCACAGAAAGCAGCTGTGAGCGGTTACACCGACGCCGCGCCCACTCAGAGAGCGGCTGTCAGCTATCCCTATTTGACACACATAGACGACGCGGCTATCATTTGCTTCTGATGAGCGCGGCCATTGGCTTGCTGGTCCTGCTCAGTGCGAGCTCCATCGGGGTCAGCACTGGCGCGATTACAGTCCCCACCAATTATCCAGCCAGCCTGACGTCATTTGAGTGGCAGGCCATTACGTCGCCACAGTACGCCGGCGTGTCATTTGTGGTGACGATACTCGCCAAGGACGAGAACGGCAACAGCTATCCCTTCAACGGCACGGCGCTGGTCTCCACAACCCGAGGAGACACCTTCGTGAACCCAAACTACGTGACGTTCAGTAACGGCGTCTGTGCCGCGAACGTCGTCGTTACCCTTGCCGAGAGCCTTGCGCTGCGCTGCTCAAAGGACGCGGCATCCGGGACAAGCGACGTTTTCGAAGTACTGCCGGGCGCGTCGAATCGGCTGATGGTAATACTGCCCGGCGAGCAACTTGCACCCGGGCACTCAGGAGGTCGCAACGGGCGACCTGGTGACCAGAGTGCCGGCGACACGTTCTCTTTCCAGGTCTACCTGACTGACGAATGGTTCAACCAGATTGACGAGAGCGACGACAGCGTCTACTTCGGCTCGAGTGACCGGTTCGGCCGACTACCGGCGGGCGGCCAGTTGTCAAACGGAACAGGTTCCTTCTCCGCCAGCTTGCGCACTGCCGGCCAACACCATATCTTCACGACGCCGGCGCTCGGGGAGTCGCTCGTTACCGACACTTCATCAACGGTCAGCGTCTTTGCAGGGCCGTACGAGCAAATGCTCCTCCTGGCGCCGGGCGAAGCCCTGCTGCCGGGCGACACAACCTCCTCGCTCTTGGAGACTCCGGGCAAGAGCGGGACGCCGGTCCCGCAATACCTGCGAATCCCCTTCGCCCTTAAGGTCTATCCTTGCGACCGATGCTGGAACCTGACGGTCGGACGGGGAGACACGGTGTACATCAACTCGTTCTTTCCGTTCGAAGTCAGCCCCTGGAGGATCCTGTTGCTCGACTCTGCCGTATTCAGCGACGTGCGGGCCACCACGTCGGCGCCGAATCAGTGTATCTGGGCTGCGGACCCGGCGAACGGCGTCACTTCATACTGGACGTGGCTGAACATCCGTGCCCTCGGAATGGCTCTCGAAGTCACCGCTCCGGATACTATCCGCTCCGGTGAAACAACGCACGTGCTCATCCGCGTGCTTGACGCCAACGGCGACCCGATCGTCGCGGCCCTGGTTCAGTATTCGGTGGTCAAGGGCAGCGGAACAATGATCGAGCCGGCGCTGCTCACGGATACTATCGGGTACACCACCGCCCACTTTGTGTGCACTCCCAGCCCCGCCTCCGAGCAGGACTCCGTCAGGATAAGCTCGGGTAGCGCCGACACCGTCATCGGCATCTACGTCAGGCACCTTTCCGACAGCTTGTTAGCCTTCCCCAATCCCTTTGGGAACGTCCCGGGAAGCCTCGGCCGAACGCAGATCTTCTACTCTCTGCATCGGGCTTCGACGGTCAGGCTGACAATATACGACCCGTTCGGCAACAAGATCTGGACGCGAAGCTACATATCGGGCGAGCCGGGCGCCATGCTCGGAGACAACACCGTCTACTGGGACGGCACGAACAACAAGGAGCAGCGAGTCGCCAGCGGTGTATATCTGATCCAGGTTCTGGGCAGGACCGGCACGGTCGTTGACTTCAAGAGCCTCTACCGCGTCGGAGTAGTCTGGTGAAAAGAGCCCTGCTTGCCGCGGTCTGGCTGACTGCATTCTGCTCGGTCGCGCTGGGCGAAGGCGGCGCGCCCGGCGAGTTCATGAACTACGCCATCGCGCCGCGCAGCCTTGGAATGGGCAAAGCATTCACTGCAATCGCCGATGATATCCAGGCCTGCTATTTCAACCCGGCCGGGCTGTTTCAACTCAACGCCCAGGAAGTGATGATGGCCCACTCCCAGCTCTACGGAGCCCGGCTTGAGTATGTCGGCTGGGCGCTGCCCACCCGGGCGGCAGGGACCTTCGGCGTGTCTCTGCTCAACTTCGGCTCTGATGGTATCGAATCGAGGACCCCCCAGAATGTCCGACAACAGGACTACTTCTTCATGGAGAATGCCCTCATTGCCTCCTACGCCTACAACCCCTGGCAGTCGCTAGGCTTCGGCGGCAGCCTCAAGCTCATCACGAAGAACCTTGCCATCTACTCCGGCGTGGGGCTTGGTGCTGACGTCTCGGCCCTCTTGACGCTGCCCCGCCCGTTCAGCTTCGGCCTAGTTCTGCAGAACCTCATTCAACCGGCTCTCACACTCCAGGATAGCGGCGAAACGGAGTACTATCCCCGCAACCTGCGGGCCGGCGTGGCGGTCCGGCTGCTCGACGACCGGGTGCGGCTCGATGCGGACCTGGTCGCGACCAACTTCGCCGACCGCTCCCGCCGCAGCTTGGCGCCTCACGGCGGAATCGAGTTTGAAGTACTGCCCGACCTCCTCATCCCCCGCGTCGGCCTCGACGCCAATGAGATCAGCCTCGGCCTGGGCGTACACAAGACGTGGGGCAAGATGGCGATGGGCGCCGACTACGCGTTCCTGTTGCACTATCAGTCCAACTACACGCTCGCCCCGACTCACAAAGTCGGCGTGTTTCTGACCTTCGCCGGGTACCGCGTCTGGATTGACGCGCAACCGGCCTTGTTCAGGCCGACCCCCGAAGACAAGCAGAACGTGCTCTGGATGGACGTGCGGCTGATGGCGCGGGCGAGCGCCAAGCGCTGGCAGGTCCTGGTCAAGAACCAGTACGGCGAAGTGGTTCGGACGTTCAGCGGCTGGGATGCGCCGCCGCTGCGCATGACCTGGGACGGCCTCGACGACGCCGGGCGTCTGGTCGCGGACGGGGACTACTACTACAACATCGTGGTTGTCGACCAGCGCAACCGTCCGCTCTCGTTCTCCGGCTCGCTCACTCACATCCGCACCAGCGGCCCCACGGGCAGGCTCGAAATCCGACCCCAAAACCAGTAGGTGACGATGGTTGCGGTTCTGTTGGCCGTTCTGCTCGCCGGCGCTTCGTCGCCGGAGCAGTCGCGCCAGCTCGCCGAGCGGTACAACGCGGCTCAGGCAGCGATTGGACAACGCGACTACGTCAAGGCCGGCGCCGACCTGAACGCGCTGGTCCGTGACTTCGGTGCCAGCGAGTTCGGTGACGAACTGCGCTACGCCCTGGCCGAAACGTACTTCAATCTTGGCCAGTATGACCGCGCTGCCGACATCTTCAACCAGTTGCTCGAGAAGCCGCATCATCCGTACATCATACCCGAGGCGATGTACGGAATAGCGATCTCGGAAATGATGCGGGGCAACTTTGAACAGGCGCAACTCACACTTGAGAAGCTGTCGAAGCAACAGGGCTATGATGCCGAGGACCGCACGAACTTCGCGCTGGGAGTCCTGCACTACTTCCTGAAGAACTATGACCAGGCTGTCGCCAAGCTGAACGGCCTCGAGCTGCCGGAGGCGAAGTTCTACCTGGGCAAGGTCTACTCGGTGACCGGAAAGCCGTTGCCCGCACTGCTCAAGTTCAAGGAAGTCACCGATGAAGTGCCGAACACATCGCTGGCGGTCATGGCCCACTTCGCCGCCGGCCAGGCGTTGTTCGTCAACCACGACTACGATGGTGCGCAGGCCAAGTTCCAGTTCTTCGTCGACAACTTCGGCCACTCGCCGCTGGCCGACTATGCCCGGTATTTCCTCGGCTGCGCTCAGATCGCCCAGAAGCAGTACGCGTCGGCAATCGATAACCTGACGCCGTTGTTGCGCCACAATAACAACGTGCTGGCCGCGCACGCCAACTACTTCATCGGCTGCGCGGACATGGCACTCGGCCAGGCCCAGCCTGCGGTCGAGCGTTTCCAGCGCGTGCGCGCGAACTACTCGCGGACGCGGGTCGCCAGCTATGCCAACCTGCAGCTCTCGCCGGCGGTGCTTGCGACCGCGGACACCGCCCAGGCTTTGCTTGCCACCAGCCAGTTGGCGACGACGTTCAGGACCGGCGACCTTTCCGGCATCGGCAACTATATGTCCGGGGTCATCTACTACAAACTCGGCGAATACGGGAATGCCGCGCGGCAGTTCGAGACAATCCTCGTGAGCCACGGCGGGAACGGCCTGCGTGAGCCTGCCTGCGCGATGTTGCTGCTGTCGCTCAACTGCTCGGGACAGTGTGAGAAAAGCGTGGCGCTGGGCGCGAAGTACGTCGCCGACTACCCGTCCGACACGACCGAATGGCGCGCCAAGACGCTGTACTTCCTTGCTGAAGGCTTCTACTACGACCACAAGTACAACGAGGCCGACGATTTCTACGAACAGGCACATGCCCACCCGTCCGGTTACGATATCGCGGTCTATGCGCAGCTCGGCCGCTGCTACAGCCTCTATCATCTCGGGCGACTGAACGAGGCAGTGCGAGGCTTCAAGAGCCTGCTCAACGCTCGCCTCGCTGATACCGTCTTCACCATCAGCGCCTACCTCGGCTACGGATACTCGCTCTTCAACCAGAAGGAATACCTCAAGGCGCTCGACGTATTCGAGCCCCTGCACAAGACCTTCCCGAACAAGGAACTGGCCGCGGTCCCGGCCTACTTCTACGCCGGTTACTGCTACTACCAACTGGGCTACTACGGGCAAGCGGTCGACGCCTGGGGCGAGCTCATCAACAAGTTCCCGGCCGACGGCGTGAAGACGCCGGAGGCGGCTTTCCGCAGCGGCGACACCTACTTCAAGGCACTGGAATACGACAAGGCGATTGGCGTGTTCAACTTCGTCATCGAGCGCTATCCCTTCTCCGAATTCGGACCGCCATCCCAGGCGCTGATTGCCCAGTGCTTCTACAACCGAAAGCAGTACCTCGATGCGGTGCGTGAGTACCAGAAGTTCCTTGACCTGTACCCCGGTGACGCGCAGGTCCCCAGCGTCCGCAAGAGCCTCGAGACCAGCTACTACCTTGCCGGCCAGGAGGACTCCGCAGTCATGGAAGACTTCCTCAAGCGGTTCCCGCAGTCCGAGCTGGCAGCCGAGGGCCAGTACGACAAGGGCAAGTCGCTCTACGACGCTGGCACCTACGAGCAGGCCATCGTTGAACTCCAGAAGGCCGTGGTCAACGTCCCCGGCTCACCGGTCGCTGCCGACGCGCAGCTTCTGACCGCCGAAGCCTATTCGCAGATGAAGCGCTGGGCCGAAGCCGCCCAGGCGTACCAGAGATTCCTCGACTACTTCCCGCAGCACGAACAGCGGGCCGGCGCCGTCTTCAACATGGCCACCGCCTATTTCGACGCCGGAGACTACAAGCAGAGTCTGAAGTCCTTTCAATTCGTGGTTGACTCGTTCCCCGGTTCAGAATTCGCCGAAAGCGCCCGCAAGAACGTCGAGATCTCCCGTAAGCGGCTGGGTGCGGCCGAGTCGGAAGAACAGGGCACGACTCCCTCGGACAGCGAACCCCCTGCGGCTGGCCGACCCGCTGAGCAAAAACCGGCCCCAACTCAAGGAGACAAATAGCAATGATACTCGGCCAGAGCATAGTGACCATCTTCAGGAATAGCTGGGTCATGGTCTGTTTGCTGATAGCCTCAATCGCCGCGCTGACCCTGATTGTCGAACGCCTCTGGTACTTCTTTCGCAACCGCTTCAACCCCAGCAAAGGCCTGATCGAACTGCGCAGGCTGCTGACGTCCTCGGCACCCGCTGAGGCGCTCGACTGGGCGCGCAGCCAGAAGAACTCCATGGGGCGCATGTTCACGGTAGCGCTGGAGAACCAGACGCTCCCGTCGGACGAACTCTCCGATCTGCTCTACAGCCTCATACTCGAGGAACGCCTGCGGTTCGAGCGTCTGCTGGGCGGCATCGGCTCGCTAGCGAACGTCGCCACCCTGCTCGGCCTGCTCGGCACCGTCACGGGCCTGATCAGGTCGTTCGGCAACATCGCGGCGACCGGCTCGGGCGGACCGGCAGTCGTTTCTGGCGGCATCGCCGAGGCGCTGGTCGCAACTGCATTCGGTCTGTCCATCGGCATCCCGACGTTGTTCATGTACAACTACTTCACGAAGAAGGCCGCCGACATCACCATCGCTCTCGAGAGCACGTCGGACCGGCTGGTCGTGATGCTCGGACGGCTCCGCAGCCGGGCGGGCGCTGACTCCCCAACAGCCGAGCCGGCGACGCCACCCGCGGCCGCGCCGAAACCCAGGCACTTGCCGCCTGAAGACACGTCCTGGAAGTTCTGATGCGAAGACGTGTCGAGCGACGCCAGACCGAGGGCTTGATCCTGACCTCGCTGGTAGACATCGCTCTATGCCTCGTTCTCGGGTTCCTGGTCGCGATGCCGCTCTTCTTTGAGACCGGCATCTTCGTCTCTGCGCCGGGCGTCGCGCGCGCCAGCAGCGGCGAACAGGGCACCGACGTCAAAGCAAACATCTTCCTGACCGACGATGGCCGCATACTGCTCAACGAATCCCAAGTGACCGTTGAACAACTGACCGACCTCCTGCCGAAACTACTGGACCGGAGCCGGGAACGGCGCGTCGTGGTCGCAACTGACGACCAGGTCGTCTATGACCGGGTAATGAAAGTACTGGACCTGGCCAAGCAATCGGGCGCAGCCGACCTCGCCTTACTGCGCAAGCGGAGGGCCCCGTGACGAACAGGAATATCGACATCCTCCCGCTGGCGGCAGTGGCGCTGACGCTGGTGCTGATAATGATGGTTGTCTCACCGCTGGTCGTCACCCGCAACAGCACGCCGGTGAATCTTCCTCAGACCCATACGGCCGAACGCAAGGTCGAGAACGACCTCACCGTGAGCTACACGGTTGATGGCCGGCTGCTGGTGGACGACAAACCGGTCCTCACCCTGCCTGAACTCGAGAGCACCCTGCACGCGCAACTGCTCCGAGACCCGTATGTTCTGGTAGTCATCCGCGCAGACAAGGAATGTCTGCACTCGCGCGTGCTGGACATCCTGGCTGTTGCCCGTCGCGCCGGCGCGCTGCGGATTGCGTGCGCTACTAAGAGCTACCGGGAAGGGTAAAGCCGTGTTTGAAGATCGACCGGTGATGCGGACCAGCCTGGCGCTGGCCGTGGCTGTCGCATTTCACATCGCCGGCATCTTCCTCATGTCGCGGCCGGCAGCGCACGGCGAATCGGCCGCGGACCTTCAAGAGGTAAGCTTCATGGATGTCACCTACCGTCCCGAAGTCGCCAATGTCCTGCCCAAGTCTGCAGTCCCGGGCGGCGGCGGCGGCCCCGCAGACTTCGGGTCCGGCGCGCCGACCTACGGCTCGGGCGTGGGCAGTGACGATGGCGGCCCGATTGACATAGGGGCCGCGCTGGCGCGGGACAACTCCCAAGCAAACATTGACCTTGACCGTTACGAAATCGACGGCGATGGCGGAGGCATGGGTGCCATCCGGCTTGGCGGCAGCAGCACGGCCAAGTCGACCGAGGAGATACTCGCCCAACCCAAGATCCAACTCGCCCGCGGCGTCGGGCGGGGCGGCACCGGTGGTGGCGGGTACGGCTTGCGCGGAATGCCGGGCGTGGCCCAACCTCAGGCCCAACTGACCATCGAGCATCGTCAGCTCGTGAAGCCGGCCGCCCGCAGCCTGCCCACCATGGGGAACCAGGATCTGCCCAAGGTGGAAGTGCCCGTGACCCGCGGCACGAACTTCTCGGTCGCCGGCCCGATTTCCCAACGAGAAATAACCCGGAAGCTCGTGCCCCGGTATCCGA
>Ga0315277_10009037_pt1 | contig 12766 bp, 8 predicted proteins | sample YL17G05_15_MG_FD_203695 | JGI IMG/M metagenome (GOLD analysis project Ga0315277, IMG submission 203695) | Sediment microbial communities from Yellowstone Lake, YNP, Wyoming, USA - YL17G05_15 | ecosystem: Environmental > Aquatic > Freshwater > Lake > Sediment | place: USA: Wyoming | collected... | reverse complement strand
TCTCCAATGATACGGTGAGCCTGACCTTCATGCCCACAAGCCCGTTCTGCCCGGTCGGCGTGGAGCTGGCAAAATCGATCAGAGACCACATCTTGTCAATAGGAGGCATGAAAAGCTGCAACGTGAAGGTCGTCGGCCACATACGCGCTGACCAGATAAACGAGGCCCTCAACGCCTAGAGGGACTCCTTATCAGGTCGACCCTGACTTGCCTGTTCTGGATCGAGAACTGTTCCAAGCCCTTCATCGCTCTGAATGCAACGCTCTTGTGAATCTCCAGCCGGCTCGATTCGTCTCCGACCTCTACTGAGCCTATCAGGTGTTCGACGATTCCGGTCTTCCGCTCGATGAACCTAATGAGGTCCACCATGCCGACACCGTCTCTCTTGCCGATGTTCATCCTGAAAGGCACCATGCCAAAGTGGTCCGCATACTCTTCCAGATCCAGCTGCTTCTTCACTGTGTCCCTGCCGTGGGACTCCGGGACTTCTTTTTCGTGGAGCTTCGTCCTTCCGAACATCTCGATCGATTTCACGAGGTGCTGCTCCTGTTGGCCCACGAATGTGATGGCTTTGCCTGATTTTCCCGCCCTTGCGGTTCTGCCTATCCTGTGGACATAGTCCTCGGGGTTCTCAGGGATGTCGTAGTTGATGACGTGGGAGACATCCTCTATGTCCAGCCCTCGTGCGGCAACGTCCGTCGCAATCAAGATCCTCAGCTTCCCCGACTTGAACTTCTGCATGACCTTGTCCCTGGCAGCCTGCGAGAGGTCGCCATGGATGGCGTCCGCCGAGTACCCGTATGCCCTGAGCTTGTCAGAGAGCATATCGACCATCCTCTTCGTCGAACAGAACACCATGGCCAGAGTTGGCTTCTCGATGTCGAGGATCCTGCACAGGGCCCACAGCTTGTTCTTCCTTCCTACGTTGATGTATACCTGTTGTGCTTGAGGAACAGTCAGCGAATCCTGGCTGATGATGACTTCCTTCGGGTTCCTCATGTACCTTCGGGCAAGCTCTTTGATCGTATCGGGCAGCGTCGCGGAGAAGAGCATCGTCTGTCTGCTCTTGGGGACGCTCTGCAGAATCCACTCGATATCGTCGATGAACCCCATGTCAAGCATGCGGTCCGCTTCGTCCAGCACAAGGAACTTGACTCCCTCGAACGAGAGCTCTCCTCTCCTCATGAGATCCATCAGTCGGCCAGGGGTGCCGACGACTATCTCGACGCCTTTCCGAAGCTTGTCTGTCTGGACATTTATCGACTGTCCGCCATATATCGGAACGGACCGAACGTTGGAATACTTCGCCATCTCTGTGAAATCGCTCGCGACCTGTATCGCAAGCTCCCTTGTTGGGACGAGGACCAAGCACTGGATCCTTCTGGACTTCTCGAGTTTGCCTATGATTGGGATGGCGAACGCCCCTGTCTTGCCTGTCCCTGTCTGAGCCTGAGCCATCAGGTCGTGGTTTGTCTGAGCAAGAGGTATCACCTGTTCCTGGACGGGTGTGGGCTCCTCCCATTCTTGGTCCTTGATGGCTTTGAGTATCTGCTGGTCGCGAACTAGTAGACTGAAATTCATTTTCTCGATATCCCATTTCGGTTGTTGGCCGAGTTAGATTTGAAGCACTATTTTAATGATTGGAGCGGATATACCGATACAGAGCGATCTGCTGGAAGGAATGCATAGGATGATGGCCAAAGCACGGGAAGCCTGGCAGAAACTGTATTCGAAGCACGGGCTTCAGTACGGTGGCAGCGGAGACATCGTACCGTTGGAGCCCCACCTGAAACCTGGCATGATCGTCCTGGATGCAGGCTGCGGGGATGGAAAGACCACGGAGATCCTCGCCAAGAAATGCGAAGTTGTCGGCTGTGATTTCTCCCGGGAGGCGTTGGTTTCTCTGAGAACCCAGCGGGATAGGGAGAGTGTGGTAAATCTGGTAGAATGCAACATAGCACTACTGCCATTTGAACACGAAAAGTTCGATGCAGTTTCTTGCATCCACACACTATCACACATGCCCGAGAAGGACAGGACCAGGGCTGCGCAGGAACTCACTCGCGTTCTCAAACCTGGCGGGCACTTGTTCATCGAAGGGTTCGGAAAGGCGGATCTCAGATACGGCAAGGGTCAGGAGATTGAGGACTCATCTTTCTTGAGAGGGAACGGGATCCTAACTCACTACTTCCAGGAAGGTGAGATGCCAGCTCTCTTTGATGGTATGGAGCTCGTTTCAGAGGTCGGGACGCTCAAGAGAGTGTCCTTCGGGGCAATTGCGGGCAGGAGGGATCTTAGAAGAGCCCTTCTGAGGAAGACCGTGCGGGATTGAGAGTAGCAGGCAAGGCGGACCCCCCGGGATGGCTGGCCTCTCTCCCTGGGTGTCAATCGCATGAGCCCCTGAAGTAGTATCCGCACGGCTGGTGTATCTGCTCCTTCTTCGTCCTTGGGTATTTCCTGCACTGGAGCGGTCGAATCATGTACGCTCTGCAAGAAGCGGAATTTGGATTGCCAGCCTCGAACTTCAGGAACGGGCATCTGACAAGGAACATGCAGCAAGCGCCGCATCGATTGCATTTTCCTTCTCTGTTTGGGTCGACGGGAAGTACCAAGCTCGTGGCGAATCTCCCCAGCTTGCCATTGAATGGACCATCTCTCATCAATGCACCGCCGCTCCCAAGTTCATATATCGCATCTTCCTGCTCATTGTCCTTTCCCAGATACCTCGAGAAATGATGTGAGTGCGGCCGCCGGGATTTGAACCCGAGTTTTGAGCTTGGCAAGCTCAAGTGATAACCAGGCTACACTACAGCCGCATTCTTTGAGGTTCAATACGGAGGGGCAATTTATACCTTGTGCGGAGCTTGTGATACGGCGTTCCCTCTCTTGCTCCACCACGGTAGGGCTTCTCCGACCAGGTAGAGCGAGCCGATGATGCAGAGACCGTTCCCACAGATGTCTTTGACGCCTCGGTCGAAAGCCTCCTCGGATACCTCGAAGACCTCCTGTCGCCCGGCAAACTCCTCGCTGACGATGGCTCCAAGCTTCTTCGCTGGCAATGCTCGCTTGTATCGTGCCTGGGTGGAGATGATCTTCTCAGCCACTGGTGCGAGGGCTTTCACCATTCCTCGCGAATCCTTGTCATCCATACATCCGAGGACAAATGTCAGTGGGGTCAGCTTTAGGTCCTTCAAAACTCTGACCGTCGTGGCTACCCCGTCAGGATTGTGGCTTCCGTCGACCATTATCATTGGGTCTCTTGAGACGACATCGAGCCGCCCAGGCCATTCTGATGCGAGCAGACCCTTTCTGATTTCCTCCTCAGTTACAAACAGGTCTCGTTCGGCCAACTCTTCGACCACAGCAATCGCTGCTCCGGCGTTCTCGGCTTGGTATGCACCGAGCAGCTTCGTCCTCAGGTCCCTATAGGTGTGCCTCCCGGAGTAATCAAACGCGGTTCCATTCAGAGACTGATCGACTTCGCTGACATCGAAGTCTCTGCCCATTAGCCTCAATGGAGCGCCCTTCTTTTCGCATATGCCCGCGATTACCGACAGAGCCTCTGATTTCCGCTCGCTGGTGATCACGCTCACGCCTTTCTTGATGATGCCCGCCTTCTCTCGTGCGATATCCTGGATAGTAGAACCAAGGTAGTTCGTGTGCTCGAGCCCGATCCTTGTGATGGCAGAGACCTCCGGGCTGAGAACGTTGGTCGCATCCAGCCTTCCTCCCATACCGACCTCGGCAACGACGATGTCGACCTTCTTCTCAGCAAAATACTTGAACGCGAGGCCGGTCGTGAATTCGAAGAATGTGAGCTGCTTCTCCTTGCTCTCGGATGTCATGGCGTCCATTACCGTCCGGAGTTCGGTTCCAAGTCTCACGACGTCCTTCTCAGAGATCTCACGGCCGTTGATTTTGATTCTCTCCCCGAAGTCAACAAGATGCGGTGAGGTGTAGAGGCCAACCTTGAGTCCGTGCTTCCTGAGGATCTCGGAAACGAAAACGCATACAGATCCTTTTCCATTCGTGCCGGTCACATGCACAGACTTGAGCTCACGGGAGGGGTTCCCGATTCTGCCGAGGAACTCTGTGATGTTCTCAAGGCCAAGCTTTATCCCGAATCGCTCAAGATTGAACATCCAGCTCGCGAACTCATCGTAGTCCATCGATGGAGATAATTTCTGCCACTTCTTAAGGGCTTTGGAGGCCGAGCGCGATTCTGATCCTCTTCACTCTGCTGTCCTTTCCGTCCATTGGGAGAGGCTAAGCCCTTCGCCCTTCGCGAGGCGTTCCATCTCCTTCATCACGCCTGAGCTGTATTGGGCCGCCTTCTTCGGCCTTTTGTGGGATTGCAGTCCCATAAGCTTCGCGACTTCTCTGAGTATGATCTTCCTACCCGTCGGGTCGATCTTCTCGCCCAGGGGGGTCTCCTTCGCGGTGGCGATCACCGCTGGTGCCGCATATGGGAACCCGATGACCTTGCCAAGCTTGGTCGCTTCGAATGAAAGAGAATGGGACTCCGAGAGCATCCTTTCGAGATCAGCAGCCATGGCCCTCGTCGGGTCCCTCATTCCTGCGTATTTCGCGTACCCGCCGAAGAGTTCATCGGCACCGCTTCCCGTAAGCACAACTCTCTCAGCGCTTCTGTGGAGCACGCAGAGGACCGGAATCGAATAAGCAATTCTGATCGGGTCAGTCGTACCGAGCAGTCCGGACGCCTTTCGTATGAAGGATCGGAGGTCTTCCGATCCCAGCTCCAGCAGTATGAATTGCCTTCGCTCGTCATCCGCGAATTGCATGGCGTTGCGAGAATCAAATGATCCCTCCACCGCGCAGGTGTAGCAGGTCACATTCGCCTTCTCGCTGGCTAGAGCCGCAATGACGGAGCTGTCAAGCCCTCCTGAATAGGCTACTGCAACTCTGTCCTCGCGCTCGACCAGCTCAGAGACTGCTTTCCGCAGAGCCACGAGCAACCCTACGTGGTCCATAGTCACCTTCGAGACTCTCTACCAACAACAAAAACCCATCGCATCGTCTAGTACCTGCGGAGTTGACAATCTGGCCGTTTTGGGGCAGCCAGACGATTACCAAAGGCTTAAAAGGCATAGAGGGCATTTACCTGTAATCATATGTTTCGAACCCCCAAATGGAGGGCTCATTGATGGCAGAAGACGACCTGATGAAAGTCAAAGTTTGCTTTGTCGGAGATGCAGGCGTTGGCAAGACTAGCCTGATCAAGAGATATGTTCTGGACGTCTTCGACGACAGGTACATCGCAACGATCGGCACGAAGGTCACGAAGAAGATCGTGGACGTCGACGGTCAGGCCAAAGTCATGATGCTGGTCTGGGACATCATGGGTCAGAAAGGGTTTAGGGAACTCCTGCGTGAGGCCTATTTCTTCGGAGCTCACGGGGCTATCGCAGTGTGCGACCTCACGAACAAGGAAACCCTCGAAGAGCTGAGGTACTGGATCAAGGCGCTGACGGACGTCGCAGGCGATGTTCCGATTGTGTTCGCCGGCAACAAGGTCGACCTCGAGAATGACAGGGTCATCAAGGAGCAGGACCTTCAGGAGCTGGCCTCGAAGTACAAGGGAAAGGCCTACTTGACGAGCGCAAAGACCGGCCAGAACGTTGAGACCGTGTTCAAGACCCTCGCCGCGGCGATGGCCGAGAAGATGAAGAGCCAGTAACCGGGCCTCCGTCCATTCCCAGCATTGATAACGAGTTGAGAATGCTTATAAGCCCAGCGCAGTCTATAAAACCGTACCAGATGCAAGGGGAAGTTGGCTGTGCAAGTGAGCAAACGCCTTATAGCGGGAAGTGAAACACGATACAGCAGACCCATGAGGCTACTTTCAGCGCTGTTCGCCCTTTTTCTTGTCGCATCTCCGTTCCTCCCTCTTACTGATCAAGGTGTTCACAAGGCAGCAGCCTCATCACTTCCTTCCTGGTCGAGAGTGTTCCATCTCCATGACGGTGCCACATACTCGGCCGGAACCTACGATTGGATGAACTCCTCGGGTCCGACGGATCCTCGCTTCGACTACGATGGGGACGGTCTCGAGGGCATCTCAATCCGGAAGAACGTCCCGCCTCAGAGATGGCATCACTGGGTTCTTTATCCAGAAGTCAACACGGACGTCGTTCTAGCCGGAGACCTCAGTGCGTACATATGGGCACGGTCCAGAGGCAACGAATCCGCGACTCAGATCACCGCTATCTTCTGGGATATGGCTCCAGGCCAGCTTCCAACGGTTAATCCCACCATCGGTCCCCCAGATTATGTTGAGATCGGGAGGGCAACTGTTCCGCTCACGGGCCCAGACTATGACATCCTCAAGCCTTACGACATAAACGTGACAGGTGTTTCCTACACAATACCTGCTAACCACTTTCTTCTGCTGTCAGTTCAGCGTGGAGACTCATTGCCCGACTGGCTGATTGTTGACTACGACAAGGCGGTTCACGATTCATACGTTTCCCTGAAAACGAGCACGTTCGTCGCTGTAGGTGCTGCGCAAATCGAGGATGCGTCTGGTTCTCCGAGATGGAATTTCTCCGACCAGGACAATGCGATTGTGTCCGCAAACGTGACGAATCCGTTCGGTGCCTATGATATCGCGGGAGCAGCAGCCAGTGTTCTCAACGGGAGCACAGTTGTCAATTCCTCAACCCCCATGGGCCTTGTTCAGTCGGACACTTCCATTCCAGGGTACTGGAAAAGGTACACCCTAACACTTTCCATTTTGCCTGCGGGCAGCTACACCGTGAACGTCACCGCTAGCGATCCTCAGGGGACTCCATCCTGGCAGAATCTCCCCTTGACGATATTAGCGGCAGATCATTTCGATGTCTCAGCTCCATCGGCGATCGTTGCCAGATCCCTCTTCTCGATTACGGTATCAGCTCGTGATTCCTCTGATTCGATCATGACGAATTGGGTGGGAACAGTCCAACTGGCTGCATATGAATCGGACATGTCAACGGCTGGAATGGGGCTACTCGCTCGCACGACCCTGACCTTCTCGGTTGGTGATTCGGGCATGGTGACCATTTCAGACCAGAGCTACACATTCGGAGAAGAGACGATACGTATCAGGGCTTCGTCTGGACCACATCTTGGCTGGAGCGATTCTATGACCGTCTCAAGTGGTACTGTCGTGCGAGTCGACCTCTTACCGTCGGGTCCTGAGACAGTCATTTCCGGGGATTCAGTGGTTTTCATGGCGACCGGTTATGATGCGTTTGGGAACCAAAATACCACATGGTCTCCTAACTGGACGGTGCCGTCTACCATCGGAGACACAACGATACTTGGTTTTTCGGCGACCTTCGTAGCCTCTCATGAAGGATCAAACTACATCAAATGTAAGAACGATTTGACTGATGCGAATTCCTCAGTCCGCATAGACGTTGTGGCTGGAGACTTGGTCAGCATACTCATCACTGCACCTACTAATCCCCTTGTGATAAGTGAGGGCGTATCTCAGGCCCTGACTGCGACCGGCTACGATATCTACGGCAACATCGTGGGAATTGCAGGAGCATATTGGTATACCAGTACTTCAGGGAGGGTTGTCGGCAGCGGGTCATCCGCGATCTACTCGGCAGGATTCGTCCCCGAGGTTGGAGTCATCAACGTTCGAGTGGGCAGCATCGTCGGTGCGCTCGATGTCGAGGTCGTCGCGGGTTTCTATGGACCGTGGCTCGACAGTATCCCTGTCCAGATACAGAATGAAGATGTGGGTACCTGGCAGCTCAGCCTGACCGGATATTGGCATGACGACAATTCAACAGAACTCCTGGTATGGTCGGTCGAAGATGTCAACACATCGCTCTACTTCATAACGCACGATTCTGCAGCGAATTCAGTTCTCAAGTTCACCTCTCAGGCAGATCAGAGTGGACAGGACGAGTTCACTCTTTGGATAGTCGACAGAGATGGATACTGGACATATCAACGGGTCTCTGTGAACATAAGGCCAGTCAATGATGCGCCGCTATTCGTCAACAGTCCTCCGAACCGTCTCTATGTCAGATACGACGAGTCCTATACTTTTGACTACACCTACTACGTTTCGGACGTGGACAATGCGAGATCCGAGCTCAGACTGAGCACGGTGATGTCTGGCTCCAGCGACGGAACTGCGAACTTCGACGGATTGATCGCCACGTTCCTCTTCCCATCGGACCCAAGTCGGGGCTCAACGTACTTCGAGATAGTGACCCTCGCTGTCGCGGATCCTCTTGGGGCGTCCTCCGAGATGAAACTCGTCGTCTACGTAACCGATGACTATCCGCCGCGCTTGAACGCCAGCTTGCCTGATGTCGCGCTCTACGAGGGCGAGACCCTTCATTACTGCTTCAATCTCGATACGTTCTTCTATGACGTCGACAGCTCGTACCTCTACTTCACGTTTGGCTTCCATCACATTCAGATCTTCATAGCTTGGAACCACTCAGTCTATGTAAACGCCTCTGAGGAATGGTCTGGAACCACAGACGGCACATTCACAGCCACGGATCCAGAGGGCGCAATCAAAATGGATACCGTGACAGTCACTGTGATCGCGGTCAACGATCCTCCAGTCGTGCAGATTCCAACATCGATAATAGTGAAACATAATGTCACCTACTACCTCTATCTGAGCCAGTACGTCTGGGATCCCGACAATTCAATGGAATCGCTCACAATCATATTCAGCGATACCCATGTGAAACACACATCGAGCTTCATGGGTAGCCATAGGCTCGAGATACTGTTCCCAGGAAGCCTCCCTGATTCCGAGACGTACCTCGGACCCTACCTAGCATACGTGCATATGGAGGTGACGGATCCGAGTGGCCTGATGACTCCATGCGACTTCACGGTGTTGGTGACAGACGACGCTCCACCGACAGTCATAGCGTCAAATCCTGACATCGTCTATTACTCTTTCTCTGAGGACTCCTATCTGAACAATTCCATGAAATTGTACGACCTGTTCAGAGACTCTGATGACGCGACACTCAATTTCACGATCTCCGGGAACAGCCACATCCACATTAGGGAGTATTCCAACGGTGTGGTCAATCTGTCCGCCGATGTGAACTGGTCGGGGACAGAGGTGCTCAACATCATTGCCCGAGACCCTCATCTAGGATGGGCGTCTCTTCGTGCATACGTGACGGTTACGGAGGTTAACGATGCACCGTGGATCCAATCCATCCCGAACATGATAGTAAGGACCGGTCGCATAGACGCGCCTTTCTACATACTCAGCTACATCATAGACAGTGATGATGGCGCTGAGAATTTGACGATCACGGCTAGTCCTGCTGAGAACGTGGCCGTCGTTGGAGGATATCTGTATGTCACGCTCCCACATGGCGTGGATGTGATCACCGTCACTATCCAGGCTAGCGATGGAAGGCTGCAGTCCAATATCATAAGCTTCAATGTAGGCGTTTCGAAGACTATGGCGGAGAGGATCGGCTGGCCATACTCGTTTCCGCTAGTTCTTCTCGCAGCAGGGGTTGCGGGTTACTTCCTCGCAAGCAGGATACCGAGGCCTTACGCGCTCGAGAATATCTTCTTGATACACAACGATGGCAGGCTGGTCGCCCATGTCAGCAAAGAGGACAACACCAATCTGGACAAGGATGTTGTGAGCGCGATGTTCACCGCGGTCCAGGAATTCGTCAAAGATTCTTTCCAGAAGGGCGAAGTGGGGCTCAAGAAATTGGAGATCGGTGACAAGAAGGTCACTATCGAGAAGGGGCAGTCGGCTTACCTTGCGCTCATCTACTCTGGTTGGCCGGCAAAGGAGACCTTCGAGAGCCTGCCCATGCTAATGAGAGACATCGAGGAGCGCTACAAGGGTAGGCTCGAGAAGTGGAACGGCACCATGAAGACCATGAGGGGCGTCGACAAGATGCTCCAAGAGTTCATGGCAGACACGTACAAGCCCGGGACGTGGCACGAGGAGGAAGAGATCGCGGAGGCTCAGTGGGTCGACATCCTCGAGAAGGAGGCCTAGTCGCGGTCTTCCTCCGCCTTTCTCATCGCATACTCGTACAGCGTTTCCTCTTGAGGTCCGAGATCCACACCGAATTCTTCCATCATCTTCAGTGCGACCGCTCGTCTCATGAATCTCATTGGAAGACAGCCCGTGTACAGTAGCCAGTCGTGGAACAACTTGAGCGAGAAGCGTTCCCCGAGGGCTCGTTCCGCCTCATCTCTCAGTTGCATGATAGCGAGTTTTCCGAGGAAGTACGAGGAGGAGTATGTCGGGTCCGTCGCGCACGACCGAGCTTCGATCCAAGACGCCTTCCTGTCCATTGCGCACTCTCTTATGAACATCTCAGCTGCATCCTCGATCGTGAGATCGCCACGCGCCATCTTGACTTCAACAACGAGCCGAACCACTCTGAACATCAGGTCGGACAGATTCGCGAATCTACCAGAAGGGTCGTCGTTGAATCCCGACGCAATCATAAGCTCCTCGGAGTAGAGCCCCCAACCTTCGCCGAAGTCTGGCGACGCAATCAGGATTCTTATGAACGAAGGGTTCGTGTTCGAACAGATACCCTGGAGATGATGTCCGGGATATGCCTCGTGAACTGTCGTGTTGCCGATGCCGGCATAGCTGTGCTCCCTGAGCAGTTCCGGATGTTTCTCGTCAGGCGTTACGAGGAACATGCCAGTCCGAGCGTCATCGAATTTCCCAGGTTCGAACTGAGCTGCTGAGGGGCACATGGGCCGCATGAACATCGGCGTTTCGATAACGAGTAGCTTCTCATTTTCCGGTATCGTCATCAAATCCTTGCTCACGAGGAACTCGCGTGCTCTTTTCGCGGCTTCCCGGTACTCCTTCAGTGCAGCCTCGAAGGTTGGCGGATGATTGGACCTCATCGATTCCATCGCTTCGGCCTGGTCACCAGATGGGATCATTCGTCTCGCAACCTCAACCATCCGATTTCTCACGAGTTTCAGATACTTCTCCCCTATTCCCAGGGCCTCTTCGGGCGATACGCCCCAGCCCTTCACCCTGAGGTAGGATTCGTACTCGTCGTATCGAATTGTGAACCTCGGACTCGCTATTGGAATGACCTCTTCTCGAAGCCGCCTGTTGTTTTCATCAACGGCACCAACAGCGGCCTTCGCTGCCCTTGCCAATCGCCCCTTCTTCAGGGGATCGTCGCATTTGGCTTCTGCCAGTCTCTCTATGTCCCTGATCAATCCCGGAAGCTCAAGTCCCGTTTCAAGCGCAGTTTCGTTCCAAACTCTGTATGGCGACTTCAGGTACCTACTCGATTCCACAAGAAAGGCTGGAACCGCCTCCAGCCTGTGCATCATCGATTCGAGCCTCTCGTCGAAGGATGGGTGGTCTCTCGCGAAAAGGAGGAAAAGGGAGTAGCCGACCTCACTGCCGGCCAGCGATTCTCTTTCGAAGAGTCTCAACTGATCAATCTCAAAGAGTTTCAACTCCATTATGTAAAGCGCAAGATCCCGGTCAAGGCGGTCGTCTGCTGACAGCGATTCACCTGGAATGCCGTTCAGGTCTCGGATGATGTCTCTGAGCCTTACGCATATCTGTGTTCGGGCCGCCTCGCTTGGATTCCTGAGCACATGATCGTACTTGTGCCAGCCCACCTGAGTCGCATACGAGGGATCCCAACCCAGGAACTCGTCCATTATGGATTTGGCTAGCTCTGTGAAGGTCTTGTCCATACTACGGCTAGCGGCATACCGATTCATCATTTTAACCTTTATAGCCCGGAACCGATTTCTTGGCCAGCATCGTGAGCTGGCAATCCTGGATACCCGTGATTGATTTCGATGCGGCCCAAACCGGGCTCAACTCTTCAAAAACCCATCGCAAAGCCTTATATCCTGCAATTCATGACATCCACCCAGATGTCTAGCTCCTCCACTCGCCAATCTGTGACTGTCACACTGAGGCGCGATCTGGGCCTTCTCGATGTCACGATGATCGGCATAGGTGCAATGATTGGTACCAGTATCTTTGTTCTAATTGGTGTGATCACCCAGGAAATCGGTGCAGGCATCATTCTGGTCATTGTCTTGAATGCCATTGTTACGATCTTCACGGCGACAACATATGCAGAGTTGGGCTCTTCATTTCCAGAGGCTGGAGGTGGATACCTCTGGACTCGAAAGTCGCTTCCTCATCCAGCCGGTTTCATGTCGGGCTGGCTTTCGTGGTTTGGTCACACCGTCGCCTGCAGTTTCTACTCCCTGGGATTCGGCTACGCAATGGTCGCGCTTCTTGACCACTTCGAATTCTACTATTTCGGGATCCCTAGTGCGTACATGGTGAAGATTCTCGCGGCGCTAGCCATTGTCTTCTTTCTAGGCATCAACTACTCAGGAGTGGGCGCCACTGGAAGAGCTGGTACTACTGTGACCCTCATCCAAATACTCGTTATTGCCTTCTTCGTGACATTCTCCATATTGTTCGCCTTGAATGCCAAGGGAGTTCACGTTCTCGACAACTTCGAGCCTCTCCTGCCGGCAGGAAAAGGATACTCAGATGTGTTCATGGTGATGGCATTCACCTTCCTCGCATTCGAAGGCTATGAGATCATAGTACAATGCGGAGAGGAAGTAAAGGATCCAATGAAGAACATACCTAGAGCGATCTTCATTTCGATCGGAGTCGCCGCCCTTCTCTACATCCTTGTGGCTTTTGCCTGCATCGCGAACTTCGATGTTGGTGTGATAGGAGGGAAGGGCGCTGAGGCGGTCTTTTTCA
>Ga0315277_10009035_pt1 | contig 12768 bp, 10 predicted proteins | sample YL17G05_15_MG_FD_203695 | JGI IMG/M metagenome (GOLD analysis project Ga0315277, IMG submission 203695) | Sediment microbial communities from Yellowstone Lake, YNP, Wyoming, USA - YL17G05_15 | ecosystem: Environmental > Aquatic > Freshwater > Lake > Sediment | place: USA: Wyoming | collected... | reverse complement strand
CCGCTCCCGCCCCGCGATCTTGTCCATCTCGTCTATGAAGATGATCCCCGCCTGCTCCGCCCTGTCGATCGCCTCCCCGGTGGCCTGCTCCATGTCCACCATCCGCTCCGCCTCCTGGTCCACTAGGATGCGGCGGGCTTCCCCCACCGTCACGGTGCGCCTCCGCCTCTGCTTCGGGAACATCCCCCCCAGCATGTCCTGCAGGTTCAGACCGAGCTCCTCCATCCCCCCCGCGCCCCAGATCGGGAGAGTCATGAACCGGTTCTCCTCCACCTCGATTTCCACCATCTGCCGGTCCAGCTCCCCTGCCAGCAGGCGCTTCCTCACCTCCGCCCGGCTCTCGTCCTCCTGCTTCTCCTCGCTTTCCGGCTCCGGCTCGGGCTCCCGCTGCTGCAGCAGCGCCGCCATCGCCTCCCCCACCGAGTGCAGCCGACTCCCCGTCCGGGCCGCTCCCTTCCGCGCCAGCGCATCCAGGATCCGCTCTACCGCCCTCCTCTCCGCCTGCCGGCGCACCGACTGCATCTTCTCCTCGCGGACCATCCGCACCGCCGCCTCCACGAGGTCCCGCACCATCGCGTCCACATCCCGCCCCACATACCCCACCTCCGTGAACTTGCTGGCCTCCACCTTCACGAACGGCGCCCGCGCCAGCCGCGCCAGCCGCCGCGCGATCTCCGTCTTCCCCACGCCCGTCGGCCCGATGAGCAGGATGTTCTTCGGGATCACCTCATCCCGCATATCATCACCGAGCTGCTGCCGCCGCATACGGTTCCGCAGCGCGATCGCCACCGACCGCTTGGCCGCATTCTGACCGATGATGTACTTGTCCAGCTCCGCCACAATCCGCCGCGGCGTCAGCTCCTCCAGCGACGGCTTCTTCGCCACATCCGATCGAGTGCCCATAGTGCCCTCATTCTACCACAAACCCCACCCCCCATCACCGTGCGGCCCGCCGTGAGGTCGCGCCTCCCTGCTCCTGGTCCTACGCTGACGAAGACGGCACCCGGCTGGGCCGGCGGGCCGAGGGGCACGAGTCGTAGTCAGGGGAGGAGACCGACGACCGAGGCGGCCGCACGCGACCCCAAGTGCAGCCAGGCACTGGACGCTCCGCGCTGACGCGTCATCTCCCAGCCGCCACCCATTGGCGTTCGCCGCCCAACAGAGAAGAGCTCCGGCACGGGCCGGAGCTCCATCCTACCAACGACAGGCTGAACTAAAGCGGTCGGACCTTGACGGCCCTTGGACCCTTGTCACCCCGACCGATCTCGAGCTCGACTTCCTGGCCTTCCCGCAGGGAGCGGAATCCCTCGCCCTCGATGGCCGAGTGGTGCACGAAGACATCGCCGCTCTCGGTCTCGATAAACCCGAAGCCCTTGCCGTCGTTGAACCACTTGACTTTACCCTTGGTCATCTGCCGGTCTCCTTTCTGAAAGCGCGGCGGTTACGGAGATCGGCCGACGTAGCTAACGTGTTCCTCACCCCGACGTCCTACGGCCTTCTAGACTCGTCTGCCCTCTCGAGCATACTGCCCCACATTATACCCGAATCCGGCCGCGATGCAAAGCGCGCCTCCCAAGAAAGTGTCACGTGACGACTGCCCTGGCTCCCAACGCCCGTCAGGGGCCTCCACGGGCTCCCTTGCCGCTCGAGGGCGACGCCTCGCCGTTCCCCCAGTAGGTGGCCACGACGCTCCTCCCCCATCCGCCCCTCAGAACCGGTACCCTATCGCCGCCTCGCGCATCGCCAGGAAGTTCTCCAGCGGCACCAGGTGATGCACCTCCGTGCTGCTCCCCACGAGGATCTGCCCCTCCGTGTCCTCGATCGCCTTGACGACGGTGTCCCTCACCTGCCTCGGCGTACCGAACGGCAGCAGGTGGGTCACGTCAATGCCCCCCGCGAACACCAGCCCCGGGTAGCGGCGGTGCAGGTCGGCCAGGTCCATCCCCGCCGTCACCTCGATCGGGTTCAGCGCGTCGATCCCCGCCGCCACCAGCCCGTCCATGATCGCGTTGAGGTTGCCGTCCGAATGGAACACCACCTTCTTGCCCCGCTTGTGCAGGGCAGCCACGACCCGCGCCAGCCGCGGGAAGTACTCACGCTCCAGCCACTCCACTCGCATCATCGGCCCGTTCTTGAACGCGATGTCCTCCCCGATGAACGCCGCCTCGAACGGGTCGTCCTCAGGCAGCCCCTCGATCCACCGGCACGCCTGCTCCGTGCGGCGCTCGAGCTGCTCGACGATCACCTCCTCGCAGTCGTGAAGGTAGTAGCTGAACGCCTCCAGCCCGACCTCCTCCCAGACGCCCATCAGGCTCGGCGACGGCGACGACATCAGGTAGTAGAAGTCCTCCCCGAACCACAACCGCGTCTCCCGCTGCCTCAGGTACCATTGGCTGCGTCCCATCCCGGCCGGCTCGCCCGCCCACGTCCGCCACCTGGCCAGCTCCTGCTCCTTTGCCTTTCGGTACTCCTCGCTCGGCCCGTAGTCCACCCGCTCCCGCCACGCCGTCCACCGCTCCACCCTCACCGCTCTCCCATCCTCCAGCCGTTCCATGCGCGCCTCCGCGGGCGACAACTGCGCCTCCCGGGACCCGTCCAGCGCCGCCGCGATCGCCCGCGCCCCGCCCCGGTCGTCCCCGACCGCGACCGGCTGGCCTCCGTTGAAGTGCGCCAGCACCGCGTCGTTCGGCAGCAGGTCGAACAGCGGCGCCCGGTCCGGCTTGTCCCCGGCCATCACGCTCCGCACCCGCTCCCGCGAGCCCTCCATCCCTCACCTCCTCTCGCCGATGGTCAGCCTGAGACGGCCTCCACCTCCACCAGCCGGTTCGACTCGCCGTCATAGTATGCGTACGCGAACCCCGGCCGCAGCGCCGCGCCCCCTGGCTTGCCATCAACGCGGAGCGCCGCCAGCGCCAACTGCTTCTCACCCAGCTCGGGGTTCGCCGCCCGCAGCCGCCTCAGCGCCTCCTCGCACGCCTCCCGCGGCTCCCGCCCACTCCGCATCAGCTCCACCACCAGGAACGACGCGCACACCCGCATCGCTTCCTCCCCCACCCCCGTCGCCCCAGCTCCACCCACTGCCTGGTCAACGTAGACTCCCGCCCCGATGATCGCGCTGTCCCCCACCCGCCCCGGGACCTTGAACGGCGTGCCGCTCGTCGTCACCGCGCCCGCCATCTCGCCCCGCGCGTCAACGGCGACCGTGGCCATCGTGTCATGCCCGCCTCGCCGTGGCTCCCCGCTTCTGGAGCGCCACTCCTCCCACCGCCTCTTGCTCTCGTCTGTCAGCAGATCGAACTCGGGGAACCCCTCCCGGCGCGCGAAGTCCCTCGCCCCCTCCCCCACTAGCAGCAGGTGCGGCGTCTTCTCCATCACGCGGCGCGCCACCGAGATCGCATACCGCGTCGCCCTCAGCGCCCCCACTGCCCCCGCCCTCGCCCCTGGCCCCGCCATAATCGCCGCGTCCAGCTCCACCTCCCCGGCCGCGTTCGGCAGCCCTCCCCACCCCGTGCTCATGTCGCTCGCGTCGTCCTCGCTCGCCCGCAGCGCCGCCTCGACCGCCACCTTGTTGATCCTCAGCCCCCGCCGCCAGATCGAGACCGCGTGAGCCTTGCCCGTGCGCATCCTTTCCCCCTTCCCGCAAAGCAGATAGGGCAGGGCCTTCCCTTCCCTGCCCTACCAACCGCCTAGTTCACTGTCGGCCATGCCCCTTCTTATCTATCTCCTGGGGAACTGCGGCAGGTACTCCGCTTGCGCCTCGAGCAGGTCGTCCGCCAGCATCGCCGCCTGCTCCACCGACTCCACCGACCCGTCCAGCACCAGAGCCTGTACGAACTTCTCCCTGCTCCCCTCCAGCGCCGCCTCCACGACCGTCTCCACCCACGCCAGGCGGGTCGCCAGCGTCCCCGCGACACCCGCCGGAAGCGGCGGCTGGGCGACCGCCCTCACCCCCGCGCCGTCGGCGATCGCCGGGCTCTCGAGCACCGCCTCCGCCGGCAGGTTCGGCACCTGCCCCCGGTTCGGGAGGTTCGCCGAGTAGGCCCTCCCCGCGTCCGCGCGAATGCTCTCGATGATGTCCACCACCTGCTCGTGCTCGCCACTGCTCCGCTGGAAGTAGTCGGCGGGAAGCGGCTCCTTCGACAGCGCCGTCTCCCGCATTTCCTCGAAGCCCTCGTCCCCCCACCGGATCGTCTCCTCGAAGCTGCACGCGTCCACCCCGAGCGTCTTCCCGAAGTAGCTCCCCTCCCTTGCGAACAGGTGGGGGAAGAACTCGGTCACGTGGCGGTCGAGCACCGCCGGGAACGCCCCGAACAGGTCCGTGAGTTGCCACGTGAACAGGTTCAGGTCGGCCATCGCGCCAACCTCCCGCGTGTCCGCCTCCACCGTCTCGGCGCGCAGTCTGCCGCCCTCGAAGTACCGCTCCAGCTTCTCCGCCGCGATCTCCCGCAGCCGCGGCATCGCGTTCCGGCTGTCCACGCGGAGCTCCACGAACCACGTCAGGTGGTTCATGCCCACGGCCGAGTAGCTGACGCGGGCCGGAGCAGTGCTCCCCCGGTCGGCGCCCAGCAGGTGGGCCAGGTAGCGGCCGACCGCGAAGACGCCGTGGCACAGGCCCACGACCGGTGCTCCCGTGGCCTTGCGGACGGCACGGCACACGGGGGCCATCGGGTTCCCGTAGTTGAAGAAGAGGGCGTCTGGCGCCAGGTCGAGCAGGTCCTCGGCCACTCCCACCATCGGCGGGATCATCCGCAACGCCCGCGACGTACCCCCCGGCATCACGCTGTCCCCGACCGGCTGGTAGATGCCGTACTTGCGTGGAATCAGCACGTCCCGCTCCCACGCCCGCCGGCCCCCCACCCCGATCGTGCAGATCACCGCGGTCGCCCCGGGGAACACGTCCCGCCGCTCCGTGCTCGCGCTCAGCTTGATCGGGGCCTTGGAGCACTGCTCCTTCTTCGCCTCTATCATCTTGCGCGCCAGGCCCTCCGCCACCGCCAGCGCTCCCGGGTCTGTGTCCACCAGGGCCAGCTCCATCTCCCGGCCCCTGCTCACCAGGTCTGCTACCAGCCCGCGCGTGAACATCGCGCTGCCCGCGCCAACCAGCACCACCTTGGAGCGCTGCTCCTTCTCTTTCATAGAGACCTCCAGTCCACACCAGTGGATCGCGTCCCCTTACCCCTGAAGCACTGCTTCCTGCTTCCGTGCTTCTCGCATCTCCTCCACCGTCCGCGTGCGCAGCCGCGCCGCCCCTCGGTACCCCTCCTTCGTCGGGATGAGTTCCCCCGAGGCCAGCCGCCGCTTCGCATCCGCGATCGCCTTCCCGTACTGCGGCAGGTGGGCCTCCCCCGCCACCAGCATCTCGTCCACCATCTGCCAGATCTCCGGCGGGCTGCACACCGCTCCCACCAGCGGGTCCATCATCATCGCCTGCCGCAGCAGCACGTCGTCCCCTCTCACCGCCGCCTCCACTGCCAGCCTCTGCACGACGATACTCGCGCTGCACACCGCCGCGCACCCCATCGGCAGGTCCCCCACCCGTGGGATGTTCATCCCATTGGCGTCCACGTATCCGGGCACCTCGACGATCGCGTCCGCCGGCAGGTTGCTGATCGTCCCGTGGTTCACCACGTTGAAGTGCCCCCGGTAGACCCGCCCAGTCTCCAAACCCTCGATGATGTACGACCCGTGCTCGCCCCCGCGGTCCTCCGGGCGGAACGTGTACGGGGGCGCCTCCATCCATGCAGGGAAGTCCGTCTCGAACCAGTTCCTTCCCTCCCGGCATACCCGCAGGTATCCCCCCGTCTCTCCGTTGATCCACGAGCTCAGGTCGATCCAATCCCTGATCTCCTCCGGCCGCTTGCGGTACCACGGCACGTACTCGCTCAGGTGCCCGTTGGACTCCGTGCTGAAGTAGCCGAAGCGCCTCAGCATATCTATCCGCACCCTCTCCGTCTTGCTGTAGACCGGGTGCTTCTCCAGCGCCGCCAGCAACCTCCCCGTCAGGTCCTCCCCTTTGTGCTTGATGCTGACGTACCAGGTCTGGTGGTTGATCCCCGCGCAGATGATGTCTACATCTTCCCTCTTCAGCCCGAACGCATCCGCGATGATGTGGTGCCCTCCCTCCACCCCGTGGCACAGCCCCACCGACCACACCCCGTACCCATGCGTGGTCGCCGCCCACATGTTCATCGCCATCGGGTTGGCGTGGTTCACGAACAGGCACCCCGGCGCCGCCACCTCGCTGATGTCCTTGCAGAACTCCAGGATCACCGGGATGTTGCGCTGCCCATACATGATCCCGCCCGCGGACAGCGTGTCCCCCACACACTGGTCAACCCCGTACTTCAGGGGGATGTCTATGTCCGTCTCGAACATCTCCAGCCCGCCCACGCGCACCACGGAGAACACGTAGTTCGCGCCCTTGAGCGCCTCCCGCCGGTTCGCTGTCGCCGTCAGCTTCGCCGGCAGCCCCGCCGACTCGACGTCCCGCTTGCAGAGCCGATAGACCATGTCCAGGTTCCGCTCGCCGACATCCGTGAACGCGAACTCCGTGTCCCGGCACTCCGGCACGCACAGGAGGTCGCGCACGATCCCCCGTGTGAACCCGATGCTCCCGGCCCCGATCACCGTCACCTTCATCGCGTCCCTCTCCTTATCCCAACACTACGGCGGCCCGGCCCCAACCGCGGCCCGGCCGCCGTTCGGCGTCCTCTTCTGCTTCTGAGACCCCACCCTACTTCCTCTCACACCACCTCCGCGTCTTCTCCACCAGCTCCCGCCCCTGCCGTTCGCTCTCACACCAGACGCTCAGCATCAGCCGCCGCGGGTCGAACTCCCGGCACGCCTGCTCCACCTCCGAGGCCGCGATGTTGAACGTGATCGAGATCCCCACCTCTTGGATCTCCCTCAGCATCCGCGCGTGCCGCAAGGCGCTCGTCCCCGGCGCCGGCACCCACTGGATGCAGTGCAGGCCTGCCAGGGCCACCAGCGCCGGCACGTGCCCCTCCGTGCCCACCCCGTCCAGGTGGTAGGCCCCATTGTCCAGGTGCCGGAAGATGGCACCCAACTCCTCTGCAAACAGCTCCCGGAACACCTTCGGCGAGACCATCGCGTTGAAGTCGCACTGGGTCATGTACGTCTTCCCCCGCGACACCACCGGCCACCACGGCGTGGTCACATCCTGCCCCCGCGCGATCACCGCGCAGTTCCGGTCATAGGCGTCCATCCACAGCTCGTGGACGTGCTCCACCGCCGCCTTCACCAACTCCGGCCGGTCGAGCACGCCCATCAGGAGCTGTCGGTTCCCCACGGCGCTCGCCAGGATGTCGGCCACTCCCCCGATGTCCGTGATGCTCACCACCAGCTCCTCACCCAGCTCCCCCAGCAGCGCCTCCGTCGCCGCCATGATCTGCCGCCAAACCTTCCCCTCCGGCTGGAACCGCAGCCTCGGATACTCCGCGATATCGTCCAGGAACTTCGGGAACCAGGTCGTGTCCGGCCGGCTGAAGTCGGGCTCCCCTCCGATGCACCCGTGCAGCACCCCCGGCCCGAAGTTGACGAAGAAGTGAGGGTAGCCCTCCGCGATGTAAGCCGTCCGCGCCAGCCGATAGCGCGCCTCCTCCACCATTCTCTCCGGCAGGAACCGCTCGCCCGGGTGAGCCAGCTCCGGCGCCGCCACCGATGCGTCGGGGCTATCCCTCGGCGCCGTGACGAACAGCACCGGCCGGTCCGTCTCCTCCCCCTTCCAGAACCGGTCGAGCCTCGCCATCACCTCCGCGTGCTTCTCGCAGAACCTCATCCTCACCGCCTCACTCAGTATGGCGCCGCTCTCACCGCGGTCTCGACGAACGCGCGGTAGTCCCGCGCAATCATCTCGCTCAGGTCCGGCCAGTGGCTATGGACTACCTCGACCGAAGGCCGATCGTAGCGGGCGACGAAGTCGTCGAAGTCCGTCGGTGACGCCAGCGGCGGGATGCACAGTTCCGGCCCCACCCATCCGAACGGCGGACCTGCCCCCTCCTCCAGGTGCCGCTTCAGGATCGCCTTCTCCCGGCGCAGCCAGCGCGTTGCCGCATCGCCCGCAGACCTGGCTCCCTGCCGGATTCGCTCCCCCGCACTGCGGACACTGCGCCGCCGTCTGCGACCTCCTCCCAACATCGCACAGCTGGAAGCAGTGCTTCTAGCTACACCACCTCGACCGTAACGTTCCGATTCGTGTATATGCAGATATCCGCTGCGATCCCCAGCGCCTCTCGCACCACCTCTTCCGCCGACAGCTTCGTGTGCGTCATCAGCGCCCGCGCCGCCGCCAGCGCATACGGCCCGCCCGACCCGATCGCCAGCACCCCGTCGTCCGGCTCGATCAGGTCCCCGTTCCCCGATACCAACAGCAGGTGCTCCCTGTCCGCCACTACCAGCAGCGCCGCCAGCTGCCTCAGCGACCTCTCCGTCCGCCAGTCCTTCACCAGCTGATAGGCCGCCCGGGGTAGATTCCCCGCCGACTCCTCCAGCTTCCCCTCGAACCGCTCGAACAGCGCCAGCGCGTCCCCCGCGGCTCCCGCGAACCCCGCAATCACCCGATCTTGGTAGAGCCGCCGCACCTTCCGCGCCCCCTGCTTGATCACCGTGTTCTCGATGGTGACCTGGCCGTCGCCGCCGACGGCGGTCTGGCCGTCCCTCCGCACCGCCAAGATCGTCGTTCCATGGCTGCGCATCACAACACCCCCTTCGTGGACGGTACCCCGCCGCTCCGCCCCTGCGCCACCGCTTGACCGAGCGCCCGCGCGAACGCCTTGAACGCCCCCTCAATCACGTGGTGCGTGTTCCGCCCGGCCAGCTGCCGCAGGTGGATGTTCATCCCCGCCGCGCTGCTGACGGCCCGGAAGAACTCCTCCACCAGCTCTGTCTCGAACTGCTTCACCCGCCTCGCCCTCAGCTCCAGCCCATATGCCAGGTAAGCCCTTCCCCCCAGGTCAACCGCGCACATCACGAGCGACTCGTCCATCGGCACCACGGCCCACCCATGGCGCGCGATCCCCTCTTTCCTCCCCAGCGCCTTCTTCAGCGCCTGGCCGAGCATGATCCCGACGTCCTCAACCAGGTGGTGGTCGTCCACGTGCACGTCGCCCGACGCCTGCACCGTCAGGTCCATCCCGCTGTGCCGCGCCAGCAACTCCAGCATGTGATCGAAGAACCCGATGCCGGTCCGGACCTTACCGGCGCCCTTCCCGGCCAGGACCACCCTCACCGACACCGACGTCTCCTTGGTCTTCCGCTCCACCTCGGCCTTTCTCATCTCTCACCTCCCCCCACAGGCCTCACTCGTTCCTCAGCCGCGCCTGCATCGCCCGGATGTGCCCATCCAGGCCCTCCAGCCCCGCCAGTGGCCGCACGATGTGCAGGTGATCCGCCACCGCCTCCTTCGCCGTGTAGATGACGCTTGATCGCTTCATGAAATCCGCGGTGCCCAGCCCCGACGAAAACCGCGCCGTCCGCCCCGTCGGCAGCACGTGGGAGGGCCCGATCACGTAGTCCCCCAGCGTCACTGGCGACGACTCGCCCACGCAGATGCACCCCGCGTTCCTGATCTTCGGCAGCCACGAGAACGGGCTCTCCGTGAAGATCTGGACGTGCTCGGGCGCGATCTCATTCACCACCGCCACCGCCTCGTCCAAGTCCTCGGTGATGACGATCGCGCCCCTCTCTTCCAACGCCTGCCAGGCGATTGCTTTGCGGTTCAGCCTCTGCACCTGCCGCGCGATCTCCTGCTGCACAGGCTCCACCAGCGACCGTGCCGGCGTCACCAGGATCGCCGGCGAATCCGTCATGTGCTCCGCCTGCGCCAGCAGGTCCGCCGCGATCAGTCGCGGCTGCGCGCTCTGGTCCGCCAGAATCACGACCTCCGACGGCCCGTACAGCCCGTCAACCCCCACCGCCCCGTACACCATCTTCTTCGCCAGCATCACCCAGATGCTGCCGGGCCCGAACACCTTGTCCACCTTCGGGATCGTGTTCGTCCCATAGGCCAGGGCCGCGATCGCCTGCGCGCCCCCCACCTTGAACACGTTCGTCACCCCCACCGCCCGCGCCGTCGCCAGCGTCGCCGGGTGCACCCCGCCGTCCCTCCCCGCTGGCGTCACCAGCGCGATCTCGTCCACGCCTGCCACCTGCGCCGGCACCACCGTCATGATCAGCGACGAGGGGTAGGCCGCCGTGAAGCCGGGAACATGCACCCCGATCCGCTCGATCGGCGTGAACTTCTGCCCCAGCACTGTCCCCAACTGCCTCAGGTCGAACCAGTCCGACGGACGCTGCTTCTCGTGGTAGCTGCGAACGTGCTCGACGGCCCCCGCCACGGCCTCGAGGAAATCCTCCCCCGCCACCGCCGTCGCTTGCGCGAACTCCTCCTCCGTCGCCCCCATTCGCTCCAGCGTCATGTCCGGGCAGTCGAACTGCCGCGTGTAGCCCAGCAGCGCCTCATCTCCCCTCGCCCGCACGTCCTCCACGATCTTGCGCACCACCGCCTCCTGCTCCGCCACCTCCTGGAGCAGCGGCGCCGAAAGCTCGTCTGCCACCTGTCGTGGCGTCCGCCGTCTCGTGGTTATGATCCGCATCGCCTAGCTCTCTCCGATCCGCATCGCCTGGCTTCCCCCAGTTCGCGTCCCCCAGCCCTCTCCGATTCCGTCTCTCGCGGCGTCCCTCTTCCCCTCCTCGAGGCCCGCATCTGCCGCGCCCCTCACCGCCCCTTCATCAGCCCCGCTACTCGATCCAGATCGCCCCTTCGCCCAGCAGCTCCTGCACCGCCTGCGCTAACTGCTCGTCATGCGCCACCCAGTACTCCGGCCCCAGCCTCAGCCGCCGCTCCTCCGCCTCCCGGCCCAACTGCACGTGCAGCAGCACCTCCGTGTCCCCCTGGAATTGGCCGATGACCTGTTTCAACTGCCCCATTGCCTCCGGCGGCGCGTCCGCCGGCAGCCGGATGTGCACCCTCGTCGTGGCGCGCTGCGGTGCCATCCCCTCCCCCTGCCCCGCGGCGTTGGCCCGCCCGTCGCGTGTCTGCCTTGCGGCCGCCTCCTCGTTCGCGCGCGGCCGGCTCCGCCTCCGCGCCGGCCGCCCATTCGCCTGGCCCGCCCCGTTGCCCAGCTTCCGCACCGCCTCTTCATCTCCCAGCGGCGCCACCATCTCCCCGAGCACGCGGTACTGCCCCCCGGCCTCGCGCTCGTCCCGCCACCGGTCATCCACCTCCACCCTCCCCCGCACGAGCACGATCGCGTTCTCCGTCAGCATCGCCCCTGACCTCTCGTAGGATTCGGGCAGCAGCGTCCCCTCCACCGGCCCCGTCAGGTCCTCCAGCGTGAAGAACGCGATCATCTTTCCGCTCTTCGTCACCCGCTTGCGCACCGACGTCAGGATCCCCCCTATGACCACCTCCCCCTCGTGCCTCCCCTCTCCCACCTCCGCGGCCGTCGCGGTCGTCGCCGCCGCGAGCTGCTTCCGAACCGTCTCCAGCGGGTGCCCCGAGAGATACGCCCCCAGCAGCTCCTTCTCCATCGCCAGCAGTTCCGTCGGCGCGAACTCCGCCGCCGCCGGCAGCGGCGGAGAGGGAGGCAGCCCCCTCCCCTCCTCCTCCAGCACCCCAAACAGGGACGCCTGCCCGGCCTCCTGGTCCCGGTACACCCTGGCCCCCCACTCGAGCGCCTGGTCGACCGCCGCCACCTGCTGCGCCCGCGACCCATCGAGCGACTGCAGCGCCCCGGCCTTCGCCAGACTGTCCAGGGCCAGCTTGCTCAGCCTGCCCGGCTCCACCCGGCTGCACAGCTCGTACACATCGCGGAACGGCCCCCGCTCCTCCCGCTCCGCCGCGATGCCCTCCGCCGCTGTCCGGCTCACGTGCTTCACGCCGGCCAGCCCGAACCTGATCCTCCCCTCCTCCACCGCGAACCCCGCACTGCTCGCGCTCACATCCGGCGCCACCACCTCGATCCCCATCCGCCGACACTCCTGCACGTAGGCAGCCACCTTGTCCTTGTCGTCCATGATGCTGGTGAGCTGCGCCGCCATGAACTGCGCCGGATAGTGCGTCTTCAGGTAGGCCGTCTGGTACGCGTTGATCGCATAGCTCGCGGCGTGCGCCTTGTTGAACCCGTATCCCGCGAACTCCGCCATCTGGCTGAAGATCGTCTCTGCCGTCTTCCTGGCTACCCCTCGCTTGCCCGCGCCCTCCAGGAACTCCTCCCGCACCGTCGCCATTACATCGTGCATCTTCTTCCGCATGGCCCTCAGCAGGGCTTCCGCCGAGGCCATGCTGAAGCCCGCCAGCTCCCGCGCGATCTCCATCACCTGCTCCTGGTAGACGATCACCCCGTACGTCTCCCTCAGGATCGGCTCCAGGCCCGCTTGCAGGTATGTGATCGGCCGCGTCCCGTGCTTCCCCCCGATGTAGTTCGGGATCTGGCCCATCGGCCCCGGCCGGTACAGGGCCACGAGAGCGATGATGTCCTCCAGCCGGTCCGGCTTCAGCTCCGTCACCACCTGCCGCATCCCGCTGCTCTCGAGCTGGAAGACCCCCGCCGTCTCCCCCCGCCCCAGCAGCTCGAAGGTCTCCCGGTCGTCGAACGGGATCTGGTCCAGGTCTACCTGTTCCCCCCGCCGCGCGATCAGCTCCAGGGCGTGCTTGATCACCGACAACGTCCGCAGCCCCAGCACGTCCATCTTCAGCAGCCCCACCTCGGTCACCGCGGTCATGTCGTACTGGGTCGTCAGCCCCTC
>Ga0315277_10009034_pt1 | contig 12769 bp, 12 predicted proteins | sample YL17G05_15_MG_FD_203695 | JGI IMG/M metagenome (GOLD analysis project Ga0315277, IMG submission 203695) | Sediment microbial communities from Yellowstone Lake, YNP, Wyoming, USA - YL17G05_15 | ecosystem: Environmental > Aquatic > Freshwater > Lake > Sediment | place: USA: Wyoming | collected... | reverse complement strand
GGGCGTCGGCGCCTTCGTTGTCCGGGGGAGCGGTTCGACTTTGCTCACTGCAAGCGGGAGTGCTTGGGTCGGTGCCCATGGCAATGAGCTCGTACCGGATGTCCGGGCACTCCCGCAGCAAGGACAGGCCGATTTCCCGGATCCTCGCCTTCAGCTGCTCCTCGGTGAGATGCTCAAGGTTGGTGGGGGACCGTTTCGTGGCGGTTTCGTCGAGGTATTGCTCTAAGCGCACGAGGCGGTCGAGGTCGGCGACCTGCACGCGGACCTTGTCGGCGTTGATCGCCTTGGCGACCTTGATCAGGGCCATGCGCACCAGTTTCCGGTACTGGTCGCTGTCGGTGGTGCGGGTCTCCAGGACGCGGTCGGCCATCTGGCGGGCGAGGGTGGCCTCGCGTTGTTTGAGGCGGGCCTGCCAGCCGAAGGTCCCTGCCCAGAGCTTAACCGAGTTGAGTGAGACGTCCATCTGCCGGGCTACGGTCTCATATGAACGCCGACCCTCCATTGCGGCGTAGATCTCAAAGGCGCGCCGATGGTGTTCCTGTTCGGTGGCCAATCGTTCACGCTTGAGCATGGACTACTCCCACTGCCTCGGTGGTCCGGACGCGTTCGGCTTCGTGGTGAGCTTGTCGAACCGCCTTCTTGCCTGTGTAGTCGCTCCATCTCTGGACGGTGACGTCGCAATACTTGGGATCGATCTCCATGGCAAAGCAGCGACGTCCCAGTTGTTCGCAGGCGATGATCGTTGTCCCCGATCCGACGAAGCCATCCCACACACGTTCACCGCGGATCGTCGAGTTGCGAAGCGCCCGGGAGAAGAGAGCGACTGGCTTCTGCGTGGGATGTCTGTAGTCACCCTCTCTGTCGATCTGCCAGACGGTGGTTTGGGTGCGGTCCTTGATCTTGCGGTGGCCGTCTCCCGCCCAGCCGTACAGCAAACACTCATGCTGTTCGCGATAGTCCTGCCATCCCATGGAGGCCGCCTGTTTGACCCAGACAATGGTGGACGACAGATGGAAGCCGGCGGCGAGGAAGGCGCGTTCGAAGGCAATCCGGATTCCCGCCATGCTGATGCCGTGGCAGACGTATGCCGTTGCGCCGGGACGGCAGACACCGGCCACGTTGACGAACACTTGATGCAGAAACCGCTCCAGAGCATCGGCTGACAAGTCGTCGTTCTTGATCGTGCCCCACTGCTCACGTTTCTGGCCGCGGCTTTGGTATGAGACTCCGTACGGCGGATCGGTCACGACGCAGTCGACCTGCTCCCCCTCCAGTAGTCGCCTGTAGTTCTCGGGATCGGTGGCGTCGCCACACAGCAGGCGGTGCTCTCCAAGGATGTAGAGATCGCCGGGTCGGCTCGTGGGTTCCTCCGGAAGTGGCGGCGCATCGTCCTCGTTCTTCTCGTTGTCCTCGAAGTTGGCATCCAGGAGCTTAGTCAGTTCGGAGTCGTCGAAGCCGAGGGATCCGAGATCGAACGTCTCGTCCAGGTTGAGCTCGGCCACGATCTGAGCGAGCAAATCCTGATCCCACTCGGCAATCTCCGCCGTCTTGTTGTCGGCGATGGCAAAGCCGGTGAACTTGCTGCCCACCAGACCGGGGACACGGATCACGGGGACGGTCTTCAATCCCAGCTTCTTGGCCGCCTTGAGCCGCGTGTGCCCGGCGGCGATGTTGAGGTCGGCGTCGGTGATGATCGGGTTGTTGAAGCCGTAGGCCTGGATCGACCGGGCGACGGCGTCCACCGCGGGATCATTGATCCGCGGGTTGTGGGGGTTGGGTCTCAACTGGTCGATAGGAATCTGTTCGATTTGGAGCATGTCGTTCTTCCTGTTCTGCATGACTCAAACGGGCCGGTAACCGGCCAGCCTGAGTTGCGCTCGTATCCATCTTGAGATGTCTCCACCCCGCTGGTGGAATTCCGTGATGTCGTTGCCGGACGGAATGGGCAGGCGATGGACTCTTGCCGTCGCGCCCCGCCAGAATTCGGCACCCGCTTTCCCCGCCGGGTCGGCGTCGTACGCCACCAGGATGAGTGGAGATGTGATCAACTGAAGGATGGCCGTGCGGTCAGGCCGGGCGGTCGCCGATCCCAAGGTCGCAACGTTGACCAGATCACGCCCCGCCTGCCAGGCGAGCAAAGCGTCGAATTCCCCCTCGAGCAAGAGGGTGGGCCGCCCGGGGACGATCTCTTGGCCGAGATACAATCCCCGTCGAGAACTGCCTTTGACCAGCCTGTACTTGTCGTCTCCGGAAGGGCGGCGGACGTTGATGGCTGTGACTTCCCTCTGCAGGAACCAAGGGATGGTAATCCCGCGTTCAATCCACAGGCCGTGTCGCGTGGCATCTTGAGGGTTGTAACCTATCTGCCAGCGCGACAGAGTCTCGGGTCTCAGGCCCCGGTTGATGAGCCACACGCGTGCCCTCTTGGCCGTTCCATCGGACAGCGCCTTGGCACACTCTCCGATGAGCGTTTCGGCCCGACGGGACCAATCGGGATCGAACTCACGATCCACTCTCCGGCCCAAGGTCAAGTGCGTCTTTGGTGACCGCGGGAATGGGGACAGGGACTGGTTACCCAGTTGAGCAACCGCGTCCTTGAACGAGCACCCTTGCCTCTCCATCAGCCAGGCGATAGCGTCGCCCGAACGGCCGCACCCGAAGCACTTCCAATGCTGCTGATCAGGGGTAATGGTCAGGCTGGGGGCGCGGTCATCATGGAAGGGGCAGGGCCAAAACGGCTGCCGACCCCGTTTCGGGGGTTGGCCGAGATCGGCTGCGATCAGGTTGGCCAGGGTGGGTCCGGTAACGGCCGGAGGCTGGGTCATGGCGTCTCGCCTCCTGACCCCGGCCAGAGCGTCCCATTTGGGCCACTCGACGGCTCCCCTATTCCGTTTCCGTTTCCGGCCCCTCTAGTAGATTGGAAATCGGAAACGGAATTGGCGACCGGGTTTTTCCGGTAAAAGGCCATCTTGTTGCCGCGGCCTGATTCCGACTTGCGATCATCCCTCTCGACCGTTCCCTGCCGGTGAAGGGTTCTCAGAAGATCATCGAGGGCCTTGACCGGTATCCCGGATCCCCGGGCCGCCTCTGCCAACTCCTGGCGGGATTTCCATGATCCATCGGCCAACAACCGTTGGACCAGATCTTGGGCCTTCTCTTCCCGGGCCTGTTGCCGCATCTCCTCGGCGTCGCCCACCACGCGCACGACCGTCTGATCCGGCCCCCGGTCTTCGATCGTGATCACGAACGAGGGGACGGGCAGGGCGAATCGGGATTTCGAATGCTCGACGACAAGGGCTCCGTCCTTCCGCGTGAGGGAGAGTAGGGTATCGACGAAGGCGACCTTCTCCGTCGTCCCCCTGAGCAGTAGATCCTGACTGACGATGCCCAAGCCGGGCTTCTTCTGATGGTCCGCGAAGATGACGGAACAGCCGAACTCCCGGACGAGACTTTTCACGCCGGCGAAGACCTTGGCCATTTCCGAGGCGGAGTTTTCTTCGCTCCCATGGACCCGTATCAGGGAGTCCACGATGACCAGCGAGGGCCGGCAGGCCGCGATCGTGTTCCGTAGCCTGTCGACGGATGCATCGCGTGCCAGGCAGAGTCCCGGTCCCAAGGCGACCTGGAGGTCGTCCTGGTCGGTGAGATGGCCGCAGCCGTTCACCAACCGGAGCAGACGATGGCGCAGAAGTGCCGGTGGCGATTCTTCATCAACGAGCAGCACGCGACCCCCTTTCGTGCGAAAGCGCCCCATCCAGGGACGGCCGGCGATGTAGGCCAGGGCGAGATCCAGCAGCATCCACGATTTCCCCTGACCCGGGGGGCCGCCCAGGATGGCCACGCCCTCTTGGGGAATGAGTTTGTCCACGCACCAGTCGATTCTCACGTCCTTCATGGCTAGAATTGTCCCCAAGGACATGGTTGCGAACGGCCCCGATTCCGTTTCCCGTTTCCCGTCTACTATAGTAGAGAGAAACGGAAACGGAATCACAGCGGGTGTCTGGGCACCGGGACGGCGTGGATCAACCGCGAACACGCGGTCGAGGACCGCATCGACGTCCACGCCGGGCACGTTCTCCAGTTCCCGTCCCAGGGCCTCCAGACGCTTTTCATTGGGAAGGGTGCCCACCCGGGCGATGACTCCTTTCCACGGTTCCAGGTAATCGTTGCCTGGGACCGGATTGGGCAGGTCGGCCAAGAGGGCGGCCAAAGAGACGTCGATCCGTGCCGTATCCTCGCCGGCGAGTGTCAGCTCCGAGGCTCCTGTCGTCTGTAGGTTGCAGGTACTCATGTCAAGCCCGTACCCGATTTGGGGTTTTGGTGGCGGACAGCACACGAAACGCATTCTCGCCGAATTCCCTGGCCAGATATCCGGTGAACAACTTGGCAACGTCCTGACCCACGGGTGTAGACGCATCGATAGTGCAGGTCCGGCGTTGCCGATCAAGATGAAACGAAGCGTCCAAACGCGTCTGCGCCCGCCCGTGCAATTCTTCTGCGCTTAACACCGCCAAAGTCAGCGAGTCTTGGACGTCATCAATGTCCACGTGCCGCTTGAAGGTGTAGCGGTAGACCGTTCCGTCTGGCTGAGACTTCATGAACCCTCCTGAGCCCACCGGCTCTATTCAGCACATACCGGACCGCCCCGAAATCTGTCGGGTCTTCCTGCGGATTTTCTTCGGTGGGTCTGGGGCGTAGTCGGCCAGTCCAGCCGCAGCCAGCACGCGCCCCAGTTTCCGGATGTGGTCGTGGAGCGTGGCGTGGGGGATGTTGAACCGTTTCTCGATGTCGGCTGAGGTCATGACCTTAAGCTGCTCGGCCAACTGCCTCATCTCCGGAGCCAGCGACCGGAGCGCCGATTCGACGTCGATGCGCGTCTCGATCAGTTCATGCTGTGGGGGAGATCCGAATCTGGTATCGCGGAAGTAATCATCCTCGCTGTATGTCTCGGCCAATGTCAGCTCTTCCTCGTCGCCTTGACGCGGGGGCTCATCAAGGCGGTGGGCGTGGCGCAGTATCTTCTCCCTATTGGTTGCGAGAGATTCCATCATGCTCACCCCCTTACTCTCGAGGACCCGGTCGACAAAGGTGGCGACCGCAGCCCGGGATCGATCGAAGCGGGGCATCTGTCGCAGAAGCTCCAGCCACAGCTTCTGTACCATGTCGTCGAGCTCGTCGTCCCTGATTCTGCGCCCGCGGGCAAACTTGCAAACTTTGGTGGTGATGATCCGTGTGAGTTCACAAGGGCTCGGAAATCCGTCCTGTGCACCTGCCATAGGCGGCAGGCGCGCGGAGGATTAGAGCCGAGTGATCAGAACGGCGTGCTTCCGGCCCCTGCCACCCTGCGCTTGTGACTTGTCACTTGATCGCCGGCGAAAAGGAGAGATTGGGGGAATGCGGACAGGACGCACTTATGTCTCAGAGACTTACGGACCCAAAAAAGTGAAGCCGAAGCGGGGCGGAATGAGCGTAGCGCCGGGTGACTTGTCACCGGGAGGCGGAAAGGTCATCCAGGTACGCGATATCGAAGGCGGCTTGCCACGCGTTCTCCGCGTGGTCAAAGGGGAGGGGATCACCGGAGATCGGAAACAGGGTGCTCAGGATCTTCCGCAGCCGTCGCACCGTTTGCTTGAATTGCTCGGCATCCCCGGGCGAATCGCACCGCTTCCGACCGCTATTCTCTGCGAGCTCGAGGAGCATTTTCCACTGTTCGTCAGTGTCGTGGGTCCGGCCATCGACCATTCCCATCTCGCGGAAGTCACTTGTCCATTGTCGCTCCCCCACGTGAATGAGCACGCGATCTGTGTCGCTCATGACGCGGATGATGACCTCCGGCCACCGCGTTCCCGGAGGAATCAGAAAAGGCCGGGGGGAACGTGCCTTCACGGCCTCCAGGACGTGCGTCTGATAGAACCGGGCCAGAATCTGGCCGCCGGCAGATCGTCCGCGAAGCTCGCCCTCGACCATCTCCACGATGTCCTCCAGCGCCAGCAGTTCGTGCTGCCGATCGTCGATCGTGAAGATGAGGCCATCAGACCAAAGCTCCCGTGTCGGCGTGAGGAGGATGAAAGGGCGATCGTTGCGCGATGACAAGATCGCGCCGACGTCTCGCAATTCGATGGGATCCGCTTCGAGGGACAGGTAAACGGAGAACCGGAATCCTGCGTGAGGGTAGTGCAGGCCGACATGCACCGTATTGGGCGTGACATCCGAAGGTGCATAAGCAGGTGTCAGATCCAACGCAGATGCCAAGGCAGCGGCAAGATGTGCAAGATCGAGTTCGTAGACGATGAGGTCAGCTCTCCCGATCGGGATTGTAGCGCACACTCCATTCCGGCAGGCACACATCGCTGCGTAGTCGTCCGGCCCGTGCTGAATCACTTCGTGGTAGCATCCACAGGGTGGCTGTCTGCGACACGGGTATGACAGCGCGAGTTCCTGCCGGGGGCGGAGAAAGGGGGAGGCGAGATCGTGCTCCTCTCCCAGGAGATCCCGCCACTCGGCGCTAACCGCTGACAGGCACCGAATCGTCTCGAGTGCCTTCCAAAACTGTGTCAGGTGACGGACCATTGTTCTGCGAGGTCACGACAAACTCCCGTTTGCGCAACCAGTCCTCGACCAGAAGCGAATCGTCCCGCTTGAACTGCGCCTTGTTGGGCACTTCCACGCGCACCGTCCGCCATTGCTTGCAGTCGGAAAACAGGATTTTGAACTTCGCCCCGATGATGTCTGCCTTGGCCGGGATCCCTGCATACCGCTCAAGAACCGCGAGGAGGTCCGGGGCCCTCCGAACGACCGTCTCCGAAAGGGCTCCCCGCCACTGGTATTCGATCTCGACCAGATGCACGCGCCCGATGCCCGATACGTCACTGCACACCAACGCGGCCCGTCCATTCTGCCTCAAGGGCTCAAGCGTGAATCTGGTTGCAGGCGGAAAGTAGTCGGCGTCTCCGAACAGGTGCGCGCCAAATCGCCGGCGGTATTCGTCGCGGACCCGGTCTTCAGCGTTGATCCACAGTTCGTCTCGTTCGGCGTCGTACGCGAGGATATCAAACAACTCAGGACGATAGAGCGCCACCGACGGCTTGCCCTCGGCGACACTGGGTTCGCGGTGCATCGCATCGCCATGGCGGACCATGTACAGGGTTCGCGTCCCGTCCGGATATGATACGATCCTACACCAGCTCCCCCGCAGATGCTCATCAAACCAGGTCCCCAGATCCTTCTCGAGCGCGGCGAGGTGGGCGTGATCCGGACCCTCGCGTCGGGAATCGGTTGGAGCGCGACAGCCCTTGAAGCTCTCGAAATTCCGTCGTCGCTGAAGTCTCCGCTCCGCGTGCCGCCGTTGCACCAGATCCGGCCGGGCCAGCCACATCTCTAATGCCACATCGCCGGGAGATGAATCATCTCCGAGGTTCAGGTGGATCCCATGTTTGGCCGCCTCACCCAAGAGATCGTCCATCCCTTGCTGAGTGGCCATCTCATGAACGAAGTACAGCGACTCGACGAGGTCCGCCGGTGTGCTCTTGTCCGTTGTCATCAGTACGTGCGCCAAGGCGTCGTAATCGATCGCGGGGTGCGCGCCCGTCGGCAGGGCCACGCCCCGCGAAGACAGATACTCGCTGAAGGGCCGTAGGAATTCCAGGAGCCGGTCCGGTCTGAACCGTCTCAATGCCCCCGGCTCCGTGAAGCGACGTGGATTGAACCGCGACATGATCACCCCACTTGCTGACGCGACTACTGCGGTAAGTCGCGTTTCTAGGACACGCCCCGAAGTGCGCTCAAATACCCCCGGCGCGCCGCGTTCGGTCAATCCAAATCTGAAGAAAGCTCCGACACTCTGAGCGACGATCCGGTATGTGCCCAGTATGGGAGGGTATGCAGATAGGGTCGAGATCCACTACGTGACGGAGATTCTTGCCCGCTCCTATCTCCGCCTCCTGGCCCAACCTGTCCCTAACTCTCGGACGTGTGGCGGGTTGGCCAAGTTGCCGGAAAGCGGAGATTGTTCGCCCGGAGCGCTTCTTCCGCTTGACTACGAGCCAGAGCGGATCGCAGATGGTATCTCCAGCGCTGGGCAGATAAGCCGCAGTGCAGAAAGGAGTTAACCATGTAGGAGTTGGTCAAGCAAGTGAAGGAACTGGAGGGCTTGGACCTGACCCAAGTGCAGGCCAAGTACCAGGAGGTGTTCGGAGAAGAGCCGCTCAGCCGCAACCGGAAGGTGCTGATCGAGCAGATCAGACGACGACTGCATGAGAACGACATGCGGGCGCAGCGGGAGCAGCAACCCGGTGGTGCGAAGCCGGCGGTAGACATCATCACCCGGGTCCACGAGCTGCGGCACATGGGTCTGGAAGACCTCAGGGCCGAGCACGAGAAGGTGTTCGGACAGCCGAGCAAGAGTCGCAACCGGAAGCAGCTGTTCGTCAAGATCGCCAAGCGGGTCCAAGAGGACGAGCTGCGGTCCAAGCCGGAGGGGGCGATTCCGAAGCCTACTCTCACGGTGAAGCTCGAACGCAAGAAGAAGGGACGCTCAAAGCGGGTGGCCAAACCCGAGAAGGCGGCGGCTGAGAAGAAGACAAAGGTCAAGCCGCTCGGCGCTCGCGATCCCCGGTTGCCGAAGCCCGGGACCACTATTGAGCGGACCTACAAGGGGAAGAAGCTGTTGGTCCGCGTGCTCGACGACGGCTTCGAGTACCAGGGCAAGCCCTACCGGTCGCTCTCGGCGTTGGCGATGGCGATCACAGGCGCCAAGGCTATTAACGGGTACCTGTTCTTTCGCCTCGGCGACTACGCCAAGCCCGTGCGCCGTGGCGCGAAGGAGACAGCCGGCAAGTGAGTCCGGTCGCCCTCCAGCGCCATGCCCCTCGCCGGGGTAAACGGGTGGAATCCCCGGCCCCGGCGACGGAGATCCGCGCCGCGATCTATTGCCGCAAGTCGACCGACGAGAATCTGCACTCTGACTTCAACTCGCTGGACGCCCAGCGGGAGGCCTGTGGCGCCTACATCGCTTCCCTGAAGTCCGAAGGGTGGGTTGCCCTGCCGCAGGCATATGAGGACGCGGCCTACTCCGGCGGCACGACGGACCGACCCGCGCTGCAGCGGCTGTTGGCCGACGTCGGGGCGGGAATGGTCGACGCGGTGGTGGTCGTGAAGATTGACCGGCTTTCCCGATCGCTGCTTCAGTTCCTACAGCTAATGGAGTACTTCGAGGCCAAGCAGATCTCGTTTGTCGCCGTGACGCAACAGATCAATACCAGCTCGTCTGCGGGCCGGCTTCTCATCAACGTGCTCGTGTCCTTTGCCCAATTCGAGAGAGAGATCGGCAGTGAGAGGACCCGCGAGAAGATCCACGCCGCCCGCAAGAAGGGCCGCTACACCGGCGGACACCCGCCTCTCGGCTACGACGTCGACAAGGTCAACCATCGGCTGGTGGTGAACCCCGAGGAAGCGGTGATGGTCAGGGAGTTGTTCCATCTCTATCTCGAGCGCCGCTCCCTACTGGCCGTCGTCCAAGAAGTGAATGCCCGCGGCTGGAAGCGCAAATCGTGGTTCACACAGGCGGGCGTCCGGCGCACCGGCGCCCGGTTTGAGAAGGTGTATCTGCAGCGGATGCTGATCAATCCCCTGTACATCGGGCAGGTCACGCTCCTCGGAGAAGTCTACCCCGGTTTGCACGACGCCATCGTGAGCGAGGCGGTATTCCGCGAGGTTGGCTCCCTCCTGATTGCCAACCGCAACTGTGGTGACGCGCTCACCCGCAACCAGAGCGTCACCCCGCTGCGGAAACTGCTCCGGTGTGGCCGCTGTGGGGCGGCCATGGCGCATACGTGGACGCGCAAGGGGGAGCGAGTCTACTCCTACTTTGGGTGCAGTACGGCCCAGAAGCAGGGACGGGCGGCTTGTCCCACACCGACTCTCTCAGCGGGAGAGATCGAAGCGACCGTCATCAACGAGATCCGCAAGCTGGCGCAGGATCCGGCACTCGTCGATCAGGTGTTCTCCGCGGTGTTAGAACAGACCCAACACAACCGTGAGCTGTTGGAATCGGAGCGCACCCGCCTCCTGCATCAGCGCCAGCAGAGGGAGGAGGCAATCCGGTGCCTCGTGTCGACGCTGGAGAGCCCGGACGGGCCGTTGCCCACCGTGGTCGGGGAGAGGATTGAAGAACGTCAGGACGAGGTGGTCCAGTTCAATGATCGTCTCCGGAGCGTGGAGCAGGAATTGGCGGTGCTCGGTGCGCAGACAATCGACCGCGAACACCTTTCCCAGACCCTCGCTCAGTTCACCGATCTGTGGGATACGCTCTATCCGCAAGAGCGCGTCAAGTTGGTGCATTCCCTGGTCGAGACGATTGTCTACTACGACGAGACGAATCGCGTCGAGATCCGCTTCCGCCTGACCGGCGACACCCGAGACGCTCCCCTCACCTCATCTCAGTGACTCTAAAATCCCACGGTCTCCAGGGTCACCAAATCCCAGAGTTTCAGAGGGGAATTGCCGGTCATTCGACCGGAGTCGCTGTGCTTTCCGAGAACCGTATCACGCGTTCGCCGTACGAATGAATCGGGGAACGTCATCGTGATGTTTTGCTAATCCGCGACGTGTTTTGGAGTTACGAGGGTGTACTACTGGGGAGTTCGAAATGCGCGAATGGCTGTATCGTAAGTTGTTGCAGGTTCCGGACTTACAAATGGCGGGGTCGACGAGACTCGAACTCGCGACCTCCTGCGTGACAGGCAGGCGTTCTAACCAAACTGAACTACGACCCCGTGTGTCCTCTCACTTCTTCTGTTCTCCCACGGCTCGCGACGTGGGCTGTTTTCTATCGCCCCTGCGGGGCTTACTGATGATGGTGGGCGGTACCGGATTCGAACCAGTGACCCCCTGCTTGTAAGGCAGGTGCTCTGAACCAACTGAGCTAACCGCCCTGCCGGGATCAATCCCACGTTCGGGCGGGTGGCCTATCGCCGACCGTCCCGATGGCCGGATCAGGTCTCCGATTTCGGCGCCGCGCTCGGGATCTCGTCCTTGCCGCGATAGAGGATCGCCACCGGCAGAATGACGCAGTACCCCAAGACCAACAGGATCGGCGCCAGCGTGATCGACCCTTGCGACAGGGCGATGTACCCGACGATGATCGCGGCCAACCCCACCAAGAAGATGTAGTAGTTCCTCTTGGTGAATGGCAGCCCCTCGGGCTTCTTCTTTTGGGCCGCTCGCTCGCGGCCGCTCGATTTGGTATCCGCCTGTGCCATCGTCTAACCTCGTTAAGCAATTGAAAATGCGCCAGAAGTCAAGGGCATTATGTGCGTGCCGCCCTAGGGTTCCCCGTTGGGAGGTATCGGCTTATACCCCGTTGGGCGAGAGCTGGACGATCTATCGCGGAGCAACTGCCCTCCGGTTGGGGGTTGGGACATCCGGTTACGCGAGAACAGGTCCCCATCACCGCCACGAGCCGAGCTGCACCCACCGTCAAGGGGCTGAAGCCCCTTGTTTGCCCGAAAGCTGTTTGGTCACGCCTCACACGAGAGCGGTTTCCAGCCACTCACACCAGAGGTGGAGGCAGAGGTCGTGGACCTCCTGGATGCGCTGGGTGTTGTCGGAGGGAACGACGATGGCGCAGTCAACGAGGGGATGGAGTTGGCCGCCGCCTTTGCCCAGAAGAGCCAAGGTGCCGGCGAGCATCTTGCGCGCTGTCGCGGCCGCGGCGAGGAGATTGGGGGAATTGCCGGAGGTTGATAAGAGCAGAACGAGGTCGCCACTCTGCGCGCGCGCTTCAATCTGGCGCGCGAAGACCTGCTCGAACCCGAAATCGTTGGCGGCGGCGGTCAGAATCGAGGTGTCGGTCGCCAATGCGGTCGCGGGGAGCGGTCGACGGCGCGAATTGGCATCGAGGCGCACTACCAGTTCGGCTACAAAGTGCTGCGCATCAGCCGCCGAGCCGCCGTTGCCGCAGACATGCAGATGGTGGCCGCGCTGAAACGTGTCGCGCAGCATTTCGAAGCCGCGCCACAGATCAGCGAACGACTCGGCAATCAGCCGCTCGGCGGTCTGTTGTGAATCGCGGATGGCGGCCAGCGCGAGGTGGCGGGCGGTGTCACGGTCGAGGGATTCCATCAGCAGACTTGCATCCTCTGCTACACACGGGTCTGAAGACCCGTGGCACGATACATAATACTGAGAAGGTGTATGGCCATACGCTCCTACCTCTCCCGTCCGGCGACCATCGCGAGCTCGTGCACGGTGCCGGCTAGGGCGCAGAGCAAGTCGACCGATCGATCCTCTTCCAATGCCGTGCCGACAACGATGAAGTCGGCGCCGGCGTCAGCGGCGTCACGACATGTCTGGGGCGTTCTGATCCCCCCACCGACGATGAGCGGGATGGTGATCTCGTGCCTCACGGCTTCGATCGTGCGCGGCGAGATTGGTGCGCGTGCGCCGGAACCGGCTTCAAGGTAAACGAACGCTTGGCCCATGTATTGGGCACACAACGCATGGTTGCGGATACAATCAAGATCGTGCTCGGGAATCGGCCGTGTGTTGCTGCGGTGGGCCACCGATGTCTGCGAGCCGGTGTCGACCAGTATGTATCCCGTTGGAATCGGTTCGATGCCATAATCACGTACCAGAGGCGTGCCGGTGACCTGCTCGCCCACGAGGTACTCGGGATTGCGCCCGGAAAGAAGAATCAGGAACAGCACGGCATCGACGTGAGGCGAGACCTGAGATGCGGAACCGGGGAAAAGTATCAATGGTAGTTGTGTGT
>Ga0315277_10009033_pt1 | contig 12769 bp, 9 predicted proteins | sample YL17G05_15_MG_FD_203695 | JGI IMG/M metagenome (GOLD analysis project Ga0315277, IMG submission 203695) | Sediment microbial communities from Yellowstone Lake, YNP, Wyoming, USA - YL17G05_15 | ecosystem: Environmental > Aquatic > Freshwater > Lake > Sediment | place: USA: Wyoming | collected... | reverse complement strand
GAGAAATTGCAGGAGCGCCTGGCGAAGCTCTCCGGCGGCGTAGCCGTGATCAAGGTCGGGGCAGCCACCGAGGTGGAGCTCAAGGAGAGGAAGCACCGCATCGAGGACGCCCTGTCGGCGACCAAGGCCGCCGTAGAGGAGGGCATCGTGGCAGGCGGAGGCGTGATACTGGTGAACGCCGTAGCGGCCATCAAGACCGATGCCCTCGAGAGCGACGAGAAGACCGGCGCCGAGATCGTGAGGCGCGCCCTGGAGGAGCCGCTGCGCCAGATCGCCAACAACGCTGGTGCTGAGGGCTCTGTAGTGGTGGAGAAGGTCAAGGGCCTGAAGAAGGGCCAGGGCTTCAACGCCCTCAACGGCGATTACGTGGACATGATGAAGGAGGGCATTATCGACCCCGCCAAGGTCACCCGTTCTGCTCTCCAGAACGCGGCCTCCATCGCCAGTTTGCTACTCACCACCGAGGCCGTGGTGGCTGAGAAGCCGGAAGAGGGAGGACCTATGGGAATGCCGGGCGGCGGAATGCCCCCGGGCATGATGTAAGTTAGAGTAAGCTGAAAAGGGGAGGGGCTCCGCCCCTCCCCTTTTAGATTCCCCTCCCTTTCTTCTTCCGCCCCGGGGCCTCCAGGTAAGTTCTTCTTCCGGCCCTGGCCGAGGGGTAACGGTCTTCGCTCCGCGACGCGCGGCCTGTTGATGCCCCTTTTTACCCTCTAGCAAAGGGATAGAGCGGAGCTTTCTCGCTCCGTATGCTACCTGTCTGCTGGCCGCTTGCGATGTCGCTCCGACCGACCCCATCGTTCCAGGGCAGGGTGTTCTATATAGGCTACGCCCGAACACAATCTTGATACCCTAACAGTTGGATACGCACGAATCCCTCTATTTGCTGCTTACGCTGCGACCGACCTGGTAGTTCCCCGGGCAAGTATGTTCAAGGCAAACGGGCTCCGCCCCTTTTTACTGGTACCCGACGAGAATAAGCTGAAGCTGCTTTCTTTTCATGCTTCGAGAAGGTGAGATAAAAACCCATACGTTCGGCTGGAAGGCACGAAAAGAAACACGCTTCAGCCATGATCCATTGCGGGAGTCGGAAGCGGAATCACCAGAGACGAAGCCTCATCGGCCCTCCCTTTTTTGCATGCTTCGCCTGGGGGTTTATCTGGTTTCTTGACATTGGGGGAAGGGAGTATAGTATTTGTTATCTAATAATTATGAAAGTCGAACTTTCGGACAACCCGGGACCGGAGGAAAATCGTACCCGCATCAAGCATATGCGGGCATACCCATATATGGGACGGGACGAGATGAAGATCAAGGTAAAACGCGTTAGTTAAGCGTACCTGGAGGTGGAGATGGAGATCGAGATCGGCTTGGGAAAATCAGGGAGAAGAGGTTACGGGCTGGACGATATCTCCGTCGTCCCCTCGCGACGCACCCGTGACGCCGACGACATCGATATCAGCTGGGAACTGGGCGATTTCAGGTTCGATCTGCCCTTCTTAGCTTCGGCCATGGACGCCGTGGTGGACGTGAAGATGGCCATCACCATCGGGAAGCTGGGCGGGCTGGCCGTGCTCAACCTCGAAGGACTCCAGACTAGGTACGAGGACCCCAAGCCGGTCTACGAGGAGATAGCGAGCTTCGGCAAGGAGGATGCCACGCGGGGCATGCAGCGGCTTTACCAGGAGCCAATAAAAGAGGAACTCATGGGCCGCCGCATACAGGAGATAAAGGACGGCGGGGTAATGGTCGCGGCTTCTCTCACCCCCCAGCGGGTGGAGCATTATTACAGGATAGCCATGGAAGCCGGGCTGGACGTCATGGTCATCCAGGGCACGGTTATCAGCGCCGAACACGTTTCCTCACGCACCGAACCTCTCAACCTCAAGAAATTCATCGCCGAGCTGCCCATTCCCACCATCGTCGGGGGATGCGCATCCTATTCCACCGCCCTGCACCTCATGCGCACGGGGGCGGTGGGCGTCCTCGTGGGGGTAGGGCCCGGCGCCGCGTGTACCACCAGGGGTGTGTTGGGAATAGGCGTGCCGCAGGCAACGGCGCTGGCCGACGCCTCGGCCGCCCGCATCCGGCACCTAACCGAGACCGGTAACTACGTGAACGTCATCGCCGACGGCGGAATGCGCACGGGCGGGGACATCGCCAAGGCCATCGCCTGCGGAGCCGACGCCGTGATGTTGGGTTCCCCCATTGCTGCCGCGAAGGAGGCACCGGGCCGTGGATACCACTGGGGGATGGCCACCTTCCACCCCGAGCTGCCGAGGGGCACGCGGGTGAAGACGGAGGGACGTTGGACCATCGAGGAGATCCTGGTGGGACCCGCCCATGAGAACGACGGCACGGTCAACCTCTTTGGAGCACTGCGCACCTCCCTGGCCACCTGTGGTTACGAGAACATCCGGGCTTTTCAGAGGGCGGAAGTGATGATAGCCCCTGCGGTCCGCACCGAGGGTAAATCGATGCAGTACGAGCAGGGCGTCGGGATGATCAAATAGTATGGTGCAGGGCACGAAGAGGCGAAGCCGGCATGGCGATCCCTTAAGGAGAAGACGCTGCAATAATATGATGCGATATCGTTTCGCTCACTCATAGTCGAGGCCTTGTAGTGATAGCAGGAACGGCCTGGGAAGGAAAAGAATCGAGTGCCGATCCAAACAGAGACCTGCGTGAGCCTGGCCGCCGCCGTGAAGAGGGCCCGATAAGAGAGGAAGGGAATTGAGCGTTATTCCACGAGAGAGCGTGCTGGTGGTCGATTTCGGGGCGCAGTACGCCCAGCTTATCGCCCGCCGGGTAAGGGAGTGTAAGGTCTATTCGGAGATAGTCCCCTATGATATCTCCCCCGAGGAGATCGAGCGCCGTGGTGCCACAGCGCTCATCTTTTCCGGCGGCCCTTCCAGTGTTTACCAGGAAGGGGCGCCACGCCCCGACCCCGGCATCTTCGAGCTGGGGCTTCCCATCCTGGGCATCTGTTACGGGCACCAGTTGCTCGCGCAGGAGTTAGGTGGAAAGGTCGAGGCCACCGGCATCCGCGAATACGGCAAGACGGACCTGCAGCTCACCGGGGACAGTATCCTCTTCGAGGGTCTGCCCGTGGCGCAGACGGTGTGGATGAGTCATGGTGACAGCGTCATGGGGGCGCCGCATGGATTCCGGGTCACCGCCAACACCTCCGCCTCACCGGTGGCGGCCATGGAGGATACGGTGCGCAGGTTCTACGGGGTACAGTTTCACCCGGAGGTCATCCATACGCCTGCGGGGAAGGACATCCTCAAGAACTTCCTCTATGGCGCGGCCGACCTGCTCCCGGCCTGGACCATGGTCTCCATCATAGAAGAGGCAGTGGAGGAGGTTCGCGAAAAGGTCGGGAGGAACAAGATCATCTGCGGCCTCTCGGGAGGGGTGGACTCGGCCATCGCGGCCGTGCTGGTCCACAAGGCGGTGGGCGACCAACTCACCTGCGTCTTCGTCGACCACGGCCTGCTGCGCAAGGGAGAGGGCGAGCAGGTGGAGGACACCTTCCGGCGCCACTTCCACGTGAACCTCATCCACGTCAAGGCCCAGGAACGTTTCCTGGCCCGGCTCGAGGGCGTGACCGACCCGGAGGTGAAGCGCAAGGCCATCGGGGAGGAGTTTATACGCGTCTTCGAGGAGGTGGCACACGAGCTCAAGGACACCCATTTCCTGGTGCAGGGCACCCTCTACCCGGACATCATCGAGAGCGGCACCCGCGACGCGGCGCGTATAAAGTCCCACCACAACGTGGGGGGCCTGCCCGAGGAAATGGACTTTACCCTGATCGAACCGCTGCGCAACCTGTTCAAGGACGAGGTGCGCGCCGCGGGCGAGGAGTTGGGCCTGCCGGAGGAGATCGTGTGGCGACAGCCCTTCCCCGGCCCCGGCCTGGCCATCCGCATCATCGGCGAGGTCACGGCGGAGAAACTGGGGATACTACGGGAGGCGGACGATATCGTGGTGGACGAGATCAAACGTGCCGGCCTCTACAAGGAGATCTGGCAGTCCTTCGCGGTCCTGCCGGATATCAAGTCGGTGGGGGTGATGGGGGACGAGCGCACCTATGCCTATCCCATAGTGGTGCGCGCGGTGACCAGCGAGGACGCCATGACCGCGGATTGGGCGCGCCTTCCCTACGAGGTGATGGAACGCATCTCCAGCCGCGTCATCAACGAGGTCAAAGGCGTAAACCGGGTGGTCCTGGACATCTCCTCCAAACCCCCCGCCACCATAGAGTGGGAATAGAGAGCCTTGACGGGCTTACCGCCCAAGGACGCCGGCCACTATAAAAACAGCCATCACCGGTCAGCGGTCTTTGCGCCGCAAGACCCTTCTGACACCCTTTCCAACGGTTTTTCTTACCTTGTGATCCTGGATGGGGTGGGTCCGGATATCCAATACTATGGCGAGCACGCGCAGGGCGAAGGTCACGCCGATGGCGATCAGTGCTGCCGCCTGCGCGTTGATCTTGAAGCCGACCCCGAGGCCGAGGAAGACTATCACGCCGACCAGAGCGGCGACGGCATAGAACTGCCCGGGTTTGAATAGTAGCGGTTCCTCCCCGGAGATGATATCGCGCAGCAGGCCTCCGCCGACGGCGTTGATCAACCCGATGAGGCCAGCAGCCATAACGTCCAAGCCGATGTTTATCGACATCTGCGAGCCGACCACGGCGTAGAAACCGAGTCCCATGGCATCGGCCAGGATGACCACCAGCATCACGTGCCGGATCCTCTCGCCGACGATGATCACGAGGAGAGCGGCGGCGAATATCGCCACCAGGTAGCGCCAATTGGTCACCAGGACCGGCGGCCCCTGCTGCAGGAAGATACCGTCGCGGATTAACCCGCCGCCCGCGCCGGTGACCAGGGCCAACGCAAAAAGGCCGAGATAATCGTAACCTTTACGGTAGGCTACCAATGCTCCCGAAACGGCGAAAAGGAAAACGGCGATGAGATCGTAGGCCATGGGCAGCTGAAATTGGCCTTCGAGCATCTCGCACCCCGACTTTCTACCCTTGCAGCATTGCAGACCGCCGTGTTGAACGCCACCGATATAGTGGTGATGCGAGTACCTTATAACATGATGTGCCGGGGAACAACCGGGCCGGCCGCGAAGGGCGACAGGAGATTGGAAGAGATACCACGAATAATGAGCTGAAGGCGGATAATCTCGAAAAATGCTGCAACCTCTATACCGGCGCGCGAAATGGAAAGGGAGAGTCGTGGATGTGGACGTCCTGAGAAAAACGGTCTCATCGCTGATGCCGCAGGTCCAGGCAGACCTGGAACGGCTGGTACGAGTTCCCTCCGTCTCCCTGCCGGGTTTTCCGCCCGAGCACCTGCCGGAGGCAGCGGCGGCCGTCGTGGATATACTGCAGGCTGCGGGCGTCGAGAACGCCAGGGTCATGGAAGTGCCGGATGGTTACCCCGCCGTGTTCGGGGAGGTGGAAGGCCCCGCGGGTGCTCCCACCGTGCTGCTTTATGCCCACTACGATGTTCAGCCCCCGGGTCCCGAAGAGGAGTGGGCATCGCCGCCGTTCGAGCCCGCAGTGCGGGACGGCCGTCTATACGGCAGGGGAGCCGCCGACGATAAATCGGGCATCGTGATGCATGCGGCGGCCATCCGCGCCTTCGGCGGCAAGCTCCCGGTGGGGATCAAGATAGTCATCGAAGGCGAGGAGGAGGCCTCCAGCCACCTCGACGACGCCGTGCTCGAGAACCCCAAGCCTTTCCAGGCGGACCTCATCGTCGTGGGAGATATAGGAAACTGGAAGGTCGGCGAGCCTACCCTTACCACCACCCTGCGGGGTCTTGCGGTCTGCACGGTCGAGGTGAAGACGTTACGGAACCCGGTACACAGCGGCATGTTCGGTGGCCCCGCCCCCGATGCGCTCATGGTGCTCATCCGCCTGCTCGCGGGGCTCCTGGATGAAAATGGCAACACGGCCGTGGAGGGGATCGTGTCATCCCCCTGGGAAGGCCTTGACTACCCGGAGGACATATACCGCGAGACAGCCGGCCTGCTTCCCGCGACCCCGCTCATCGGCGACGGGACGGTATCCGACCGGCTGTGGGCCAGGCCCTCGGTCACCGTCATCGGCCTGGACGCACCGGCGGTGGAGGGCGCCGCCAACGCCCTCATCCCCGCGGCCCGCGCGGTGGTGAGCATGCGGGTGCCACCCGGGCAGGATTCAGAACAGGCCCGCGCCCTTCTGGCCGCCCACCTGCGCGCCTCTGCCCCTTGGGGCATCGAGGTGGACGTGAGTGAGGGCCAGGCCGGCCCCGGCTTTTCCACCCACACGGACGGGCCGGGCTACGCGGCGGCGAAGCGCGCGATGCGCGACGTCTACGGCAAGGAGAGCGTGCTCATGGGGCAGGGGGGCTCGATACCGCTCATCAGCAACCTGGCCACCATCGCTCCCCAGGCGGAGATCATACTCTGGGGCGCTGAGGATACCGCGGCGGCTATCCACTCGCCCAACGAGAGCGTGGACCTCGCCGAGCTGGAGCGCTGCATACTGGCCGAGGCGCTGCTCATGCAGTACCTGTCGGAGAAGGGAACATGATAATAATGGGACCCGGCGGGATGATATAGCGGAAGGGGGAAGAGATGACCGAGAATAACGGAGGGGCTGCCGCAGAAGGGGCAAAATACCTGACCTGGACCACCATCTGTTTCATGACCGTGGCCTGCGTGGCCAGCATCCGCAACACGCCTTCCATGGCCATATATGGCTGGGCGTGCATCTTTCTCTACCTCGTGCCTGCCATCGTATTCCTCATCCCGACCGCCTTGGTATCCGCCGAGCTCGCAAGTGGGTGGGAAGGCGGCATCTACAAATGGGTCTCCGAGGGGATCGGGCCCCGCTCCGGTTTCCTCGCCATCTGGACGCAGTACGCCATGACCCTCACCTACTACCCCAGCCTGCTGGCATCGGTGGCGAGCACCCTGGCCTTCATCATCAATCCGAACCTCGCTTCCAGCGGGCTTTACACGGGGATAATCATCCTTATCTTGTATTGGCTGGCTACGCTGGTATCGTTGCGTGGATTGTCGACGAGCGCCATCCTCTCCAGCGGGGGTATGGTCATCGGCACCCTCATCCCGGGAGTGACCCTGCTGGTGCTGGGCGTCATCTATCTCTTCGGCAGCGGCCCCAACTACGCGGCGGGCACAGGTTTGCTGCCTGAGTTCACCGGCATCGCCAGCCTGGTGCTCATCGTGAACAACTTCCTCTCCTACGCCGGCATGGAGGTCAACGCGGTGCATGTGAACCGTATGGAGAACCCCAGTAAGGACTTCCCCAAGGCCATGTTCGTGGCTTCCGGTATGGCGGTGGCCATCTTCGTACTGCCGGCGGTGGCCATCTCCTTCGTGGTGCCGCGGGAGTCGCTCAGCCTCACGGCGGGAGTGATGCAGGCGTTCCAGCAGTTCTTCGAGTACTTCGGGATAGGATTCCTCACCCCGGTCTTCGCGCTCATGCTCGTCTGCGCCATGCTCGGCGGCATGATGGGCTGGCTGGCCGGCCCCTCCAAAGGCCTGCTCATGGTGGGACGCGAAAAAGGTTACCTGCCGCCAGTGCTGCAGAAGACGAGCAAGAAAGGTATCCAAAAGAACATCCTCTTCGCTCAGGGGATAGTAGTCTCCATAGTGGCCCTGCTCTTCGCTTTCCTCCCCAGTGTGAGCAGCGCCTTCTGGATCCTCTCCGCCATGACCACGCAGATATATCTCATCATGTACGTGCTGATGTTCATCTCCGTGGTCAAGCTGCGCCGCAGCAAGCCCGACCAGCCGCGCGGCTACCGGGTACCAGCGCTTATGGTCGTGGCCGGAGTCGGCCTCGTCTCGTCCGTCCTGGTCTTCTTCATCGGTTTGATCCCGCCCTCGCAGTTCGGCAGCGGTTCACCCGCCGCGTATGCCGCCCTGCTCCTGGGGGGCACGCTTTTCATCGGGATCGGGATACCACTCCTGTTCCTGTGGCGGCGCAAGCCGTCATGGAAGGTGGAGGGCGAGCCGGCGGTTGAGGAAGGGGGTGCGTCATGAGCGACGGTATATTGAGCAGGAAATGGTTCAAGTGGACGGCAGCCATCGCTATAGTCGTTGCTCTCCTGGTCATCTCCTTGGTGGTGTGGAACGCATGGGGCAAGCCCAAGGTCAATGACGAGGCGAAGCGCAAGGCACAAGAGCTTTTCGACCTGGCGCGGGAAGCGGGCTTGCTGGAGCAGGTCAAAGACGAGCCAGCTTTCGTGGAAGATCTGGCACAGGTCTTCGGCGCGGATGGCGGGTACGGTGTGAAAGTGGCCGAGGGTGCTCTGGCCAGGGCGTATCTGGTTTATAACCTGGCGGAAACCGGAGAGATCACTCAGCGCTCGATCATAGCCGACCCCAAGTCCCTTGAATTCCAATTGCTGGTGATGAAGGTCTATCGCCCCGATGCCTACCAGGACAAGATCCTGCCGTACATAAGGGATCTCAAGTTCGAGGGCGAGTTCCCGGCATGGCTCCAGGAGGACCTGCAAACCCTGTGACGGTCGCGGAGCCGGTAAAGCCTCGCCACGGGGCAGGAGGCTGGCGATGCCTGCAACAACCGAACCGCAGGAGGGAAAACACCAGATAGGGCTGGTATCCTGCGTTGCCTTCTGCGTGGGCACGATGATCGGGGGCGGGGTCTTTACCCTCTCGGGTCTTGCCGTGGACAGATCGGGCCCTGCGGCCATCCTTGCCTACCTGGTGGCGGGCGCGGTCATGCTCCTTTCGGCGCTCTCCTTCATCGTGGTCTCTAGCCGCTCGCGCCCCGGGGATTCCGGCTACGCTCCCCTGGGTGAGATCCTCTCGCCCGGCTGGCGCTTCGTGGCCATGTGGGGCTTCTATCTCAACGCCGTGATCTGCATCGCCTTCGTGCTCCTCTCCTTCGGCTCCTATCTCAACGAGTATTTCGTGGCTTCCCTCGGCCGGACCGCCGCCGCGCTCATCGCCGTTGCGGCCATCGCCCTGCTCAACCTCGGGCCGGCGGACCTCGTCGGTAAGGCGGAGACGGGGCTGGTGGGCCTGAAGGTGGCCATCCTGCTGGTATTCGCAGGATACGGGCTCGCCTTTATCGGAGCGGTGCAGTGGGCGCCCTTCTTCACCGGTGGCCGGGGCTCCGTCCTCGGAACAACGGCCCTGCTCTTCACCGCCTATACCGGGTTCAACGTGGTGACCAACATAGCGGGCTCGGTGCGCGACCCCGACCGCACCGTGCCCCGCGCCATCGTTGTCTCCATCCTCATCACGGCGGCGATATACGTGGGGGTCATCGTGGCGTTGCTGGCGAGCGGGCAGTCCGATTTCGGAGAGGCGGGATTGGGTAAGGCAGCCGACGCGCTCATGGGATCGTGGGGAGGTCCCCTCATCGCCTTCGCGGCGTGCGTATCCACCCTCTCCGGCGCCAACGCCAACCTGCTGGGCTCGAGTGAGCTCATGATCCGCCTCGCCGGGCAGGGCGACGTGCCCCCGGCGGCGGGGCGCATGTCCAAGCGCGGCCACCCGGTTTTCAGCGTGTTCCTTGCCGCGATCATCGCGGCCCTGCTCATCATATTCTCAAGAGAAGGCGACCTTATCATCGCCCTCTCCAACGTGACGGCCATCATCGCCATGCTGGTGGTAAACGTCGGCGCTTTCCGGCTCGCCTGGCAGGGCTGGCCGGGCGAGGGCGTGAAGCTCCCAGGCGGGGTGACCATCCCGCTCATCGGTTTCGCCGCGGCCGCGGCCCAGTTGCCGTCACTCGGCCTCGAGGCGGTTCTCATCGGCACGTGCATGACCCTCGCCGGCTACCTCATTTTCGCCCTCCGTCACAAGACGTGGCTGGCCGGCGAAGTGTCCGAACAAAAGCGGCGTATACGCGAGTTGGAGACGCCCCTCGCGAGAGCCCTGCGCAGAGTGAAACGGACCATCGAAGCGATAGAACTCTAATCTAACACAGGCATGGGCAGCGGACGCGGAAAACTCAAAGGTTGATATGCGTGGCGAACTCCATCATCGCTAACCTGTAATATAGTCTGAGACGGCAACACGTCCGCTACGTACTTCCGTCAAGAACGGCTCGATGCCGGAACAGGTATGGCAATGGTGGTAAAAAGCGAAAAACAGATATTGAAGGACCTCAACCCGGAGCAGCGGGAAGCGGCACTTTACTTCGACGGCCCCCTGCTCATACTGGCGGGGGCGGGGAGCGGCAAGACCCGCGTCCTCACCTATCGCGTGGCCCTGCTCATCGGGAGCAGGGGAGTAGACCCCGGGCGTATCCTGGCCATCACCTTCACCAACAAGGCGGCGGAGGAGATGCGGGGCAGGATACACGGCTTGGTGGGACCGAGCGCGGGCGCTATCTGGATCTCCACCTTCCACTCCGCGTGTTCGCGCATACTGCGCCGCGAGGCGGAGAGGCTGGGATATCGTAAGGGCTTCGTCATCTACGACGACGACGACCAACTGCGCATGGTAAACCGCATCATCCGGGACAGGGACCTGGATACCAAACGTTATCCGCCCCGGCTGGTGCGTTCCCTCATCGAGGACGCAAAGAACGAGATGGTGGACGCCGACTCCTACCGTGACAAGATAAAAGACGAGCTCACCGAGGTGGTCAGCGACGTGTACAAGGCGTACCAGGAGCAGCTCTTCCGCAACAACGCCATGGATTTCGACGACCTGCTCCTCAACACCGTCGCCGTCTTCGAGCTCTACCCTCCCGTCCTCGAGCACTACCAGGAGAGGTTCTCCCATATCAACGTCGACGAGTACCAGGACACCAATCTCGCCCAGTACCGCCTGGTGAAGCTGCTCTCCGGCCGGCACCGCAATCTCTGCGTGGTGGGCGACGACGACCAGGGCATCTATTCCTGGCGCGGCGCCGATCTGCGCAACATCCTGGAGTTCGAGAAAGACTACCCTGATGCCAAGGTGGTGCGCATGGAGCGTAACTACCGCTCCACGCGGGTCATCCTGGAGGCGGCCAACCACGTGGTCTCCCTCATCGCCGGGCGCAAGGAGAAGAGGTTGTGGACGGAGCGCGAGGAAGGGGAGCCGATCAGATACTTCTTCGCCAACGCGGGAAGCGACGAGACCGCCTACGTGGCGCTGGAGATCAACCGCTTCCTGGAGGGCGGCGAATACAACCACCGGGACTTCGCCGTTTTCTACCGCACTAATGCCCAGTCCCGGCCTTTTGAGGAGATGCTGCTGCGTTTCGGCATCCCATACAAGATCGTAGGCGGTTTCAAGTTCTATGAGCGCAAAGAGGTCAAAGACGCCCTGGCCTATCTCAAATCGCTTCTTAATCCGGACGATGCGGTCAGCCTGCGCCGCATCATCAACGAACCGAAACGCGGTATAGGGGATACCACCCTGGCCCACGTTGAGGCGTTCGCCCGCTCGCAGACCATGGGGATGTGGGAATCTCTACGGCGGGCGGAGGAAGTGCCCAGCCTGGGGGCATCGGCACGTAAGAAGCTCGCGCAGTTCGTCGAGCTCATGCAGGGATTGGGCACCGAGATGGAACAGCTCTCCCTGCCGGAGTTACTGCAGGTGGTGTTGGAACGCAGCGGCTACCTCGATGCCCTGGCACAAGAGGGGACCTTCGAGGCCGAGGGACGCGTGGAGAACCTGCAGGAGCTGAAAAACGCCATGGTGGAGTTCAGCACCTCCAATCCCGGCGAAGGGTTGGATGCTTTTCTGGAACGTGTCTCCCTGGTCGCTGAGATAGACCTCTACGACGAGGAGGAGGGGGCGGTCACGCTTATGACCCTGCACAATGCCAAGGGGCTCGAGTTCCCGGTGGTGTTCGTGGTGGGCATGGAGGACGGGGTCTTCCCGCACCTGCGCTGCATGGGGAGCATGGAGAGCATGGAGGAGGAACGGCGGCTCTTCTACGTGGGGGTGACGCGCGCCAGGGACCAGCTCTACCTCACCGGTGCCGCCTACCGTTCCCAGTACGGCAACCTCAAGATGAGCCCGGAATCCCGTTTTATACGGGATATCCCCCGTCAGTACCTCGAAGTGGTCAGGCCCGAAGGTCCGGCTACAGTTGAGGGGATGGGTGACAGGGCGAGGGCCGAGGAGTTGGAAGGCCTGGCCGCCTCCTTCCGTGTGGGCGACCGGGTCATCCACGAAAAGTGGGGTGAGGGTATGGTCATAGCCCTCTCCCGCAGCCGCAGCGGCCCGGAGGTGACCATCAACTTCCCCGGCCTGGGCGAGAAACTGCTTTTACTCGAGTACGCCCCCATCAAGAAAGTAGCCGGCAGCTAAAAAGCAGCCGGCATCTGGAAAGGTCTCTCACCTGATCATCTTCATCGACTTGAGGAGGTTTTCTACGGCTTGAGCACTCGCCTGCCGCATGGCCTGGAGTTGGCTTTGCACGGGGACGGAGAAGTTCTCGTCGAGCACGGCGCCTTCGGTTTGGAAAGCCTCCAGGCCGGCGCCCGTTCCGCGGCTGACGATGCGGTTCTCCCGATTATCGAGAAGGAAGGCGCTTACCTGCACGAAACCGAATCCGCTGTCCTGTCCGGTGCCCGCCGTGTGCATGCGGGGATAACGGAAGAAGAAGTATCCTATCTCAGGTAGAAAGAGGTATTCGGGGTCATACTGGTTCTGGATGAGCACGAAGAGCTCGGTAGGCATGTTGGCGGCCTTCTCCGTCACCAGGTCCACCTCGCCTGGATCGGGGATGTCATAGAAGCCCAGGGGGTCGAGGAAGCTCTTC
>Ga0315277_10009031_pt1 | contig 12771 bp, 11 predicted proteins | sample YL17G05_15_MG_FD_203695 | JGI IMG/M metagenome (GOLD analysis project Ga0315277, IMG submission 203695) | Sediment microbial communities from Yellowstone Lake, YNP, Wyoming, USA - YL17G05_15 | ecosystem: Environmental > Aquatic > Freshwater > Lake > Sediment | place: USA: Wyoming | collected... | reverse complement strand
ACTCGAGCTTGTCATAACTGCCGGGCATTATGACTTCCTGAGAATGTACATACGCCGAATTGAAGAAATAGACGGTCTGACACAGCTTCGACAAGCAGAGGCCGCTATTTGGGCCAACATGTACCTTGTTGAAAATTCTGTTGATGCAGCGAGCTTTTTCGTTCAGAAAGCGAACATAATGAAAGAGTATCTCGAAGGCAGACTCTACTATGGAGGGGAAGCGGAAAAGCGTTCTGGCGAGAAACGGATAGAGTTTCTCAAAATCCTAAAGTCCAAGAGCAAAAACAGAAAAGTAATCGAAGAATGTGAGAGACTCTTAAAGATGTGGAACGAAAGCTCACTTATCTACTAGATGCTCTCAACCCGGATTTTTGTGCCACTTTTCACTTGTTTGAATAGTTCAAGAGTTCCAATGATTTTACCCAGGATGCTCACGGGACTATAGGGTTGAGAGGTTCCGTAAAAAATGCATATGGCGCTTCCCATCGGCCAAAAAGCTATGGTTCCTGCTTCAACGGTGGCCTTGGCTTTTTCTTCGCCCATCTTTATTGGAGTTTCGAAGTAGACTTCTTCCTTCCACAAAGCGGCTCTGCCTTCTACAGGAAGTCTCCTGACGACCAAGTCCACGGTTCTCGGAGCTAGGAACCTGACAAGCTCGCCCTCAGTTTCTCCCAGCCCTTCGATAATGAACTTCACTTTTACCCTGGAAATGTCCAATTTTTCGGGTGTTTCTTCAGTCATTGTTTATTCCGGCTTTTTCGAATGAATTCGTCCAGAATCTGTTCAAACGGAACTGGACCTAAGACTTTCAGGTCGTATTTCACTCTGACCGTCGGCTGGTTAATGTTGATGACCCTTCGAAGGTCAATCGGTGTTCCGATCACAACGATATCGCAAGGAACCTTGTCGATCGTTTCCTTCAGTTCAGCAACCTGTTTCTCACTGTAGCCTAGCGCAGGGAGAATCGCTCCCAAATGCGTGTACTTTTTGTAAGCCTCCTTTAGCGAGCCAACAGCATACGGTCTAGGGTCCACAAACTCGCGAGCCCCATATTTCTTGGCAAAAATCATTCCTGCCCCATAGGGCATGCCGCCGTGCGTTATAGTCGGCCCGTCCTCGATAACGAGAACACGCTTTCCCCTGACAGCCTCTGGCTTGTCCGCGGTAATAGGCGACTCCGCGTCCAGCACGGTTGCTTTGGGATTGACCAGGGTTATGTTGTCCTTAACCTGCTTCACCTTCGCGGGGTCTGCAGTGTCTTCTTTGTTTATGATTATGACATCCGCCATTCGCAGGTTCGTCTCGCCTGGATGGTAAATCAGCTCGTTTCCGGCTCGGTGCGGGTCAGCCACAACGATGTTCAAGTCTGGCACGTAGAAGGACCAGTCGTTGTTCCCTCCGTCCCACACTATCACGTCAGCCTCTTTTTCAGCTTCTCTAAGAATCTTCTCATAATCAACGCCAGCATAGACGATTATGCCATTGTCTATGTGTGGTTCATATTCCTCTCTTTCCTCGATCGTACACTCATACTTGTCCAAGTCCGCGTAAGAGGCGAAACGCTCCCAAATCTGCTCCCTTAAATCTCCGTAGGGCATGGGATGTCTGATTGCTGCAACTCTGAGACCTTTGCTTTTCAGAATCTTTGCCACCTGCCTAGAAGTCTGGCTTTTCCCAGAACCCGTTCGCACCGCGCAAACTGAGACAACTGGAACTTTTGACTTTATCATGGTCGTTTTGGGTCCCATGAGCCTAAAATCGGCCCCATTTGCCATTACCGTTGAAGCTTTGTGCATGACGTACTCATGCGAAACATCACTGTAGGCAAAAACAACCTGATCGACATCATACTGTTTTATCAGTTTGGGCAGGTCTTCCTCAGGATAAATTGGGATACCATTCGGGTATTTTGAGCCGGCAAGCTCACTCGGGTATCGTCTGCTCTCGATCCCAGGAATCTGAGTGGCAGTGAATGCCACGACTTCGTAGGCGTCGTTTTCTCGGAAATACACGTTGAAATTGTGGAAGTCTCTTCCAGCGGCGCCCATTATGATAACCCTGGTTTTTTGCACAATATAATCCTCCGTTAAAACCCCGAGCGTCGGGGTCAATATTAACCCGACTCATTCCATATAAACCTTAACTCAGAAAACCTGCTACAGCAGACGTAGAACCGTGTCGCTTATGAAATCTATCTGCTTAGGCGTCACACCCGGGTGGACGGGCAAAGAGAACACTTGTTTTGAAACCTTCTCCGTCACAGGAAGCCTGTAAACTCCGAACTTGCGGTAGTACTGCATCAGGTGTATAGGGTTCATGTAGCACACAAACGCGCCTATGTCATTCTCTCTGAGCTTGTCCACAAGCTTGTCTCTCTTGCCACCTTTTGCATTCTTCAGCTGGGCAGTGTACAGGTAATAGCTGCATTTGAAGCCTTCAGGCTCCACGGGCAACTGCAGACTTTTCGCTTTCTTCAGCCCTTCAGTCAACCTTTTCGCGTTTGCTCTCCTTTTCGCCACGAACTTGGGAAGCTTCCTAAGCTGTACACAGCCTATGGCCGCTTCGATTTCGGGCATGTGATAGTTGTGCCCCAGCATCAGCGACGTGTACTTCTGCTTCTCTCCATGGCTTCTAATGTATCTCGAAAACTCCGCGATCTTTTCATCATTGGTGGTTAGCATCCCACCCTCGCCAGTAGTCATGTTCTTGCTACCGTAGAAACTCCAGCAAGCAGCATCCGCAAAAGCGCCAGCAGGCTTGCCCAAGTACGTTGCACCATGAGCCTGCGCTGCGTCCTCAACAATCTTCAACCCGTGCTTGTCAGCAATTTCTCTTATCGGTTTAAGGTCGGCAGACATCCCGTACAGGTCAACAGGAATAATGGCCTTGGTTTTCTTCGTGACCGCCTTCTCAACTTCTTTGGGAGAGATGGTGTAGGTGACTGGGTCAATGTCCACAAAGATAGGCTTCGCCCTACACCACGCAACGACCTCAGCAGTCGCAACGAAAGTGAAGCTGGGAAGAATAACCTCATCGCCCGCCTTGACGCCCACCGCCGCAAGTGCCGAATGCAAAGCAGATGTCCCAGTGTTCATGGCGACCGCATGCCTCACTTTCACGTATTTGGCGAAGGACTGTTCAAACTCTGTAACCATCGGTCCCGCGCCGACTCCATGAGTCAACACCCCACTCTTCAGAACCTTGACAACAGCATCAATCTCCTCTTTGCCAATCTGAGGAGCGTTTATCTGAATCATCCAATCCGCCTTTGAGGTACAATGCTTGTTTATGTTAATAACTTTAGCGCGCATCGCTTGTCCCATACTCTGAAGGTTCAATTCATATTGTACACACGCTTGCCGGACTTGTTTCTCTGGCTCTCAGTTTCAGCAAATTGAGAAGTCATCTTCCAAAGTCTTGACCCTGTTTAGGAAATCCTCTTTTTCCCTCTCCACTTCTTCCTTTCTTTTTGCAAGAAAGCCAAGTTCTTCAGTTATTTCTTCCAGCCACTCCTCAATTGCCGCTCTGCATTCTTTCGAGGTCATTTGCGAAAGGTATTTTGAGACATCTTGAGGACAACGTCTTTCCAGCAGTTGAAGCGGATAGTTAACTCTTTGATATTTTGAGAATGGAAAGAAATGCCGAGTCGAGCGTGGTTCCATAAGCTCTCCCCTGAGCCCGGCAGAAAGAACCTTCTGGATGGTCACTTGTTCGTCAGGGTCTCCCGCATAACGGTGAATCCTTCGCCTGCCAACATGGATTTTTGGCTTCTGAAACGCGTCGACAAGCATGATGGGCACAAGCGTGTAGCCTAGGCTTCTCAGTGCAAGCCACCTGTGCATCCCATCCAGAATAACGTGAGTCTTCTCATCAGCAATTATGGGATATCTCAGAATTCCGTCTTTCAAGATTTCTCTTCTCAGCAGCTCCATGTAGACAGGGGAACCCTTCTCATGCGGCCGAAGCTCGTCGATCCGAAGCAGAGCAATGTTGCGGCTTTTGCTTTGCGTCCTGAGGACTGTTGTCGTCACGCTTCGTTCGCCTCTAATGACCGAAAACCGGAACCTCGATCTTCTCAGGCTCGTACTCCACAAGCTTGCCCGCCAAGTACTGTTCGTACGCTGAAAGGTCCAGTAAGCCGTGCCCGCTGTAATTCATCGCAATGATTTTCTTCTGGCCAGTTTTTTTGCACTGCAAGGCTTCGTCAATAACGAATTTGAGACTGTGCGCCGTTTCAGGAGCAGCAATCAGACCTTCAGTCTGAGCCAAGGTTTCAGCAGCCTCGAAAACCTCAACTTGGTTGTAAGCTACTGAACGCGCGTATCTCTTGTGGATCAAGTAGGAGACCAGAGGAGACATACCATGGTATCTCAAACCGCCAGCATGCACAGGCGGACAAGCATAATCGTGTCCGATCGTCAACATTTTGATCAGCGGAGTCATCTTGCCCGTGTCTCCAAAATCGTACGTGTAAACCCCCCTCGTCGTGTGCGGAACGGCCTTGGATTCACAGCCAACGAACTCGGTTTCTGTCTTGCCCTTGAACTTGTCCATCATGAACGGAAAACAGAAGCCGCCATAGTTGGACCCGCCACCTATGCAACCGCAGACCACGTCAGGATACACATCCAAGCTCTCGAACTGCTTCTTAGCCTCCAAACCGATTATTGTTTGGTGCATGAGAACGTGGTTCAACACGGAACCGAGTGAGTACCGCGTGTTGTCATGTGTAAGCGTGTCCTCTACTGCTTCGCTTATCGCTATTCCAAGCGTCCCCGGATTTTTGGGGTCTTGCTTCAACAGTTTTCTCCCGAATTCTGTCTGGTCGCTCGGCGACGGAAACATTTCAGCTCCGTATAATTGCGCAATCGTTCGCCTTCCAGGCTTGCTATCATAGCTTGTCCTGACCATGTAGACTCTGCATTTGAGCCCGAAAAGCTTGGTTGCAAGCGCTAATGCCGTGCCCCATTGTCCAGCTCCCGTTTCTGTGGCTAGCCTCTCAGTTCCCTGCTTTCTGTTGTAATACGCCTGAGCCAGAGCCGTGTTGGTCTTGTGACTACCGGCCGGACTGAAGTTCTCGCATTTGAAGTATATTTCAGCAGGAGTCTTCAAGTGTTTTTCAAGCCTGTGCGCCCTGAAAAGTGGGCTTGGCCGCGGAAGACCCAGATATGCGTCAAGAACCTCCGCGGGTATGTCTATGAACCGCGTTGTGGAGATTTCCTGCTTCACAAGCTCTTTGGCGAATATTCTCTCCAGCATTGCAGGGTTGATTGGCTTGCACGTGGATGGGTCGAGTGGGGGTGGAAGCTGTTCGGGAAGGTCTGCCTGAATGTTGTACCATTGTCTCGGAATATCGTCAGGTTTCAGAATTGTCATGTATTCTTTCAGTTTTTCTGAGTTTGTCAATTTCCCTTCTCCAATGTATATTTCTGTACTTATGTGTCTATTAGTAGACAAGCATATGTACATGAACATATTTATACTTTATTCCACAAAAATGTACATGAAGGAGAAATACGCATGTGGAACACCATAAAGCAGCACATGGAAGCACATCCAGAAAGGCTCAAAATAGCCCGCGTACTCATTGAAAACGGGCTGAGCGTACGGAATGGAAAAATCTACCTAAACGATATTGAGATACCTCCAGTACGCGTAGCCCGCGTCGCCGGATTCGACCGGCGCACCGTGAAAGAAACATTAAACACAATCCAAAACAACCAAGAACTCAGACCAATATTCCAGGACATCAGATCCGCAGGACATTCACTCAAAGAAATCGCGAGACACCTTAACCTCGGAGTCGTGGAAATAACACCCACCGATGCCAGAACCCCAGGCATACTGGCAAGCTCTACTCAAATTCTCGCAAAGAACGGGCTGAGCATAAGACAAGCCATCGTAGACGACCCAGAACTGTCCCCAGAACCCAAACTCACGTTAATAGCTGAAAAGAAAATCCCCGGAGAACTCATACCCCAACTCCTCAAAGTGAAGGGAGTAGCCAAAGTATCAGTCTACTAACAAAAATAATCCGTGAAACGTCATCCAAAACTTAACATAGAAAGTGCAATGGGCATGACATAAAGGATAATAGACAGCTTCAGCCGCAATTAATCCAACCGAAGTCACGGACGGCCGATTCATGACAAAAATAGGCGTATACATCTGTCACTGTGGCCTCAACATCGCTGGAATCGTAGATGTCGAAAAGTTGACAGAATACGCCAAAACCCTGCCAAACGTGGCCGTGGCAAGACATTATACTTACATGTGTTCTGAACCGGGACAAAGCATTATTCAGGGTGACGTAAAGGCTCACATGATCGACCGTGTGGTCATCGCAACATGCTCGCCCAGAATGCATGAAGAAACTTTCCGCAAGGCAGTGGCAGAAACTGGACTCAACCCGTACCTGCTTGAAATAGTCAACCTAAGAGAGCATGTTTCATGGGCGCACACTCATGAACCGGAAAGAGCGACAGAAAAGGCCAAAGACCTCGTCAGAATGGGCGTCGCCCGTGCTCGACTCCTGGAACCGCTTGAAAAGCGCAAAGTCAAAGTCGAGAAAAGCGTACTCGTCGTCGGCGGGGGAATCGCAGGCATACAATCTTCGCTCGATTTGGCGAACGCCGGCTTCAAAGTCCACCTCGTTGAAAAATCGCCCAGCGTCGGCGGGCGCATGGCACAACTGGACAAGACATTTCCAACACTCGACTGCAGCGCATGCATCCTAACGCCCAAGATGGTTGACGTTGCCAAACACCCAAACATAACGCTGTTGACAAACGCTGAGGTCGTCGACGTCAAAGGCTTCGTCGGCAACTATGAGGTCTCGATCCTCCAAAAACCAAGGTACGTGGACGCAAAAAAATGCGTCGGCTGCGAACTCTGCACAAAAGTTTGCCCAGTACAAATCCCAGACAAATACAACGAAAACTTGACGCAAAAACACGCTATATACATCTACTCCGCACACGCCGTCCCAAAAATAGCCACAATAGACCCTACACGTTGCCTAAGATTGAAAACCAAGAAAGACGTGTGTGGAAAATGTCAGGAAGCATGCGAAGCCAAAGCCATAGAGTTTGACCAGCAGCCACAGACAATCCAAATCAAAGTAGGCGGCGTAGTCATTGCCGTAGGTTCAGAAGTTTTCGACGCCTCAAGAATGGCCGAATTTGGATACGGCCGCTTCAAAAACGTCATCTCAAACATCGAGTTTGAACGAATATCAGATGCTTCAGGTCCGACAAACGGAAAAATCGTCTCGCCCACCACGGGTAAAGCACCGAAATCAATTGTGTTTATCCAATGCGTAGGATCGCGGGACAAACGGTTCCACGAATACTGCTGCCGAGTTGGATGCATGGTCACACTCAAACAGGCGATTCTGGCCCGCGAAAAGATGCTTGAAGATGCAAGGATCTACGTCTGTTACATTGATCTCCGATCCTTCGGCAAAGGCTATGACGAATTTTACAGTCGCGCCAGGGACATGGACATTGACTTTGTTGCGGGCATTCCGTCGGAGATTCATTGTTTGCAAAACGGGTCACTCTACTTTGACGTTTACGACAAAGGCACAAGCAAGCTCTTGGAGATGCATGCGGACCTAGTGGTCCTAGGAACGGGGCTTGTGCCTAACAGCGACCTTGAAAGAGTCAGCTCGTTGTTCCATGCTTCACGAAGTGCGGACGGCTTCATGCTGGAAGCTCACCCGAAGCTTCGACCTCTTGAAAGTGCAGCCGCAGGCGTCTTTCTCGCAGGCGCTTGTCAAGGACCCAAGGACATACCTGACACTGTGGCGCAGGCAAGCGGAGCAGCTGCAAAGGCCATAGACCTGCTCTCAAGTGGAGAAATCGAGCTTGAGCCATTGAAAGCAGCAGTGAACAGGGACCTATGCAGCGGCTGCAGAATCTGCGAATCGATATGTCCATTCAAAGCCATAGAAATGAAAACAGACACCGGAAAAGACAACGAGAACTTCAGAGCAGAGGTCATCGAAGCAATGTGTCAAGGCTGCGGCCTATGCGGCTCGGCATGTCCAACCGGCGCCATCGAAATACAGCAATTCAGCAATCCGCAGGTGTTGACTCAAGTCCAAGCAGCCTTCGAAAGAGCCAAACCCAAGGGAGGAAAATGAGTGAGCCTCGTAGACCTCATGACAATGGCCACGCCCAACTTGGGATCCCGCGAAAAGATACTAGCTAAACTCTGCGGGAGAGAGCTCGTGAATTGCTTCCAATGTATAAAATGCACGAGTGGTTGCACGGCGCTGAAACTCTTGGAACTGAAACCCCACGAAATAATGAAGCTCGTAAACTTGGGTTTTGTGGATGAGCTGGCTTCTTCCGACATAATCTGGACTTGCGTAACGTGTCTTAAATGCGTGCAAAGGTGCCCGCAGAAGGCCTCGCCTTACCACGTAATAGTGGCTCTCAGGAATCTTGCGGTTGAAAGAGAGGCAAAAATCCCTGAAGGGTACTTGAAAGCAGTTTCACAGATACTTGAAACGGGATTAGCGGAAGCATACCGGAAGATTGTGACTAGAAAGATGGAAACGGTTGACCGTGAATGTTTAGGGCTTCCGAAGGTGAGCAAAACCAAGGAAAACTTCCAAACTGTCTTCATGAAGGCCATGGAGGAAAGACCGTGAAAACGGCGGTTTTCTGGGGCTGTTGCATATTAACAGACCAGCTTGGCTATGAAATGTCTGTGCGCGAAACTTTCCCCAGATTAGGCGTAGAACTTGTTGACCTGCGTGAATCTGTCTGCTGCGGCGACCCCGTAAAAAGCGTTAACGATTTTGCAGCCAACTATTTGGGGGCGCGAGTGCTCGCGTCAGCAGGTCAAGCAGGCTTGCGCGACCTGTTTGTTCCTTGTAATCGTTGCCATTTCGCGATCTGTGAAGCAAGGAACATTATCGAGAAGAATCAGAAAGCTGGGCAGAAAATCAAGGAACTTCTGAAAGAAGAGGAATTAGAGTACAACCCTGACATCAAGATCTGGCACACGATCGACCTTCTTCATGATCATATAGGTTTGGAAAAAGTCAAGAAGGCCGTAGAGAAACCGCTTAAAAATCTCAAAATGGCAAGTCACGTTGGCTGCCAAATCATCCGATACAGCGACCTAGGAAGAGTTGATGCTGCTGAGAGTCCCTACAAACTTGATGAACTGATACGTGCCCTCGGGGCAGAAGCCGTCGACTATGCTGAGAAACTCGATTGTTGCGGATCTGCATTGATGCACAGTCACCCTGATTCTGCACTTTCGCTCTCGGGCTGCAAGCTGAAAGCACTTCAAGCCCTGAACGTGGACGGCCTCATTGTTTCATGCCCAGACTGCGGCCTGATGTTTGACGCCAGACAAAAGGACATTGCAACAATCGTCGGAGCCAAGCTCAATGTTCCCGTCTTGTACTATACGCAACTGTTGGGTTTGACGTTAGGCATCGATGAAAAAAAACTCGGACTACATCTAAACCAGAGCCCAATTGAGGACCTTCTAGCCAAGATTTCGGCCTAGTCTCCCAAGCAACTTTTATATCAGTAGTTGCAGACTTTTTTGCAAAGGTGAGAATATGGTAGATTTCGAATTCACAGAAGAACAGGAACTCTTCCGCAAGTCCATACGTGAATGGTGCGAAAAACACATACCACTGGAAAAAATCCGAGAAATGGACAGCCAAGGATGTATCCCTCAAGAAGTACTGAAAAGCATGGGAGAAATGGGACTTCTCATCATGACCGCGCCTGAAGAACACGGCGGGACAGGAGCAGACTGGGTCACAGCGTGCATAGCAGCTGAAGAACTCGGCTACGCAGACGTAAGCATAGCCCTTCCAGTGCTCTGGCTCGTAGAATCATCCTGGGGCTACGTAGTCGACAGATACTGCAGCGAAACAGTACGAGAAGCCGTAATACGCAAAGCCATCAAAGGAGACGCCTTCATAGGCATTGGTTCCACAGAAGCCGGAGGAGGTTCAGACGTCGCCGCCTTCAAAACCACAGCGAAGAAACAGGGAAACGACTGGATGCTTAACGGCGAAAAAACCTACATAAGTGGCACAGAAGAAGCAAAGAAACTAGGCGGAGGCTACTTCGTCATTGCAAGAACCTCGCCAGCACCGCCGGAAGCAAGCCACCGCGGAATGACAGGATACTACCTGCCAATGAACGCGCCAGGAGTGGAAGTCAACAAGCGCTTCGAAGACATGGGAAGAATGGCAATCTCCACTGGCGGCTTCCTGATGAAAAACGTCAAAGTCCCCGATTCCTACCGAATAGGCGAAGTGGATAAGGGTTTCTACCTGACCATGGAAGGCTTCGACACTGCACGCATACTAATCGCAGCCGTATGCGTCGGCGCAGCCAGAAGAGCGCTTGACATCGGAATGGAATACATAAAAGAACGAAAAGCCTTCGGCAGGGCAATCGGCAAATTCCAAGGAATACAGTTCGAACTGGCAGACGACTGGGCACACCTCGAAGCCCTACGCTCACTCGCATACCGAACCGCATGGATGATGGACAAAAGATACAAAGAGAACAAGTTCACACCGCTCGAAGTAACCAAGATGATCGCTGCCTGCAAGCTGATAGCTCCACACTTCGCATTCGACGTTTACAAACGCGCAATGGTATGGCTGGGCGCATGGGGATACACGAAAGAATGCCCACTAGAGATGGGACTACGAGGCATAATGTCCTACTGTGTCGGCGCAGAAGGCAGCACAAACATCCAAAGAACCGTAATAGCCCGAGAACTCCTCGGAAAAGAATACATATCCTACAAGTAGAGTCCAACGGAAAAACGCACAGTGCAGGGTTAATCCCCTGCGCCGCCTTCTTTCTGCACATCAAGCTGCAACCGCAGCAGTCCTTCTAGAAGCAGTTATTGGAAATAGCTCGGATGTGTGTTCCTAAGATGACTTTATGAAAGACTGCTCGTATGCACTGGGCGGGCGGGCTAGTCCATTTTTAACCACGTATTTAATTCCTCGCGCGCACTATCGCGGACCTGTTAGAGGGTCTTGTTTGAGCCTGTAAGGCGTGAAGCTATGCAGTGGGCCAAGATGCTGAGATGCAGGGGCAAGTTTGAATCGGCGCGACTTGGGCTTGAAAAGCTGGACCGCACGTCGATGTCTAGAGTGCTGTAGCAGTTCAGAAATCGGTTCAAATCAGTTCAGTGAGTTATCAAAAAAGCTTCGTGTGCCAGGCGTTCCTTATCCTAGTCAACGTGTTGCAGCGGTTCTTCACGCTATCGTAGAGTTTGTTGCGCAGTTCCTCGTCAGGGATTTTCTGCTCTCTGAGGAGAAGTATTCTTCTTGCAAGTTCGATGTCACCTAGCCAGGCGAACCATGCTTCAAAATCTCCTCGGTTAAGATGGAATTTCAGCGAGGAAACGTCCACCTTGGCGAGCTTATCGCTGAAGTCTCCGAGACTCGCAGCAGAGATATTCAGGGGCTTACCTAGGTCCGAGTAGAAATGGAAAGACTTGTCAACAGGCAGATAGGTCAGGGTCTCAGCAGCTTTTTCGCTGCTTATCTGAGGGAATCCTAACGCTTTCTTCCCTAACTCGGTGATTGCGTACGTTCCTTTCTCAACAGTCTCTGCGTACTTCATCTTGGCAAGACCTAGTACATGCATCATGACCGGGGGAAAGGCTAACCCTGCTTCTTTCGCTATCTCGGTGGCTTTGGCAGGCTTATCCAGCTGCCACATTGTTTCCAGAATTAGACGTTTGACAGGTGATAAGCTCATTTTGTTGCACTTCCACTATGTCATAGGATGTTCCTAATAGCCTTTTCATGTTCACAGATTTCGAGGCAGCGATTTCAGATATTTAGATAGTGCCAATTAGGAAAGCAAATAAGCAATGTTAAAGTAGCCCCTAAGAACACTGCTGTAAGGAACGGAGCCCCGAAGAAATGAAGATGGCCGTGTTTGTTTACGAGTATCCTCCCAAAATTGTTGGGGGCCTGGGAACTTATGCTGCGGAAATCACGCGCAAATTCGTCCTGACCGACAACGACGTTACCGTTTTCACGATGAATGATGATGCAGGTGCGCTTCCGACACGGGAGATCTGGCGTGGGATTGAAATCCACCGTCCCTTGCACATCGACGTGTCCGACTCGCTGCCTGATGTGATAGCTGAGGAAGTGCGCGCGCGCTGGGGCAGAGGTATTCATCTTTTCTCGAAGATTTTGATCTACAATTATCTCAGCGCTTCGAAACTTGTTAACGAACTCATCAGGAAAGAAGGTACCAAGTATGATGTAGTGATCGCTCATGATTGGCTCTCAGCCATGGGCGGAATAACTGTCAAGAAAGAAGTTGGCTTGCCTTTTGCGTTTCATGTTCACTCGACGGAGAAAGGAAGGACTCTTGGAAACGGCTCCGAAGTTGTGAGTAACATTGAGCTTCACGCCGGGAACGCGGCTGACATGGTCGTGACAGTTTCCTACGCGATGAAAGATGAACTCATAAGACTTGGCTTTCCAAAGGAGAAAATACAAGTTTCCTACAACGGCGTTGACCCGGAAAAGTATGACCCTGCTTCAGTGACTTCTGAGCAGATCAAGAAAGTCAGGTCATACTACGGCATCAAAGACGACGAACTGATGATCTTGTTCATCGGCAGACTCGTAGGCGTCAAAGGCGTTGACAAGCTCATAATGGCTATGTCGCACATCTTACATAAGACACCAAAAGCGCGGCTTGTAATCGTAGGTCTAGGCGACCTTCAAGAGTACCTGGTCAA
>Ga0315277_10009030_pt1 | contig 12773 bp, 11 predicted proteins | sample YL17G05_15_MG_FD_203695 | JGI IMG/M metagenome (GOLD analysis project Ga0315277, IMG submission 203695) | Sediment microbial communities from Yellowstone Lake, YNP, Wyoming, USA - YL17G05_15 | ecosystem: Environmental > Aquatic > Freshwater > Lake > Sediment | place: USA: Wyoming | collected... | reverse complement strand
GAGACACCGAGTCTCCTTCGAGCGTTGAAACCTTCAGTCTGCCAATCCATATTTCAGGCAGCAAGTTTCCTCCACGAGCGTCATAAACTCCGTCGTTATCCAAGTCAGACCAGACACCATCTAAATCCATGTAATACATATCTGTCGGGAAATTGTGGTCTCCTACCCTAAACCATACTTCAGGAACATCACCGACAAACAAGGCTCCAGCAAGACTATTGTTTCTGGCTTCTTGAAGGTAAGCTCGTATTTCAGCTGGGGTCTTGTCCAGAAATCGACTGGTTTCAGTTATATTCACAGAAAACCCGGACCCCTCCAAGTCAAGGCAATACTGATCCAGCGAAGGCTTTATCGCATCATAGACTGAGGAATCAACTACAATAATAACAAGAGGTTTGGGTGACTGCCCATAGACTGATCGAATACTAATTCCTGGCACAGCAGAAGATGCTAGAGCCAAAAATAGAAGAAGTGCTGAAAAAAACCGACTCGCTCTGTGGGTCAAGTCAATCAAATAATCTGTCATGCAATAGGTATTAATGAATTGCTGACGAGATGGAGCTGTTCTTCTTCTGTTGCCCTTTTGCGAGTCGCTTCACTTCTGCAGCTTTGCTTTCTTGCAAGTTCTGCAAGCGCCTCTAAAACTTAGGAATATCCCACTCTTTTTGAGAGTGCTTGAGATTCTTCCATAGAAGAATCGTCCTTTCCAGTTGAATTCGGACGAAAAATACCACAAACATTACAGGCATTAAAAGACCAAGCGCAAGATTAAGTGAAAACATGAAATGCAACGAAAGGAAGGAACCCAGCCATACACAGAAAAAAAGTAAACCCAATAAAAAATTGGCACGATAATAACCCAGTAAATTCCTTCAATTCCCAGCAGCCTTTTCAAGACGAAATAGGCAAGCTTGGATTTGAAAACTTCAGAGTCAGACTTAAACCCACGATAACGCTTTGAGATCTGATCAAGCTCTTCAATTGATAAAGACAACGGCTAGCCTAAGCAATCACTTCTTCCAAAAAGTGGCAACCTCATATCACTTGGAATGATGAAAGGCTTCTTTCAAGCTTTGAAGTGAGGAAGTATTCTTTCGCTGACGAGATTTATGGCTTCTCTCACGCTGGCGCCTATGGGCGAACCTACGACGAATTGTGTTATACCTGATTTGAGCAGTTCAGCAATGCGTTCTGTGCACGTGTCTGGTGTGCCGCACACTGAGAAGGCACCTATCATTTCAGGTGTGACTCCGCTGAAGGCTTTGCTCCAGTCGTTAACTTTCAATGCTTCTTTGATTTCTTCTGCTTTTTTCACGTCGATTCCGTGTCTTTCCAAGAGTTGAGGTGGACTGCCCGCAACTATGAAGGCTACTACGGGCACTGCAGCTTTGGTTGCTTTCTTGATGTCTTCGTGAACTGAGAAGGAAGTGTATGCTGCGACGTCTACGTCCTCAAGTTTCTTATGGGCTTGACGAACTCCTTCTTTGACGCAAGTTACGGCATATTCGACGTCTTTGGGGTGGCAGGCGTTAATTAGGACGCCGTCTCCGATTCTTCCAGCCATCTCCAGCATTTTTGGTCCTTGAGCACCCACGTACACAGGGATTCTGCCTCTGGGCTTGAATAGGAATTTGGCGCCTGCTGTGCTGAAAACTTCTCCTTTATAGACGACTGCTTCTCCGCTCGTGATTTTTCTGAAGATTTCGATGGCTTCAGAAACAGCGGTTAAGGGTTTCTGCATCGCAACCCCCACGCTTTCAAGAGTAGTTTTATCTCCTGCGCCCATACCTAATACGACTCGTCCTGGTGCGAGTTCGTTTAGGCTGGCGAGGGCTTGACCCGTGACAACAGGGTTAACCATGTAAGGGTTAGTCACGCCCGGTCCAAAAGTAATTTTATTCGTGTAGATGGCTGCCGCGGTCAGTGTGACATACACGTTTCGGTTGTTGAAGTGGTCGGTTATCCACAGGTTGCTGAACCCGCCTCTTTCGGCTTGAATGGCGTAGTAGATAATTTTCCAGTAGGGTTCACGGGGAACAAACTCTATTCCAAATTTAACCATTCTAATTCTCTGCCTCCTTTTCTTAGCTTGGTTGCGGCGGCTTTGGAGGTATCACTTGCCTAATTGCTTGGGCTACATCGACTAACTGCAGAGCCTCCACCGCTGCAAGGGTTTTTTCTGGCTCAAGTAAGAATGAGGCTCCCAGCAGAGCTGTCAGCCCTTCCTCAGTTTCAAGTGTGTCCAGTTGCCACTCATGCAATATAGTACTTGCTAAATTTGGGAGCATTTTGTCGTCGTTTTTGGTTGTCAAGATTACGTCAATGAGTGAATCTACAAGCTCTGGATATTTGGCAGAAGGTATTGTTACGACTAGTTTAGGATAATCCACCCGACTTCACCTTACAGTTTCTTGTTATGGTAGGATAGTTGTAAAGTTTGCCTTTAAAACTGTCGCTAACAAAAAAAGTTTTGAAGTGCAGGCAGCTTTCATCAGGATTACATGAAGTCTGAAATGCAACGCTGTTTAATTGGGGCTTTCTTCTGCTCTGTTTCAGATGTATCTTTGGACAGGTCAAGTTGTCCGTACACTCCGTCGTAGCCAGGTATAACTTTCACTTTTTCTTCTCTCACGCGGACAACGGCCTCAGCGATTCTTGGCTCAACTATGCTTGACATGTCTTCCTGAGAAGCATCAATGAGGACGGTATATTCGTTCCCGAATCTTTCCATTAGTTTGTTGTAGTTTTCCCAGACTTTTTGAACGCTGGGATAGGCTACGCCTAAAACTGTGGCGATTATTTCTGAAAGCGGCAGAAGATGCATATAGCCTATTGTGTTTTCAGGTCTGTAGTCCGCTGGGCGGTCAGCTAACTCTTCGACTCGTTGTTCCACGCCCTTGGTGAGTTTTCTTCGGCAGACGGGGCAAACGTTGCCATACTTAATGGCTTCTTGTGGAGACAGTGAGATTTTGCAGTTTCTGTGTCCTGTCCAATGGTATTTGCCATAGGCGGGGTTGGTTTCAATAGTGAACCTGAACCTTTTAGGGTCTTTCTGCCTAATCGTGTCGACAACTTCGTGGTATGATGGTTTTTCTAGTTCGAAGACGTTGGCTTCTCTGCCTATGCGCCAAGGCCAGCTGCTGTGACTGTCACTGTTGGAAACTAATGTATATTTGTCCAGAGCGCTGAGCTTCCAGTTCATAGGCGGGTCTGAGGATAACCCTGTTTCTAAAGCTGCAATATGTTTGGTCATGTCTTGGTAGCAGTCTTCCATGCGGTTGAAGCCGCTGAATGCGCCGAAAAGGCTGAACCAGGGTGTCCAAGCGTGTGCGGGAATCACCATGTTGTCCTTGCTGACTTGCATTATTTCTTCTACGAGTTGTGGCGCTGATACGTCAAGTTGGGGTCTGCCGTCGCTGGAGAGGTTGCCGTATTTTGCCAGGTGATCATTGATTTGCACTGCGGTTTCGAGGCTTGGTGTCAAAATTACGTGGTGAATCTTCCTAACAGTGTTTTCAAAAGTGAATATGGTGGAAACTTCGCCCGTTATCATGAAGCGGACTGGTGAGGCGGGGTTCTTTGCGGGTTTGTAAAGATTTGCGTCTGAATCGGCAATTAGTGCGCTGTTCAGTTCTTCTAACCATTTTGGATGTGTCAAGTCTCCAGTACCGACCAGGTTTAAGCCTTTGATTTGGGCAAAGCGGGCGATTTCGGTTATGTTCATTTTTTCGCTTGTGGCCCTGCTGAATCTGCTGTGGATGTGCAGGTCGGCTATGATTCTCAACTTTGTTTTTCGCCTCGTTTAGCCACGTATTTGAGGAACACTTTTTCCCAATCAACTCGGTACAAGGCAATTACTATGAGAAATAGCAGTATGGCTGTGATTACTATGGCTATCTCTGTGCCGCTTTCGCCGAAGAGCAGGCGAATGGTATCTCCTGCGGTTTTGCCAAAGTAAACGATAATGGATATCATGAGAAATTTGCCTGCAAGTGTTGGGATGAAGGCTTTATAAAATTTGTAGTGCATGAGCCCGAGCGGAATATAGAGCAGGTCATCTGGTAACGGGGTTAGAGCGAATATAAAAATTGCGAGCGGACCATATCTGTCGAAGATTTTGACTAGGTATTCCATTTTTCGTTGGCGTTCCAAGCTCACGATTTTTCTTCCGAAGTAGCCGAGTACGTAGCCCGTCATCTCGCCTAGGGCTGAGCCTATGCCGCCTGCAATGGTGAGTAAGAGGGGGTCCCAGAGGTTGCCTCCTGAAAAGCTTAGTTCAAGGATTACAAGCGTGTAGGGGACTGGAATTATGATTGATGCTGTTCCGACGAAGCTGATTGCGAACACTCCGAAGTAACGATACGGCTCGAAGAGTTGCCACAATCCATTGAGTAAGTCTAACAGTGCCAAGGTATCCTTGTCTCAGTTTTGTTTGGATTCCGGTAGCCTAAGATGTTAACCATTCTTATTGAGTTTTACGTTAACATAGTTGCCCTATTATGTGTTCATCGCTTGGAATCTTGTGATGAACGAACACTATTATGTGTCTGACACCAGAAAGCTTTTGTCTGACGACAGTTTTCAATGTTTACCTTCCTTTGTTATGTGTGGCGCAGCAGAAAACTTGTGTGGCTCCACACTATAATGCACTCAAGAGGTTGAGTTCACCTATCCTGCTTTATGAAGCATTAAATAGCTACTGCAAACTCTTTTAGAGATGGTGACTCAGTTTGAATCTGTTTATTTTCTTCTTGGTTTGGGCATTTGTGTTTGCTGTGCCTATTCCGCCTTCAAAATCTCGTTTGCGTCTTCTGCCTCGACTTGTAACCTTTCTTGCAGGACTGCTAACGTTTCTGATTCTGGTAACAGCACTCACGCCTCTGAGCCTTTTCGTATATTGGATGATTTATTTGCGGTTGTTCTTTGCCTTTCTGGAATACGTCTTCAAAACAGTTGGAAGACAATTCGAGGTTGAAGAAAAAAGCGACAGAACAAACCACCTTTACCGACCTCGCTGGGTAAGACCAAAGATAAGCATCCGTATAGGCGGCAAAATTATCGCTTTGCTCTTCATCCTCTTTCTACTCTTCGCTCTTGTGGGAGGAGTTTTCACGCAGGTTCAGCGGGTTAGCAACGCTTACTATTTCAACAGTTTTATTCAGCGAGGCTCAGGAATGCCGTTTGATCAAGCTATACCTGACAATCAAGTTCGGTTAGTCACTGAGGAATTGGCAGTTTCAGTTGCTCGTCGCCACATGGCTGAGTTTGGAAGCAACATGCGGGTGTTGGACACGCACATAACTAGAACGCTAGATGGCAAACTCGTGTGGATTACAGTCATCGGGTCAACTAACACTTTGGCTGAAAACTATGTGAAAGGCTTTATTCTAATCGATGCAACCGACCCCGTGGCTATCCCTGAGATTGTGCACAAAGAATTCATGGTAGGCGACGGGTTATGGTGGGACCGCAACATCGTCTTCCGTTCTTACTCAACAGATAACGCAAACAGTTACGGCGTAGCTTATCCCTCATGGGACCTCACGACTGACGAGATTGTTTACATTGTTGCCCGCTACGAAGTTGGGTTCGACCTAATCCGAAGATACAAGGGATTAGTCATTTACAATTCTGAGGGCAACATAATCTATGATTACACGGTGCTTTCCAGTGTTCCGACATGGGTCAATCAAGTGTACGATGAAAACTGGATGGAAAACATGATAAACGAATGGGGCGGCTTCCGCCGAGGAGCAGGTTTTGATTATTGGGCAGGCGGATTCCTTTGGATTGTGCCACCCAGCCGCGAACGGGTAGAAATGTCCGAGGACACGAGGTACATTGTTGACCCTGAGACTGAAGACGTGATAGCCATGGTTATGGTGAACCCAGTGGCAAACGAACGAACGTTGGCGGGCGTGTTTAAGGCTACTCGTCAAGGCATTTTCTTCTACGATTACTCTGCGGAAGAGTTCATTTCAGGCATCACAGCCGAGGATATAGTAGGCGGAAAAATCCTTCCTCCAGCCACAGGCTACTTTGCCACTGAGATGCCTCTGCTTTATCCAGTTGAGGTTTCGAATGGCGTATTTCGATTAGCCTGGTACGTGCCCATCTACTGGCGAGAAGGCACAGGTGGACCAGACGAAACCATCTACCTAGCTGGCTTCGCAATAATTGATGCCCGAGACATAAACAACGTTGCAATCAACATGGTTGGCGGCGGACTGACAAGCGAAGAGCTTGTGACAGAGACAAGGCTCGATTTTATCCGACTGTTTGGAGCCGTAACATACGTTGAGTTGCGCACAACGGTTTTGGATAAGCAGGAATATGTTAGAGAAGGCACAACCCATGTCGTCCTTCATACGAGTAATAGCACTTACCCGTGGATTGAAGCCACATCGGACGACTTGCCAACAGAGCAATGGTATGAACTATTGTCAACCCGGGTAGGCGACCAAATAGCAGCTAATTTAGAGAAACGCGGGGAAATCTGGACAATAACCAACTTCGACAACTTAGATACACCATAAACTACAAGAAGACTTCGCTTGTTGTATGTGCACTAGCAGAAAGTGACCCTTATGATAGAAGAAATAATGACACTCGTAAAGAAGCATGAGCAATGGCGTCTCAAAGAAACAATCAACCTAATTCCATCTGAAAACGTAACCAGTCCCGCTGTTCGGGCGCTGCTTTCAAGCGATTTTGGACACAGGTATACTTCTCCAGACAAGTTTTACATGGGGACGAAATTCACTGATAAAATTCAACTGTACGGAGAGCAATTAGCCAAAGATGTTTTCAACAGCGAAGTATCTGACCTGCGCCCCTTATCAGGGCATATTGCGGACCTCGTCTTTCTGGCATGCTTCACTAAACCTAAAGACAAAGTAATCTGCATCTCACGGGAAAGCGGCGGATATCCAGGAATCTCAAATAAGGGCATATCAAGTACCTTAGGGCTCAAGATGCTTGATTTTCCGTTTTCAAAGGCGGAGATGAACATAAAAACAGACGAAGCAGCAGACTTCATCCTGAAGGAAAAGCCTAGAGCAGTCATTTTTGGAGCCAGCCTCTTCCTGTTTCCACATCCTGTTCGCCAACTCGCAAAAATAGCCAAAGAAGTCAACGCCACCGTAGGCTTTGATGGCTCTCATGTGTTAGGATTGATTGCGGGCAAGCAGTTTCAAGACCCGCTACGTGAAGGCGCAGAAGTACTGTTCGGGTCAACGCACAAAAGCTTCTTTGGACCTCAAGGCGGCATAATTCTAGCTGAAAAAACCCATGACAACATCCTTCGGAAACGAATTCATCCAACCTGTGTGGACAATGCCCACTGGAATCGTATAGCGGCTTTAAGTTTGACGCTTGCCGAAATAAGAGAGTTTGGAAGAGCCTATGCTAGGCAAGTGATACAAAACGCTCAGGTGTTAGCAAAGATATTGGCAGAGGAAGGTTTTCCTGTTGCTTGCCCTAATTTGGGATATACCAAGTCTCATGAGGTCTTCTTGAATTTTGACGGCTATAAGAGCAAGAAGGGCAGAGCCGTAGCTAAGAAGCTTGAAAAGGCGAATATTATCGTAGATTCTGGCGTTAGGTTGGGCGTTTGCGAGGCAACTCGAAGAGGAATGCGGAAGGAAGAGATGCTAAGAATAGCAAATTTCATGGTTCGAGCATTTAAGGATGAAGAAGAAACTGACGAAATCAAGAGAGACATTGTCAAGTTCATGAAAGACTTTCAAGAAATTCATTACTGTTTCAAATAGTTGATTCATCCTAATTCTTTATTCAGTTACGTGATGCTTGTTACGCTTGAGTTGCTCTAAGGGATCTCGCCATTTAGAATCTTAACCAACGTGGATAGGTCGATGTTTCCGCCTGAAACCACGCAGACCACGCGACCCTTTCCAGCCTTACCCGCAAGTGTCGCCGCAACAGAAGCCGCCCCAGCTCCCTCAGCGACGACACGACTGCGCTCAAACAACAATCCAATTGCGTAGGCAATCTCGCGCAACGACACAACAATAGATCCCTCCAGTAGAGGCTGGACAAGCTCCCACATCTCGGGGAGGACACTCTCAGCCCCTATACCATCCACGAAACTTGGAATCCGTTCAACTGCCTGCGCGGAACCTGCGGCAAAGGAAGCTGCTAATGGTGCTGCCGTTTCCGGTTCGCAAGCATAAACTTTGGTATCCTTTTTCCGTCCTTTGATAGCGGTTGCTATGCCCGTAGCCAGCCCTCCTCCCCCGAATGGAATGATGACCGAATCTACGTTTGGTAGGTCTTCGAGAATCTCAAGACCGATCGTCCCATTCCCGGCAATCATTCTGCGATCAGTGAAAGGGTGAATGAACACGCTCCCTTCTAAAGGCGCATAGTGGTGCGTTACCGCAACCTGCCAGAGTTCGTCCCACGGCAGCTGGATAATCTTTGCACCAAACCTCTTAATTGCCGCCAGTTTCGTCTCTGGAGCGGTATCAGGCACGATAACAGTGCATGAAATTCGGTTTCGACGAGCATGCCAGGCAAGAGCCTGCCCCATATTGCCTGCGCTACAAGTGTACACTCCTTGGTCGCGCTCTTGGTTAGATAGTAGAGCGATTACATTTCCGGCGCCACGGACTTTGAAAGATCCGGTTGGCTGCAGATTCTCTAGTTTGAGGTAGATGTCGGCTGGCGCGTCGTCAACACCAAGATGAACCAGAGGAGAGCGGAGAGTTGACTCTGCGATGCGCTTTCGAGCCTGTTCAATCTCGTCAAGAGAAATCGGATTCATTCAACTACCAGCGTTGCAAACACGGATACCCATTATCATTCTCGCCCACGGAGATAAATGACTTCGCATAAATCAGAAGGTATCCAAATAGAGAGGCTAGGTCAACCGTGCGCATACATACGTAAAAAACAAAACTGCAACGTTACTGTTTCAAATAGCTAGGGTTCGCTAGTCTTATGTGGAAGAATACGCTATTCTGCATACAAATCCAATAAGGAAAGCAGGAATCTGCAATGCCTACGATTAAACGGGAAAAATGGAGTAAGCATTTCGGCAAATGGTTCAGGCACGTTCTGATAGACGCAGGTATCATGGACTACCGCTACCCTATCAAAGGCACGGCTGTATGGCTGCCCTACGGCTTCAAAATCCGCCGCAACCTAATCCAAACTATACGTGACTTGCTAGACAACACGGGGCATCAAGAAATGCTGTTCCCTCTATTAATTCCAGAGACGTCAATAGCCAAAGAGTCAGAGCACATCAAAAAACTTGAAGGTGAAGTGTTCTGGGTCACACACGGCGGATTGACTCCTCTAGAAATCAAGTATGCGCTGAGACCTACAAGTGAAACCGCAATTGCGCCCATGCTCAAACTATGGATACGTTCACACGCCGACTTACCCATCAAAATGTACCAAGTTGTGAACATTTTCCGATATGAAACCCGCGCCACCCGTCCACTAATTCGCATGAGAGAAGTGGACAACTTCAAAGAAGCCCACACTGCACATGCAACACTCAAAGAAGCGGAAGAGCAAGTGGAACAAGGAGTTGAAATCTACAAGCAATTCCTTGACACTTTAGGCGTTCCTTACAAGATATCTAAGCGTCCAGAATGGGACAAATTCGCAGGCGCATTATATTCGATAGCGTTTGACGTTATAGCGCCAGATGGCAGAGTCATTCAAGCGGGCACCGTGCATAATCTTGGGCAGAATTTTTCGAAAGCATTTGATGTTACCTACGAAACCGAGAAAGGCGAAAGAGAATACATATGGCAAACATGCTATGGATTGTCAGGCAGACCCCTAGTCGGCATGCTTGCAGCACACGGAGACGACAACGGAGCCGTGTTACCGCCTGAAGTTGCACCCATACAGGTTGTAATTATTCCTATTCCACATAAAGAACTGGACAAGCAAATCGGCAAAGCATGCGAAGATGTGGAAACAAAACTGAAAAAAGCGAGCATTAGAGCCGAAATAGACTTACGTTCCGATTTGACTCCTGGAGCAAAATACTATTATTGGGAACTTCGCGGCGTGCCCATGCGGATAGAAATTGGACCGCGTGACCTGAAGAACAAGGAAGTAATTATTGTCAGGCGCGATACGCTGGAGAAGCAGACATGCAAGATGGATGAACTCGAGAAAACCATTGAAAAAACAATTAAAACAATGACTGAGGACATGAGGCAGAAAGCGTGGAAATGGATGAACGAGCATGTTTACAGAGTAAACACATTGGAAGAGACTAATCGACTATTAGCCAAAAGAGCGGGCATTGTTGAAGTAGCATGGTGCGGCAACGAAGACTGCGGACACAAACTAGAGGAACAAGTTAACGCCCGAGTGCTTGGCACACCAGAAGACACAAAAGAAAAACCTAGCGAAAACTGCGTGGTTTGCGGAAAAAAAGCAAAAAGCCTCGTGCGAGCAGCAGTTGCATATTAAAGGGCACGTTATCTTAAAGAAGACTGCCCAAGCGTCTGCTTTATATTTCTAGGGGAAAATGATGCAAGAGTTGCTCCTTTCAGAATGCGTCCAATAGCAGGGATTAAACCAACAGCGTCTGTTCCAAGCTTGCAAACAATCATGTGTTCCAGCCAACCTAAAGATTCAACTTTGACTACATCACGAAAATGATGAGACGCTTCCACAGCATGTTTAACACTACCAACTGGGACGCCTAAAACCAGTAAGCGATCAAGCATTAAACCGAGCCAATCATCATAGAGAGCGAATTGCTGTGCCGCAAGCTCAGCTCCTAAATCTCCATCCGTCTCCATATCCAAGATTTTCACGTATAATGGCATATTATGGAGCAGACAGTAGAGTTCAGTTAAGCGTTGAAGCGGAAGCGCAAGTCCATCGGCAAGCTGCGCCCTCAAAGTTTCCAAGCGGATTTCGGCGTGAACAATTTTCGGTTGAAAAATGCCCACATCCAAAAGCAACTCATTTGCTCTTTCAGAAGCAGAGCTAACAATTCTGCCGCGTAAAACTGAAAACTTCTCCACTTTTTCAATGCTTTCAGGAGCTAACCCTAATTCATTGTTGATCAATTGCAAAGCAGGTTTTTCATCTTCTCCGTCCACGTTAACTTGTATCCAGCCTTGAGTAGTCGCTCCTTTAACTTTCACTTGCACGTCTAGTCCTTTGCACATTGATTTAAGCAAGGGCTCTATCGATTGGGCTCGGAAGTCTCCATATGCTTTCTGGAGCAGTGTCACAGCGGGCATTTCAGATTTCGCCTGTTAAAGCGGTTATCTCACGATGAAGTGCCCATATTCTCTTAATAGTAGGATGATTTTTGCCCAAGTCAGCAGCGTATACTCGAACAGTCTGCTCGATGGGCACTATTCTTAGTCCTTCCACTCGCTTGTCAGCGTAGCAGACAATTTTTTCTTCAAGAGTCTTGGGCACATAATCTCTCGCTGGCCAACCCAGCGCTTTCGCCTCTTCCCTAGGTATCCCGCCGCCAGCGTGACGTTCAATGGCATGAACAACCAATAAGGGCAGACCGTGTGTTCGAGCGATTCTGCCGCCTTCAAGCGCATGATTAACGCTATGTGTTTTAGAACGCCCAATATCATGGAGTAATGCGCTTACTTCAACCAGTTCAACATTGATGCTTGGCTGCTTTTTCTGGCAAGCTTTGGCAACTTTCACGGCGAAGGCTGCAACACGTTTACAATGTTCGATAACGCTGGAGGAGCATCCAGCTTCGGCGAGGAGGTTCAGAGCCTCGCGTCTACTTGGCAGAATTGTTGTTTCACTCACCCAGCTCCTTCCTGAGCTGAGCCACTTTTTGTTCCAAAGCCTCCACGAGCGAGCCATTGTCGAAGTGCATCATAGGCTTGCCGCAAGTTGGACACTTAAAAACAAGTTCCACGGCGTCCTCAAAAGTCACACGCTCGCATTTGGGAGTGCCACAAAAATAGAACTCATGATTTTTCTCATAGTCCAGACGTGTCTGCAACTTTTCAAGAACCCGTTTTTTCTGGTTAAGTATAAACCCTTCAAGCTGGTCAGGCTGTAGCTTCCAGTGGAATATGAACCATCCAGTGTTTTCGTCCCGTGAGCGGCGTAAGGCTACAAGTGAGTGGTCATAAAGCTTGTACAGGATTTTGCGGACAAAGTTTAGGCGTATTCCGGTTTTGGTTGCGATTTCGTCGTCGGTTATTTCGTCAACGCCTTTTAGAACATTGATTACTTTGACTGCATCTTCTTCGCCAAATGAGCCCGCTAGTTTGTTCAAGGTTTTCTCGTCGACAAAGAACGACAAGTCGTGTATCACCATTGGTTCGCGAATTGTAGCCACGTCAAACTCCTACATAATATAATGTATAGAAAGGGTTTAAATCTGTTTGTTCTAAATCGATTTACGTTTTTGTGGAAATGACTCGTTTACCACGTTCCGACGGAACAATTCGCATTTCAGCGCCCTTGAACTCCATGGTTAACTGGTTGCCACCAAAAAAACGGTCAAGAAACACCGCAAAACTGGAACATTCAGAATGAGGCTGATTGCCAATGGCAACGTTAAAGTCAGAAACCGCCTTGGAAAAGAACGCAGCTGGAACCTTTTGGCTGCCAACAATAACAAGCACGGGTTTCTTTTCGGCTTTGATTCTATTCAACACATCGCTTGACTGAATGTTTTCGCCGTAAGCGGTAAGATGCACAATAACACCGCCTTTAGCTTTCCACGATTCGACAACTTGTTTCCAAGGCGTGCCCATCTCGAAACTGAATTTGCCACCCCA
>Ga0315277_10009028_pt1 | contig 12774 bp, 10 predicted proteins | sample YL17G05_15_MG_FD_203695 | JGI IMG/M metagenome (GOLD analysis project Ga0315277, IMG submission 203695) | Sediment microbial communities from Yellowstone Lake, YNP, Wyoming, USA - YL17G05_15 | ecosystem: Environmental > Aquatic > Freshwater > Lake > Sediment | place: USA: Wyoming | collected... | reverse complement strand
CAACCTCACAAAACGTCACCATCTTTACTTGCCTCCGCCCAACCACAGGGGTCACGATCTACCCAGCTTTCCCTTATTTCGAACAGGACTGGGAAAGGCTGGGTAGATCGTGACCCTCTGAGCCGCTCGGATATCCGATGGTGAAATTGAGGGGCATGAGCCACCGTCGTCTCCTGGAACCGGGACACTTCCGGCGAGAAGTCCGCGCCAACCAAGGCCCGCGTCGCTCTCGCGAAGAACCATCCGCGCTCACTACCGTGAAACCGTCAGAACATTTGATTCAACCAAAACGCAAGCCCAAGGGGAGCACGAGGTCCCCAGCTCATCCCACGGATTCAAACTATCTTCCTTGAACCCCCGGCCCACTCGTGGGCAAGGTTTTGGCACTCGCACGCGGCAGGCACGCAACCGCGGCGCAACCGGATTTCAACATGGCACAACACAGCAAAATCAAAGTCGCCCAGTTCGGCCTCGGCCCCATTGGCCTCGAAACGCTGAAACTCGCCGCCGCCAAACCCTGGGCGGAAGTCCTCGGCGGCATTGACATTGAGCCCGCCATCACCGGTAGGGACATCGGCGAGTTGACCCAAACCTCAAGCCTCCAGGGCAGACGCGTGTTTGGGTCGCTCGACGACCTTGTTGCCGTCGCCAAACCAGATGTGATCTTCCACACCGCCGTCTCGAAGGTCAAAGCGGCGTTCCCGCAACTCGAACCGATGGCGCGCGCCGGCATCAACGTCGTGTCCTCGTGCGAGGAACTGCTGCTGCCGCAACTCCGCGAACCCGAGCTAGCCGCGCAATTGGACGCGGTGTGCAAGCAACACGGCACCCGCATCGTCGGCACGGGCGTGAACCCTGGCTTCGTGATGGACGTGCTGCCAGTTTGCCTGACCGGCGTGTGCCGCGAGGTGCGCGCCGTGCACGTGCAACGCGTCGTCAACGCCTCCACGCGCCGCGGGCCGTTGCAGCGCAAGATCGGCAGCGGCTGGACGCCGGAGGAATTCGAGCGCCGCTTCCGGGAAGGCACGGCGGGTCACGCTGGCTTAAAGGAATCGCTGGCGCTCATCGCGCACTGCCTTGGCTGGCAGATCACCGACCTGCTGGAAGTCGGTAAGGCCGTCGTCGCCGATCACGACATCCGCACGCCGCACGTCGAAGTGAAGAAAGGCCAGTGCTGCGGCATTCACCAATACGCCGAGGCCAAGGGCGATGGGAAGGTGTGTCTCACGCTCGACATCAAGATGTATCTCGGTGCGCCGAACCCTCACGACGCCTGCCAGATTGAAGGCGAACCGCCGCTGGATATGTGGATTGAAGGCGGCGTGGCGGGTGACGCGGCCACAGTGCCATCGCTCGTCAATGCCGCGCCGCGGTTGCTGAAGGCGCCGCCGGGCCTGCTTCTAATGACCGATCTACCCGTGCCGTGCTGGGCGTGAGCCGGCTTCCGGTCAACTGTTCGCCTTCCCGCGCAGGAAGACCTCGCGGCCAACCAGGTACAGGAACAGCGACAGCAGTAGAAACGGCAACAGAGCTAGCCAGTCGGCGCGCAAACCATTCCAGGCCTCCGATGAGAAAAACGGATTATGTGCCTCCGCCCACTTCGTGATGTCCCCGTCCATCTTAGTTAGTGCGCCGGCAATAAAGGCGATGATGATCCCCGCGATCGCGCCGCCCGCGATGTAGCCGCTCGCCAACAGCACGCCGGGACTTTTGTCGCTTTCGGCGGCGAGTTGGGCGTCGTCCAGATTGTGCTCGCGCAGTTCATGCCGCAGCCGTCGGTCCACGAGCCAACGAATCAAACCGCCCACAAATACCGGCGCGGAGGACGAGATCGGCAGATAGACCCCCACCGCAAACGCCAGCGACGAGACGGCACACAATTCGAGCACCACCGCGATCATCACACCGAACAACACCAGCGCCCACGGCAACCGGCGGTCGAGAATTCCTTTGATGATGTAGCTCATAAGGGTGGCCTTGGGCGCGTCGAACTTCCGCACCTCCGTGCCGTCAGGCCGCGTTTTGTATTCGCCGTTGATGCCCGGGTCCACGAGCCATACGGCCGCGCCGGTTTCGTCCACGAGAAACTTGCGCGTCGGGCCGCCTTGCGGATCGGCTTGTTGCCAAGTGCGGTAAGCGCGCGAATCGTCTTTCGCCTGCGGCCCGGTGAGCGTTTCCGGTTTGCCCAACGTGGCATCCGCCGGTGCGTGCAGGCCCGGCGCAACCTTCGCCGCCGGCACGTACACCGTCGAAACCGTGTTCAACTTCAGCAAGATCGGCCCTAGCAACAGCGCCGAAGCCGCCGCGCCAATGAGAATGGCGATCTGTTGAAACCTCGGCGTCGCGCCCAGAATGAAGCCGGTCTTCAAATCCTGCGACGTGCTGCCGCCATTGGACGCCGCGATACAGACGATTCCGCCGACCGACAGCGCGGTGACATACGCCGTGCCGCCGGTCCAGCCGACGATCAGAAAAATCAGGCACGTCAACAGCAACGTCGCGACCGTCATGCCGGAGATGGGATTCGAGGAAGAACCGATTTCGCCAGTGAGCCGCGACGATACCGTGACGAACAGAAAACCGAACACCACGATCAGCAGCGCGCCGAGCAGATTCATATGCAACGACGGCGAGGCGAGGATGGCGGCGATCAACACGACGATGCCGAGCGCCACGAGTTTCATCGAGAGATCACGCTCGGTGCGAAGCACGGCGGTGTGAGCGGCGGCAGCCTTGCGGAAGTCGGACAAGCCCGCGCGGATGCCGTGGAGAATCGTCGGCAGCGAACGCACCAGGCTGATGATGCCGCCTGCCGCCACCGCGCCGGCTCCGATGTAGAGGACGTACTTGCCGCGGATCTGGCCCGGCGTCATTTCCGAAATCGGCGCGGTGCCTGGGGCGAGCGGGCCGCTCAAGCCTTCGCCGAAGAACTTGATGAGCGGGATGAGCACCAGCGCGTTGAGCACACCGCCCGCGACCATGATCGAGGCGATGCGCGGCCCGATGATGTAGCCGACGCCGAGCAACTCGGGCGAGATTTCGGCGGACAGCGAACCGGCCTTCAGCGGCGCGCCAAAGATTTTTTCCGGCGTGTCCTTCCACAATTTGAACGCGGACATGAGTGTCTTGTAAACCAACCCGATGCCGAACCCGGTGAAGATGGCTTTGGCGCTCAAGCCACGGGCGCGCCCCGGCACCTCGGCGGCGCGCAACGCCTCCGCTGACGCCGCCGCGCGCGACTCCGCATCCGCCCCGGCCTTGAGCACTTCCGCGCACGCCGTGCCTTCGGGATATTTGAGCTTGCCGTGTTCCTGCACGATGAGCGCGCGGCGCAGCGGAATCATCATCAAGATGCCCAGCAGCCCACCGAGCACCGCGACCAGCATCACGCGCGTGATTTCGAGATCGAACCCGAGAATCATGATCGCCGGCATCGTGACGCCCAGTCCGAACGCGATGCTCTCGCCCGCCGAACCGGCGGTTTGCACAATGTTGTTTTCGAGAATCGTCGCGTCGCGTCCGCCGGTCTTAGACCACAGCCGGAAGAGCGCCAGCGAAATCACCGCCACCGGAATGGACGCGCTGACCGTGATCCCGACCTTGAGCACCAGGTAGAGCGACGAGGCCCCGAACACGATCCCCAGCAACGTGCCTGCGATGAGCGCGCGCGGCGTGAACTCACGCATCGTGGTCCCCGCGGGAATGTAGGAGTGAACGTCGCTCGTGGAGCCGGCGGTTGGTCGGGTCTCGGTAGCCATAAAGATGAACCTTCGTCGTCGCAGAGCCGCCGAACGCTAGCCGAAAGCCGCCGTTCGTTTCAACTATCGAGTTCGCCGTGACACCCATCTCGGCACTGCGGCCCGAGTTAGTGGGGTGAGCCTCCGGCTTGCCTAGGTGCCGGCAGTCTTTTTGGTTGCCGGCGCGCCCCCTCCCAGCCGCTCCGCCAAGCCAGAGGCTTGGCGTCACCTCCGCAGGCTGGAAGCCCACGCCACTTCCCGATAGCGGCGGCGCGCAGATGCGTCCTCCGTCGCGTCGGGAATCGGCGACCGTTAGCCAGCCCTCGACAAGCTGTATCGCACCGCCAAGAGCTGCCCGCGGCCCGTCGACAGCCACACCGCGAGTGCCATGAGCAGCCCATTTTCGACGAGCTTGTGACAGATATAGACTTCACCCATGCCGCAGCCGCAGTCGAACTTCACCGCGCAGAACGCCAGCGAGGAGGCGGCGTGGAGGGCGAGGGCACGCTTGAGGACCAAAGCGGTGAACGGCAACAGCATCCCCAGCAACACCAGCGCGGACCCGCGCACGGCCACGCCGGCCAGGAGCAGCGCGCCGCAAAACACCTCGAACCACGGCAACGCCGCGGCGATGGAATTCAGCAGGAACGCGCTTTGGGCGAGATCGTACTGCCGCACCAGCTTGAGGAACTCGACCGGGTGCAGGGCCTTGACCAGGCCCATGTAGATCAGCAGGCCGCCCATCAACCAGCGCGCCAGGACGGCGAAGGCCTCGCTCGCTTTGCGGCGGGGAGGGGCGGCAGTCATTTCGTCTTCTCCCGCAGGACGCCGCTTTGACGGGCGCCAAGCTCGACCGGTAGTCCGTTGGTCTGCCACTCCGTGAATCCGCCGGGATAGACCGCGAGCTTGGCGTTGGGGACGCCGGCCTCGCGGAGAAAAACCGCCGCAAACTCGCTGTCCTCACAATCGCCGCCGTTGCAATAGACCACAATTTGCTCCGCCGGCTGGCAGACTGTGAGCACGCCGGCCAGATAGTCCGTCGCACGGTAGTGGTCGAACAAGTGCGCGCCCGGGATGTGCCCGGCCTGATAGTGGGCATCGTCCCGGGCGTCCACGAAGACAATCAAGTTGTGCGCGTAACGCGGGTCCTGGAAAAGCCGCCACACCGAGTCGCGGTCGCATAGATGGAGGTCTTTCGCCTTTAGCCGCGCGGCAATCAGTTCCGCGGCGGAGAGCGGCGAAGCGTTCGTTCCCCCGCCACTGACAGCGCGATTCGTGATGGCGGAGGTGACGGCGCTGGGGCGAATCGCACCGGGGAAATGATCGCGCGTGAGGTCAAGTCCTCTAGGCGACACGGCGTTGCAGACGAAGGCCAGCGCGGCGCCGACGACCACCACGGCCAGGGCTTCCAGCGCGACGGCCTTCAACCCAGAATTGCCCCGTTGGGCGATTTGTGCCGGAGGAGCGCTCACAATTGAGTTGCCATCAGCGGTTCGGTTTGGCTCAAGTGCCGGGCAGGGCCGGCGGCGGCGGCGGGACGGCGGTGGGCGGAGTGGCAGGAGGAGGCGGCGCAACCGGAAGCTTGGCCGCGACGGGTGCGACCGGAGGACGCGCCGGTTGGAAAATCGGGACCTTAATGATCGGGTTGCTGGGGTGATTCGATTTGAGGCTCAATTCGGCGGTTCTGCCGGCGGCGATCTCGAACTGAACCGGGAAACGAACCGTGACCGTGAAGGTGCGGCCCGGCGCGGTCTCCGCGAGGCTCACGCCCACTCCTTCCACGTTCACCTTCGGTTCGGAGAGGACGAGCGAATTCGTGCCTTGGTTCGCAATGGCGACGGTGAGGGCGAGGTCGTTGGGCAACGGCGCCGGCGGCAGGTGCAACTGCGCGGGCGAGGTGACAATGACCGGTTCGAGCGAGGCCAGCAGGTTCACCGTCAGGACGGGCATGTTGCTGGAAGACGTCCGGAGCGTGATGATGCCTTGCAGGTTACCGGGGCTGACCGGCGGCACGACCTTGACCACCATCTCGAAATCCTTGCCCGGGACGTTTGTCTTCAACTGCGCCGTGAACGCGTGGTTGTTGCACTCCGGCGCCGAGAACGTCACCGGCTGTTCCTCGCGGTTGAGGATCCGCACGGAGGTCCGGGCGTCGGCGAGTGTCTCCAGGTTGGCATGCAGCACGGCGTAGGTGGGGTTGACCTCAATCGGCTTCCAGACTTCGCACTTGAACTGCAGCCCCACTACCGGCTGCCGCTTGTCCGTCGTCGTGACCGTGATCACCCGGACCACCGGCCCGCCGAACGCGCCGCTGTTGAATTCAATCGGGATCTTGCCCGTTCCGCCTGGCTCCACTTTACGGGTCCAGTCCCCAGCCACAGTGCAGTGGCAGCCGGGGGTCACCATCGGGATTTCGAGCAGCGCATCCCCCGTGTTCGTGAACACGAAGTCGTGCCGCACCGATTGGCTGGCGATGACTCGGCCAAAATCATGCAACGTCTCGGCGAACTGAATCCGCGGTCCGATCGTGTTGGTGTCGGCCACCAGCGGCGGGACCAGGAGCGGCGCCGGGGCAGGCGGCGGCGCGGATTGCTCGCCCGCGTTCGCCGCCGCCAACAGCAAGCCCCCAAAGAAGCTGGATAGTTGCGCCTTCATGTTCCAATTGTCAGCCGGTTTGCAACCTCCACATTATGCTCCATTTGGTGTCGGGAGCAATCCGTTTTTGTGGAACTGAGGCATCCCTTGCACCTCTCCAATAGTGGGACAGGCTTCCAGCCTGTCGTCGGGCTTGATCGCGGCGGCCCTCCCTTGCCACGACGGCATTCTCGCCCAACCGACAGGCCGGAAGCCTGTCCCACTATTTTTCTGGCTGGCGGTCCTAGCTGCGTGCGCCCCGCGGCGGGACCGCAGTCGTTCGAGGCATTCGGGATCGGCGCCGACTGCTCGGCTCGGACTCGAAAGGCATTGGCTTTTCCGCTGGCGTCGCTCAAGCTTCAGGTCCGGCCTTGCGATGAGATTGTTCGAGCGCCTTCGTCAATCGCTCCGCGCGCCACCGCTCACCCGCCAGCGGATGGCGTTCGCGCTCGTCACCGCCATTGCCGCGGACGGACTCCAATGGCTGTTCAGCGTACTTGGACCAATCGGCTTCTTCTTCGATGAGATCATTGATGTCCTCGCGATGGTGTTGACGGTGCGGGGGCTGGGTTTCCATCCCCTGCTGCTGCCGACTTTCGTCGTCGAATTCCTGCCACTCGCGGACTTGCTGCCCACCTGGACCGGCTGTGTGATCGCGGTAATTGCGCTGCGCAAACGCCAGCAATCGGTGGCCAACCCCCCGCCCGAAGCCCCCTCAATGTTGCCGCCGCCGCCGGACAACTCGCCTTGAGCACAGCTTGCGGCGCAGCAACTTTCCCGCTTTTCTGCCCGTCCGTTTCCTCTAACTTCCCGGCATGACTTTGATCGAGCAGATGACGCGACTGGCGAAACAGGCCAAAGCCGCGTCGCGCGAACTCGCGAAGCTGACGACCGCCGAAAAGAACACCTGCCTCGGCCCGATGGCCGACGCTCTGGAACGCGAAGCCGCCGCGCTCAAGGCCGCCAACGTCCTCGACATGGAAACCGGCGCGAAGCTCTGCCTCTCCACCGCCATGCTCGACCGCCTCAAGCTCGACGACAAGCGCATTGCTGGCATGGCCAAGGGATTGCGTGAAGTTGCGGCGCTACCGGATCCGGTGGGCAAGGTTTTGGATGACCGCACGCGCCCGAATGGGCTGCGCCTCCAGAAAATCTCCGTGCCCATCGGTGTCATTGTCATCATCTACGAATCGCGCCCGAACGTGACGGCGGATGCGGCGAGCCTGTGTTTCAAATCCGGCAACGCCACAATTCTCCGCGGCGGCAGGGAGGCGTTGAATTCAAACAAGCTCATCGGCGAGACGATGGTCGCCGCCGGCCGCGCCGCGCTCGGGGAGAGGTTTCCGCTGCACGCCATTCAGGTCGTGCCCACCACCGAGCGCGAGGCGATTCCGGCGTTGCTCTCGCTGACGCAATACGTGGACCTCTGCATGCCGCGCGGTGGCGAAGGCCTCATCCGCGCCGTGGCCGACTGCAGCAAGGTGCCAGTCATCAAACATTACAAGGGCGTTTGCCACGTCTTCGTGGACGCGGACGCTGACCTGAAGATGGCCGAGGAGATCGCCTTCAACGCCAAGTGCCAGCGCCCCGCCGTGTGCAACGCGATGGAAACGCTGTTGGTAGATCGCAAAATCGCAGAACCGTTTCTGCCAGCGGTCGCCGCGCGCCTTCAGGAAAAGCGCGTTGAACTCCGGACCGACGAAACCACGCGAGGGATCCTCACGTCCAAACTGAATACTGAAAACTGGAAACTGAAGACTGCGTCCGAGCAGGACTGGTTCACCGAATACAACGACTACATCCTGAACGTGCGCGTCGTGGATGGCGTGAAGGCCGCGATTGATCACATCAATTACTACGGCAGCGCGCACAGCGACGCCATCGTGACGCGGAACGAGGCGGTGGCGAAGCAGTTCCTGGCCGAGGTGGACAGCGCCACGGTGTATTGGAACGCCAGCACGCGCTTTACCGATGGCGGCGAGTTCGGCATGGGCGCGGAAATCGGCATCAGCACCGACAAGATCGGCGCCCGCGGCCCGATGGGGCTGGAGGAGTTGACCAGCTACAAGTGGGTTGGCATCGGCGACGGACAAGTCAGGAATTAAACTTCGGGCGAACATGGCCGCTCAAAAAATCACCACCGCCGGTTTCCTCAGTGAGTTTCTGGCCCGCCACAAGAAGATGACCGACCGCCCGTTCTGCTGGGTGCTGGGCTCAGGCGCTTCCGTCCAATCCGGCATTCCCACTGGCGACACGCTGGCAATGCAATGGCTGAAGGAACTCCACGTGATGGAGGACTTCAATAATCTCCCGCTTGAGAAGTGGGCCACTGCTGCCAACCTGGGCATCAAAGGCTTCGATTTCAGAAGGGCCGCCAGCTTCTACCCGTTCATCTACCAGCGCGGCTTTCGCGATTTCCGGGAACAGGGCTACGCCTTCCTTGAGGCCGCGATGCAGGAAGCCGAGCCGAGTTACGGTTATTGCGTGCTCTCGCAAATCATGTCGGGCAAGCAGCACAAGGTCGCTGTCACCACGAATTTCGACAACCTCATCGCCGACGCCATTTCCACCTACACGCACGACTACCCGCTGGTGTGCGGCCATGAATCGCTTACCGGGTTCATCCGACCCAACTTGAGCCGTCCCGTCATCGCCAAGATTCACCGCGACCTGCTGCTCAATCCCAAGAGCGAGCCGGAAGAAATCGAAAAACTTCCGGCCGAATGGGAAGCCGCGCTACAGGTGATCTTCGACAACAACACACCCATTGTCATCGGCCACGGCGGCAACGACGGCAGCCTCATGGGATTCTTCAAAAAGATTGCTCCGATCAAGGGGGGCATCTTTGGGTGCTACCGCGTGGGCGACGAACCGGAAGCAAAGGTTCACGAAATCGTCGAGCGCCACCGCGGCAGGCTCGTGCCCGTTCTCGGCTTCGATGAACTCATGCTGCAACTCTGGGAAAAGCTGCAACTCCCGTCACCCATTCCCGACTTGCAGGCCACGCATGACAAGCGCAAGGCCGAATTTCAGAGGCAGTTCGAGGAACTCAACAGGAAGCTGAAACAGCCCGGTGAAACCAAGGCTGCCGAGGCGGAACTCAAGCAGGTCCGCGCCGCCGCAGAAGCAGCCACCGAGAGGTTGACCCAGGAAAAGGACTGGTGGGCATGGCAGTTGAAGGCGAATGCCGAGCCTGATCTGGCAAAACGGGAAGAGACCTTTCGCGATGGACTGAAGGATTTTCCCGACAGCGCCGAACTGACCGGCAACTTCCCGAACTTCATGACGGATGTCCGCAAGAACCATGACGAAGCGGAGCGGCTTTATCGCAAGGCGTTGGAACTCGACGCGAAGAACGCCAATAACACCGGCAACTTCGCGGTCTTCATGTGGGAAGTTCGCAAGGACTACGACGAAGCGGAGCGGCTTTATTTCAAGGCGTTGGAACTCGGCCCGAAGCACGCGCCCAACACCGCCAACTGTGCGGAGTTTTTTGAAAAGGCTCGCAAGAACCTTGCTGAAGCCAACCGGCTTTATCGGCTGGCTCTGGAATTGGACCCGAATTACGAGTGGGCCAAAAACGAATACGTGCGCTTCCTGAAGGAACACCCGGAGTTCGCCAAGTGAAAGAGAAAGTGATTCGAGGCGAATTGGACAATTCTTCCGCTCACTTCATACGCATGCAGCTTCCGCCCGGCGGCTTGTTCGCCGGCCAGACTTGGCGCATCTCGCCGTCGCCGTTTCCGCTCGGCGAAGCATTGGCCAAAGAACTCGACTTGCTGGGCCGCGTGCTGCTTCAGTTCTATCGCGCGGTGAACTTGCTCTACCGGAAGAGCGTTGAGGGTAAACAACCGGCGTGGGTGGCAGACTGGCTGGACCGTGGCAAGCCGCACGAACTCGTCGAGCTTCAGCGCTCGCCGGCTTTCAAGCACGACGTGCCGCGCGTCATCCGGCCCGACATTCTGCTCACGGAAGACGGCTTCCGCATCACGGAACTGGACAGCGTGCCGGGTGGAGTCGGGCTGACGGCGTGGCTTAACAAGACGTATTCCAACGTGCTTCCGGCATCCTGCCGGAAGATCACAAATCAGAATGGTAACTGTCGGCAAGATGTCGTCAGCACGCTGATCGGTGGCGAACGCGGAATGCTCGACGGCTTCGCCAGCATCTTCGGCGATTCGTCACGCATCCACATCATCGTCTCGGAAGAAGCCGCCACCTACCGACCGGAGATGGAATGGATGGCCGGGCAAATCCAGAATTCGGAATTCGGAATTCGGAATTCGGAATTCATGGACTTCGAGGACGGCGACGCCGTTTACCGTTTCTTCGAGTTGTTCGATCTCGCGAACGTTTCGAACTGCGCCCGCATCTTCGAACTCGCTGCTGCCGGCAGGATTCGTCTCACGCCACCGCCGAAGCCGCTGTTCGAGGAAAAGATGCTTTTCGCGCTGCTCTGCAATCGCAATCTGCGCGATTTCTGGCGGCAGGAACTGGGCGAAGGTTTTTTCAGCCGTTTGCTTAAACTCGTTCCCTACACGTGGATCGTTGACCCGTCCTCGCTGCCGCCACACGCGGCGATTCCAGAGCTTGGCCTCACCGACTGGCGGCAGCTCAAGGCGCTTTCACAAAAAGAGCGCGACCTGATCCTCAAGGTTTCCGGTTTCTCGCCGCACGCCTGGGGCGCGCGCGGCGTTTATCTCGGCAGCGACCTCTCGCACGCCGACTGGGCTGCCGCCGTGGACCGCGCGCTCGCCGATTTTGCGCTTTCCCCGTTCGTACTCCAGCGGTATCACAAGCCCGCCCTCGTGGACGCGCAGTGGTTTGATTTCGAGCGGAACGAACTCGTGGCGATGAAAGGCCGCGCGCGGTTGTGCCCGTACTACTTCGTGACCGGCGACCGCGAGGCGGCGCGCGCGCAACTCGGCGGCGTCCTGGCCACGATCTGTCCGGCGGACAAGAAGATCATCCACGGGATGACGGACGCCATCCTCACGCCGTGTTGCGCATGAACTTGAACGAACTTATCCAGTTCAACTTGTTTGCCTTCGGGTCGCTGTTCGTCATCGTGGACCCGCTGGCGACCGTGCCCGCCTTTGTGGCCATGACGCCGCGCGAAACGCCGGAGCAGCGCGCCAAGATGGCGGGCCTGGCGTGCCTGGTCGCGACGATTGTGCTGCTGACGTTCGCGGTGGCCGGGAAATACATCTTCCGATTCCTGGGTATCACCATGCCCGCGTTTCAACTTGCCGCCAGCCTCGTCCTGCTCATGGTCGCGCTCGACATGTTGCGGGCGCAACGCTCGCGCGTGCAGGAGACGAACGAGGAAACCCTCGCCGGCACGGAGAAAACGGACATCGCCATCACGCCGCTGGCCATCCCGATGCTCGCCGGCCCGGGCGCCATCTCCACTGCCATCGTCCTTCAGGACAAAGCGCACGGCGCACCGCAATACGTCGCACTTTGGGTCGTGATTGGCGGGGTGATGCTGGCCAGCTACCTAGTCTTCCGACTCGCCTCGCACGGCACGCGCTTCCTGAATCCCATCGCGATGAAGATCGTCACGCGCATCATGGGCCTGCTGCTGGCGGCGGTGGCGGTGCAGTTCATGATTGGTGCGCTGCCGGAATTGAAACGGCAACTCGCCGGAAGCTGAAGATTTGACGTGCGCATGAGCAACAAAGCTCTCGCGAACCTGGCGGCCGGAGCGTTGGCGCTGGCCGGAATCGGATTGCTCGCACTGTGGCTGTGGCCCCAGGAGTTCGCCGCGTTGAGACTTCGTATCCCGGGCACAGACCAGGCACCGGATGCCGGTGGTGGTTCGACCAACAATCCCGTCCTGCGCGGCGAACTCACCCGTGGCGACGGCCAACCCGCCGACCTCCCCGGTGAATGGCCGCAGTTCCACGGACCGCAGCGCGACGGCATTTGCCGCGAGCCGATCACAATCAATCGCAACTGGTCCGCTTCGCCGCCGCGCCAACTCTGGGCCGTAGACGTGGGCGAGGGCTACGCCGGGCCGGTCGTTTCGCAGGGACGCGTGTTCCTTATGGATTACGACCGTGAGAAACAGCGGGACGCGCTCCGCTGTCTTTCGCTCGCGGACGGGAAGGAGATTTGGCGCTACGCCTATCCCGTCGCCATCAAGCGCAACCACGGCATGTCGCGCACCGTGCCCGCGCTCGCCAGCAATCTCGTCGTCGCCATCGGCCCCAAGTGCCACGTGCTGTGCGCCGACGCGCAGACCGGAGAACTGCGCTGGACGCTCGATCTGGTCCGGCAGTTCGGCGCCAAAGTGCCGGAATGGTATGCCGGGCAGTGTCCGCTCATCGAGGGCGACAAGGTCATCCTCGCGCCTGGTGGCAAGTCCAACTTCCTCGTCGCCGTGGAACTCCAAACCGGC
>Ga0315277_10009024_pt1 | contig 12776 bp, 17 predicted proteins | sample YL17G05_15_MG_FD_203695 | JGI IMG/M metagenome (GOLD analysis project Ga0315277, IMG submission 203695) | Sediment microbial communities from Yellowstone Lake, YNP, Wyoming, USA - YL17G05_15 | ecosystem: Environmental > Aquatic > Freshwater > Lake > Sediment | place: USA: Wyoming | collected... | reverse complement strand
CCCAAGGTTATGGCAAAACATACAAATCTCAAAAATATAGTTGATTTTCTATAATTTAAATTTATAGTTAAATCCATAAATCGCTATCTGGCAAATTAATCAATTTTTCAATCCTTACTGCGAAAACCCTCATGAGCCAGGACGAGGGCTCATGCCCGAAGAATAAAAAAACGATATGCAGTTCGGTTCTTTCATAGGAATGTGGGATATATAATGGCGTTGAGGATGACATCAACTCCCAGCTCAAACTACATCCTCCTCCCTCGTCAGTCTCTCCGTCATCTCCCACTCTTCGGCCAGATCCACCCCGATATCCATCCCCGGCTCGAACTGCTTGAAGCCCGCATACATGATGCAGATGAGCTCCAGTGCCGAGAAGCCCCTCCCCCGGTAGCGCCCGCAGGACGTGGCTCTCCTTGGTATCGTTGATGTCCAGCTCGAACTGCCTCAGCATCCCGATCTCGAAGGCGATCTCCCGGATCTCCTCCAGCGACATCCCCCGGAATAGCCGCAGGGCATCCAGCAGGTAGAAGACTGCGTCCATCCTCGGCCCCCCTAGCCCGTAGCTCGCGGGCCGCAATCTCCCGCAGCCCGTTCCTGGCCAGGCCGCGCAGGCTCTCGGGAGCCTCCATCTCCAGCGCCTGCTGGAAATGCTTCTGGGCCTGCTCGATGTCTGCGAAGGCGAGCCCGTACAATGTCTGCGGGTCCTGAGGATCGATCTCGTAGGATCGGCGCAGGTAATAGAGTGCTTTCAAGCTGTCCCCCTCCTTGCCGAAGATGGCGCGCCCAGGTTCTTGAGGGCCGCGGGGTTGTTGGGATGAGTCGCCAGAGCCTGCATGGTGTATTCCTTCGCTCGCGGGAGGTCGCCCCTCTTTTGGCAGGCGATGCTCAGGGCTACGAAGGCGTGCGAGTGGCCGGGCGCGAGCTGGAGGCAGCGGTGCAGCAGCTCCATGCCCTTGGCGAGCTGGCCGAGGTCCACGTAGCAGAGGCCCAGGTTGTAGAGAAGATCGGGATTCTCGGGATCCTGGCGGAGGAGCTCCTCCAGGTAGATGCGGGCCCCGTCGAGGCGGCCGGAGTGGAGGAGCTGGAGGGCGCGGGTGAGGTGGTCGTCCATGGAGATATCTATCCAGAGATGTGAAGGATGACTACTATTATTATCATATTTAATTCAAGCTTTGATAAGAAGGCGGTTTTCTTAAGCCGGGAGCCGCGCCCGAGGCTCGTGGCTAAGGCTCACCCCCGGACGCAAAAGAATCAGATGCAGAGAGCGGAGCTCTTCGAGTCCAAGCCAGTGGTTTCCTTTGTCATCTCTTCTATAGCTAGTAGATCCTGTGGTCGATCTGCTTATCTCGGCCTCAATCTCTCTTAGGTTTGAACTATCTTTTTATTGTACATCCGCGATGTTTACTTGGTGGAACTCCTTGCAGGACCAGGCCAATATCCATAGAAAATGCTTTAGTAAAGCTGTTGAAGATCGTTGGGAGGCTGCAAGGCTACTGGGCATTCATTTTTCGACTCTTCCAAATAAGGCTGAGGCCTGGAATGATCTCCATTGGCTCGCTCAAGATAATGATAGCATCGTGCTGAGCAGAGCTATAAAAGCCCTTAAAACGGCTTTCAGTCAAGTTCCCGATAAAGCTCTGGCATGGCAGGATTTACTTCAGCTTACCCACGCCAGAGACGGGATGGTGCGATGGACGGCAGCTGCCTCCCTTGGACAGATCTTTCCGCACGTACCTGATAAGAGTTCAGCATGGAAGGACCTTCATAGCCTTTCCAATCAGATTGACGACTCTGCGCGTTGGGGGGCCGCAGTATCTTTGGGGCGAGCCTTTAGATATATTCCTGACAAAAATCAAGCCTGGCAAGATCTCTGTAGGCTTATTGATGACGATTTTCCTGATTTGAGAGTGGAGGCCTCAGAATACCTTGGAGAAGCTTTTCCACATGTTCCTGATAAAAATCAGGCTTTAATAGATCTAATCGGACTCGCCAAATGTAAAGATAAGAATGTGCGATGGTGTGCGATAGAAGCCTTAGGCCAGGTCTTTTCATACATTCCTGATAAGGATCTGACCTGGCAGGTTCTTCTTGATCTCGCGATGTGGGATTTTGACAGAGATCTACGGAGAGGTGCCATAGTATCCCTTGGACGGGCCTTTCCATATATTTCTAACAAGGATCAGGCTTGGCGAGATCTCCTCGGCCTTACTGAAAGCGATAATAGTTATGTCCAAAGAGGCGTTGTGGTGTCTCTTGGGTTGGCCTTTCCATATATTCCTGACAAGGGTTTAGCTTGGCAAGTCTTCCATAGGTTCATGGAGAGCCGCGATAAAGATGTGCGAAGGGATGCTGCAACTTCCCTTGGCCAGGCTTTTTCACAAGTTCCTGACAAAAGTTCAGCATGGCGATGCCTCTATGAACTAACCAAGGACAAGGATAGCGACGTCAGAAGGGGTGCGATAATATCTCTTGGGCAGGCTTTTCCATATATTCCTGACAAGAGCCTCGCCTGGCAAGTTCTTGACATGTTTACAAATGACGCGAACACCTATGTGCGAATGCATGCTTACTACTCTTTGGGAAGAGCTTCTGTGTTCAAGTCCACAGAGGCAGAAGATAAGGATACATTGAAGAAGGAGCTGGAAGCTGCCGTAGCTTATTTCGAAAAATCATCCCACGAGTCATCAATCAGTTCAGCAAGATTCTGTCATCCCTTTTATCGTTCGTATCTAGCCATAACCTTCCAAGAGGCAAAGGAGGACGAGGTTCAAAAGTATCTTACCGAAGCGAAAGAGGCTGTTGGTATCTCAAGGAGCAAAGATGAACTTCTGAAGGCGGTTGAAAATCTGGCCGGAGCCCTTCAGGCGGCCCAATGTCTGAATGACAGGTCTGTTCAGGAAGTTGCCAGTGAACTAAACGCCTATAGATGGTACTGCGAGAAAGCTGCCGAGCATATGGCAGCCGCCGAGGATCAAGCACCTGGAGCGGTCAAGCTGCTTAAAAAATGTAACCCTCTTATCGAGGAAAGGATACAAAACACAATTACAGAGATCCAGGAAAAAGCCAGACAGATCTGCCAGGTTACTCGTGGCAGGCGCATAGATTATGAAACCTTTGGTGACGAGATAAATAAGGCAGCCAAATTGCTTTCTTCCGCGGATATCTACAGCATGCAGAAGAACATTTCCATAATCGTCTCCCAGTTAGAAGAATTTTGCAAATTATTACCGGATAATTCTAAAAGATTGGCCTGCAAAACAGTCAAAGAGATGCAGTCAACCAAGGAGATCCCCGATAAGCTCGATAAGATGAAATTGGCCCTTTCATACATTTATCCCGTGGTTGAAGTATCGCTTCAAGTTAAAGATATGCACAAAGACCTCCAAAAGGAAATTCGTGAGGCAACAAAGACAGTCTTGGATCACCTTGACAAAAATCAGAGATTCATCGTCGAAGCAGTTCTAAACGCTCTGGACAGGAAAGGAGACCAGGATCAGCAATTCAAAGAACTGTTGGGCAGGTTAGAGGCTGTTGTCGACGAATTAGAATCAGAGCAGATCGATGACACTGCTATGAAAAAAGATATAGAGAAGGTGGCAAAATATATAAAAGATCCTGAATTAAATATAAAGAACAGACTAGTATGCACTATACCTATAATCCCTATTCTCCTAACATACCAGGGGATAATCGAATATCAGAGCGGCCTCAATCTATTAGCTGCCTGGAATAAGCTGACTAGCAGTCTTCGCTCATGAAAGAGGGATATGGTGCTCGGTTTAATGGTGGTCGTATGTGCACAATCATTGGAAGTTTATGCAATTTTCTATAGGTCTCACTATTTTATCCTCGAAATTTTTATTTCTCCAAAGGAAATAACGTAACGAAAAGGCTGGAAAAACTTTATCCGATTGGTGCGGATAGAATAGAATGGTGTCTAAGTCTAAGCTAATCATGAAAACCGTAAATTGATCAGCTGCCTCATTTTTGAAGCGCTACAAGGTCCTCTATATCTGCGGCAATTATTCCCGAATCCTCCGCCGCCTGAACCGCAATTTCACCGAGCTTGAGGTCCGCCGGGCCTTCACCTCCTCCAGCTCATGACCATCCTGGAGGAGAACCACCACAGCCTCCTGATCGTGGAGCACGATCCTCTGCTCTACGAAGATGCCCAAGAAATGGTGGAGTATGTGGCTCAGGCCCTGAAGCAGACCTCCAGGGAGGCGACCATCCTGCTCTACGCGCCTGCGCTGGACACTCACCTGCAGAAGATGACCGAGCTGGCCGACCGGGTGTTCTGCTTCTACGGCGAGCAGGCGAGAGGCCGCGGAAAGGCCGAGGCGAGGATGCCGGGCGCCCAGAAAACCCTGGAGGCATACTCATGAGGTGGCCCTGGAGAAGAGAGGCCAGGCCCATTGAGCCTAGGCGGAGGGTCAACACCAAGGTCCTGGAGCTGGAGACGGCCAAGGAGATCCTGGCGGAGATCTTCCATGCCCGGCCCGCAGATGTGGAGGAGATGATCCAGATGCGGCTGGAGGAGAGGAGCTGGCTCGAAGAGCAGGAGATCTGGCCGGAGGAGCGCGAGGATAGACGATGGCCTGCGACGTTCTGCCTGGGTGAATAGCTATGGGTCGAAGCTTCGAGAGCGTGAGGATGGTGGTAAAAGGAGGTTTCAGCCAGGTGGCTCAAGGCCAGCCGGGCCCTGAAGAAGGAGGACCAGGTTTACGGGCAGAAGCTGGCGGAGATGGCCAAGAAGCACTCCAGCGAGGCTTTCTATGCGCTGGATGAGCCGCTGGAGGCGGCGGTGTTTTCGGTGCTGGTGGAGATGATAAAAAAGCAATCGGAGAAGGAGGACACGAGCAAGGAGACTGAGATCGAATAGGTTAACATGAAGGTTACACATAGCAATTTATACAATTATTAGCAAAGCACTAAGGTAGCGCCAAACGGCATTTACAATAATATCCTGTGGTTTTAAGCATATCGAAAAAAGAGGGAATGGATTGCAGGTTATATACACTGCTCGGTGCGGGGATTAGTCCTTATACTCCAGCTCCCTGCGCCTATGGGGCCTGCCATCCCAGCTTTGTCAGAGCCTCTTTTACCGCCGATCGGACATCTTCGTCTTCGTCATTTAATGCTGACATTAAAGGCTCTTCCGCTCGGGTATCATTAAGCACGCCGAGAGCCATTGCAGCATTCTCTCGGACCTCGCTATCCTCGTCCTTGAGGGCCTGGACCAATGGGTCGACAGCTCTGCTATCGTTAAGATTACCGAGAGCCTCTGCAGCACGCCATCGGACCCGCTCATTCTCATCCTTGAGAGCCCGGATGAATGGGTCGACCGCTCTGCTATCGTTGAGCTTGCCGAGAGCCCAAGCAGCATTCTCTCGGACACTGCTGTCCTCGTCCTTGAGAGCCTGGATCAGAGGTTCTACTGCACGGGTGTCGTTTAGATCGCCGAGAGCCCAAACAGCACCCACTTGGACACTGCTGTCCTCATCCTTGAGAGCCTGGATCAGTGGCTCTACGGCTCTGGGGTCACCAAGATCGCCGAGAGCCTCTGCAGCATTCATTCGGACACTGCTGTTCTCGTCCTTGAGAGCCTGGATCAGTGGCTCTATAGCTCTGGTGTCACCAAGATTGCCGAGAGCCGCTACAGCATAACGTCGGACCATCGAGTCCTCGTCCTTGAGAGCCTGGATCAGTGGATCAACTGCCAGGGTAAGCTTACCGAGAGCCTCTGCAGCATTTTCTCGAACCCATGGATCCTCGTCCTTGAGAGCCTGGATCAATGGGTCGATCGCTCTGCTATCGTTGAGTTCGCCGAGAGCCCAAACAGCACCCACTCGGACCCGCTCATTCTCATCTTTGAGAGCCTGGATAAATGGGCCGACAGATCTGCTATCGTTAAGCTTGCCGAGAGCCTCTGCAGCGTTCATTCGGATAAAGTAATCATTATCCTTAAGAGCCTGTATCAATGAATCGACTGCTCTGGGATCTTTGATCTCTCCTAAAGCAACTACAGCCCTCCATCGGACATAGCGATCATTATCCTTAAGAGCCTGTATCAATGGATCGACTGCTTTGGGATCTTTGAGCTCGCCGAGAGCAGATGCAGCACTCGATCGGACATCACTGTCATTATCTTTGAGAGACTCGATCAAAGATCCGACGGTTTTGCTATCGTTGGGGATCAGATGAGTCTTGTTCTTTGCCATCTCTTCGATGAGTTCGGCTGCCTTGTCGTACGCTTCTGGTGCAGCGATATTCGTTACTCCAACCGATTTTGTGACATTGTTTCTTGTGATTGAAATGCCCTCGCATGATCCGTCCCTTACCTCGGGATTATAATAGCTATCATTGAGGGAATAGAATCCACTTTCTTGAAGTTCATCGAGAAGGCCATCCAATTCGGTTTCATTTAGCACGAAGGTCTTCCTGAATTCCTCATGCTCGAACCTTTGTTCGTCTTCGAACATAATCAGGTTACCACTTCCGCTTTCATAGAGGCCATCTCCCTTTGCATCTATCCAGATATTCGTCCTGCCCCATTCGGCATGACAGCCTCCGAAGTCATGGAAGATAAACAAGTCTTTTGGCACTCTGTCGCTCATTGGCGACGGTGAATGAACGGCTTTGTTGGTCCAATCTTCTGCGGTCTGCTGACACTGTGCGGACGTCATCAATGCCAACAGAAGGACGAAGACGGCATAGATCAATCTCATGAGATCAAAGATATGCTTAAAGAAGATATGGTTATCGTGGTGGCTGGATGGTCAAAAAAAGATGTAGACTCCGCTCTGATTAAGGCGTTAAAAAAAGAAGGTGGAGTTAACTCGGATTTACACGCAGGGCAGCCAGTCAACGCTGATGGCTCCGCAGGTGGAGTTGCCCCAGAGCTGGATGAACTTCTCGATGGAGAAGACACCAGTGAGGTCCTCGACGTCGAGGACCGGGCGGAGATGGCAGCAGATGCGTCCCGGGCGGAGAGGTGCTCGGCGGCGAAGAAGGTTCTGGTGGCTGTGAGGGACTCGCCGGATCTCCAGCGCCATCTGGAAGTGCGTCTGGGCCTGCTCGATGTCTCCCAGCTCCTGTTCGGCGAAAGCGAGGCCGTAGACGGTCTGCGGGTCCTTGGGATCGATATCGAAGGAGCGGAGCATATCGAGTTCGCATGTCGCTCATCGAGTTGCCTGGCAAGAGAAGATCCTGTCTAAAAGGAGAAAGATCTTTTTTGCGGCAAGACGAGTATTTATGCTAGTATGACAATTTCTGAGCATGTTACGCAAACTCGTGATTGTACTAATCATAATGCTGTTAGCTTTAGGGGTTGTTGATGCCAGGATGCCAAAAGTGGGCGACCAAGTATTTATAGCGACAAGTTCCACAATTCCGGTCTATATGCAGTTTCAAGGGGAGATAACCGATATAGGAGACGGATTAATCTGTCTCAAAGCCACCAACTACGCGGTTACTTCCCCAAAAGATATGTGTATCGGGATAGGTTCTATCGCATCTCTGACTTGGGAGATAATTTAAACCTTAACTCCGCAAGGGTGGGGGACAGTTTTCCTAGAATTAAGTCGTTTGCTATCGATAACTCAAAAATCTATAATCTCTACGTTGGGGAATATGGCATTTTTTGAATCAATATCCATTAGTCAGGTCACAACTAGATGTTCCCCAATTTAGCGGAGTTAAGGTTTAAAATCACAGATTAAAATCACCAATTTGGGGAGGGATTCTATATAAAAAAATCTATCATCTTGCAGTTAGAGATTTTTCTAATTATGGCTATCATGGCATCAGCTTCCTACGCCGTTGAAAAAGGTGCTGCATCAGAACAACAACCATCAGGAGTGAAGCTCAATCCAAATGGTGAGTCGAAAATACTTTGGGTATTTGATACTCCAGAGAGCGAATGGATTGTGACTGGCGGCCCAGGAAGTTTTGTTCCTGGATTCCAATATGGTCATTGTGGGGATGATTATTATGCAAACGACTTGGCACGCAAAGATCATAACCAATATGGAAAGCCGGTTTATGCGGGTATCGATGGAATAGTATACGCGAAGGATATCAAAGATAAATCAGGTAATTATATTGCTTGGGGTAAAGAAGTAATAATTTATAATCCCGATTCCAAATTCGCATTGCGATATGCACACTTAAGCGAGTACGACGCCTCACTTAATGGCAATTGGATTTCTGCAACATCGAGCAAACCTATTGGAAAAGTTGGAGATACTGGCCTTGGTAGCGGGGCTCATTTACATCTTGTGTTATATAAAAATGTAAACTCAATTGAGGAAGGTTACCCAGTTAGCGTCTCGTCTTGCTCTGTCCAGAATGAGGCATGTGTTAAAAGTGCTACAGAACATGCAGCCCAATTCTCTTTTATTCCGCGATCTGTTGAAAAAAGAGTGCCGAAGGTGGGCGACCAAGTATACATAGCAACAAAGTCATCAATTCCCACCTATATGCAGTTTCAAGGGGAGATAACCGATATAGAAGACGGGTTAATCTGTCTCAAAGCCATCGAAAATGGCAAATCTTCCTATGACATGTGTATCGGAACGGACTCTATCGCTTCGATAACCTGGATTTAGGCGGTTTAAATCCTGGCCAGGGGTTGAGGGCACTACTCATGGCCCAAAAAAAACCGCCATACCTCCCGACGTAACAGCAATAGGGAAATTATGCTCGATTACAGGCATCTTGCGGGCCTGATTGTTATTTTCGCATCCCCAGAGCCTTCATCCTCCTGGCCTTCTGCAGGGCTCTGGCATCCCTGGCCAGCTCCCGGGCGTCCTTCTTCAGGGCTTTTCGTCTCTCCCCGCCACCTGCCCCCTTGCCAGCCGTATTGCCTCATGCAGCTTGGCCTCCAGCAGTCCCTTTGGCGGCAGCTCCACCAGATACTCAGCCACCCTGATCTCGCCTCTGTCCAGCTGCAGCAGCTCTATCTGCTCTCGGTTCTTCTCGCTGCACAGGATCAGCCCGATGGGCGGCTCCTCGCCTGAGCGGCGCTCGTACTTGTCCAGCCAGCGCAGATAGAGCTCCATCTGGCCCTTGTGGGCTGGATCGAAGCTGCCCAGCTTCAGCTCTAAGGCCACCAGGCGGCGCAGGCTGCGGTGATAGAAGAGCAGGTCGAGGTAGAAGTCCTTGTCGCCGATGGTCATGCGCTTCTGACGGGCGATGAAGGAGATGTCCGTGCCCAGCTCCAGAAGGAACCTCTCCAGATCGCGCTCGCTGTAGGTGTCCTCCAGCCCCAGGAAGTCCAGCAGATAGGGATCTCGGAAGACCAGATCCGGCGTCATGAGGTCCTCCTCCTGCAGTGCCTCCAGCTCCTGTCTGGCCAGCTCCTCCGGCTTGCGGGAGATGGCCGTGCGCTCGTAAAGCATGCCCTGGATCTTCTGGCGCAGCGTTCGCACGCTCCAGCGCTCCACCCTGGCCATCTCGGCGTAGAACTGGCGCTGCAGAGGATCCTTGAGGTAGATGATCTCGACGAAGTGGGACCACGACAACAGTCCAGACAGTGTCTGGACTATCTTGGCATCTTCGAAGACCTCGGCAAACCGGATCATGTGGAACACATTGCTGCGGCGGAAGCCCTTTCCATACTCGGCGGCCAGCCTATCGCTCACCAGCTCAACCACCTTTGCTCCATACTCCGCCCGGTTCTTGGCTGGCAGATCCTCACTGATGCGTTTTCCGATCTGCCAGTATAGCATGACCAGCTCGGAGTTCACAGCCTGAGCCAGGCGGCGGCGTGAGCTTTCGACTAGGGAACGAACGTCATCGATGAGCTTTTCAGAATCAAGATGTTCCGGGAAGCGGCCCGACTCTGTCCTGCCAAAAGACGGCATTTCTTCTCTCACCTTGATCTCTTTCTTCATGTAGTCACCGCTTGCCAGATGATGGTCTTGGCATCGACCGCTCCATCATCAATCGAAGAAAGGAGGGAAATTAGGAACTTCGGCCCACCTTGATATAGTCAATTTTGTCTTTTGGCACAGGCTCAACTACGACGATGAGGACCTCTTTCTCTGCCAAGTTTCTATCAATATAAACGCGACCCATCTTATCAATTTTCTTATACATAGGCTCAGCTAGAGGTATTCTTTTCTCTCCAGCGATCTTGATCTCAACAGGCATATTGGATATCACCGGGTTAGCCTGCGTTGTGATTATAGTTATATCTATGTGGCTAATATATTTAAAAATATTGTTTTAGTTATCCATATTATCCAAATTAGCCAAAATGGTTATATATGTTATTAACCTAGGATACAGCCTGCCCAGGCTAGAAAGATGCATCCGCATCTCCGGGCGGCGCACAGACGACCGTCGTCGAGGCGGCTCTGAGGGAATTCGGCTATAAGAGATTTGGAAGATACAGGAAGGCAATGAATGATTGACGAAAAAGCACAGCTTGAGCCCGGCGGCCCCCAGACGGGGTTGCTGCGGTGCGGGACGGCAAGGAGGGGGATGTGTATTACGTGACCATGCCCAAAGACTGCTCCTGCTCCGCGAGGCACCTCAATCCCGCAATGCCCTGCGGGCACATAACGAGATCTTTCCTGACCGAAGAGGTCGAAGCTGAGGAGAAGGTGGTGGCCTAAAATGACCTCAAAATCTGAGGTTATCAGGCGCGTTGAACTGATCGACCAGCTCTCAACGATTCTTAAGGATCTGAGGAGATCGGAAATGGAGGAGCTGGAGCGGATGGAAGCTGAGGAGGGAGCCTGAGATAGAACGAGAAAAGAAGGCCCGTTTATAGAGCATCTGAGGCAGATTGCCGATGAAGGCGATTTCGTGGAGCTGCCTCCTTGAGCTTCAAGGTGATGATCGACAATCAGGCTCTGAAAAACCTCTGGGAGCTTCCAAAGAAGTGCCAACGAATTACTAAAAAGATGTGCCATGCCCTTGCAGAGGACCCATTCCCTGGCCAGGGTGGCGACAAAAAGCTGCTGCATCTGGAATTCAAGCTCCATCAATTGCATGCTGGGCGATCATTCACTGTGTTTTATCAAATCTCTGATGAGGAAAAACTGGTCAAGATCCTGGAGATCGTGACCATCGACAAAGCACACAAGCTCTACACGCATTCGAAGGGTGAGGCGTGAGCATAAATGCTGCCTATTTTTGGACTCTGAAAACTACATTTCAAATCCGCCATCATAAAATAGCTAGGAGCCTAAAAATTAGCGAAGAGCCGTTTATTGCGGCTGAACTCAGATGAGCCTCAGGGTTCCTTCGCTCTCGACCAGAGCGCCAGCTCTCCTCAATCTATGCAGGATGTCTTCGAAATCCTCCTCCTTAATTCCTATGGCCTTGGCCCTGGCCAAAACAGCCTCTCTGGAAGCGTTCCCTTGCGATTCCTCCTTCTCTCGCTTGATGGCATCCAGGACGGACTGGATATGCTCTCGCGTGACCTCGCTAATTCCCAGAGTTATCTGCTCCGGCGTCCTTGCAACCTTGCTGCGCTCCCGGATGAGCTCGGCCTGAACCTCCTCTGCGCCCACCACGCCCCGGATCTCCTCGCCAAAGAGGGATAAAAATAGCTGCTTTAGCCTTTCGACCTCCCTCGTCATCTCGGAGAGGCTATTTTGCATCTCGGAATGATCTCTTTCCAGGCCATTCAGATTGGCGTCCAGGTAGCTTATGCGGTCGCGAAGCTTCACAAGATCGCGCCGCGATACCTTCAGGCTAGCGATGCTGTTTATGTTGATCTCGCACTTGCTCGGCTCTTCTGCCATAACGACCTCTAATCGATGATATCTCAGCCCGGTCCTTTTGGAACCATTTTCTGGAACTTCCAGAGCTTATCCAGCCTGGCCGTGGCGTCCATGCCCACCTTGGTGGTGATGCCATCAATGCTTCGCGGGTCGAGGGTGCTGCCGCGAACGTTGGGGTGGAGCACGATGTCCTCGTCCCCGCGCATGCGCGTGGCGATGGCAAACTCGATATCCCTGGGATCATGAATGTCGATATCTGTATCTACTATTACTACGTGTTTCAGAGATCTATGCGCCTGGAAGGCGGCTTCGATAGCCCTCCGAGCGTCCTCTTCCGTCTCCTTCTCGATCTGCACCACGCCATGGAAGTAGCAGCATCCGCCATCCGTAAGGAGGACATCCCTCACCTTGGCCACCCTGGATACGGCCCTGTAGATCAGCGGCTCGTAGGGCACGCCCATGAGTATCTTGTGCTCGCCTCCTGCAGGAAGCAGCCCGTGGTAAATGGGATCCTCGCGGGTCATCATCTTTGTTAGCCGGATGACCGGCTCCTGGCGGACGAGATCCTGGGTGCCGGTGATGTCCACGAAGGGACCCTCCGCGGCTCTTTCGCCGGTGATGTATCCCTCCAGGACTATCTCGGCGTGGGGTACCGGCACGCCGTTCTCCAGGCGAACCAGCTCTACAGGCCCCTGCCGCAGGGCGGACGCATACTGGAACTCCATCTCCGGCGGAACGCGGGTGGAAGCGGCCATCAACACCCTCGGATCGACGCCAATGGCGATGGCCACGGGCAGCTCCCGGCCTTCCGCCTGGGCAGCCTGGTAGAGCTGATGGGTATGGCGGCCAGGGACAAGCCGCGCCGCCAGCCTGTCTTTGCCCAGGACCATCAGCCGATGCACACAGGCATTGAGCCGTTCCTCGAACTCGGTCACCACCACGGCTGAAGTGATGTAGGGCCCGCCGTCGCCCTGAAAGTAAGTTAGAATGGGCAGCCGGGAGAGATCCGGCTCTGTGATGACCTCCTGGAAAGGC
>Ga0315277_10009023_pt1 | contig 12776 bp, 12 predicted proteins | sample YL17G05_15_MG_FD_203695 | JGI IMG/M metagenome (GOLD analysis project Ga0315277, IMG submission 203695) | Sediment microbial communities from Yellowstone Lake, YNP, Wyoming, USA - YL17G05_15 | ecosystem: Environmental > Aquatic > Freshwater > Lake > Sediment | place: USA: Wyoming | collected... | reverse complement strand
CCTGAGCATGGTCTTGGTGTCCCTGGGGTCGGTGATGATGAGCAGGTTGTATATCCCGCCGATCATGGTGTGCATGATGCAGTGGCCGTAGCTGTGGAAGAAGGGCAGCCCGATCAGCACGGAGACGTTGCCCTCCAGTATCTTGGTTATGGGCCCGAACACCGCGGGGTTCTGCAGGGCATTGACCACGACGTTGCGGTGGGTGAGCATGCATCCCTTGGGCAGCCCGGTGGTCCCGCCTGTGAAGAGCAGGGTCTCCAGGTCTTGGGTCGGGTCTATATCGATGCGAGGGGGCTCGGGCTTCGCCTGTTCGATCACGTCCGTCAGCCACATCGCATCGGGCACCTCCGCCCGCGCTGAAGGCCGGTCCGAATAATCGTCCACCCTGGTGATGATGATGTTCGAGGCGCCCATGAACTCCCGCAGCGACTCGGCCAGGGTCAGGTGCTCCTCCAGGCAGATGATCGCCTTGGGCGAGCTCTCCGTGAACTTATGGGCCAGGGTATCGTGCGCCTCCAGGAAGCTGCAGGGTACGTGAACCGCGCCTGCCTTGGATATGCCCGCATCGGCCACAATGAACTGGACGGAGGTGGGCAGCAGGGTGGCCACCCTGTCCCCCTTCTCCACCCCCATACCGGCGAGGGCGTTGGCAAACCGGTCGGCATGGTTTTTCAGCTCCGGATAGGTGATCTCCAATCCCATCTGCACGCAGCCCAAGCGTGGGCGCTTCTCCGCCGCCTGGTCCAGGAAATAATGGGTAGGTTCGTTCGGATATGGCTGTAGTGTCTTCGGTATGCCGACGATCTCGTACTCTTTGAACCAGGGATAATCCATCTAACCCGACCCCTTTCTCGCACCCATACCGGCCTTTGTCCGCTTAGATTATACACTTTTGAAGGATATATTCACCGAGGGATAAAAGCTCTCCCCCGATACATGCTCTTTACGGATGATAACGCCAGCCTGATCAAGACCTGTGGGAACGTTCCCCGCCATCCGTGAAGGGAACTCCTACATAGTGCGGCGTTTAAACCGGAACTGATGCGTCATTACTATACTTCCATGTTACCCTGTAGTCAACAAATCGACCCGCGGTAATCTGGCCCTTTTAAAGGTGCACTTATGCTTGCGGCATGCATTGTTTGCCGGGCCGCATGCCGCGATAACCTGGCGACTACAGACTAGCTTGGCAGTTGTGCCCCTACACATAAAGAGGCCGGGCGCCGCCCAGCCTCTTTCAGATCGGTTGATGTCTATACTTAGAGGTTGCCGCCCATCCTTCCGATGTAGATCAAGACTTCGCCGCCCTCATCGGTGACGGTCACCGTGACGATGGAGCCGTCGCCCTCCTCCATCATCCAGGAGGTCTCTTTCATCGCTGAGTCCTCTATCATGGGCTCGCCCAATTCGTCCTTATAGAAACTGAGTACATCGTCGTAACTGTCACTTGTGGTGAACTCGGCACCCGCGGCCATGAAATCGCCTTCCGGGCCGGTAGCGGTGGAAGTTCCGCCGCTGCCGGGAACGTAGTCTGCATCCGGGTAGATGGGGGCTCCCAGCTCATCCTCGGTGGGGGCATCATCGGAGACATCGTAGGTGACATCGCCTTCGTCGGTCTCGTAGGTGACCTCGCCCCCGTCCTCCTCCACCGTCACGTCTCCCTCAGGGGTCTTTATGGTGGTCTTTTTATCGCCACAGCCGGCAATGGCGACGAGGCTTACCACCAACCCCAACAGCATCAATAAAATAAGTGCTTTCTTCAATCGTCTCCCTCCTTTTTTCTGGTTCGGCTCGTTATTAACGACCCCGGGATCCCCGCGGGCCGCATCCCGAATGATAACACTTCCGCATCATTTTAAGCATGACGGCAAGCGGTTAAAAAGTCCATCGAGTATCATCACGTTTGTATATGACGGCAACCGCGAACGCTGCCTGCGCCATTGCCTTAGTCGATTGTCGCACCCGCTTGCCTTAGCTTCTCCAGCGCTTTGGCTTCCGCCTCCCTGACAGCCTCGTCCTCGTCCTCCAGGGCGGCTTGCAGGGATCCTGCTCCCTCCATGGCACTTCTCCCTCTTTTTCAAGGTCAGCCCGTTAACTTAGCGCCCACTTCCCTACCGAATGCCCTGGCCTTCTCCTCCCCGTCCGCAGCCAGTGGCCCTTTAAGGCCGGAAACCGGGTTATCCAAGGCTTCGGTCACCGGCTTGAGGCCCATTCCCTCCAGCTCCGCGTGGATATCCTTGGCTGCGGTAGGCTCACCCTTCTCGCAAGCCCGGTTCAAACAGGTGCCGAAGGCAGCGAAGGGCTTCCCTTTCCACTCCTCGCCCAGGTTCTTCTTGACGAACTTCTTCACCGGGCCACTGGTCCTGCCGGCGCGGGTAGGAGAGCCTATCACCACGAAATCGTAGTCCCCTCCGAGGTCTTTCGTTTCCTTCGCGTTGATCAGGTCCACCTCGTGCCCGGCTTCCTCCAGGCCTTTCGAAACGGCTTGCGCGGTCTTCTCGTTATTGCCGTACCTGCTGTAATAGATCACGGCTCCCTTCATGGCTGACGGCTCCTTTCTGCGCTCTCAAAGCCGGTTACAATGGAACGACTATCACATTACTGATACCCGGGATAACGCACCGGTAAACCGCTTCAGATGGATCGCCACGGATAAACAAGGTCTGCAAGCAGGCGCTCCGATATCAGTCTTCTGTTATCGCCATGTTCGGCATGATGCCGTTCAACGCCCGTAGAAAAAGCGGGAACGAGTTCTTCCCCATGCAGGACCTCCATTAGGCATTTACCAAAGACGGCGATTCAAAGAAGCTTGGTAACGAGAAACGGGGCTTGATCTAATCCAAACCCCGTTTAATATTGGTGGAGCCGATGGGACTTGAACCCACGACCTCTACCATGCCAAGGTAGCGCTCTCCCAGGCTGAGCTACGGCCCCGCAACGATACTTTAAGAAGTATAAGGACTCGGTAAATGACCGTCAACGATTCGGGTCTTATGAGGGAACCGCTTGGAGAAGTACCGGAAACCTACTGCGTTGTTGCGGCCTCGTCCCATTCCACGCCGGGAGCGTCCTTCCACAGCCTCTCGATCTCGTAGTACTCCCGCTCCTCTTGGCGGAAGATGTGGACTACGACGTCGATGTAATCCAGAAGCACCCACAGTTTGTGGCGTTCGCCTTCGCGGCGGACGGGCTTCACTCCCATCGCGGCCAAACGCTCCTCAACCGCCTCCCTGATGCTTCCCACCTGCCGGTCGGTGTTTCCGCTGCAGATGATGAAGTAGTCCGTGATGATAAGGACCTCCCGCATGTCCAGCACCAGTATATCGTGGGCTTTTTTGTCCGAGGCGGCCTGCGCCGCCGCAACGGCTATCTCCCTGCTGTCCGCCGCTACGCACCTCCCTCCAGGGTCGGGCCCTCTTCTCTCTTCAAGGCGGTCATCTGTCTTGTAGCACGTCCTTACGCCTCTAGATTATCACACCGCGTCCCTTGTCCTCGAACGCCTCATCTATCCCGCAAGGTCCTTGCCTGCGATGAGGATTATCTCCGTGCCCGGGCCAGGCTCAGACTTGATGTCCTCAATAGACAGGAGCACGCCTAGATAAGTGGCGAAGGCAGCCACCCGCGGGTCCTCGCTGCGGGAGATTATAGTGCTCTCCGCGTGGGAAAAATCGTTGACCTCCTCGCCTTCCACCGTCACCTTGGCGTTGCCGCCGGTACCGGCCACCGGAACGCCCAGGGAGGTGAGCCGGTCGCCCACCTTCTTCCCCAAATCGGGAATGCCGCATCCATTGAGCACCTCCACCGCAGGCACCGCCGTGATCGCGAGTTCCCCTTCCTCCAGTCCCGCAAAAGCCTGCAGCATGGACGCCAGGTAGCTGCTGTCCTCCGCCGCCGATGCGGTGCCGGGATCCAGCAGGTAATCTTCCCCCAACGGGGAGAGTATTTCCTCCAGGCTGTCCAGGTCTTCCTGCTTGAGCATGAAGAGGGCTTCAGGCAGGTATTCCCTCGCCCGTTCCAGCCGGGCAGAGAAGGCCTCCGACATCTCTTGCTTGTCGGTCGCCAGCAGGTAGAAGAGCAGGCGGTCGGCGTCCCTTATCTCCTGCCCGGCCACCAGGTAGTTGGTCTCGCCGTTGAGCGGGTTCACCAGGACCGCCTTATCCTCCAGGACGGCGGCCGGCGCCCCCAGGCTTTGGACCAGCCTCATCGCCTCCCAGAACTCCATGAGCAGCAGGTAATCCACCTCTATCCCGGCCAGGTTGCCGACCGTGGAGCGGAGCAGGTCCTCCCCGCCTTCCTCCTGCAGCGCCCGCTTGAGGTCCGTCTGCTGTCCCGCGGCGTTGTAGGCAACGGAGGTCTCGGGAATGAGATAGACCTCGCCCATCCCTTTACCGGTATCGTAGGTCAGGAGAGCCAGGTCGAGGATCACCCGCTGTTGATCCTCCTCCCCCCCGGTCTTGTAGATGCCCACTAGTACGGAGACCTCGTCCTCGAGTTTCTTCCCGTTCTGGGGATCGGTGAAATAAAGATATTCGGGGACAGGCTCCTCTTTCTCTTCGGAGCCCGAGAAGCGCTCACCTATCCAGGAACCGGCCTCCCGCGCGACGTTGATATAAGGTATGTCCATTACCGCCCCCACGGCGAGGACGGCTCCCAACACCAGCACCACGATGAGGACGACCCGGCGCTTTTTCCTGGCCTCCTTGCGGTGCCTCTTGTTCAACCGCGAGAGTTTTTCCTTGTCCCCGGAGGCGGCTTTGGGCTCCGTGCCGCTCCTGGTCTCCTCCGCGTCCCTTTTCTTGTTCAACGATAGAACCCGTTCTTCTCTATGAACTCGGAAACACCCTCCGGGACCAGGTAGGTGATGGGCCTGCCTTCCTTCACCCTCCCCCTGATATCCGTCGAGGATATGGCCAGGGCGGGTATCTCCATCACCAGCACGCGCGGATCGGTGGCGTGCCTCTCCTTCTCCGCTTCGGGGAGGGACTCCTCCAGTTTCTTCAGGTCGTAACCGGGGCGGGTGGCGGCAATAAAAACAGCCTCCCTGAGCACCTTTTCCGGTTCCTTCCAGGTGAGGATCTCGAGGATGGCGTCCGCGCCGGTGATGAAGAACACCTGCGTGTTCTTGCCGTATATGCGGTGCAGCTCCCGTACCGTGTCGATGGTGTAGGAAGGGCCGTTGCGGTCTATCTCCATGCGCGACACCTTGAAATGCGGATTGCTGGCGGTGGCTATCACCGTCATGAGATACCGGCCCTCCGGGTCCAGGCTCTTGCGGCCATCTTTGTGGGGCGGATGGCCGCTGGGCACAAAGAGCACCTGGTCGAGCTGGAACTGCTTCCAGGCCTCCTCCGCCGTCACCAGGTGGCCGTTATGGATGGGGTCGAAGGTTCCCCCCATCACCCCGATGCGCTTGATCCTCAATACGCCCATCTCAGGACCTCACCTGACCGTCACCGTAGATGATGAACTTGGTGGAGGTGAGCTCGCGTAGGCTCATGGGGCCCCGGGCGTGGAGCTTCTGGGTGGAGATGCCGATCTCCGCCCCCAACCCGAACTGGCCGCCGTCGGTGAAACGGGTGGAGGCGTTGACGTATACGTCCGCCGCATCGACCTCGGTGGTGAAGCGGCGCGCCGCATCCAGGTCCGCGGTGACGATGGCCTCGGAATGCCTGGAGCCGTAGGTGTTGATATGGCCCATGGCCTCGTCCAGTGAGGAAACCACCCGCACGGCCAGGATGAGGTCGAGATATTCCTCGTACCAGTCCTGCTCTGTGGCCGCCTCGATGCCGGGCACTATCTCCCGCGTGCGCTCGCATCCCCGCAGTGTCACCCCCCGCTCCCCCAGCGCTCGAGCCGCCCGGGGCAGGAATTCCGCTGCTACCGCTTCGTGCACCAGCATGGTCTCCATTGCATTGCACACGCCGGGCCGCTGGGTCTTGGCGTTGACCACTATCCTCTCCGCCATGTCCAGGTCCGCGGAGGCGTCCACGTAGGTATGGCAGTTGCCGACCCCGGTCTCGATCACCGGCACCGTGCTCTCCTCGACCACGGTGCGGATGAGCCCGGCACCGCCCCGTGGGATGAGCACGTCCACGTAGCCGCGCAGGCGCATGAGTTCCTTCGCCGATTCCCGGTCGGTGAGGGGGACCAGTTGGATACACCCCGCGCTGAGTCCCGCTTTCTCGCCCGCCCTTGCGATGACCTCGGCGAGGATGCGGTTGGAGTTGATGGCCGAGGAACTGCCGCGCAGGATGACCGCGTTGCCGGATTTCACGCACAGGCCGGCGGCGTCTACGGTCACGTTGGGGCGCGCCTCGTAGATGATCCCCACCACGCCCATGGGCACCCGCACTTTCTGGATCTCCAGCCCGTTGGCGAGTCTCCACCCCTCCACGATCTCGCCCACCGGGTCGGTCAGGGCCGCTACCTCGCGTAAGCCCCGGGCCATCTCGTCCACCCGCTTCTCGGTGAGGGTTAAGCGGTCCATGATGACGTCGCTCATAGCGTTTGCGCGCCCCGTCTTTCGGTCCTCCTCGTTGGCGGTGAGTATCTGTTCCGTCCTGGAGGTGAGGGCCAGTGCCATCTCCTCCAGGGCCTGGTTCTTCACCTCCGCGGTGACCACGGCGAGGCCGCGCGCGGCCTCGACCGCCCGCATCCCCAGTTCCTCCACTACGCTCATGCTGTCCTCCGTTTAATACTTATATGCAGCGCACGTGTTTTCCTGCCGTCGAGCTTCACGTCGTCTTTCGTCTCCTCGCTGCTACCGCCAGTTCCGCCGTGTCATTCCTCCTTCTCCAGGATGACCAGGTAGTCGCGATGGATGACCTCCTCGCACTGTTCCTCTCCCAGGCGTCGCGCCGCCTCATCGGTGCGCAGCCCCTTCACTTCGTCGAGCTCGGTCGCGGAAAGGCCACTAAGGCCGCGCGCGATCTTCCTGCCGCTTTCGTCAATCACCTCGACGGCGTCGCCGGGTGCGAAGTTCCCCCGGCATTCCACCACCCCCGCCGGTAGCAGGCTCTTCCCCCCGTGCAGGAGGGCATCCCGCGCTCCTTCGTCGACCACGATGGTGCCAAGGGGTCGCGCGCCGAAGGCGATCCAATGCTTCTGGTCGCGCAGCCTCTTCTTCCTGGGATGGAAATATGTGCCAACCGTTCTGCCTCCGAGCACCGCTGGCAACACGCCGGGCTCCCGGCCGGGGGCCACCACCACGCCTATCCCGGAAGCGGCGGCGATGCGCGCCGCCTCCAGCTTCGCCGTCATGCCACCGGTCGAATGCTCCTCCATGGCCTTCCCCGCAGACTTGACCATCTCCGGGGTTATCCTCTCCACCTCGTGGATGAGGCTGGCTCCCCGGTCCTTCTTAGGGTCGGCGGTATAGAGGCCCTTGATGTCCGAGAGCATGACCAGGAGATCGGCATCTGTGAGCACCGCCACCAGGGCGGCCAGGCGGTCGTTATCCCCGAAGCGTATCTCCTCCACGGCGACGGTGTCGTTCTCGTTCACGAGGGGGACCACCCCCTGCTCCAGCAGGCGGCGGAAGGCATTGCGGGCGTTGAGGTACTGCTGGCGGTGGGCGAAATCGTACTGCGTGAACAGCACCTGCCCCACCAGGATGCCGTGTGCGGCGAAGAAACCGGTATAGAGGTTCAGCAGCAGCCCCTGCCCCACGGAAGAGGCAGCCTGCAAGGAGGGGATATCCTGCGGGCGCTCAAGGAGACCGAGGAGTTCAACGCCTGCGGCTATGGCGCCCGAGGAGACCAGGATGACCTCGTGGCCTGCCTCGTGCAGGGATGCGAGCTGCCCTACCAGGTCCTCGATGTGCGCACGGTCCAGGAGCCCCGCTGCGTCACTCAGGGTGTAGGTTCCCACCTTTACTACCACGCGCCTGGCCTCGATATCGCGTCTCCTCCGGCTCACGGCTTTATCACTCCCGCTGCTCGAATCTTTTTCCTTCCATCTATCATTCTATCTAATGTACAAGAACCTCGTCCCTGTCCCGCCCTGAGGTGCGGCAGGAAGTCGATACGTAGCCCGCGATGGCCCGATCCGAATGATGCACGAGACCGCTGCCATATCCCGCCTAGAGTTCCGGCAGGAAATCGAAGACGTAGTCCCCGATGATCACCGTGTCGCCCTCCTGGGCGCCGTGTCTCAGGAGCTCTTCCTCCACCCCCATCCTTTTGAGGCGGCCTTGCACGTAGGCCAGCGCCTGGGGATTCGCGATGTCCAACCGGTGTACCAGACTCTCCACGCGCTCACCGAGGACGTAGAAACCTTCTTCCTCGCGCACTACCCTGAAACCGCGTTCCCGTAGTGGGTCATAGGTATAGACCGTCCGCTCCTCTGGGATCTCGGGGCTCTCATCCCGCCGAGCGCCTTCCACCATCTCCGCCAGACGCCACACCAGGGCTGGTACCCCTTCCCCGGTCACCGCGGATATCGGGAAGAACTCCCATCCCCGAGACTCGGACGCCTCGCGGGCTTCCTCCAGCCGTTCCGGACCTGAGGCATCCAGTTTATTGCCCGCCACCAACTGGGGCCGCTCCACCAGGCGGGGGCTGTAGGACGCCAGTTCCTCGAGGACGACCTCCAGCGCATGCGCGGGAGGGGTCTCGGCGGCCGGCGATACGTCCAGCAGGTGCAGCAGGACCACGGTCCTCTCCACGTGGCGCAGGAACCTCAGCCCCAACCCCCTTCCCTCGTGGGCTCCCTCGATGAGCCCCGGGAGGTCGGAAACGACGAAGCTCCTCTCCTCATCCGCCCGCACCACTCCCAACACCGGCTCCAACGTGGTGAAGGGATAGTCGGCGATGCGCGGGCGGGCCGCTGAGATGCGCGAGATGAGGGTGGACTTTCCTACGTTGGGGAAACCTACCACACCGACGTCGGCCAGCAGCTTGAGCTCGAGCCTTATCCATCTCTCATCTCCCGGCTCTCCCCGTTCCGCGAAGTCCGGCGAGCGGCGCATCGGGGTGGCGAAGGACGCGTTTCCCCGTCCCCCCCTGCCTCCCTGCGCCACCACCGCCTCCTTGCCGGGGTGGGACAGGTCGGCCAATAGGATGCCTTTCTCGTCCCTGGCCTGGGTACCCACCGGCACCTGCAGCGCGATGTCCTTCCCCACGGCGCCATGGCAGTTGTTCCCGGAGCCGTTCCCGCCCTTTCCGGCACGGAAATGGCGACGCCGCGTGTATTCCACCAGGGTGTTCACGCTGTCCGAGGCACGCAGGATGACCGAGCCGCCCCTGCCCCCGTCGCCGCCGTCCGGCCCCCCCAGGGGGCGGAACTTCTCGCGGTGGAAACTGGCGCAGCCTCCTCCCCCGTCGCCGCCGTACACGTATATCTCCACCTCGTCGATGAACATGTGTTCACCCCTTGTCGCCCTTCGTCGTATCAGCGCCTGGACATTTCCGAATGTCCAGGCCTGATACCCGTCTAAAATAAACGGTCCCGGCCATGCCGGGACCACACTTGCACCATGACCCGCGGCGGAACAGGGTCTCTATTCCGCCGGTACTACACTAACGAACTGCCGGTCGCCACTGCTGTGATACTTGACGTACCCATCCACCTTCGCGAAGAGGGTAAAGTCTCTACCCAGCCCGACGTTGTCACCAGGCTTAACCCTGGTCCCACGCTGTCGCACAAGTATAGAGCCGCCGGTGACGAACTGGCCGCCGAAGCTCTTGACTCCCAGTCGCTTGGAGTGGCTGTCCCGGCCGTTGCGGGAACTTCCTACGCCTTTCTTACTGGACATGCTCTTCCACCTCTTCCGGAAGGGCTTGGCCGGGCTCGGCCTCCGCCTCTTCCTTGTCTTTTTTCGCCCTGCTGGCGCGGGGGCCGCCGGTTATCTTGTCCACCCGGATCTCGGTAAAGAGTTGACGGTGGCCCTGCTTACGGTGATACCCCTTCTTGGGTTTGTATTTGAAGACGATCACCTTCCTGTCCTTGCCCTGCCGGACGACGGTGCCTTCTACTTTCACCTTCTCGGCCTCCGGGCCGGCCAATACCTTGCCCTCGTTGCTGGCTAGGAGCACGCGGTCGAAGACCACCTTCTCACCCTCGGGGACGTCGAGTTTCTCCACCCGGATGAGCGAGCCCTTCTCCACGCGATACTGTTTTCCGCCCGTTTCTATCACTGCATACATAATTTACCTCCACAGCTATTTTACCACAGCTAAACACACTAACACGGCCTAAAACCCCTGTAAAGGGCATAGGGCGAGGTGAGACGGAAAAGGTGAGGGGCCGCCTGGAGACCAGGCGGCCCCTTATGAAACCTTCAACCGGTCTATTTCACGCAGCCCTCCGCGAAATACCAATCGTTGGAGGGCTCGCAGGAGCCAATGGCGTTGTTCCCGTCGGTGAGGCCTCGGAAGTTGAAATATTGCGACAGCTCGACGACGATGGGTCTGGTGGAAGTTACCTTGGTGCTCACCTCGGTGGCCCCCAGATTCTCCACCTCGTCCACGTGGATGGTAGAGCGGGAGTGTGGGCCTATCTCTACCTTGCGGTTGACCCTCACCCCGTCGGGACGCATGAAGACCACGTCCACGCTGGCCGCCTTATCGCCGGGATTGAGCAGGAGCACGTACTCGTCGAACTCCCCCCCGGTATAGCCTTCAGCCAGGTACCATTGGCTCTCAGGGGCCGGTGCGCCGATGGTGGCGTGGCCTCCCTTCCTCCCCTGGTAGTTGAAGTACATCGACCGCTCCGCGATGATGGGCAGGTCGGAATCCACCTGGGTTGAGACTTCCGCCGCCTCCAGGCCCGGGACCGCATCGACGTGCACGCTGTGGCGCCGGCGCCCCGGGACGCTGACCTGCTGGCTGACGATGGACCCGTCCGGCTTCATGAAGCTCAGCGTTACGGTGGCAGTGGCATCGTTGGGGTTCAGCAGCAGCACCCAGGTATCGAAGGTGTCTCCCGTGTAGCCCTCGGCAAAGAACCAGGTGTTGGAGGAGGAACTGGCCCCGATAGAGTCGTGGCCGCCGTCTTTGCCCTGGTAGTTGAAGTACATGGCCCGTTCGGCGACTATGGGGATATTGGAGGCCACCTGGGTCGAGACATCCGTGGATTCCAGCCCCGGCACCTCGTCAACATGCACGCTGTGGCGGCGGCGCGGAGGTATGGTCGCTTGATGCGTTATCACCCCGCCGTCCGAACGCATGAAGCTCAAGGTCACCACGGCTTCCGAGTCGTTGGGGTTTTGCAACAGCACCCAGGTATCGAACGAATCACCGGTGTAGCCCTCCGCGAAGAACCAGGTGTTGGAAGGTTGGACGGCACCGATGGAATCGGTTCCACCCGTCCTGCCCTGGTAGCGGAAGTACATAGCCCGCTCCGCCAGCACCGGGATGTCGCTCTCGACGTCCGTTGAGAAAGATCCGCAGCCGACCGTCTCCCTTACTGGCACGGTGAAGCGGCTGTTGGCTCCTACGGTGTAGTGGAAGTCCTTGTTCGATCCGTCCTCACCCTGGAAGGTCACGTCCACCTGAGCATCCTGGTCATTGGGGTTCATGATCAGGAGATAGGAATCGAAAGAGTCGGATGAGGGCGCCGGGGCCACCGGGGCCGGAGCGATGCCGCGGTCGGCGGAGGCTGGGATAGGCGAAAAGCACATGAACTCCTGGGTGATGTACAGGCAGCTTTCACCTTGTATCACGCCGATGCCGACGCAGTTGAACTCGCGCCGCATGATGTTTTCACGGTGAGAGGGGCTGTTCATGAGAGCCTCGAAGGCCACGGCCACGCTGGGCGCCTTGGCGATGTTCTCGCCGGCCAGGTTCCACCCCGTGATGCCCCGCGCCGAGATACGCTGCTGCAGGGTGCCCGAGACGGGCGAGACATGGCCGAAGAAGTTGTACTGGAACATCTCGCTGGAATAGCTGCGGGCCATGTCCGTGAGCTGCTGCTCCGCATACAGGGAAGGCAACCCGGCACTGTTGCGGGCCTGGTTGATCAACTGGAGCATGCTCGCTTCCTCGGCGGAGGTGCTCACGGCCGCGACGGCCGAGCTATCCTGGAACATCAGCGGCTGCAGAACTGCCAAGGCCAGCAAGACGAAACCGAATGCTGCAGTTACGCTCTTCTGCCACCGAGTGAGTCCTCTCATTTTGTTACTCCCCTTTTGTCCCCGAGGGCTGGTGGCAAATCTCCCTCTTTGTCTGCCCATTTTGTCTGCCTGAAAACGAAACCGCCCTTTCCACCGGGGCGGAAAGGGCTTCGCTTTTTAGGCGGCAGCCTGGCTGTCTTAACCGCTATCGCGGTCTTAGACCCATGGCTTTGCGCCCTCCCCTTTCGGAAGAGTTTGCCTTTATCACCAACAGGGATATTCGGTTCTCAATGTTCGGATATTTTATCGACAAATTGTATGGATTACTTGAGCGTCTATATTATGAGCTTGACCAGGGTTATATGTTTCTTGCGGGGTCAATGCCCCGCTATTTCCTGATCTCATGCCCTGCTACTAGCCTAAACCGGGATCGTACCCTCTCGACCACTACAGGTCCGGATCTCAGGAAACCTGCACCATATTCAGCATCTCCTGCCGTCAGCCGGTACTCGCTTCCGGTTGCCATAAGCGCGGTATAAAGGTCTTGCGCTTAAGCCTTGCCCGCACGATGCATTTGCCTTATACATTGGTTTGTTGCGTAACGAACTGGGAATGGATATTACATGAGAGTCCTTGTTGTCTCCAGGAGCGATCGCCTCGCGCTGTGCGCGGTCCGTTGCCTGGAAGTGATTGGGGTGAAAGCCTGGCTATCATGCCCGCAGCG
>Ga0315277_10009022_pt1 | contig 12777 bp, 14 predicted proteins | sample YL17G05_15_MG_FD_203695 | JGI IMG/M metagenome (GOLD analysis project Ga0315277, IMG submission 203695) | Sediment microbial communities from Yellowstone Lake, YNP, Wyoming, USA - YL17G05_15 | ecosystem: Environmental > Aquatic > Freshwater > Lake > Sediment | place: USA: Wyoming | collected... | reverse complement strand
TTTGGTTTATATGGATCTGGATATTCTCCTCCGGCTCCAATTGTAGATCCATCAGATGCTAATAAAATATACAATAATAGCATTTGTGCATTAAGCATAAGTAATTTTAATAACATATCGCATTATTTTTCAGATAGATTGTTATATTGTTTGGCCTCTGGACGCCCTACTATTTCTTGGTATTTTCCTGGGTTTGAAAACTATTTCGTTGAAGGGCAAGAAATTTTTATCGCACGCTCCGTTAAAGATGTTATTGAAATAGTAAATTATTGCAAAAACAATCCAGATATTGCTAATAAGGTTGGCACGAATGGTTATCTAAGAGTGTTCAAAGAGCACACTTTTACTTCTAGAATTATTGAACTATTGCATATGATTAATTTAATTCATTTGGTGTAACATGATAAGGTTATTTTATAATTATTACGAAGATAAACATCCGGCTCGTAAAAGAGAAATTGATTTTTGCTTACAAAAAAATTTAAACAATAAATTGTTGACAACAGTTATTATTGAGTCATCTAATAAACCAACTTATGAATTTTTTTTTGAGCAAATTAATAAGGTGACTGAGGCCGATAATATTAACATTATATGTAATTCAGATATCTTTTTTGATCAGACTATTGCTTTAGCAGAAAATATCAAACACAAACAAGTATATGCTTTAAGTAGATGGGACTGGTATTCTCCAGATCTTGTTAAATTTTTTGATAGACGTGATAGCCAAGATGTTTGGATTATTAGAGGCAAAGTAGAAAATGTATTTGGAAATTTTACTTTAGGAACAAGAGGATGTGATAATAGAATTGCTTACGAGTTCAATAAATCTGGTTATGCCGTTTCTAACCCAAGTCAATCTATCAAAACTTATCATGTTCATAATTCTAAAATCCGTAACTATACAATGGCAGACGTTGTGCCAGAACCATATTTGACAATACCATCTTCAATAGTATAATGAAAGTAGTTTTTTTTAATCATTTTCATAATGGCGATTTGCATATTTCTAGAGAATTTATTAGAAAAATTATGCAAAAAGTTAATATGATAGATCCGTATACATCATTTTCATATGCACATGTAAATGATCCTTGCTTGTTATCAGATATACCGAATTTAGAATATCAGAATTTACGGGGATTAAATATTGGGCAATTTGAAAATTTGAAATCAAATGGAGATATTGTTTACATAAATACTTGGTATGCACAACAAAATTATAAATACATGAATGTTCATGGTATGACCCTAGATTGTTTATATGAAGCGTTTAATGATACGTGTAAATCTTTATGGGGATTTTCTTTAGAAGAAATTTCAGACGATCCAAATTTATTTATACCAACTATTGATTATTCAAAATTTAAAATTCAAAATATACAAAGTTGGCTTGCGTTACATCCGCAACGAAAAATTTTTGTTTCAAATGGTGCTGCTTTATCGGGACAAGCAATTAATTTTCCAATGACGCCTATTGTGTGTGAACTGGCACAAAGGCACCAAGATAAGATTTTTATTCTTTCCAATCAGGAAAATAGTCAAACTTTGCCACCAAATGTAGTTTATTCAAAAGATATTATTCAAAAACAACACGGGTCTGATTTAAACGAAAACTCTTTTCTAACCACCTATTGCGACGCTATTATAGGGAGGGCATCGGGAGCTTTCTCCTATGCATGGACACAGGAGAATATGCTGCAAAGAAAAAACAAATTTATTTGTTTTTGTGGGCCGGGCGTTGTTATACGCTCGCCATATCAGTTTTGGACTAGTAGCTTACTTAGTAATAAAATACGATACTCTGTTGAATATATTGTTTCCGAATCAACAGACAGTAATGAAGTAAAAAATATTATAGATGCACATATTTCTAGCCATGATTCAAATGATTAGCATGCATTGGCAGTGCGGCATGCCTTATATTGTATAATTTAAACATTTCATAAACTATTGTTTCGCCACAAAAAATGCCATCCTTTTTATCTCGTAAATCAAAAACATATTGAATGTTATTAAACCCACTGCAATAAATATTCATTAAACTATTAGATGCAAACGCAAATCTGTCGTCAACCATTTCGACCGGCAAATCTGGTCTAGAAGCAGTATGAACGATATTAGGATCATATTTTTTACAATCTACTGCCATTGTATAAGTTATGTCAAATCTAGCTCTTATTATATAATCATAGTTAATGTTATGCTCTAATCTGTTTTGTTCTTTTAATAAATTAACTTGTAATATTCCATACCACATACTGTATACCATTTCTACAAACTTATTTCGTTGATAACTTCGCCCATGAGACACCATCATTCTATCTAAATTCATATGAGTATTATGGATAATCTTTGGCGGCTCTATAGTTAATATATTAGGATTAAATAGAGTGGTTAATTTTGAACGCAAGTTATGATCATTAGGATCTCCCCAAGTATGAATAAAAATATCTGGATTATTTGGTTTGATCAAAGCGTCTCGAATGCTTGGGAATCCCTGATCAACATGCCTAGGCAAACCTGAAATAAGTAAAGCTGTTTTCATTCATCCCCTCAAAATCTTAACAAAATCAGAACATATGCCATACACATTTTGTGGTATTGGCCGCTTAGTAATATCTTCTTGACTAAGCAATGGTATAATAGATTTTTCATTAGCCTCAGATAATTCATGCGACCAAATAAGATTACAGTTATTAATGATAGTGTGGTTTTCTTTTTGATGATAAAATGTTCTAAGCTCCTTATTTATCAAGTAATTTAATGCTGCAAAATTTTTGGTGTGAACCCATAAGTGTATTTTTCTTTCTAATAACCATTCTAATGATACTTCATAATCTGGAGTGTCATGTCCTAAAAATAATTTACCATCAATCAGCCTAACATCCATTTCTACATCATATCCTGAAAGAATGGCTTTATCAATGTAAATTGGCGTATTTTCTCGTTCGGGAATGATGCAATCAATATTGCCACGATGTGAGATTAAAATCATAGTTCCTCTATTCTTTTGGCTTTGTCATCTATAATCAAATCATAAAGAGGTTTTGTATCACCAATTTCTAGTTTGTGAAATTTGGCTCCCCATGTGTTTAATTGTTTTGTGGTTAACTCTCTAAGATAATCTAATCTAGCTTGATTATTTGGCTGTGTGTTCCCACGAGCTGTCCAATATATAATCGTCCAGCCTTCATCATATAACTTATTTATTTTAGCAATGTTCTCATAACTAGGAACTGCCTGCTCATAAATTCTGTTGCCGCCATAAAAACATATAGTCTCATCAATATCAACGAAAGCTACTGATGTATCATTATTTTTTTGATGTATTTCGTTTTTCATTATATGATTTCCAATAACGATAGCATTTTATTAAATCTTCCTCATTCTTAATTTGTGTGCTATTAATAAGCGTTTGCCACGCTTCAAAATTTTCAACCTCTTCTGGTGTTCCAAAAACTGTGACATAATCTGTAGGATAGCAATGAACCTTCAATCCATCTTTAATAAGCAAATTATAAGTTAGAGTTACATAATATTCGCCATTATATTGTATATTTTGATCAATTGATTGTTGAAAATATTTTTTGATATAAGATCCTTTTTTGAAATAATACGTTCCGGTAGAAGCTTGCTCACTTAATGGATCGTTTGTATAGGGTTCCTTCTCTTTAATTTCTAGAACTCTTAAATTCTCATCTTTTATATGAGCCATAAATGTTGGGCTTAGTCTGTGAGGATGAAAACCAACGTGACTTAGAATGCATCCATCGCTGTCATTATCTTTAACCCATTGTTTAAAATGCTTATAATCCCAAAGATATGGATTATCACAATAACAAACAATTACTTCTTCTTCATCTTTGATGTAACTATCAATGTCAGCAACCATCATTGTATGAATCGGACCACGTTTGTGATTTGGTATAGACAACACTCGACTATTAGGTGCCATAGTTTTTAGGATGCTTTGCATCTTGGTTGTATTTAAATGTGTTTCATTACATATAAAAATAAATTCATCTTCATTTGGATCAAACATTTGATAAATATATTCAATAATTCTTTCGCCATTAACACTAATAAGTGGTTTCGGATCTGGATATCCAGCACGAACGAATCTATCGCCTGTGCCAGCCATTGGTATTACTATTTTCATATGGTTGTCCTATATTTTTCTGCTTCCATATGCTGCAAGAAATGAACAGCATCTGATGATATATATCGTAATTTGCCGATTTGTTTACCGATTATGGTAATATAATTATGAGCCGCTAGTATTTCCTTTTTTAAATGATCTCTGGAAAAAACTATAGCATCAGGAAATACATAATTATCTATCTCTCGGTCAGCAAATGACAAATTGAAATCTTCAAATATGCAATTAGATTTGATATAATCTTTGGCCCTATCGTTTAGGCTGCGTAGTAAATCAACACATGCGGTCATGCCGTCTTCTAACGATATGATTACTCCATGATTTTCTAAGAAATAAACTTGATGAATCTTTTCTAATGAGCCAATACTCTTATATAAATGATACCCAGGATGGGCGTATTCGATATATGAAAAGTCTAAATCATTAAATAATTCAGAAATGATGCGTTTTGAATCTTCTAAACATAGAAGCAAAGTTAAATGTATCGGATGAGTATGCACCACATATTTGTCTAATAGCACATGAAATGCGGCTTCCATAGATGGCCTTTTGTATCTACTTAGGGCTAGAGACTCCTGTATCGCTAAATTCATAGTATCATCATCTTCAGATAAAGAAGCTCCATTAGCAAGAAGAAGTCGATTTACCACAGAATAATTATTGCCCTTTCTAGCGTCCTTCATCTTAGTTCCTGAAGATTTTATTAACATCAAATTGTTAGACAACTTAACAGATATGTTTCCGCCAGTTTCTTGACACAAAAATATATCTTCTCCTATTGCCTCTGACGCCCTTCCAAAAATACCAAACTCTGAGATATATTCTTGAATAAAAGAAAACAAAGAATCATTAGATTTTTCACTCTGAAAGTGGCAGGACAGAGATAGTTCTACCTTTTCAGTCTTATCTCCTAAGCATTTAATTTTTTGTGTGGGCTCTATATTGAAAACAACATCAGCGACAGCCAGCTGTATACTACGTATAGTATCAGCATCCTTTTTTCTTTTATTTATCGCATCTAATACAGCATTGTATTTGTAGCCCCTTTCCTCTGTATCTCTGACTATTTTCCAATGACATTTCAGTTCGTCATTAGTATTAACATAGATTTTCATATCTATCACATCTTTACTAACGTCAGTATAGAAAGCGTGTAGTCCTTCCACAACAACTATTTGACGCGGCTCCATTTTTAGTGGCGGATTGAAGTTGCCAGTTTTGTGGTTATAAACCGATCTGAATATTGATTTACCCTGAGCAAGCTCTAAAATATGAATATCACCTAGTTCCAAATTATTAGCTTCTGGATTCAAATGCGTAATGGTTTCCCAAATAGAATTGGTTCTTTCCCATTTATGTAGATCGTCTGTGCTAATAACAGTTGTATTTTCTGGTCCATAAAAAAGAGATATGATTTCGGCTATAGTTGATTTGCCAACTCCAGATTCGCCAGCGATGCCTATAATATAAGGTTTAACCATATTACAATGGCGTTTTATTCAGAACACAACGGTTAAAATTTGAGCATATTAAAAGGGTAATTGGCACTAATAAAAAAAATTTAAGCAAGTTATATACAGCCAAGGAGATAAAATGAAAGAACTTTTTAGTTTAGGCGATTTATACGTTTCTGATTTCATCAAAAATGATGAATTGCCAAGAGGCGAACGAACAGAAATGAAATTGCTTCTAACGGATGATGGTAACGTTAGGCTTGAAAAGAGTGCGCCCCTTGACACTATGTATGGGAAATATTGGTATCGTTCTGGCGTAAATAATTCTATGAAACAAGAATTAAAAAATATAGTAGATTCTATTTTAAAAGCCAAACAACTTAAAGAAAATGATATTTGGTTAGATATTGCTTGCAATGATGGCACTCTTTTTACATTTATACCACCAGAGATAATTAAAATAGGGATTGACCCAGTTGATGATTCATTTAAAAATGAGTCTGAAAAACATGCTAATATTATTGTGCAAGATTATTTTTCCGCTAAAGCTTTTAAATCAATTAAATATGGACATCTAAAAGCTAAAGTTGTTACTTCTATTGCAATGTTTTATGACTTAGAAAACCCGGAACCTTTCATTAAAGATATATACGAAGTGCTGGATGATAATGGATTGTGGGTTCTACAACTAAGTTATACTCCACTTATGCTAAATCAATTGGCATTCGATAATATTTGTCACGAACATATTTACTATTACTCTCTATTCAATCTTAAAAATCTATTTGAAAAGAATGGGTTTCAAATCGTGGACTGTCAACTTAATGATACTAATGGAGGGTCATTTAGAGTATATGCTATGAAACAAGGTGCTGATGTAAGAACTTTTGCAACACAGCCATATAGAGATGTTTGTAAATTTAGAGTCAATTCTCTTTTGGCGTATGAAGAAACTTTACATTTAGATTCCGTTTCTACCTGGAAGAATTTTTATGAAAGAATCAATACGCTAAAAGAACAAACAGTTTCTTTTATTAAGCAGGTTAAAACTGACGGCAAAAAAGTTTGGGGCTATGGGGCCTCAACCAAAGGCAATACTCTTTTGCAATATTTTGGACTTGACTCTACGTTGATAGATGGCATTGCTGAAAGAAGCGTTTACAAATTTGGTTTAAAAACCGTGGGGACCAACATACCTATCTATTCAGAAGATGAAATGAGAAAAGCAAAACCAGATTATCTTTTAGTTTTGCCCTGGCATTTTATTAATGAATTTTGTGATAGAGAAAGAGAATACTTAAATAATGGTGGTAAATTTATTGTGCCATGTCCAAAATTTGAAGTTATAGATAGTTCGCATGCATTTAATAATAGGTAATTCTCAACTTTCAAAATATTTTCCAACTGAAGAGTATACAAAAATATCTTCAAGAAATATTGATTTTGATTTTTTAAAAAATAATATATGGGATTCAGTCTATATTACTTTTGCAGAACAAAGAATTTATGAAACAAATATAGATTATATTACGCCAAACTATATTTATACGCTTAATATTATTGAAGCGTTATTAAAAAATTCAAATAAAATAGTATGTTATACTAGCTGTGAACTTTGGAATAACTTATCAGGATATATATCTTTAAATTCCAGGCCTGACTTTAATACAGATAATGAATATGCGATATCAAAATTACTGCTTTTAAATAAAATAAAAGAAAGAAGATTAATAGACAGCGCGTATAATAAGGTTATTTTTATACATCCGTTTTATTTTAATTCTGTATATAGAAGTGAGTATTTTTTGTTTGGCAAAATTTTCGATTCAATTATTAATCATAAAAAAATAAATGTTGGAAGTTTAAATTTTTATCGAGATATGGTTCATGCAAAATTTTTAGTTAAAAAAAGCATAGAACAAAATAATGATTGTGTTGTTGGTGCTGGCAGATTATTTTATGTTAGAGATTTTATTAAAGATCTTTATAAATTAAATGAATTAGACTTTGATCATTTTGTTACAGAAGAAGCTAGCGCACCATACAAACAAAAATTAATTATGGCAGATGTAAAATTGCAATATTCTTATGACAATTTATTATTTGACACCATTAATGATATAAAAGAAAATGGAGATATATGGAAACGATAGGCAATTTGATAGATAAACTTACTGTAGTAAATATACGTATATGGATGGCCGAAGATATTAAACGAAAAGAAAATGCATCTGACGAAGAAATAGCAAAAGCAACTAAAATAACAAATATAGCTAATCAACAAAGAAATGATTTGATTCAAGAAATTGATGAAAAAATTAATCATATGGTAAAAACAAGAGAATTACAAAAACTATATAAACAAGGCTCAACTAAAACATATGGGAAAACATGAAAACAGTATGTATTACAGGTATAAATGGCCAACTTGGTTCTTATTTATCTGAATTATTCCTTGGCAATGATTACAAAGTATATGGATTAAAACGAAGAAGCTCTGTATTTAATACTGAAAGAATAGACCATCTTTATAAAGATCCTCATGTGGATAATAAATTAGAGCTTGTATATGGCGATTTATCCGATTCGTTATCTGTTGTGAATTTCTTGGCCGATGTCAAGCCGGATGTGTTCATTAATGCCGGCGCTCAATCTCACGTCCGCGTCTCGTTTGAAATACCTGAATACACAATGGATATTACAGGGACTGGTGTAATCAGATGCCTTGAGGCCATTCGTAAATATAGTCCCGGCACAAGATTTGTTCAATGTAGTTCGTCTGAAATGTTTGGCTCTACTCCGCCTCCTCAAAACGAAGATACCAAATTTAGACCAAGAAGCCCTTATGGAGTAGCAAAAGTAGCTGGCTATTATGCTACCGTGAATTATAGAGAAGCATATGATTTGTTTGCGTCTAATGCTATAATGTATAATTACGAATCACCAAGACGTGGCGAAACATTTGTTACCAGGAAAATTACCCGCGCTGCCACCAGAATAAAACTGGGTCTTCAGGACAAACTTTACCTCGGCAATTTAAATGCAAGACGAGATTGGGGTCATGCAAAGGATACGGCCGATGCAGTATATCTAATTGCAACCGCCGATAGACCAAATGATTATGTCGTATCAACTGGCTCCCAATATTCCGTTAGAGATTTTGTCAATGCTACATTTTCAAGATTGGGCCTAGACTCACAAAAATATGTTGAATTTGATTCTAGATATTTGCGCCCTACTGAAGTTGATTCTCTACAAGGCGATTCTACAAAATTAAGAACAGAACTCGGTTGGTCACCTAAATATTCTTTTGAACAACTGGTAGATGAAATGGTAGCAGAAGACCTTAAATTAGCACAAGAAGAAAAATTAATACAGGAAAGTAAATGAAATTATTAATTACTGGTTCATCAGGATTCTTGGGCAAACATGTAATGCAGGCAATATATAAAAATGCCGCCAAGTTATCAGATTCATTGCTTGCACAAGGCGAACCTATTAATAAGTCATTTGGCAGCAATTCAAGCTCCATATTAACTCCTAGTAGCAATCAATTAGATTTAACAAGTCAAAGTTCTGTTATAAATTATTTTGATAAGAATAGACCTAATATTGTTTTACATATGGCCGCTTATTGTGGCGGAATTGGTTTAAATAAAAAGTGTCCAGCAGACTTAACACATGTTAATTTAAAGATGGCAATCAATCTTTTTGATGCTATTTATAAGTATCCACCAGATTATGTTTATACTTTAGGTAGTGTGTGCTCTTATCCAGAACATTGTCCGGTTCCATTTAAAGAAGATGATATTTGGTGCGGCTACCCAGAATCGACCAATGCCGGGTATGGTTTAGCTAAGAAAATGCTGTTTATGTTACAAAAAGAATATAGAAAACAATATGGGTTAAAGGGTGCTCATCTAGTTCCAGTAAATATGTATGGACCACATGACCATACTGATTTAGAAAATAGCCATGTTATACCAGCTTTAATTAATAAATTTCATTCTGCCGTTAAAGAAGATAAGCCGACTGTTGAATGCTGGGGAACTGGAGAAGCCACTCGTGAATTCTTATATGCCGGAGATGCTGCTCAAGCAATTGTCAAAGCTATAACGACTGGTTTAGATTATCCGGAGCCTATTAATCTTGGAACAGGTCGTGATATATCTATAAAGAACTTGGCTCATTTAATAGCAAATCTAACAAACTATAAAGGCAAAGTCGTATTTACTGGTGAAGTTTCTGATGGACAACCAAAAAGACGATTAGACGTTTCTAGGGCGGAGGATTTGCTCAGCTGGAAGGCGGAAACTCCTTTTACTGACGGGCTAGTTAAAACAATTCAATGGTATGTAAATAGGATTAATCATGAAAAATAAAACAAGAAGCTCTTCTGAAGTTAATGTGGCACGGTCTGTAAGCCGCGCCAAATCTAAAATCAAGTCTGTAAAAAATAAGCCGCGCAAGAAATCAACTCTAAAAGTGCGTAGAGTAAACCCTGCTACACTTAATATGGCCGGTTCGATAGCCGCACAACTTGGCTATGATAATTTGGCACAGGATTTGAATTCACAGCCTAAAGCCGTTGTTCCAGATTTTGCTAGAACAGAATCCGGCAACACAATTGGTATAGGCAAAATGTTGGCTGATTTAGCTAATCAACAGGATTCGACACAATATGAATTACCAGAAAGTGTGGCTGATGCTTTCAAAAATACTTACGAAAATTCAGAGAATGACGGCGGCAATGCAACGGCCGGATTAGCTGCGTGGCTCATCACTCGCTCTGCTCTACAAAGGGTTCAGCAGTTTGAAAACCTAGTTGCTGATGCTACCAAGGAGTATTGGCAAGCAAAGCGAAAGTTATTGCTTGTTAACAAAATATTAGCTTCTGCTTATAAGAGCCTTGAGTCGGAAGATGTGGAGAATATAAAGCTCCCAAGCAAAGAAGAGATTCATGATGTTATTAAAGACACTTTAGCTAACGAATTATTTCCTTCCGATTCTAACGGTCGTGGGCGCTCGGCAAATTCTAGCGGGCTAATAAGCGATGGTGCCAAACGCCAAATGTTTAAGCGTTTCTTACCATCATAAAGATGAATGACAAAGAAGATTAAATTATTATGCACTGGTTCCGGAGGATTTATAATTTCTAACTTTATTCGTAAAGTTTTAAAAGATTCTTCCGCTTACCAAATTGTTAGTATCGATAAGATAACTAATAGTAGCGTTCTTAATACAATATACACCAATAAGAACCATATATTTCATATTGGTGATGTTGCTGATAAACATTTTGTTAATATAATATTTGAAGCTGAAAAGCCAGATATTGTTATACATGGAGCTGTTGAAAACTATAGCGATCATTCTATAGATGAATCTCAAAAGTTTATTACATCGAATGTTCTTGGCACTCAAATAATGACAGATGCCGCTGTTCGCTGGGGCGTTGAACGATTCATTTATACCAGCACAGACGAAGTATACGGACAGTTAATTAGCGAGGATTCTCCGTCTTGGACAGAGGATTCTCCATTGAATCCACGAAACGCTTTCTCTGCATCCAAAGCAGCCGGAGAGCTAATCGTAAAAGCCGCCCATGAAACTTATGGACTGCCATTTAACATCACTAGATCTTGTAATAATTATGGCCCAAGACAGTCTAATAAAAATCTAATTCCATCAATAATTTCGCATATATTGGATGGATATGAAGTTCCTATTTATGGTCAAGGAATGCAAATAAGAAGTTGGCTTCATGTGCAAGATAATTGTGATGCATTAGTAAAGATAATTGAACATGCGCCATTAAACGAAATTTATAACATATCCGCAAAACAAGAGTTTACTAACGTAGAAATATTCCAACAAATAGCTAATATATTAGGTCGAGGACATAATCTGCTTAAGTTCGTAAAAGATAGATCTTGGCATGATTATAGATACTCAATGACCAACGATAAACTTAAAGCACTTGGATGGGAACCAAAATTCAAACTTAAAACCGGATTACAACATTGTGTCGATTGGTATAATAATAATCAATGGTTTCTAAGATTAACGGAAGGAAAAAAGCAATGAGTGGCGTAAAAAACGAAAGCATAACAGAAGAACAAAAGCAAATCCATGATGACATATCAAACGAAGACGTAAGTCAAAAAGATGACGAAGTGGATCAACAGAAGCTACAAGAACTAAGAGCAAAGCTCGCTAGCAAACAAAAGGAAAATGCCGTGCCCCCAAAGATTATACAGAAAAAGAAACGCAGTATTGAATTCGGTGTAGTAGGAACTGGTCAGGCCGGCTCTAGATTAGCTGAATCATTTTATAATTTAGGCTACGCATCTATTTGTTTTAATACTGCTTCTCAAGATTTACAACATATTAAAATTCCAGAAGACAATAAATATCTATTAGAGCATGGCATCGGTGGTGCTGCAAAAGATATTGATATTGGCTCTGAGGCTGCTGAAAAACATCGTGATGGCATTAATCAATTGGTTCATGACAAGCTTGGAGACTCACAAGTATTTTTATTGTGTCTTAGCTTAGGTGGTGGCTCTGGCGCTGGTTCATGTGAAACAATGATTGATGTATTAACTGCTACAGGAAAGCCAGTTACCGTTATTACTGTTCTTCCTATGAGCACAGATGATACTCAAACAAAAAATAACGCTTTACATACGTTATCAAAATTAGCTAAGCTTACACAAAACAAATCTATCAGCAACCTTATCGTTGTAGATAACGCTAAGATTGAATCCATATATAACGATGTTGGCATAATGGATTTCTTTAACATAAGTAATCAAGCTATCGTTGAACCTATTGATGCGTTTAATAGATTCTCATCTGAGGCTTCAGCAGTTAAAAGTTTGGACTCTATGGAGTTTGCAAAATTGTTTATTGATGGAGAAGGCTTGTCTGTTTACGGAGAGATGACCATCCCTAATTATCAAGATCAAATGGCGTTGGCCGAATCTGTTGTAAACAATTTGGATTCAGGCTTATTGGCTAGCGGTTTTGATTTGAAGCAAACAAGATACGCTGGTGCGTTCTTTGTGGCCAATAAAAAAGTATGGGATGAAATTCCAAATGGTAGCGTCAACTTGGCTATGGAATTAATTCGTGACGTTTGTGGACACGCTGAGGCTG